>Ga0334895_1001599_pt1 | contig 22042 bp, 22 predicted proteins | sample GraSluR3_MG_7_FD_207229 | JGI IMG/M metagenome (GOLD analysis project Ga0334895, IMG submission 207229) | Sludge microbial communities from methane-producing bioreactor in Wageningen University, Netherlands - Granular Sludge_31_05-R3 | ecosystem: Engineered > Bioreactor > Anaerobic >... | reverse complement strand
TACTCCATATTATAAATGATTTAAAAATAGCTGGAGCAGAAACAATTTCTATAAATGGACAAAGATTAATTTCTTTATCTGAAATTAGGTGTAGTGGGCCTACTATTACGATTAATGGTAAAACATTCGGACAGCCATTTGTAATTTCTGCAATAGGTCCAATAAATGAGATGAAGCAAGCTATTACTGCTCCTGACTCTTATGCTTATTTACTTAAAAGTGTTTATGGCATAGGAATAGATTTTTTTACAGATGAGTATTTAACAATACCTAAATATGGTAAAAATATTAACTTTAATTACTTAAAGGAGGCACAGTGATGATTTGGGCTATTATCGGATTAGCGTTAGGAATCGTAGTAGGCTATTATGTGCCATTTACTTATCCAGACAATTATTCACTTTATGTTTCAGTTGCCATATTAGCAGCTATGGATTCAGTATTTGGAGCTATAAGATCTTCTATGGAGAATACTTATAATAATTTTATGTTTATATCAGGATTTTTTACAAATGCTATCTTAGCTGGTTTCTTAGCTTATTTAGGAGATAGGTTAGGTGTGCCTTTATACTATGCTCCAATTATAGTATTTGGAGGAAGATTATTTCAAAATTTTGCAGCTATTAGAAGATTGATTTTCAATAAACTGGATGCTTCAAAAAAGAGAACAATGACAAAAGAACTATAATAATGTAAAATATAGTATATATTATTTTGCGCAAGTATTACTTTATAGATTATAATAAAAGTATTAAAATGACGAATAGTTTAATTTTAGGAGGGCATGCCATGCTACAATTTGATATTAGTACGAATGATAGCAAAGAGAAGATAAGAATAGTAGGTGTTGGCGGTGGAGGTGGAAACGCTGTTAACAGAATGATTCATGCTGGAATAGTAGGAGTTGAATATATAGCTGTTAATACTGACTCTCAGGCTTTAAATAAATCAGAAGCAGAATCTAAACTTCAAATTGGAGATAAGCTAACTAGAGGTTTGGGAGCTGGAGCGAATCCAGAGATAGGGCAAAAAGCTGCTGAAGAAAGTTTAGAAGATATAAAAAATTCACTAGATGGTACAGATATGATTTTTATAACTGCTGGTATGGGTGGAGGAACAGGAACAGGGGCAGCACCTGTTGTAGCTAAAGTAGCAAAAGAACTTGGTGTTCTTACAGTTGGGATAGTTACAAAACCTTTTTTCTTTGAAGGACCTCAAAAAATGAAAAAAGCAGAAAAAGGTATAGATGAACTCAAAAAAAATGTAGATACTTTAATAGTAATACCAAATGACAGAATACTTGAGATTTGTTCTAAGGATACAAAAATGGAAGATGCTTTTGAAATGGCAAATGAAGTCCTTAAGCAAGGGGTAAAAGGGATTACTGATATAATTAAAGTTCCAGGACTTATAAATGTTGACTTTGCAGATGTAAGGACAACAATGTTAGATAGAGGAATTGCCCATATGGGAACTGGAAAAGCAAAGGGTGAAAATAGAGCTCTTGAAGCTGCTAAAGCGGCAATACATAGTCCTTTACTTGAAACTACTGTTAAAGGAGCAAGAGCTGTTTTACTTAATGTTACAGCATCAAAAGATACTTTTACAATTCATGAATTCAATGAAGCATCTAAATTTATTACTGAAGCTGTAAATAGAGATGATTCTGAGATAATTGTAGGAACAGCTTATAGCGATGATGCTGGAGATGAAATTAGTATAACAGTAATAGCAACAGGCTTTGATGGGCAAGCTGGAAATATAGATTCTAGTATTTTTGATTTATCAAATAAAGCTGAAAATGAAACTGAAAATGAGGCTGTATCTGAAGCTGTCGTAGCTGAAGAAGATTCTAAAGATGATATAGAAAATCTAGAACTACCGCCTTGGTTAGTTAGAACTAACAAAAAATAAATAATATCTAGACATAAGAAAAGTCTGTCTCATACTTGAGAAGACTTTTTTCATTAGTAATTTAAATATTTGAGGTGAATAAAATGAAGTGTCCGTATTGTGATTTTGAGACATCTAAAGTAGTTGATTCTAGACCTATAGAAGAAGGTAATTCCATAAGAAGAAGAAGGGAATGTGAAAACTGTAAAAAAAGATTTACTACTTATGAGAAAATAGAGCAAGTAAATGTTATGGTTGTAAAAAAAGATGGAGCTAGGGAATTTTTTGATAGAGAAAAAATTTTAAAAGGTATAATAAGGTCATGTGAAAAAAGACCAATATCAATAAAGCAAATGGAAAATATAGTTTCGGACATAGAAAAAGAAATTTTAAATATGATGCAAAGAGAGATATCTAGTGAAGAAATTGGAAATTTAGTAATGGATAAACTTAAAGACATTGATGAAGTAAGCTATGTTAGGTTTGCCTCTGTGTATAGGCAATTTAAAGATGTGAATAGTTTCTTAGATGAGCTTAAGTGCATTATAGAAGAAAAAGGAAAAAAATAAGCTAATTTTTATTTACAAACTTAACATGAGTTTTACATTTGTTAAGAGAATTTCATATATACTTGTGCTAGAGTGATTGGAAAATAGCATGGAGGTAAATTATGAATAAAAAAATATTGATAGTAGATGATGAAGAAAATATAGTAGAATTGTTAAAATTTAACATGGAACTTAAGGGATATGAAGTGGAATACGCTTATGATGGAGAAGAAGCTTTAAAAAAAGCAAAGGAAATAAAACCAGCTTTGATTTTACTTGATTTAATGCTACCAATTATGGATGGGACAAAAGTTTGCAGTAAAATTAGAGAAGATGAGGAAATAAAAGACACTCCTATTATTATGCTTACTGCTAAAAATATGGAAAAAGATAAAATATACGGCTTAGAATTAGGAGCTGATGATTATATTACTAAACCTTTTTCTATAAAAGAGTTAATGGCTAGAGTAAAAGCTGTTACAAGAAGATATGCAACCCCAGCACAGGTTGTTTTGGATAATAACATTGAAATTGGGGAACTTAATATAGATATGGAAAATTATGAAGTTTTTAAAAGAGATGAAAAAATTGATTTAACTCTTAAGGAATTTGAATTATTGAAGCTATTAGCTATTAATAGGGGAAAAGTTTTAACTAGAAACTATTTATTAGATAAAATATGGGGATATGAATACTTTGGAGAAACAAGAACAGTAGATGTACACATAAGACATTTGAGAAAAAAAATAGAAGATAATGATAAAAAACCTCAGTATATAGAGACTATACGTGGGGTAGGTTATAAGATAAAATAAAGGTGGAGTCCCAAAATGACTATTTTAGTATTTATATTAGCAGCAGCCACTATTTTGATGGGTAGATATACACTGGCTCTTAAGCGATATGTAAAGGAACTTGGAGAGGCTTATGATGAAGTTACAAAAGGCAATTATTTAGTGACTATAAATACTTCTTTCTCAGGTGACCTTGGAAAAGCGGGTAAAAGTTTTAACTTAATGACTAAAGAAATTTATAAGAATATAGAAACATTAAAAGATAGAAATTCAAAACTAAAAGCAATATTAAAAAGTATATCAAATGGAATTGTTGCTATAGATACTGAGCAGAATGTACTTTTAATGAATAAGGCAGCTAAAAATATTTTTGATTACCATGAACAAAACTATGAAGGAAAGCCTTTTGAAAAAATTGTCAAAGAACAAAGACTTCTTTTGTCTATTTTGGAGTTGTGCCATAAAAGAGAAAGAGCTCAAACACAGGTTCATCTAGAATCGCTTGACTATAAAATAAATGTGGACCCAATTCGTCTTGATGATAACGACAAAATTGTAATTGGGGCAATAGTGAATATTGAAGATATAACTGAGAGAATTAAACTAGAAACAATAAGAAGTGATTTCGTTGCTAACGTAACTCACGAACTTAAAACTCCTCTTACTTCAATTAATGGTTTTGTAGAAACTTTAAAATCAAATTCTGGCATAAATAAATCTATGAGAACTAAATTTTTAGATATAATTGAAGTTGAATCGAATAGACTTCAAAGATTGATTGATGATATATTGATTTTATCTTTTATAGAAGGAAATAAGACTCATTATTCAAATGAAACTATTAATTTATCTGATATAATAAATGAGTGTTTAAATTTAGTGTCTGAGACAGCAAGAGAAAAAAATGTAACTATAGATTTTAAGGATCTTAATAATAAAATAAATCTTAAAGCCAATCCAGATTTAATGAAGCAACTGATATTGAATTTGGTTGATAATGCAATAAAATATTCAAAAGATAATGGCTTTATAAAGTTAAGTGCAATAGAAAATTCTAAAAATATTCTTTTTTCAGTGGAAGACGATGGAATAGGAATTCCTCAAGAAGATATAGATAGGATATTTGAAAGGTTTTATAGGGTAGATAAAGCTAGGAGTAAAAAAGTTGGGGGAACAGGTTTAGGACTTGCAATAGTAAAGCATATAGTGTTAAACTTAAATGGAAATATTAGAGTTCATAGTGAATTAGATAAAGGAAGTAAATTTATAATTGAGTTTCCAAAATATGATACAGATGACTCCAAATAACTTAGAGTTTATTGGAGTCTTTTTTTGCATTAATGCTAAAAGAGCTCTAGTGTGGTATATTAATATGTAGCTAAATGTTGGAGTGGATGAATATGGAACTTAAAAAAATGAAGTTTGAAAATAAAATAACTAAGATAGAATCAGATTCTATTGCAGAAGAACTTGGAATAGAAGTAGGAGATGTTTTGCTTGCAATAAACTCACAAAAAATTGAAGATATAATAGAATATCAGTTTCTTGAAGCTGATGAATATATTGAGCTTGAAATAAAAAAGCAATCTGGGGAGCAGATTATATTTGAAATAGATAAGGAAATTGATGAGACATTGGGTTTGGAGTTTGAAAATCCAATTATAGATTCAGTTAAAACTTGCAGAAATAAATGTATTTTTTGTTTTGTTGATCAACTTCCAGAGGGTATGAGAGAAACTCTATACTTTAAAGATGATGATTCTAGGCTTTCTTTTTTGCAGGGGAATTTTATAACTATGACAAATATGGGCGATAAAGAGATTGAAAAAATGATAAAATATAGAATAAGCCCTGTAAATGTGTCAGTACACACAACAAATCCAATACTTAGAGCAAAGATGCTTGGCAATAGATTTGCAGGAGATGTACTAGATAAAATGAAACGACTTAAGTCTGCAGATATAACCATGAATGCTCAAATTGTACTTGTGCCAGATGTAAATGACAAAGAGGAGCTAGATAAAACCATAAATGATTTAGCTAGCCTATATCCTCAGCTTAACAGTGTTGCTATAGTTCCAATAGGAATAACAAAGTACAGAGAAAATTTATGCAAGATTGAAATTTTTGACAAAGAATCAGCAAACGAAGTTATAAATCAGATTGATAAAATTCAAAATGAGCTATTAGCTAAATTAGGAACTAGGTTTGCTTTTCTATCTGATGAATTTTATGTGATGGCAAATAGAAATCTTCCAACAAAAGAAGCTTATGAAGGCTATGCGCAATTAGAAAATGGAGTTGGACTTATATCGAAATTAGAACATGAAATTTATGCTGAACTTGAAAAAACACCTAAATTTCCTATAAATAGACATATTTCTATAGCGACAGGAAAAAGCGCTTTTGATTTTATAAATAAAATGGTTAAGCTCATCATGAATGAATTTGAAGGTCTAAAAATTGATGTGTATATGATTAGCAACGAGTTTTTTGGCGAAACAATAACAGTAGCTGGATTAATAACGGCTAGTGATATTGAAAAGCAGTTAAAGGACAAGGACCTTGGGGAAGAGCTAATTATACCAAGAAGTATGATGAAAGCTGATGAAGACATTTTTCTGGATAATATTACTCTAGATGAACTTAAGCAAAGACTGAAAATAGAAATTATCATATCAGAGGTTGAAGGAAGAGACTTTATAGATAAGCTAGTAGGAAGAGTACAAAAGAATTAGGAAAATATATGAGGGCAGTTTAATGCCAGAAGGAAAAGCTTTTAATAGCTATTACCAAGATTGTCTTTTTAGATGAGGGTTTGGTGTTTGAATGTATAAAAATAAGAATTATAAAGGAGTATGATTTATGAATCCAATAGTAGCAATAGTTGGAAGACCAAATGTCGGGAAATCGACATTATTTAATAGGATTGCTGGAGAAAGAATCGCAATAGTTGAGGATACCCCAGGAGTTACGAGAGATAGAATATATGCTCAGGCAGAGTGGGTGAGTAAGCACTTTACAATTATAGATACTGGAGGAATAGAACCGGATTCTGAGGAGCTGATTCCTAAAAAAATGAGACAGCAAGCAGAGCTGGCTATGGATATGGCTCAAGTAATTCTATTTGTAGTAGATGGAAAAGCTGGACTTACTCCATCAGATAGGGATGTTGCACTTATGCTGTTAAAAACTAAAAAGCCAGTACTTTTAGTAGTAAATAAAGTAGACAATAAAAATCTACCGGATGATTTTTATGATTTTTATGAGCTAGGTTTTGGAGAACCAATACCAGTGTCTTCAAGTATAGGTCTTGGAACGGGAGATTTACTAGATGAAGTTGTTAAAAACTTCCCACAGGATATGGATACTGAGCTAGATGAGGATGTTGTAAAAGTGGCTATTGTTGGAAAACCAAATGCAGGCAAGTCGTCTATTTTAAATAGGTTAATAGGAGAAGAAAGAGTTATAGTAAGCCCAATAGCAGGAACGACGAGAGATGCCATAGATACTTATATTGAAATGGATGGGAAGAAATACCTTTTTATTGATACAGCTGGAATAAGACGAAAAAGCAAAGTTTATGAAAATATTGAAAAATATTCTGTTATCCGTGCTTATGCTTCTGTAGAAAAAGCAGATGTAGTTCTTACAGTTATAGATGCTACAGAAGGGATATCAGAACAAGATAGTAAAATTGCGGGGCTTGCGCATGATGCAGGCAAAGCTTCTATAGTTGTAGTAAATAAATGGGACTTAATCGAAAAAGATAACCATTCTGTAAAAGAATATACAAAAAAAATCAGAGAAGAACTCCCATTTATGCAGTATTGTCCGATACTTTTTGTATCAGCTCTTACATCTCAAAGAATGGGAAAAATAAAAGAAAATGTAGATTTTATATTTGATGAAGCTTCAAAACGTGTAGCTACTGGTGTATTAAATGATGTAATCGGAGAGGCTGTAATGATGAACCAACCTCCATCGGATAAAGGAAAACGTCTAAAAATTTATTATGCTACACAAGTAGGTGTTAGGCCTCCAACCTTTGCAATATTTGTAAATGAAAAAGAGCTTTTTCATTTTTCTTATCAGAGATATATTGAAAATAAACTAAGAGAAAACTTTGGATATGAAGGAACTCCTCTTAAAATATACGTAAGAGAAAAAAATAGAAAATAGCTTTGGGGGTACAGTTATATGAGCTGGATTTCGATAGTATTGATAAGTTATTTATTAGGAAACATTTCACCATCGTATTTTATAGGTAAAAAATTTAAAAATCTAGATATAAGAGAGCATGGTTCAGGAAACGCTGGAACTACAAATACACTTAGAGTGTTGGGAGCAAAATATGCGCTCATAGTTTTTGTGATTGATTTTCTAAAAGGTCTAATTGCAACGCAGATAGGCTACAAAGCAGGCGGACTGGAGTTTGCTCTAGTTGCTGCAGTGGCTGTTGTATTTGGACATGTTTTTCCGGTACTGCTTAAGTTCAAAGGTGGTAAAGGAGTTGCAACTAGTGTTGGAGCACTTCTTGGCCTATTTCCTATTTATGGACTTATCGCGCTTTTGCTTGCGATAGCGCTTATAATGAAGACGAGATATGTATCACTTGGCTCTATTGTGGGTATGTCAACGCTTCCATTTATTTTATACTCAGCGCGTCAGCCTAGAGAATCAATTATAACTAGCATTGTTTTGGCAGGGTTTATTATATTTACGCATAGAGAAAATATTAAAAGACTCATAAACAAAACTGAGAGAAAATTAGGAGAGAAAACAAAATAGGAGGATAATATGGATACTATTTGTATTATGGGAGCAGGAAGCTGGGGAAGTGCCTTAGCTTTGCTTTTAAATAATAATGGACATAAAGTGAACCTATATGTTAGAAATGAATCTCAAGCAGAGGAAATAGTTAAAACAAACAAAAACAGTAAATACCTAAATGAAATTAGCATACCTTCTGAAATTAATATTTTTACAGATTTGGATTTGGCTATTGAGGGAGCATCAGCTATAGTTCTTGCTGTATCTTCTCAAGCTACTAGAGATGCTCTTATAAGTCTTAAAGATAAGGTTGATAAAAATGTTATACTTGTAAATGTATCGAAAGGATTAGAAAAAGGGACAAATAAAAGAATTTCTGAAGTAGTAAAAGAAATTTTCCCTAAAAATAATTTTGTAGTATTATCAGGTCCTTCCCATGCTGAAGAAGTAGCTGTAAATATGCCTACAACACTAGTAGCAGCTTCTGAAAATATAGAATCAGCTGAGTATATTCAAGATATTTTTAGTAGCGAATTTTTTAGGGTATACACAAATCCAGATGTAGTAGGGGTAGAGCTTGGCGGGGCATTAAAAAATATAATAGCTTTTGGTAGTGGAATAATTGATGGTTTAGGTTATGGAGATAATACAAAAGCTGGAATTATGACTAGAGGCTTAGCAGAGATTGCTAGATTAGGAGTAGCGCTTGGAGCAGATATTTCAACATTTGCAGGTCTATCGGGCATAGGAGATTTGATTGTAACTTGTACATCTATGCATTCGAGAAATAGAAGAGCTGGTATTATGATTGGTCAAGGTAAATCCTTAGAAGAAACGTTAAAGGAAATACAAATGGTAGTTGAGGGGATAACTGCAACAGAAGTGGCATATAAGATATCTATAGAAAAAAATATAGATATGCCAATAACAGCTGAGATATATAAAGTATTGTTTGAAGGAAAAGATATTAATGAAGCCATAAAAAGTTTGATGACCAGGACCAAGAAACATGAAACAGAAGATTTGATGCATCTGAAATACTCAGACAATTAGAAATATACTTTTATTTATAACTACTGTTTTTCAATTATTAGAACTAGAAAGTGTGAAGAATTTATGCCAAAGTCTAAAAAGAAACCTTTTAATTTAATTTATTTTATATTATTTGGTTTTATGCTTTATTTTTGTTTTCATGTTTATTTTGTAGTAAGCGCTGCAACTATTAAAACATATACCTTGGATTTGGGAGAAATATCTAACGTCATAGAAAAAGACATTATTATATTAAGGAATGAGTATCAACTTAAGGCACCTTCTAGCGGATTTATTTCTTATTTTGTAGATGAGGGAGATAGGGTAAAAAAAGCAGATTTAGTTGCAAAAATTCAAAATGAAGAACTAAGTGGAGACGAGCAAGCTACTTTACAGATATTGAATAGAAGAATAAATGAACTTAATAATAATGTTTCAATCCAAAACCCAGATACAGAAATACAAGAAATAAATAGTCAAATTGATTTTTTATATACAGATATCCAGCATAGAATAGCCCAAAACAATATATCTTATATAGCAGAATTAAAGGAACAAATACTAACTTTAATGGATAGAAAAAAATTATTAACAGGTGCATCTAGTTTAGGAAATATGACAACAGAAGAACTTGAAGCTAAAAAAAATGAAATTCAAAATAAGCTAAATTCTGAAAAATATTATATAAAATCTTTAAATCCTGGAGTTTTATCTTTTTATAGCGATGGATACCAAGAAGAGTATTCATTAGCAAATATGGATAAATTATCCGTCACTAAAATAAACAAGTTTCAAGATAAAAATACAATATATCAAAGTGAAGATGTTAAAGAAGGAGATGTAATCGCTTCAGTAATTAATAATCATATTTGGTATATAGCAACTGAGGTTACACCTGAAGATATCAAAGTTATAGAGAGGGAAAAACCTATAGAAATCATTATTGAAAATCAGTCAGTTACAGGTAGAATGGAAGAATTTTACAAAGGTGAAGATGAAAAATTTGTGGGATTATTTAGAATAGAAAATGAAAATTATGATTTTACAAAAGCTAGGAGACATAAGGCACAAATTATTTATAAAAAACCAAGTGGATTACTAGTTCCTAAAGATACTGTAGTAAACTATGAAGGGGAAAAAGGTGTTTTTACTGTAAATGAAGTTGGTAATGCTTTATTTAAATCAATGGATAATATAAATGGAGAAAATGAAAGCTATTATGTCTTAAGGTATGACCCATATGCTATTCGAAGCTCTGAAAATATCAATCTTTATGATGAGCTTATTGTTTCTCCAAAAAATATAAAAAATGGGCAGAGGGTGAGATAATGAGTAAAATTAAAAATAATATCGAGTTAATTCAAGAAGAAATTAAAAATACACTAAATAAATCCAACAGAAATGACGATATAACTCTTATAGCTGTGAGCAAAACTGTAGGGGTAAAAGAAATCAATGAGGCTTTAGACTCAGGGATTGAAAATTTGGGCGAGAATAAAGTCCAAGAAGTCGAAAGGAAACGTTCAGATGTATCAAAAAAAGCTATTTGGCACCTTATTGGTACTTTACAGACTAATAAAGTAAAATATATAATAAAGACAGTAGACCTAATTCACTCTTTAGATAGGGTGCCTCTTGCAAAAGAAATTGATAAAAGAGCAAAAGAAAACGATTTAGTAATGAACTGTCTAGTACAAGTAAATATTTCACTAGAAGATTCAAAGCATGGATTGCTTGCAGAAGAAGTATACGATTTTGTAAAAGAGATTTCTTCAAACTACAAAAATATAAAAATATTAGGTCTTATGGGAATGGCTCCATTTGAAGTTGAAGTAGAGCAAACGAGACCTTATTTTAAAAAACTAAAGACTCTGTTTGACGAATTATCAAAACTTCCATTGGAAAATGTGGAGATGAAATATCTTTCTATGGGCATGACAAATGATTATAAAATAGCTATAGAAGAAGGCTCGAATATGATAAGAGTAGGAACAGGCATTTTTGGTGAAAGAAACTATGTATAGGAGGATTTGTTATGGCGGAAAAATTATCAGGAAAGATTAAAGACTTTCTTTTTGGAGGATTAAGAGAAGATGATTTTGAAGATGATGAGTATTTTGAAGAGGAGACGAATTCTATAGCCCCTCTAGTTTCAAAATCTTCATCAAATAAAATTGTAAATATTAATCCGAATCAGCAACAGATGAAGGTTGTAATTTATGAACCAACATCTTATGATGATGCGCCTACTATTGTGGAGAGTTTAAAAAATAGAAGAGCAGTAGTTGTAAATCTAGAAAATATTCACGATGCAGAAGTTTCTAAGACTATTTTTCATTTTTTAAATGGAGCAATTTTTGCCATGGATGGAGACATAAGAAAAATATCTAAGGCTATATTTGTATTAGCGCCTTCTAATATAGATATAGATGGTAACATAAAAAAAGAATTAGAAAGTAAAGGTCTATTTAGATGGTAGACAAAAGGAGAGTTTAGATGTGGGCAATTAGGACAACAGTTAATTATTTTTTTGAAATCGTACAGCTATTGGTTTTACTTAGAGTAATTTTATCATGGGTTCCAAATGTAGATATGTACTCAAAACCAGTGAAGTTTATTTATAATATCACTGAGCCAATCATGGAACCTGTAAGACAGTTTACTTCGAGATACATAAATTTAGGGCCAATAGATATTTCACCTATAATTGTCTTATTCCTTCTGAGCTTTTTAAGAAATGTAGTTTTAAGATTTTTATATATTATTTTATAAGAGAGTATATATTATGGACAAGGAAAAACTCACTTCTTTTATAAGAGATTACGAGTTAAAGAAAATTATAATTAAAAATCTTTCTAAAGTTGAAGGAGTAATTCATAATCATGACATTAGAGCTACTGACTTTATGAATCCTTTTGAAAGAAAAAATTTTATAGCAATTCTTAGAGGGCTAGATTCTATAAATTACAGAGAGTGTAGCCCTTCAGTCATGTCTGAAAGAAGTATAATACAGATATTTCCAAATTACATACCTTATGAATTAATAGAAAAGCCATATGATATAATCAAAATCAGTGGAAACTTTAAGTTTAATAAAATTGGACATAGAGATTATTTAGGTACAATTTTATCTTTAGGGATTAAGAGGGATAAGATTGGTGATATTGATGTTCATGAAGATTGTGCTTTTATAGTTGTTGATAAAAATGTAAGCGGTTTTATCACACTTAATCTTAATTCTATAAACAAAGCGTCTGTTACAAGCAAGCTTGTAGGTGAAAATGAGTTTGTAAAATCTATACCAAATTATCAAGAGAAAGTTATAACTATTGCATCTAGAAGAGCAGATGCAGTAGTATCTGAAATCTTTAATCTTTCTAGGGCAAAAACTCAAGATTATATAAATAAAGAAAAATTGTATGTGGATTTTGAATTATATACCTCAAATTCCAGAGAAATTAAAGATAGTTCTTTAGTGTCATTAAAAGGATTTGGAAGAGCTATTTTTGATGAAGTTATAACTGAAACAAAAAAAGGTAGAATGAGGGCTAGAGTAAAAAGAATACTTTAGGAGGATACAAATGATTACACCACTGGATATAGAAAATAAAGAATTTAAAAAAGCTTTAAAAGGATATAAGGAAAATGAAGTCAACATTTTTATAGATGAAATAAAAAGAGATTATGAGAATCTATATAAGGAAAATATAGAATTAAAGGATAAATTAAATGCATTAACTGAGCAAATAAAAAGATATAAAACACTTGAAGAAACTTTAAAAGAGACATTAATAGTAGCCCAGCAAACGGCAGAAGAAGTAAATGCCAGTGCTCAGAGAAAATCAGCTTTAATTATAGATGAAGCTCATCATCAAGCTAAGAAAATTGTAGAAGAAGCAAACAATGATGTAATAAAGATAAAAAAAGAGTATGAAAATATAAGAAAAGAATTTGTTGTATTTAAGGGGAAGTTCAAATCTTTATTAGAAGATGGAATATCAAGCGTTGAAGAGACTTTTAATGATATAGAATAAATTCTTGCGTTTTTTAGCAATATAGTATAAAATAATCACTAAATATGAATACAAAAAGGCTATGATTAGGAGAGTAACTGATATAAATATTTCAGAGAGTAGAGGAAGAGGTGGGAACTCTACATAGGATTATTAGTGAAAATCACCTAGGAGCTAAAAAATCGAAAATAAGAAGTCTTTATTTAGTAGATTTTTTCATCGTGCGCGTGTTAAGCGCATTTGAGAGGTTCTGGCTAGATGCCATGAACAACTAGGGTGGTACCGCGGAATTATTCGTCCCTGCATTTTTGCAGGGATTTTTTTGTGCAGATAATATGAGTGTATTTTATAAGCTTATTGTGGAAATAATAAGGGTTTACATTTTCAATATGATTTGAAGGGAGATATATTATGAAGTTTGAGAATTTGAATAATGCTGCAGTAAAAGATAATGAACAAAGTTTAACGGCATTTTGGAATGAAATTGACTTGTTAAAGAAGAGTGTAGAGGCTAGAGAGGATTCTCCGTCTTTTGTATTTTACGAAGGACCTCCAACTGCAAATGGTAAGCCAGGAATCCACCACGTTTTAGCTAGAACACTTAAAGATTCTGTATGTAGATATAAGACCATGAGCGGATATCAGGTTAAGAGAAAAGCAGGATGGGATACTCATGGACTACCTGTTGAGATTGAAGTAGAAAAAAAATTAAGCCTTGGCTCAAAGCAAGAGATTGAGGAATATGGAATTAAAGAATTCAATGAGGCTTGTAGAGAATCTGTATTTGAGTATGAAAGCTTGTGGAGACAGATGACAGAAAGAATGGGTTATCTTATCGATATGGATAATCCATATATCACTCTAGATAACAATTATATAGAATCTGTATGGTGGATTTTAGATAAGTTCCATAAAGAAGGTTATATCTATGAAGGGCATAAAATTCTTCCATATTGCTCTCGTTGTGGGACAGGACTTGCTTCACACGAAGTTGCTCAAGGCTACAAAGAAGTTAAAACAAATACTTTGATTGCTAAATTTAAAAGAAAAGATGCAGAAAATGAATATTTTCTTGCATGGACAACTACGCCTTGGACTCTAGCATCAAACGTAGCACTTGCAGTATCGCCAACAGAAGTTTATGTAAAAGTAAAGCAAGAGGATGAAATATACTATCTTTCAAAAACACTTGCACCAAAGGTATTAAAAGGTGAATATACTGTTTTAGAGGAAATCTTAGGAAAAGACCTTGAGTATATTGAGTACGAGCAACTTATGCCATTTGTAAAGCCTGACAAAAAAGCTTTCTTTGTTGTGCTTGGCGATTATGTTACAACAGAAGATGGTACAGGTATAGTTCATACAGCCCCTGCATTTGGTGAAGATGACTACAATGTTGGAAGAAAATATGGTCTCCCAGTGGTTCAGCCAGTAGGCGAAGATGGAAAGTATATAGGTACTATCTGGGATGGTAGATTTGTAATGGAAGAAGGCTTGGATGTCGATATTATCAAGTGGCTAGCTGCAGAAAACAAGCTTTACAGCAAAGAAAAAATGGACCACAATTATCCTCACTGCTGGAGATGCCAAACACCACTTTTATATTATGCAAAGCCAAGTTATTATATAGAAATGACAAAACTAAAAGACCAGCTAGTAAGCAATAACAACACAGTTAACTGGTTCCCAGATTATGTAGGAGAAAAAAGATTTGGAAACTGGTTAGAAAATGTAAACGACTGGGCAATATCACGTTCTAGATACTGGGGAACTCCACTTAACATCTGGACGTGCAGTTGTGGACATAAGGAGTCAATAGGTTCAATTAGTGAATTAGTAGAAAAGTCAATAGAGCCAATAGATGAGTCAGTTGAACTTCATAGACCATACGTAGATGATATTCATATAAATTGCCCTAAATGTAATCAACAGATGACTAGAGTTAAAGATGTTATAGATTGCTGGTTTGATTCAGGCTCAATGCCTTTTGCTCAGCATCATTATCCTTTTGAGAACAAGAAAAATTTTGATGAGTTATTCCCAGCTGATTTTATTTGTGAAGGAATAGATCAAACTAGAGGATGGTTCTACTCTCTTATTGCTATATCTACATTTGTAATGGGAAAATCACCATACAAAAATGTACTAGTAAATGACCTTATACTAGATAAAGATGGCAAAAAAATGAGTAAATCAAGAGGAAACACTGTAGATCCGTTTGAAATGTTTGATAAGTATGGAGCGGACGTTTTAAGATGGTACCTACTTTATGTGTCTCCTGCATGGACTCCTACTAAGTTTGATGTGGATGCACTTAAAGAAGTTCAAAGCAAGTTCTTTGGGACAATTAAAAATGTATATAACTTCTTCTCATTATATGCTAATACTGACAATGTAGATCCTAAAGAATTTTTTATTCCATACAATGAAAGGCCAGAATTAGATAGATGGATACTTTCAAAATACAATAACCTAAAAAAGCATGTGGAAGTTGAGCTTGAAAGATATGACATGACAAAAACTGTAAGAGCAATTCAAGAGTTTGTAAATGAAGATTTATCTAATTGGTATATTAGAAGAAGCAGAAGACGTTTCTGGGATACTGAGCTTACTTTAGATAAAAAATCTGTTTACAATACAACCTTTGAGGTTTTAGTTGGAATAGCGCAAATGGTTGCACCGTTTTCACCATTTTTATCTGAAGAGCTTTATAGAAAGCTAACTGGAGAATTATCTGTTCATATAAGTCACTACCCAAGAGTAAGTGAAGAACTTATAGATGAAAAATTAGAGTATAAGATGGACCTTGTTAAAAACCTTGTTACACTAGGAAGAGCATCTAGAGAAGCCGCTAAAATCAAAGTTCGTCAGCCTATAGGAAAAGCATATATAGATGCATCTTATGAAGCTATAATGAAAGATTTGCTTCCGCTTATAGAAGAAGAGCTAAATGTTAAAGAGGTTATTTTCTCTAAAGATATCAATCAATATATGAATTTCAGTTTAAAACCTAACTTTGCAACACTTGGAAAGGCTCTAGGACCTAAGCTTAAGGAATTTTCAAGTAAGCTTTCAGCACTAGATGCTCCAGAAGCAGTAAATAAGCTTCAAAATGGAGAAGCAATTGCTTTTGATTTAGCGGGGGAAAGTTTTACATTTACTAAAGAAGATGTGCTAATAAATGTATCTCCTAAAGAAGGGTTTGATGTTGCTACAGAAAACAACTTATTTATAGTTCTTGATACTAATCTAACTCCAGAGCTTATAAATGAAGGCTTTGCTAGAGAATTTATATCAAAAATCCAGCAAATGAGAAAAGCTCAAGATTTAGAAATGATGGATAAGATAAAAGTTTACTTTACTTCCACAGAAGAAGTTGCAAAGGCTATAGAGATTCACACTGATTACATTAAGGATGAAACTTTAGCTGTAGAAATAGTAAAAGGTGAAACAAGCAATATGCAAGAAGATGTAATTAATGGACATAAAGCTAAAATTGCTGTTGAAAAACAATAATTATAAAGAAATATAGATTTGTTATAGATATAGGGTTACTTTATTGTCCATATAGTATTAAAAAGGATTCAAACATCAAAGTTTGAATCCTTTTTTTAATAAAAAAGTTTAAGTTTTCTATGGTAATTATGATATTACTATAATGAAATGTTCATATTAATTTATATTAGAAAATAGTATATTTATTAAGCTATACCTATAAATTTGATTTAAGATAATATAGCTCTTTTGATATAAAAAAGATTGCTACAGATGAAGCTATAAAATCAGATATAACATTGCTTATAAATACTCCCTGGATACCCCAAAAACGTGGGAGTATAAATAAAAGTGGAATAAGTATCATTCCGTATCTAAGCAAAGATAAAATGCTAGCTTTTTTAGGTTTGCTTACAGCTTGAAAATATTGAGAACTTACTGTATGAAGTCCTATAAGTGGAAGCATAAATAAATATAGCTTCATAGAATAATTTGTAAGCTTTAGAAGTTCTTTATCAGATGTAAAAATACCTGACAATAGAGAAGGATAAAATTGAATTATGGCAAATATACTAATTGATATAATAAATGATGAACCTAGAGTTAAAATAAGAGTTTCCCTCACCCTGTCATATCTTTTTGCTCCAAAATTATATCCGTTTATGGGTTGAGCACCCTGTATTATTCCTACTACAACCATATGATAGAAACTGTATATTGCTTGAACTATTGTCATTGCTGCCAAGTATAAATCATTTCCATACTCAACTACTGACCTATTAAAAATAATATTTACAAATGTAGCGAATATCTGCATATAAAAAGAAGGGGCGCCATTTTCTATGATTTCCTTAAAAAAAGATTTTTCTATGGGCATTGCAAATTTTAAGTTGATTGGAAAATTCTTTGATTTTGCAAATAGCCAAAATACAAGGACAGTAACATAAGTTTGTGATATTACTGTAGCTAGGGCGGCTCCCTTTATACCCATATTAAAAGTAAAGATAAAAAGCGGATCTAAAATTATATTAAGTAAAGCACTTGAAACTACTATTTTCATTGATACAGAAGCTTTGCCGATTGCTCTTAGAGAGTTATTCAGACAAAAGCCAGGAAGTCCAAAAATTGAACCTATAACCATTATAAAAATATAGTCTTTTGCATAGGGATAAACATCACTTGAAACCTTTAAAATTTCTAGTATAGGATTCATAAAAACAATTATAATCACAGAAAAAATAGCCATGGCAATCATGATATATTTATATGCTTGGTGTAGTATTACTTCCGCTTCGTGAGGTTTTTTCTCTCCGAGCTTAATAGAAATAAGGGTAGAAGAACCTATACCTATTAATAATACAAAAGCCATTTGAAGTATCTGAATTGGCATAGTTATACCAACACCTGAAAGTGCGAGTGGGCTTATTTTTTCTACAAATATTCTATCGACTATATTATAAACAGCTGAAATAAGCATGCTGGTTATAGCAGGAAGAGATAGCTGGAAAAGTAAGGCAGGTATTTTTTTTGATTCTAAGTCTTGGTTCATGGTATCCTCCAGTATGGATTCTTATTTAATACAAAGTCACTTTACATTATATCAAAATCTATCTATACTATATACAATAATATAAATCGATTTTTATCGATATGAAGGAGGCTATTATGAAGTATAAATTAGCATTTGTCTGTGTTCACAATTCGTGTAGAAGCCAAATGGCAGAAGGCTGGGCAAAGGAATTAGGCTCTGATATTTTTGAAGTGTACTCAGCTGGAACACAGGAGTATCATGAAGTAAAGCCACTAGCCGTAGAAGTGATGAAAGAAGCTGGGGTAGATATAAGTAATCATAAACCCAAACTGCTATCAGACATACCTTATGAATTAGACATATTAATTACTATGGGTTGCAATGTAGTTTGTCCATTTGTACCGAATAAGTTTATGCAGGATTGGGGACTTGATGATCCTTCAGGAGGACCTATCGATGGCTACAGGGTAACTCGTGATATTATAAAGCAAAAAGTAGAGGAATTAATTGAAAAAGTAAAATCCAAGGAAATTCAATTATAATTATCTTTGCTCGATTTTGCTGGGAATTTTAGAGTATTTTATCCAAAGAATTTAATTTTATGATATACTTTGAAGGATTAATATACTTATAATAGAAAGTAAATCATAAATGTAAATTTTAGGAGGCTTGTATGAATAAGTTTGGCATAATAGGAGCAATGGAAGAAGAAATAACTCTAGTGAAAGAGCTCATGAATGATATAAGAGTTTCAGAAGTAGCTGGACTTACATTCTATATGGGGAGAATCAATGACACTGATTTAGTTGTGGTTCGTTCAGGCATAGGAAAAGTAAATGCAGCTATGTGTACTCAAATCCTTATAGATAGATTTGAAGTTAAGGCTATTATAAATATAGGAGTAGCTGGAGCTATTGCTGATGATTTAGGAATAGGAGATATAGTATTATCGACTAAGCTTATTGAGCATGACTTTGATGTTACTGCTTTTGGGCATAAAAAAGGTGTAATTCCAAGAATGGATTCGAGCATATTTATAGCTGATGATAAGCTAATAGATATGGCATCTGATGCGGCAAAGGATTTAAAGGATGTATATGTAAAAAAAGGCATAGTGGTATCAGGAGACGTGTTTGTTTCTTCCCCTGAGCTTAAAGATGCTCTTCAAACAGAATTTAATGCAGACTGCGCAGAAATGGAAGGAGCAGCCATCGCTCATGTTTGTATGCTTAATAAAATGCCATTTTTAGTAATAAGAGCTATGAGTGATAAAGCAAATGGAGAAGCGCCAGGCAATTTCGATGAGTTTGTATTTGAAGCAGCAAAGAATTCAAAAAAACTTATACTTAATATGCTGACTAAGTAGAATGGAGGGAATACAATTGGATAAAAAAACTATATTTAGCGGCATGCAGCCATCTGGAAAACTAACTCTTGGAAATTATCTAGGAGCTATGAAAAATTGGGTAGCATTACAAGATGAATATAATTGTTATTACTGCGTTGTAGACCTTCATGCCATAACAGTTCCCCAAGTTCCAAAGGATTTGAGAAAAACTACATTAGATGTGCTTGCTCAGTATATTGCAAGTGGAATTGATCCTGAGAAAAACACTTTATTTATCCAATCTCATGTGCCGGAGCATGCTGAACTTTCATGGGTGTTAAACACAATGACCTATATGGGAGAACTAAATAGAATGACTCAGTTCAAAGAAAAATCTCAGAAAAAAGCTGAGAATTTAAATGCAGGTTTATTTACCTACCCTGTGCTTATGGCTGCCGATATACTACTATATTCGACTGACCTAGTTCCTGTTGGAGAGGACCAAAAACAGCACTTAGAGCTTGCAAGAGACTTGGCACAGAGATTCAACTCTAGATATAGCGATACTTTTATAGTTCCAGAAGGTTTTATACCTAAAGAGGGAGCTAGAATAATGAGTCTTCAAGAGCCTAGTCAAAAAATGTCAAAATCAGATGAGAACCCTAATTCTACGATTCTTATGTTAGACTCAGCCGATGCTATAACAAACAAAATAAAAAGAGCTGTAACCGATTCCATAGGTGTTGTAGCTTATAACGACGAGCAAAAAGGGATAAAAAATCTCATTAACATATATTCAACCTTCACAGGGGAGTCTACGGAAGCTATAGTAAGTAAATACGAGGGTAAAGGCTATGGGGACTTTAAGCGAGAAACAGCAGAAGTAATAGTTGAAGGGCTAAGACCTGTAAGAGAAAAATACGAATATCTTATGGAGAATAAAGACTATCTAGAGGAAATCTATGCAAAAGGTGCAGCAAAGGCACATAATAAGGCAAGAAGAACTTTAGATAAGGTATATAGAAAAGTCGGATTTGTTCAAGCTAAAAGATTTGAATAGGTGAAAGGAAAAAGTAGATGTACTTTACATTAATTAGCATTCTAATAATAATAGACCAAGCTATAAAATGGATTTCCAGAACAAAGCTCACAAAATTTGAATCGTATCCTGTAATTGATGGTTTTTTTCATTTTACCTATGTAGAAAACAGAGGAGCAGCTTTTGGAATGCTTCAAAATAAAACATGGTTTTTTGTTTTAATCACATTAGTAGTCGTAGGTTATATGATTTACTTTACTAATAAAAACAAAAATATAGATAAAAAACTGACCTTTGTTTTAAGCATAATAACTGCTGGGGCTATAGGAAATCTAATTGACAGAATATGGCTTGGATTTGTAGTTGATATGTTTGATTTTAGAGGTATTTGGCAGTTTGTATTCAATTTTGCTGATATTTGCGTTGTAGTCGGTGGGATATTGCTCATTTTTTTAATTATTAAGGACAAAGAAATATTGGAGAAAATATGATAGAAGAAAAAAAATATTTTATAGTAGATGAGGAAGAAGAGGACTTAAGACTAGATGTGTTTATCTCATCTGCACTTAGTGATTTATCTAGAACCTATATCCAGTCGCTCATAAAAGATAAAAAAGTTACTGTGAATGATAAGATAGAAAAATCTAGCTACAAGGTGGCTCAACTAGATAGCATTTGCATTTTAATTCCTCCAGCAAAAGAGCTAGTTATTGAAGCAGAAAATATTCCTGTAGAAATTTTATATGAAGATGAAGATTTGGCTGTTGTCTATAAAGAAAGAGGAATGGTGGTTCATCCTGGAGCTGGAAATGCAAATCATACCCTTGTAAATGCTCTTATGTATCATTTCAAAGGTCAGCTGTCGTCGATAAATGGCATAATTCGCCCTGGAATAGTACATAGGATTGACAAGGATACATCTGGACTACTTATGATTGCTAAAAGTGACATAGCCCATAGAGGACTAAGTGAGCAGCTTAAGGAGCATACAGTTCAAAGAACTTATACCTTTATATGTCATGGCAATATAAAGGCAGATGAGTTCACAATAGATGCTCCAATAGGAAGAAACCCAAGAGACAGGATAAAAATGGCTGTGGTCAGCGATGGAAAACATGCGGTGACTCATATAACAAAAATAAAGTCTAACGAAAACTATTCATATGCTATGGCAAATCTAGAAACAGGACGAACTCATCAGATTAGAGTGCATATGGCAAGCAAAGGGCTTCCACTTGTTGGAGATACTCTATATGGACCTCATAATTCAAAGTTCAAAGCCCAAGGACAGCTTCTTCATGCTAAGACCCTTGGATTTGTCCATCCTGTAAAAAATGAGTTTATGCTATTTGAAAAAGAAGAACCTGAGATTTTTAAATCATTTTTACAAAGATTTTTACTTGATTAAACTGAAGTAAAAAGGTATAATCATTAGAGAATTTAATGGAGGCTTCAAAAATCCATTAAAGGAGGGATAAGATGCAAGAAAAAGCTCTTATTATGGATGACAAGGCTATGGATAGAGCAATAACTAGAATTGGCCATGAAATTATTGAAAAAAACAAAGGTGTAGATGAGGTAGCTCTAGTAGGAATTA
>Ga0334895_1001597_pt1 | contig 22067 bp, 16 predicted proteins | sample GraSluR3_MG_7_FD_207229 | JGI IMG/M metagenome (GOLD analysis project Ga0334895, IMG submission 207229) | Sludge microbial communities from methane-producing bioreactor in Wageningen University, Netherlands - Granular Sludge_31_05-R3 | ecosystem: Engineered > Bioreactor > Anaerobic >... | reverse complement strand
CTACTGTCAGGCCCCTCTACGATTATAAACCTGATAAAAAAGACCCGGAACAAGATAATTAAGTGTATCTCGCAGTACTCATCCTTTCTTTCTATTATCTATCTATACTTCTCCTCCTTGCGATCGGCATATTCAGGCTAGATACAGTAAAAGGAGTGCCCAGACAGCAGTCCATTTCTGTTCTAATTGCAGCCCGCAATGAGGAAGACAATATTGCCAATCTACTCCGTTGTCTGACTCAACAAAACTACCCTCATGAAAAATATGAGATCATTGTCGTTGATGATCGATCTACCGATCGGACAGGAGAGATGGTAGAGAAATCTCTAAACTCAGAAGTTAATATCACTTATTTGAGGATCCTTCCTGGAGAACCGGGTGGTAAGAAAAGAGCCCTGGCCAGGGGTATAGCAACTGCCAGTTTCCCAATACTTGCCTTCACAGATGCCGATTGCTTGCCCCCTGCAGATTGGATTTCCCAGATTAATCAGCATTTCACTACGGAAACTGACTTTCTTGCGGGTTACTCTCCTCTATTCAGAGAGCGTGAAAGTCTTCTTTTAAGACTCAAAAATCTGGAGAGATTGTCTATCTATGCTGTTACAGCTGGAGGGATGGGCTGGAACCTTGGTCTTACCTGTACAGCCCGTAATATGGCTTATCGTAAGACACTATATGAAAAGGTGAAGGGATTCAGCGGAATGGAGGATATCCCCTCTGGAGATGATGATTTAATGATGCAAAGAATGACTCCATATATCAGGAAGATGAATTTTATGTTCAGTCCTGGTTCTATCGTTCCCTCCCAGGATAACAAAACTGCATCTGCTCAGATCAACCTTGAAACTCGCAGAGCATCCAAATGGCGGCTCTATCCGCTATATATCAGAGTCGGAACAGCACTGCTTTTTCTCTATTATCTCTTCTTTATGCTGGCTTTTTTGATAACGATAATCGGTAGATTATCCCTTTCAGAGTTTATCGTTCTGCTTCTGCTAAAAGTAATAGCAGAATTTATCATATTGACCCCTTTTCTGCTCAGGATGCAGAAGATTAATTATCTCTTTCTCTATCCCTTAGCATTTATTCTGCATTTGCCGTATTTCCTCTTCTTTGCCCTGAAAGGAACATTTGGTAAGTATCAATGGAAGTGACCCGATCACTCTGCATTATCCCAGGAGATACTACAAATGTATGACTATCGGGAATATCTTGAACGATTCAAGAAACAACGAAACGATATCAGACGACTCTGGAATATTGGATATGAAACTGCCGACTTTCTATCGTTCCTGGTCAGCTTGAAGCAACCAGAGTATATTCTGGAGATCGGAACTTCTAATGGATTTTCAACATTTCATCTTTCAATAGCAGGAGAATCGACAGCTAGCCGAATTGATACGATAGAATGTGACCGGGAGAGATTCGAAATGGCCATGGTTAACCTTGCAGGTCGGGAAAATATAGATCTCCATTATGGCAAAGCGGAGGATATTATCCCTGAATTGAGACGAAGATATGATTTTATCTTTATTGATGCTAACAAGGAGAGTTACAAAACCTATCTGGAACTCCTCATACCCAAAATGAATAACCGGGCTCTGATTGTTGCTGATAATATCAATTCACACAGGCGATCTGTTAATAAGTATGTTTCATTCGTTAGAAGTGATACGAGATTCCAAAGCTTGCAAATCCCTCTGGAGAGTGGATTGGAAATAACTATTTATCTTGATCCGAACAAGAAAATAACCACGGGAGAAGACCTAAAATGAAGAAACCCCTGATAATTGGAATAGCTGGTGGAACCGGTTCCGGCAAAACCACTATTACAGGTAAGATTATCGAACAATTTCCTGAACAGATAACAATCATCAATCAGGATTCTTATTATCGGGCTTTTAATAATCTTCCTCTGGACGAGCGTGCAAAGATCAATTTCGACCATCCCAACTCTTTCGATTGGGAACTGCTGCTCAAACATTTGAAAAACCTCAAGAACAATGTTCCTGTTGAAGCACCAGTTTACGATTTCAAGAAACATTGCCGGGCAGAATCGCGAGATCTGAAGAAACCTGCGGCAATAGTCATTATCGAAGGGATTCTGATCTTTGATAACCCGGAGTTACGAGAACTGATGGATATCAAGATATTCGTAGATACCGATTCGGATATCCGAATCCTGCGTCGTATCAAACGGGATATTGAAGAACGAGGAAGGTCACTACCCTCAATTATCAAACAGTATCATAATACAGTCAGACCAATGCATATCGAATTTGTAGAGCCGACAAAGAGATTTGCCGATGTGATAATTCCGGAAGGTGGCCATAATCTGATAGGTATTGACATGATACTTACCAAGATCAAAAGTTGTCTTTGAAATCGTCTTACTTGATTTATATTATTGATAAACTTGAGAAAAAAATGATAATCTGTTAAGGAGTCAAAATGAGAACTATTACCTTTATTCTGATCATAGCCGCTGTGCTAATGGCATCCAGCCTTTATTCTGATAACCGTCTAATTATTTATCACGGAAACTACGGTATGGTCAACGAAACAGTAGAATTATCCCTCAGAAGAGGATTGAATGAATACACCTATGATAAAATTCCAGCCGGGATAATGGATAACACGGTAATGTTAATACCAGTGGTCAGTAATGCCTTCCATGTCCAGACACAGGGGTTACTCGTTGAGACAAGAAGATTCGCTCATCTACTCCGAAGTGAAATGAACAGGGAGATAGAGATTGTTACTACAGATGGAAGTATTATTAATGGCGAACTATTCTACTACGATAACACATTGATTGGCTTACGTGATAAGAATCGAGGTAATACGGTTTTTGTCAGAGCTTCTGAGATAAGAAATTACGTTCTGAAAAGCGAAGATATGGATTATCAAACTCAACCTAATCTAACCTGGACACTCCAGTCAGAACGTTCCGGTAGAGAGATGGCCAATCTCACTTACCTTACTACAGGCCTTAGCTGGTCGGGAATTTATAAGGCTGTATGGGAAGGAGATAAGCTTAATCTTGAAATTCTGGCCAATATATCAAACACTACTGAAATCGATTATGAAGATGTAAATATCAGCCTGGTTGCAGGTGACCCGAAAAAACTCGCTCAACCACAATACATAGATAATTATCGGAAGATGGGTATGGGTTTTGAAGCAGATATGATGATGGAGAGCGCTCCAGCATCACCTCAATTCACTACTGAAGAGCTCGGTGATTATCATATCTATTTCTATTCTTCTCCTATTGATTTTCGGCATGCAGAGACCAAACAGATCAGACTCTATCCTCCCAAGATAATCGAGCCCGAATTATATTACGAATATCTGACCAGCAGCAAGAATGTCCTGATTAGAATGAAGATCACCAACGATGAGAAGAGTGGTCTGGGTATGCCTCTCCCCAGAGGGGCTATCCAGGTATATCGCAAGACAGATGAAGTTAACACCGCCCTTAATTTCGTTGGTGAAGATATTGTCGAGCAGCTGCCGGTCAATGAAGATTGGATAATCTCTCCAGGTAACGCCTTTGATGTTGTCGCCGAAACCAGAACATTAGAGACCAGAAGACCTGCCAGAAATGTCACCGAGAACGATATGTCGGTTACTGTTAAGAATAGAAGTAAAGAGACAAAATCTATAGTGGTGACTCATTATATAAGAGGTAACTGGACTATCCAGCGACAGAATCATCAGCACGAAAAGATCGATGCTAATCGTATTGAATTTCGTAGAGATTTAAGACCCGATCAGGAATACGAATTTACCTGGACCGAGAGAATTGAGCATTAACTTACAAAATTTCAGAGTATAACAAGGGGTAAGTTATGATGCTTTTGACCAAATTTGAAGCACTCATACATGAACTTGTAGGATTAGAAGTACTGGAAGAGCAACTGACCAGGATTCTGAGTTATTTGCAGCAACACCTGAAATCTCACAGCAGTGGTATATTTATCTATCAGGCAAATAAATTCCAACTGAAAGTAGGGCGTAATATCAGCCACACCTATGCAAAGAATACGATCTTCCACGATGAGGATATATTTATTAAGGACTTGCGAAAAGATAGTTTCCTTTCGTTGAAAGATGATTCCTCCTGTAATTTTGAACACGAATGTCGCCATATTATGGCTGGTATTCTCTGCTTCAGAACCGAGACTTATGGATTTATTTTTGCCGACAGGAGTGATGAGTTTTTCACACCTGAAGAAGAGTCACAATTCCGAATGATCACCAAAATTACTGCTATGCTCTTTGCTGTTGAAAAACTCACTCAATTCTGGGCTGCGAAACGGGAACTCGATGAAAGAACTCATATCTATCGCTATAGATCATTTCTGGAGAAGGGTAGTTATCTCTTCAGGTTACTCAATCGAACTAACTTTCACCTGACGATTGCCCTGATGAAGATCAACAGATATGAAGAGCTGGTTAAAACTCATGGCCGCCAGCATACAGATTTTATTCTCCATGAGATATTTGCACTCTTTCAGAAGAATATCAAACCAATCGATATACTCGGTAAAGTTTTCGATAATACGTACGCCCTGATTCTACCTAATACAAGCCCACATAAAGCAGAGAAGATGATAAGAAAAATCCATCAGGAGTTGATATATAACAAGGAGATAGCCGATAAACACATCAGCTGGGGAATAGCCGGATTAAACAAAAATGTAAACTCTTTCGAAGAGATGGTCAGTAACGCCGAAGAAGCTGCCTTTGATGCTTCAAGAAATGCTACACAGCCAATTATGATTTATGAGGAATAGAAAGATCGGAGGCTCATCATAATGAAGAAATCCATTTTTGAAGATATTCTCAACCTGCAAAGAGAAGTAATCAGATTAATGAATGAAATGTCGACTTTCCCCTCTAAAACTCTCAGCCTGACTCAACCAGGAGATGATCACTGGGAACCAAGCTGTGATATCTATCGTTGTCAGCAGAAATTACATATCATATTCGATATCGCCGGTATAGATAAAGATTCTGTTAAGATAAGAACAACGAGAGAATATTTAGTAATCTCAGGAAAAAGATTACTGGCAACAGAGGGTGATAATCCATCTTACTACACTATGGAGATAGAATCAGGAAATTTTGAAAGAATAGTCTATTTCCCGGAAATACCTCTCAATTACGATAGTCCCGAGGTAAAATATCAGGACGGATTACTGAAGATCAATTTCGATATTGCGGTTAAAGAAGAGAAGATTATCGACATAGAGATAACCTGATGCTTTAATCCAGCAAGAAAATAAAACTCAGAGAGGTGAATAGTCCCTTCTTTAGAACTCTGACTGAAAGCTCAGACGAAAGAAATCAATTTAACTTGATGATTATAGGCTTATATTGTTAGAGGGTAACTCAAATTAATACTGAATAACTATAGAGGAGTCCAGGAGTCGGCCGGTTCCGACTCCTGGACTCCTCTAAGGTAAAAGAATATTATTTTCTTTCTTTATTCGATAAAATATCTTCTAATGATGGCTGGTTCTGTTTACAGGATAACCTTTATCCTATAGAGGTATCATCTGCTATTATCTTGACAGAAGAAGAGATTTCAATGTAGTTTGTAATAATAGCGATATTACTTATGTTATATCTAATAGATCTTTCAAAGGTAAATATTGGGGGTGATCGGTATCGACAGGGATAGAGTGGATTGCTGATGCATACCGGGGAGGTTACCTACCCGTTAAACATGGTAACACTCAAATGTAAATGCAGACAATAACTATGCATTAGCAGCATAAGCTGCTACGTTTATGTTTGATATGCTGTCGGTCAAGCAATAAGCGTCGTAACAGACAGCTGCTCACTGGAGGACTGTCGCGACTTCGGTGCTAAGCCAAGCGACTGGCTTTCCGGCAATGGGTTTGATTGTTTCTCCCGCTGGAGAGTGAGAATCTAAAAAACAACTAAGTATGTAGAGTCAGCTTTTGACATATCTCTGGACGCGGGTTCGATTCCCGCCACCTCCACCATTAAAAATGCTACTGCCTTTAACGATCTGTAATAACGATGAAACGATTATGAGTTTACTCTCTATACTCCTAATTCAACTACAATAACATAATCTGAGTAGTAATAGAGCATGTTTTTTTGCGTTGACAGTTTGTGTCTTTCCTTATTATGAGCAAATGTATAATGAGAGCAAACTGGAAAAACAAAGGAGATGTTCGATGAAGAAAACTCTTATCATGACAGGCCTGATACTTATCGTAGCGTTGTTACAGGCCAGAATAGAGGTCATTAACGAGACACCCGACAATCTACTCTTCCAATTCAGTCTTGATAACTATTCCTTCCAGGAATCCGACGGTCATATCTATCTTAGTGCTCCCGAAATCGGTTATATTCAAGAAACCGGAGCACCAATGTTACCTGAAATCACATACTATATTGGCGTTCCAGAAAATGGAACCATAGACACTCAGATAATCGATATTGACTGGAAAGAGCACAGGCTCAACAAACCGATATTGCCTAATCCCCGGGTGGTGATGGGCGAGAAGGTCAGCGAATATATATATGAGCGAGACGAAGATCAATATCTCTCACGCTCTGAGGATATACTGGTAATTGGCGAACCTACCTATTACCGATATAACCGGGTTATTCCTCTAACGATATATCCTACTGACTACAATTACAACCAGTCAATACTGTCATTGGGGGAGAGAATTACTTTTAGTGTGAGAATAACTGGTGACACGTCACAGAGAAATAACATTATTGATGACCTTGATCTCGGAGCGAACATACTCAACTATGATAGTGCCCGATACTGGCAGATTCGCGATAATATCGAACTCAATTATGCACCTTTCGGTAGTTCCGATTTCTGGTACAGATTCGATGTGACCCAGAAAGGGATGCATAGATTAACCTATCAGCAACTCTCGGAATTACCACTCGATGATATAGACCCTCGCACTATACGCATCTTCACTACAGGTGGTGCTCTCCTTCCTAACAGTGTGAATCATACAGGACATCCATTCAGAGAGATACCTCTTTTGATCGAAGGAGAGGAGAACGGTCAGTTTGAAGAAGGTGACAGTATCATCTTTTATGCTCATAACCGGGATGGTTTTGAACAGAATGAGCCTCTATCCGGATTGGTCAATCATTATTATAATCCCTATTCACAGAGAACTGTTTATTGGCTGACCTTCGGTGGGAACTTCGAGGACTCACCGAAGAGAATAGAGATCGAAAGCTACGTTACGCCCCCTTCAGCAGAGAGATTCAGCAGTCCAACTTACTACCACTTCGAAAACGAATCTGTCAGAAGGGATCAGTCTGGTTTTACCTGGTTCTCTGCCCTGTTCTCTAATAATGTCAGCAGTAATCATCAATATAATTTTCAGGCGAGTCATGTAGATACGAGTAAAACGCAAAATCTAACGATCACACTGCAATCACAGTCACCAGCACAGGGTGGTTCCAATGTGACAAATTCAATATCGATGACAATCAATCAGAACCTGGTTATTAACAGACAGAACTGGTCTGGTATCACCTATCGAACTTTCACACGATCCGGTTACTTTTTAGAGGACGGAACCAACAATGTTGTTATTACTACTCATCCAACAACAAGCAGTACATCGATCTATTTCGATTACTATCGGATAGGATATCATCGATTCCTTGTTAAAGGTAATGAGCAGTTGCTATTTAATATTAACGATGAAGACATCAATCAGAATGCACCTGTTCAATACAATATCAGAGGAGATTCACAGGGTCTAAAAGCATTTCAGGTGCATAACTTTTATCAGATTGATCTACTACCGGTAACCCCTGCTCCGGAATCTAACGACTACGATTTTTATATCAGGGGTGATAGCAATGAAGGTGCTCTATATGCTCTTGTAAGAGAAAATGATTATCATTCTATCAGTAACTTCAGAGAAGTATTACCGAGAGATCTGACTGCAGAAAATCAATCGATAGATGCGCTGATAATTACACCGGATAGTTTCAGTGACTATGCCGTGCAACTGGCAGAACAGTATTTGACCAAACAGGGATTGTTAGCAAAAGTAGTTGAACAGCAGAATATATTTAATCAATTCAACAGTGGTATGCCCGATCCCAATGCAATCAGACTATTTATTCGTTACGCCTTCTACAACTATCCTGCTGATGCTGGCAACACTCTTAAGCATGTAACACTGGTTGGCTCCGGAACTATCGATTGGAGAAATTTTTCTGGCCAGGCAAATGAAAAGAACAATCTGATGATTTTCCAGAGAGGGAGTGATTCGAGTGAGGACTTCTATGTTGATCAGTCGGGTAATGATCTACCCGACCTTGGAGTTGGTAGAATACCGGTAGAAAACATAGCTCAGTGTGAAACTGTCTGGACCAAGATCAGTAATTACCGTTTCAATCAAACACCTGGCTTATGGAGAAACAGCTTACTCTTCGTTGCAGATGATGAGTTTACAACTACCAGCACTACCGAAATCATTCACTCTGAGCAGGTGCAAACAATAGCATCCTCTATGTCACCCGGTATCTATACAGATAAGCTCTTTGGAATCGAATACTCATTCGACTCCTTTGGGAATAAACCTGGTGCCAGAGATGATATTGTAGCCAAAATTAATGACGGTCGTCTCATATGGTGCTATATAGGACACGGTGCCTATGATCTCTTAGGTCACGAGAGCTATTTTCGTATTGCCGATATTCCATTATTGACAAACCGGGATAAACTAACCCTCTTCATAGCTGCATCCTGCTCAGTAGCCCAATATCAATTCGCCGGTTTCAACAGCCTGAGTGAGCGACTTATCTGGCATCCCGATGGAGGTTCAATAGCTTCAATGGCTGCTACTGATGTTTCGACACCCCAACCAAACAGAAGATTGACTGAGAGTTTCCTGATCCGGATGATCAATCAGTATAAGCTGCCGGGTATTGCCCTTATGGAGGCTAAACAACAGCATAATGAAGCACAAAACAAACGATATACTTTCCTCGGCGATCCCGTTCTACCGATTACAACACCTTATCGTTATACCAATTTGACTATAGAGGGAGATCCTGACAGCCTCTATGCTTATCAACGGGTAGATGTGGAAGGATCATTTGCCGCTCCAGAATTAACTGGGATTACCGATCTAATTGCCTACAGTTCTGAATATAATAAAACTTATACTGTCCAATCCAACCAGAACATCTTTAACTATACAAAATGGGGCAATATCTATCACCGTGGTCAGAATGAAGTTGAGCAGGGGGATTATGATGCATCATTCATCATTCCAGGTGATATTTTACGCGGAGACCGGGGCAGGATAATTTCCTATTTCTTCGATCAGAACAGCAATGAGGATTTTCTGGACTACTACTATCCTACTCTATTGACCAATATTCCTTATTCAGGAACTGTACCGGACAGTATACCACCCGAAATCACCGTATGGCTGGATACGGAGAATTTCCGGAATGGTGATATTGTTTCACCTAACCCGACTCTTTATGCTAGAATTCATGATGAAAGCGGAATCAATATACTTGGTGAAGCTGGTCACAAGATACTATTAATGGAAGAAATCCAGACCTCTCCGATTGACGTTACTTCGGGTTTCATTTATGATGTTGGCTCATATCAGACAGGAACACTGACCTGGCCTTTGAGAGATCTTGCTGAGGGCGAACATCATCTTCAACTTATTGTCTTCGATAATTTTAACAATCCCGCAGTAGCCGATGTTCATTTCAGAGTGAAAATCTCCGAGAAGGTGGTTATAGACAGAATGCTTCCCTACCCCAATCCAATAAGTGATACTGGTTACTTTACATTCGTTCTGAATAATAGTGCCCAGATTACGATCAGTATATATACAATTACCGGAAGAAGGATAAGGACTATAAACGCGACAGGTATTCAGGGTTACAACCAGATCTACTGGGATGGACGAGATCAGGAAGGTGCCAGGTTAGCCAATAATACATATATTTATAAGATAAGAGCCAGAGAACCGGGAAACAGCCAGGCAACCGAAGAACTGGGCAAGGTAATTATCCTTCGTTAATATTCTCTTCAAATGAAGCTTGATGAAATAATCAAGCAGGGGTAGCATTGAATTCGAAAGAGGGTAAGGGCATCGACAGTACCCACCGTCTGCAGGAAGCTGCAGTAGTTACTGTTAAGAGCTTAATAGCCAATATCTTACTGGTAGTTGTCAAGATTTTGAGTGGTGTTTTCGGTCGTAGTAGTGCCATGATAGCAGACGGCATACATTCACTTTCAGATTCAGTATCAGATATCTTTCTACTGCTCGGTTTACGACTGGCATACAAACCACCTGATAAAACCCACCGATACGGTCATGGTAAGTTCGAGACCCTCCTGACAGTCATAATCAGTTTATTGATCTTACTGGCAGGAATCTTCATATTCTGGAACAATGGAACAGTAATCTTTCAGGTACTTTTCCAGCATAAGGTATTGAGCCGACCGGGTATTATGGCACTGATAGCAGCGATCTTCTCCCTTTTCATCAAGGAGTTTCTCTATCGAATTACGCGAAATGTTGGACGTAAACATAAGAGCAACGCTCTGATTGCTAATGCCTGGCATCATAGAACTGACGCCCTTACATCAGTAGCAGCCTTTCTCGGTATTGGTGGTGCAATCATACTCGGAGAGAGGGGTCTGATTCTTGACCCATTAGCTGCTCTTCTGGTCAGTGCTTTTATCATTGCTGTCGGGGTTAAACTTCTGAGGGAGAGTGTAATGGAACTGCTGGAGACATCAATCGGAGAAGCGAAGGAACGTAGTATAATCAATATTATAAAATCGGTTCAGGGAGCACTCAATCCACACAGTTTGAAAACCAGAAAGGTCGGAAATAAAGTTGTCATTGATGTTCATATAGAAGTTAACAGTTACCTGAATGTAATTCAGGCTCACAATATTGCTGATAAGATCGAGAAGAAGTTATTATCAGAGTTTGGTGCTGATTCCATTATCAATGTTCACATTGAACCATTTGAACCAATAAAATAGTTTAACCCTTCATTGAAGAAAACTATGTCTGCACAATAATGACGGTTTAGTTTTCTTTAGCTGATTTTAGGAACTGTCTTCCCTTTTCTGTAATAATGCGATAATCTCCCTTACGTAGTGTTATACCTTCTCCATCAAACCTGCCCAGCATGAGCAAACATATTTTACGATTACCATCGACGAGATCTCTGAACTCGGCAACAGTATAACCCTCTTTCTTCTCGAGCAGAGCTTCCAGCAGTTTAATGCGACTGCTATCAATCACATCTGCATGGACATAACTATCCTCTATCCTGTATGCTTTGTTACGGTAGACAAGAAGTTTCAGGATCTGATAGAGTAGCTTTTCATCAATACCTTTCTGTTCAGCAGCAGGCAGTAGTTCAGACATCAAAGGTGTCTTCATTCCGGAATTGAGCAGAAAATCATCAACGAAAGCTATCTGCTGGACTAATCTATCAGTATACTCAATTTTGTGGCTGTAGAGCGTCCAGGTATCTCTGACCTTTTTCAGTATTTTTTTTACGACCATATCCTGAAGAAGGATTTCAAGATATTTCTCCAGCTCTTCGTCACGATCTTTACCAAACAACCCCATCAATTCTTCAAACCTTCTGCCGGTCTCTTCCAGTGGATTGTTCTTGTGGTAGGTAGTAAGATGATTAGATATCCTGTTTCTCATCTTAATATATCGTTTCTGTTCCTGTAGATAGACAGAATCCTGAGAACTGAAAACCATTATATCATCCGGAAGAGAAGATGAGACAATTTTCATCAATTCTTCTGCCGGTTTGTTAAAGATACGGGACAGATATTCCAGGGAAATGGGATGTATATTCTTTCTGACCTCGGCAGCTATCAACTCTTCAAGACGGCCAAAGAGTATCTTTTGTAAACCTTCGAGCAACTTGCTCGTTCTTCTTCTGTGATGAAGGGGTTTGACGTCAATTATCTCACCACCACCAAGAGTCAGGTCAGCAGAGCTGTTCCTGATTACAAACCTGTCACCGTAGCAGGCATAAACTGGTTTACTGAAATGAACCTGAGCTATGGATTGGCTGCCTGGTTGAAGACTGTCAGTATCAAGAAGATGTATCCTAACTTCATATTGTTCGGTACCATGCAAAAATACACATTGTGACCAGAGCGGAAGCGGTGTCGAGTCGAGAAAGAGCGACAATTTGACATCGATCAATCTGCTCCCCTGTAACAACCTATCGGTGAGAAGCATACCCCGTTTAACTCTTTCTCTGTCAATACCGGTAATGTTTAGTGAACCTCTGTCTCCGGCAACCAATTCATCTACTTCATTACCGTAACGCTCCAATCGCCTGATTCTCACTCTTTCAGCTTCAGGCAGCAGAAAGAGTTTGCTCTCTTTGCTTATTGAACCACTTTGAACGGTTCCAGTTACGACAGTCCCGAAACCGGTAATATTGAAAACTCTGTCAATATAAAGCCTGAAGATTTCGTTATCACGATGTCTTATAAGATCGACCTCAATTTTTTCTAGAGCTTCTTTAACTTCTGACAGGCCCTGATCGGTTTTTGCAGAGAATTTTATTACTGGAGCAGCCTGAAGAAAGGTTCCTTTAGATAACTGGGAGATATCATCTTCTATTAACTGTATATATTCCTTCTCTACAAGATCGGTTTTGGTTATCACTATAATACCCTTCTCAAGTCCAAGCATACTCATTATCTGCAGATGCTCTCGAGTCTGTGGCATTATACCAGCATCTGCTGCTATCACCAGGAGCACAAAATCAATACCGGAAGCTCCTGCTATCATTGTATTGATGAAGTCACTGTGTCCCGGTACATCGACTATTCCGATAGTATTGCCATTATCGAGGGTATAATGACTGAAACCTAGATAGATCGTTATTCCGCGCTCTTTTTCTTCTTTATGTGTGTCGCAATCACGACCGGTGAGTTTCTTGATCAGAGTTGTCTTACCGTGATCTATATGTCCTGCTGTTCCCATTATCAGATGTTTCATATTAATCTCTTATCCTAACAATAACGTTAACTTCTCAAACTATTTCTGTTTTGTCAGTAATATCATAAATTAGTTCTCTCGTGTTTATCCTTAAGATTTAATGCCCAGTACATTATTGAAGTGATAGTCTTGATATCTTCTTTTTCCAGTGTCAACACATCGAAGATGAGAGTCCCTTCTCTCAGGATACCGAGTACTGGTGTTTCGCTTCTCAATAATTTATAATAAAGAGTCTCTGCAAATGCTCGTCCTTTATCGGCAGCGGCTTTTGGGCTGCAAATCTGTACTGCTTTGCTATCAATATAATGATAGGGCATAGTACCTCCACCACAGCGAGCCTGATTATCAATAACTGTAGCCTTTACAGGAAGTTTGCTCAAGCTCTTAACCAATGACGCAGCCAATTCTTCTTTCTTTTTCATATCTCGATTGATATACCGAATAACCGGATTGGCTTTTTCCAGGTCATCTCTTTTATAGAGCATGCTGTGCAAAACATAGAAGAGAGAACTGATGGTCATCTTATCGACACGTAAGATTCTCATCAGAGGGTGAACGGCTATACGAGAGACTATCTCTCTCTTTCCTGCTATGATACCTCCCTGTGGGCCACCTAGTAGTTTATCACAACTTATGGTAACGAGATCTGCCCCATCATCGATAGCGCTCTTAACATCTGGTTCATTTTCCATCCCGACATAGAGTTTTCTGTTCAACAGTCCAGTCCCGAGATCAAAAACGAGCTTCAGATCATATTTTACAGCAAGTTGAGAGAGCTTTCTCAGTTCTACCTCCTCTGTAAAACCGTGGATATAATAGTTCGATTTATGCACCTTGAGTATAAGGGAAGTATTCTCATTGACAGCCCTTTCATAATCACTCAGTTTTGTCTTATTCGTAGTACCGACTTCTATTAATTTTGCTCCACTCGCTTCTATGATTTCAGGTATCCGAAAACTACCACCAATTTCGACCAGTTCACCTCTTGATATGATAACCTCCTGGCCATTGTCAAGAGTCTTCAGTGCCAGAAAGAGAGCTGCTGCATTGTTGTTGACCACCAGGCTTTCTTCGCAGTCAAGAACCAGTTGCAGTAACTTGTTAAGATGATCGTTTCGGCTTCCCCTCGCTGCAGATATCAGGTTGAACTCAAGATTTGAGTATCCCTGCAATACTGGTTTGATATTCTCCAGTAAGTCATACCCCAATGGAGCTCTACCAAGGTTAGTATGCAGTACCACGCCTGTAGCATTTATAACTTTACGGAGTGAAGGTTTCAGTATATCAATAAACTGCTCATTTACAACATCAATGATCTCCTTTTCGGACGGTATTTTCTTGCCCTGAGCGATCTCATCCCTCAATCTGTCGAGTTCGTTTTGAATTATCTTTTTGAAAATCTCAGGTCTTAATTTCGCTTTGTATTCTGCCAGGTTCTCAGCATATAGAAGCTTATTAAGAGCGGGTATCTTTGTGAATTCTTTACTTTTCATAACTATAACCTCAAGCCTCCTTCCAGGCACTGCTCCGGTTGAATAACTCAACCAGGCCTTTATCCAATTTACCCTGCTCTGCCATATTCTTAAGGATTGCCAGAGCTTCCTCTTCCGAATAGTGTTTTTTATAGACTCTTTCACTGGAGGTCAGAGCTTCGAATATATCGACGATAGTTAATATCCTGGTCTCGATAGATATCTGTTCACCTTTAAGACCCCTGTAGTAACCGGAACCATCAAGTAATTCATGATGATTATTACACCATTCCCGAATATCTCTTTTACTATAAGGGAATGGCACCTTGCTCAAAAGAAGATCTGTCATCTTTACATGTTTTTCGATCTGACGCCGTTCGTTCTCCGTTAATGTGCCCTCTCGAATAGTGAGTGCCTTTACCTCTTCCGGTAATAACCAGTATTTTTCCTTTCCGCTGGAATCTATGTATGTGAGTTCTGATAACTCTCGTATAAGGTCAATATCTTCTTCTTCGCTTCTGTGCATAGGATTATTTAAAGTTGTTACTAAATCAATACCCTTTCGACATTTTTCTATTAGGGCAGGTTCCGCCTTTTCCAATTTCAGATAATAGTAGATAGTATCCAATCTCTGTATCACCTCTGAATAATGCTCTCCCAATCTGGTATGCTTATTCATCAACTGTGTGGGAATGGATATCTTGCCTATATCGTGGAGCCACGCAGCTATTATCAAATTCTCCTGTTTTTCTTCATCGATCACAGTATCCTTATATCTACCTTTATCATTCTCTCTGATAAAACTCACGAAGTTACCAACCATCTCAGCTACTCTTCTCGTGCTGTCATAATTATAAATCGAGAGTGCATCTATTGCAGTTGCCATAACCTCAATGAATGCACCGAAGAGTTGTTTGATATCCCGGTAATTTTTCTCCAGTTCTTTTTCTTTTAATTTTACGTCCATCCTGAGCAGGTCACGTTCCTCACGAAGTTCATCTTCTGCTCTCTTTAATCTTAATAGTGATTTTATCTGTGCAATTAATTCGGGAGTATCGAATGGCTTTCTTAAAAAAGCCTCTGCCCCACTCTCAAGGCTTTTGACTTTAGCATCTGTATCAGAAGACTCACCGGTTATAATCAAAACCGGAATATTTTGTAGTTCGGGATCTGCCTTAATTTGTTTGCATATTGTATGACCACTGATCGATGGTAAGTTAATATCAAGCAGAATCAGGTCTGGCTTCTGGTTTTTCACTAATTCCATCCCCTCTAGACCGTCATTTGCAGTAAAAATGCTCGCTACAGGAATATACTGTCCTATGATCAGGGTTAATATCTCTAACAACTGAATATCATCATCGATGATTACTAATCTGGGCATTCAATCTCCTTTAAATCAATCTCTGTTCTTTCATCGCTTTAAGCATATGCACTCTGAAAGAATCGCCTTAATACCTTAATCTATGATTTTAATGAACAATTATCTATTTGATTAGTGTCAAGTAAAGATTAAATCATATATATACAGCTCTTAGAGCTCGTTTCTATTATTGAACAGATATCTCTGTCTGAAATGCGACTGTAATCAAGGAGACTAATTTTCTGAATATTGGTTCTATAACCTCCTTTATTGATCACTGAGTTGGAGTAGCGGTAAAATCTTGACAAATGAATAGAAAGAGAGTTTCTGGATTAAAGGAGTTTCCATGGATAAAATTCTATCGAAGAAGGGTTATACATTTGATGATCTCTTGTTAGTGCCAGCTGAATCGGAAGTGCTCCCATCCAGTGTTGATTTGAGCACAAGACTAACCAATAATATTTCTTTGAATATTCCGATTATATCTGCTGCGATGGATACCGTAACAGATTCGACGTTAGCTATATCTATAGCCAGAGAGGGTGGTATCGGAATAATTCACAAGAATATGAGTATTGAACAACAGGCAGAAGAGGTCAGGCGAGTCAAGAGATTTGAAAGTGGAGTTATTACCAATCCCATAACATTGAATCCCGATGATACTATCGCTGATGCCCTGAAACTGTCGGAAAAACATAATATTGGTGGTTTTCCAGTCGTTAGAGAAGGAAGCCTGGTGGGTATATTAACCAACAGAGATATCAGATTCGAGACGAATTTCTCTAAGAAAGTATCCTCTCTAATGACGCGGAGAGAGAAGCTGATTACCGCCGAAGAGGAGATTGATATCGAGAAAGCGAAACAACTACTCCATGCTAACCGGATCGAAAAGCTGCCGATAGTAAACAAAAATAACATCCTTACCGGTATGATAACGGTTAAGGATATTCTGAAAAAGATTACCTTCCCCAATGCTGCCAAAGATTCGAAAGAGAGACTATTAGTTGGTGCTGCTGTAGGGGTTAGAGGAGATTTCTTCGAAAGAGCTTCCGAGCTGACAGCTAAAGGTGTAGATGTGATAGTAATCGATACAGCTCACGGACATCATAAGGATATAATAACAGCTATCCATAAGATAAAATCAAAGGTTAAGACACCACTAATTGCCGGCAATATAGCTACTGCAGAGGCTGCTAAAGCCTTAATTGATAATGGTGTCGAAGCAATAAAAGTAGGCATAGGACCCGGCTCTATCTGTACTACGAGGGTTATCGCCGGAGTGGGTATTCCACAGATGACAGCAATTATGGACTGCGTTGAGGAAGCAGCAAAGCATAGTATCCCCGTCATAGCAGACGGAGGCATAAAGTTTTCCGGTGACATAGTCAAAGCATTGGCAGCTGGAGCAAGTGCGGTCATGCTGGGGAGTCTCTTTGCTGGAACCGATGAAAGTCCCGGAGAATTTATCATCGTAAACGGCAGAAGATTCAAAGCATATCGTGGAATGGGCTCGTTGAGTGCTATGAATCGTGGCAGTAAAGACCGTTATTTTCAGGATGATGTGGAAGCCAATAAATTAGTCGCTGAAGGGGTTGAAGGGATGGTTCCCTATAAAGGTCCTCTCAAAGACTATCTTTATCAGTTATTAGGCGGGATACGTGCTGGTATGGGTTACTGCGGAGCTGCTGATCTTGAAAGATTGCGGGAAACAGCTCGCTTTATCGAAATCACAGTTGCTGGTTTAAAAGAGAGCCATCCTCATGATGTTACTATAACGAGAGAAGCACTGAACTACCATCATGAAAAGGATAGTTAACAGGTAGAATATCAGTTTTCTATTCGATTAAACAATGGTCTACTTCTAAGTCTGTCAGCATTCAATTTCTACGCTTAAATTGCGGAATTTATGAAGAAAAACAAAAATGAACTTCGCAAGAGATCTCTGATGAATAGCAGAGCTATCTCTCCCCTATCACTGGCTGCAATCAATAGCTTTTTGTTTTATCTCAGAACGGAAAAGGGGCTGACAGAAAACAGTATAATCAGTTATGAACTCGACCTACTTGGTTTTTTCGATTATATAAAGAAAGAGCCTGGTAGCATCAAGCTGGAAGATATAGTTAATTATTTTAATGATCTTAAAGAGATAGGTATAACGAACAACACAATCGCCAGAAAACGCTCAACGATTCGCTCTTTCTTCTCTTTTCTGATTGCTGAAGACACTCCGGTAAATTTTCAACCTGATGATATACCAAACCTGTCATACAAACAGCATATCCCAGATATTCTCTCTGTTGATGAGATGCTTCATATGTTAGATTCCATACCTCTGATTGATCCACTGGACATTCGCAACAGGGCTATTCTGGAATTGATGTATGCAACAGGTATCCGAGTTTCGGAAATGCTTAATCTCACTATAAATGACATCTTCTGGGAAGATGAACTATTGAGAGTATTCGGCAAAGGCAGGAAGGAGAGATTGATTCCAATAGCCAGTAAATCTATCTCCTATGTCCGAAAGTATTATGATAACATACACCCTATACTGAGTAGAGCAAAACCGACAACCTTTCTCTTCCTTAACTACAATGGAGAAAAACTCTCACGTATGGGATTCTGGAAGATATTACAGAAGATCGCCATCATAGCAGGGATCAAGAAAAAAATCTCTCCTCATACAATCAGACATTCATTCGCAACACACTTGCTGGAAGCAGGTGCGAATCTTCGTATCGTTCAAACTCTACTTGGACATACAAGTATCAATACAACACAAATATACACCAATATCGACCTCCGATTCATTAAAGAAAACCACGCTATGTTTCATCCCAGAGCTTGATAATAAATGGAACAATATTAGTAAGATTTCGTTAAACTGATAAATAATCAGACAATATCAGAAGACACTTCACAGCAAATTTTGAGAAAAAACGGGGGATTCTGGAGAGTCAGGTGTCTTAACAGTAAATGGAAAAGAATTGAAGTGAATGCCTGGAAACATTGACCATTCAAACGAACAATAAGGCAAAATGAGTGAATAACTAGTTGACAAATGACCAGTTAAATATATTAAAGATAGGATATGAACTAGAGGAGGTTACAGATGAAGTTGCGAGTTGTAATCATTGCAAGTTGCCTGATGTTAATGTCTCTGGCTTTAGTTGCTGTAGATGCTGACAAACCGCTGGAGAGACTTGGAAATGAAGCGGCAGCAGAAGCAGATGCACTTTATGACGAAGGCCAGTATGCTGCTGCGGCAAATAAATATGAAGAAGCATATAACTATTTCTTAAGGGCAGAACAAGAAGATAATATTCCTTTACAGGATAAGATCAATCAGATGCTTGCTGCTATGCAGACATCTTATTATCAGGGACAGGACTATGAAAACACTGTCAGAATTATCGAGAAAAGAATGGAAATGGATCCGCAAAATGATGTCTATCCGAGACAGATTGCTCAAATTTATGAACGGAATTTAAACGACCCAGAAAGTGCTATCAACGTATTACAGGATTTCGACCGTGAAAACCCTGATTTTATAGTTAGAAGAACTATTGCACGACTCTATCTCGGAATGGAGGATAATCAGAACGCACTAACCTGGTTCAACAATGCATTTGAACTTCGACAGGATGCAGAAGTATTACAGAACATCGCACTGCTTCACTATCGAACCGGTAATCCAGGAGCTGCAATCAGAGCTTATGAAGATTTTCTGGAGACAGATCCACCTGAAAATGTACTTGTTACCGTCTATCGTAATATGGGCAAGTTCTATGAGGATATCGGAGATGAAGACAGGTCTATTGAATACTACGAACGATCTAACCAGCTGAGATTTAACCGTGATATTACTCTGTTATTGCTGACAAAATACTATGATAAGGGTGATTTCTTGAGTGCTATGGAGAAGGTCGATCAGTTACTTCAAGACGACCCTAGGAACAGTAATGCTATTTACTATAAAGGGCTGATGCTTTTTGAAGAGGAAAGATTTACGGAAGCAAGAGAAGAGTTTCAGAAAATCATTAATGATAGAAGACTCGGTACTACTGCCCGTCGTTATATCGAAAGTATCGACTCAATGTGAGGTTAAAGATGCGTAAGCTAATCATATTCCCCTGTGTTATCATATTACTGGTTTTATTGATCTCTTGTGATGAAAGAGAAGGTATAAGACCGGAAATTGAAGTCAATGTTGTCAATGATCATTTGTATAGTGATGGTGGCAACTGCAACCTCGACAATACTGTAATTGACTTTCAACTCGCTGGAAGCTCGGGATTTATATCAGAAGTGAAGATCATCGTTGATTATGATAAGACAACCAGTCTTTTCGTCGGAACCGGTAGTGAAGATTTCATTATCACCGACGAAGAAGGATTTGCCCAGGGGTTATATACAGTTACTGACACATTAGCTTACGGTATTGATACCTTCAAAGCAAGTTTAGAACGGTTCCCGTCAGTCATGGAAGAAAAGTTTATCCATCTTGATCTGCTGCCAGATATACAGGTTCAGGTTGAGTTAGAGACTATCTCACCTGGGGCTACAGTGACAGTATATGCAATCTTATCAGACCAATTCGGTGGTGTAGTATCAGGAAAGAATATCCTCTTTACAGCCGATAAAGGTTCCTTCAACATTGATGCTCCTGTTGAGACTAACGAGGAAGGGATAGCAGAAAATATATATACAGCCGAGAATGAAGAGGGAGTTGTTGAGATTGAAGTTTCATTAGAGATCTGTTCTGAAGTCAGCAGCAGTACGACAATAATAGTTGAATAATTCAGAGAATAAGAAGATAATAGTAGTATTAGATTCGGGCCTGCCCAATCCGATGGGCAGGCTTTTTTTAAGGCAGACTGATAATCTCAATATGCAGCTCTTTGACACCCTTATCTATCATATCAATCTTCTCTGCTGCTCCTAAAGAGAGATCGAGTTCTCTGCCTGAGACAAAAGGACCCCTATCATTAACCCTCACAGTTACTGACTTATTGTTCATCGGATTCGTTGCCTTGATTATAGTATTAAAAGGTAGTTCTCTGTGAGCACAAGTCATAGCATACATATTATAGATCTCTCCATTAGATGTCTGCCTTCCGTGGAAATCTTCTCCATAATATGATGTCATCCATCTAAAAGTTGCACCTACTCTATAGTTTTCGCCTGAGGAGGGCAAATCCTTGTAAGGTGATGTTGTTCGGTAATATCTGCTGCGTGGAGTGGTTCTCGTATCGGTTGTATATCTACCTGAAGGCGCACAGGATACCATTGTAACAATTAGTATGATAAACAGCACTGATACACTGATCGATCTCATAAATACCTCACTTAGACCTTTTAATTGGTAACATCTCAATATGTCAATCTGAATTAACCCCATTAGTTTATGTAATCGAGTAATTATAAACAAAAAGCCTGTGAAGGAAAATTCACAGGCTTTACGATATTCGGATTGAATTATCAGTCGTTATCTATTTCATGAGGATCATTCTACCTACTTTAGAGTCCTCTGGTGTTGATAATCTATATAGGTAGACTCCACTCCCTACTATTCTACCACTATCGTCGGTTCCGTTCCAGACAAAATTATGAACTCCTGCTTCCAGTATCCGGTCCACAAGAGTCTTTACTCTCTGGCCACGGATGTTGAATACTTCCAGAATTGTATGGTTCTGACCGGGAAGAGTGAATTCTATCATTGTTTCCGGATTGAATGGGTTGGGATAGTTCTGGTTTAGCGAAAGAGCAGATTCGGGAATTGTCGTATCTTCTGCATAAGTGTATGAATCGGGTGCATCGATTGTTATTCTGATTGCCATACCGTCCTGGAGCTGGGTTGCAGAGGGGGGATAGATATTAGCATAGGTATATTGCAACCCGACTGTTCGTGTATGGTTCATTATACCAACAGTTGAATAATTACGTGTGTGATTCTGATTCCAGACAGTGTTGTATTGGAAAATTATATCTCCATCCTGATCCGGTCGCGGTTCCAGGATAATTTGAATTTTCTCTTTTCCGCTTGGAGTCAGATTTGCATTACTATATGCATCAAGCCAGCTGATGATCATTTTATTATTAACATCATCATGATACCAGGCAAGTCTGAGTTCGTTGTCGACATCATCTAGTCCCTTCAAG
>Ga0334895_1001591_pt1 | contig 22125 bp, 22 predicted proteins | sample GraSluR3_MG_7_FD_207229 | JGI IMG/M metagenome (GOLD analysis project Ga0334895, IMG submission 207229) | Sludge microbial communities from methane-producing bioreactor in Wageningen University, Netherlands - Granular Sludge_31_05-R3 | ecosystem: Engineered > Bioreactor > Anaerobic >... | reverse complement strand
CATACCAGGAATTGGTTTTCGAGGATAAATGATGGTTTTGGCACTCCCTGTTGGGACAGAAGGGGGGATGAAACATGATGGAAACTCCTTTTTCTAACTGATCTACCGGTAAATACCAGCAGAACAAGGAGTTTGCTTCAGCTCATCCCCACGATTCGAGACAGTAATTATTCCTTATCGGCATACTTCTCAGCAATCGTCTGTATGGAAGGCAATACCTCAAAAAAGATATCCACAAGCTCGGGATCAAACTTGGTCCCGCTCAAGCTTCGCATCTCATTGAGAACATCATCCTCCGACCAGGCTTCTTTATATACACGCTTGGATCGAAGGGCGTCATAAACATCGGCAATGGCTACAATGCGGCCAAAAAGAGGGATTTCCGTACCTTTTCTGCCGACGACCTTCTTTCTGCGTCCAGAAGGTTTGTTGGTCATTATATCCACATACCCCGGGTATCCTGTGCCGTCCCAGTTCTCGTGATGGGTAAGAACTATTTCCCTGGCAATCTCGTCAAGTTCGGAGTGGTTGTCCACAAATAGCTTTGCCCCGCTCAGGGTGTGGGTCTTCATGATTTCGTACTCTTCATCATTAAAACGGGCGGGCTTTTTCAGAATGAGATCACTGATTGCCACCTTACCCACATCGTGAAGCATGGCGGCCATTCGCAGATTATCCCGATTTCGCTGAATCTCATCCTCCGAGATCCCATTATTCAGGGCCCACTTTTCATAGATTTCTACCGAAAAACCGGCAACCCGGTTAACATGAGGACCGGTCTCTTTTGGATCCCGCAGCTCAGCCATACTGATCATTCGCAGAAGAATGGCTCTGGTCATCTGGGCCCGTTGCAGCGCCACCGTCACATTGGCTGCAAAATGGGTGACCAGGATTTCGTCTTCCCGGGTAAAGGGACAGATTTCTCCGTCGCAACCTATTTTGTTTATAAACTGAATGACCCCCAGCAATTCGTTATTGTTCGTTTTTAAGGGGATAGTCAGCATTGAACAGGAACGGTATCCCGAGAGCTGGTCATACTTGGTGTTATACCCATAGGGAGCACCTTCGGGGAGCTCATACACATCGCTGATGTTCAGAAGCTCCCCGGTATCAGCGACATACCCGGATATCGATTTCTTATCGATGGGAACCTCAAAAAATTTGTAGATAAGCTTTTTCCCCTTTGGCAGTTTGCGCTGCAAAGTAGCGTTCTGTGCATAGGAGATCGCAAGTTTGTCCGCTTTTTTTATATAAATGGATCCGGCGTCAGCCTGCACAACCCGGCGGGCTTCCGTCAAAATTCGCTCCAGGAGGATATCAACATCCTTGATCTTGTTCAATTCGGAATCAAGGGTTATGACATCCATTAGTTTTTCTGCATCAGCGCGGTAATCCCCGCTCATCAAGTTTCCACTCCAAAAATAGTATATTAATCCCGGGACATTACTCTTTTTAAAATATATACGGTCAGTACCGGAATGCAACCCGGTCCATCAGGATTCAGAAAAAAATCGGGCCCTCTATGCGCTTAACTTCTGAAAAGCTGTCTCATCCACCGAAAGAGACTCATCTTCAATCAGGTATCCGGTTTCGATGCACATCTGAAAAAGATCGCGGCTGATCCGCTCTTCCTGGGTACGTTCATCCTCTCCGTTCAGTTTTGTCACAATAAGCAGGATCTCGTCTTCATGCTCTTCAGAAACCTGTACGTAGGTGACTGCAGGACTGTCTCCCTTAACACGATAGGTCTTCATATCTCCTCCCGTTTTTTCATTTGCTCATGTATCTTGTGTCTCCTCCATATTTTCGACAGATTGCGTCACGGCCTTTACGTATTGTGGTATTACCCTACCGAAGAGGCTTCCAACCCATCCTGAACCGGCAGGTAGTCGAGGTTGACCCTGCTCATTGATTCAAACATCTTGTCTTTTACATACTCACCCCGGGAGGATAGAAGCTCCAGGGCCTTTCTGGCTTCCAGGCGCTTCGATGTCTGCCCATGGGGGCAGCTTGTTGCATAGGTGGAGAAACCCATGAGTTCCGCGAACTCGACAATCTCCCGCTCCTTTATATAGCACAAGGGGCGGATTACCCTCTGGGGATACTTGTCATACGTCATGACCGGCATCATAGTTGAGATTTCTCCTTTATATGCCATATTCATAAGCAGAGTCTCCAGGATGTCGTCCTGATGATGCCCCAGGGCTATAAGGTCAAAATCATGAGCTTCGGCGTAGCGCAGCAATTCCATCCTTCGCTGGGTGGAACACCAGTAACAGTTCAGGCTTCGTCCCGGTTTTAAACGCCCCCTGATGGGTACATCCAGAATCTCGTAATCTACACCCCAGGAATTAATGATCTCCTCCATCCGAATATCCGCCGAACATCCGCTGAAATCGCTTCGGATATGAAGGGCTTTTATGTAAAACGGTGTTTCCCAGGATTTTTGCAGCCTGGTCAAAAGATAGAGCATGCTGAGACTGTCTTTTCCTCCCGAGAGGGCAACAAGGATACGCTCGTTTTCATTCAGCATTGGAAAGGTAAGAAAAGCACGGGCAAGCTTCTTTGCCAGTCTGGCTGCAGTCTGCCTGGCTTCCCGATCAAGAGGCTTCAGGACCATGGCTGGATAATAACAAAAATTAGCAGAAATGTCAGCTATACCCGACATTTCAAGTTTCAGCGAAGGATTCATCCATAGAGATCGGATTTCTGCGGAAATCCTTGGGCAACTCTTTTGAAAGAGACAATTTTGAATATGGCAATCTTCGGCGATTGCCATATTCAGAATTGCTGAGCTATACCGGGATTGACATATTTCTGTTCTACATCACAGACTTGGCAGAATGAAGCATATTGAAATTGATGACCCCGGGATAGGTGCACACCTTGAGCAGATCGCTGAAGACGGCATGGATATTTTTATTCTGTATGGATCACCATCGTCAGGATCCCTGGACGAAGAGCGGGACAATGCAGTACGGGGAGCCTTTCTGAACGCCACCAGACTTGTTAATATAATGCGGAGTGCCCATAATCTGGGGATTCTGGAATCTTTGATCCTCGGGCAGGCTTACATCGGGGCCCTGCTGATGACCCGAAGCCTTAAGGGTACCGGACGGCTTAATCTGGAAGTAGGATGCACAGGGCCCGTAGCCGGACTCTCCGTTGAGGCCACAGCATCGGGGGATGTCCGGGGCTATCTGAAGCAGGTACCGATCCCAGTTGAAGCACCCCTGGAGAGTTTTGATGCCTCCCCGTTCTTTGGGCCGGGGATTCTCACGGTACAGCGTTTTGCGGATAACAGCGACGTGCCCTTCACCGGCAACACGGACCTTTACTACGGGAACATTGGACAGGACATTGCCCGGTATTACCTGGTATCTGAACAGACACGAACATCCGTATTGGTCAGTATAAAGTTTGACAGGGAGGGCAGGATCGTCGGCGCAGGGGGGCTGTTTATCGAAGCCCTGCCAGGTGCGTCCGACAGCTTTCTTGAGGATATTCAGAACAGAATATCTGCCATGGATTCAATCGGGGAGACACTATCGGAGGGCACTGTAAACATGAAGATCCTGGAATCCACCTTTGCGGATTACCAGCTTGAACCAATGGAACACCGTAACGTACGTTTTTATTGTCCCTGCTCCCGGGAACGCTTTAAAAGCTTTATACGGTCCATGAAACTGGATGATCTGAAGGAAATAGCCCGTAATGGCCCTTTCCCCCTGAAGACCCTGTGCCACAACTGCAATAGCGGCTACAGTTTTTCCCGGGAGGAGATTCAGGAACTGCTGGATTCGAGGGACAGGGACGGCCAGCAGGAATCCTAATCGACGTAGATCATTTTGCGGGTCATTCCGCCGTCCACAATAAAATTTTGTCCGGTAATGAACCCCGCCTGATCCGAAGCAAGATACGCTACCATGGAGGCAACGTCCCGGGGAACTCCCACCCTTCCCGCCGGATGCTGGCGGTTATCCTCCAGCGTCAGGGACTCTCCGGCGGAGTTTATCCACCCCGGACTGATGGAATTGACCCGGATCTCCGGGCCGAGGCTGAGGGCCAGTGCATGGGTAAGGGAAACAAGGCCGCCCTTGCTGGCTGAGTAGGCCTCGGTCCCCGGTTCCGACATTAAAGCCCTGGTAGAACAGATATTGAGGATGGAGCCCCGGGAGGCTCGAAGCATGGGGATACACTGACGGCTCATCAGAAAAGGACCGGTAAGATTGACCGCGAGAACGCGGCTCCATTCTTCAAGACTCAGGTCCGCAGGGTGGGAACGCTTGTTCACGGCAGCGTTGTTCACCAGCAGGGAAATCCCGCCGAAAACCGAGCTGCAACGGGAAATTGCCTGGTCTATATCTGCTTCTGAAGCAACATCTGCAGCAATAAAATCGACCCTGCCGGGACCAAAATGCTCCGACAGGGTCTTTTTTGCCTTTTCTCCCCCGACGGAGTCAATGTCCACAAGCAGAACCCGATAATTGTTGGATTCAAGAAGTACACGGGCGATCTCAAAACCGATCCCCCGTGCTGCTCCGCTTATAAGGGCTATCCGATCCATGGGCAGCGACCTCCCGGAATATTACATTGCCGCACCAATCATCTTTTCAGGCAGCCATGTAATTATACCAGGAAAAATAGTACAAAGCAAAAGAGTAAACATGATGATCACCACGAAGGGGATTACACCCTTTATAATGTGGGCCATGGTCACTCCCGTCTCCGGAGGAGCCGTACCCTTCATGACAAAAATCGACATCGCCATAGGGGGGGTCTGAAAGGCCATTTGCAGGTTTATGCAGATCATCATTCCCGCCCATAGGGGATTGAAACCCAGCTCCACAAGGATTGGTGAAAAAATGGGCACAATAATAAAAACTATACCGATCCACTCGATGAACAGTCCCAGCAGAAAAACTATCAGCATAATCACTAAGAATGATGCCCATCGACCGCCGGGAACAGCCATTATCATGTCCGCTACGACATCTCCGGCACCTGCGTTCATGAATATCCCGACAAAGGCATAACAGAGAGCTGCAATCATCACGACAAAGGCAGAAACCCGCAGGGTTTCCAGAGAAGCATGCTTTATCAGCTGCCAGCTGAATTTGCGGTAGGCTATGGCAAGGATAAGAGCTGCCGTACATCCCATGGCAGCAGCCTCGGTTGGAGGGGCGATTCCCGAAAAGATGGTACCCAGCACCGCCATGATAAGCAGGACCGGAGGAAGCAGAGCCTTCAGGAGACGGACCATTTTATTCATGGAGAAAGGTGTTATCTGGTCTTCAGGAATTGCCGGTCCCAGAGCCGGATTCAGCTGACATCGGATCATGACGTAAAGAATGTAGAGGCCTGAAAGAATCAGTCCAGGAAAGACCGCCCCCATGAACATCTGGCCGATTGATAATCCCGCCTGGGGACCATATACAACCAGCATAATGCTCGGCGGTATGAGAATACCCAGAGTCCCCGCCGCAACAATTGATCCAGATGCCAGAGAACGGTCATACCCGCGCTCGATCATCGGTCCCAGTGCTATCAGTGTGAGGATTGTAACCGAAGCCGCAATCACCCCAAGGCAGGCGGCAAGCACTGTTCCAAAGACTATGGTAACAATAAGCAGTCCGCCCCGGACTCTGCCCAGAGCCTCATACAGGCTTGTATACAGGTCCTTGGTTATTCCCGAATGCTGAAGCACCACCCCCATAAAGGTAAAGAGAGGTACCGCCAGATAGGGATAATTCAGGGAAAGATCGTAGAACCTGCTGTAGAGAATGTGAAAGGTCGTCGTCGGACCGAATACAATAAGACCGACAAAGAACGACACGCTTCCGATTACAAAGGCGATGGGATACCCGGTTAAAACCAGAGCGAATACACCACCGAGCATTAAAAATGCGACTATTTCCGCGCTTAATTCAATCAATTGCTTCACCTCGTATAAGCATGTATACATCCCGAACAAGGTTCGCCAATCCCTGTAGGAGCAGCAAAAACAGGCCCAGGGCAAAAACCGTCCGATAGGGGCCCGCCGGCGGATACCAGAAGCTGTTGAACATAATCTCGTTGATTTTCCATGCCTTGATGGCCCACTTGGTTGCAAGCACCAGCATCACGGTCATCAGGGGAAAGAAGAAAAGCAGCGAGCAGATTACGTTCATCAGTGCTTTACCCCGTTCCGAGAACAAGGAGTAGATAAGATCCACCCGGGTGTGAGCATCATGCAGGTAATCAAAGGATGCGCCCAGCAGATAAACGACTCCCCCGGCCATACAGAGGGAATCATAGGCCCAGATTGTCGGAGAATTGAAAAAATGCCGGGATATTGTTTCGTAGGTACCGATAAGAACGAGTAAAAAGGCAAACCATTTCCCGACGGCACCGGCTTTCTCGCTTATCAGGTCCACTAATTTCAGAATTTTGCGAACAAGGGACATTGTATCCTCCATTCAGAAAAATTTCTCCCCGGGGTTTTCCCCGGGGAGTAGAGAAGCCGCTCTGTCATTCTATTTAATGGAAGCGTAGGCCTCACCGAACTCTTTCATGGAGGTGTAAATCTCTTTGAAGATCGGGGGCTCGTTCCGGGATTTCTCTTCATAGAAAGCCGCAGCCTCGGCTACCAGAGCATCCGCAACTTCGGAGGGAAGTTTGTAGACTTCGTTTCCCGCTTCTTTGAACTTCTCAACAGCCTTTATGGATTCGTTAACCAGATACTCATGCTGGGCCTGGGTCCAGTAGGCAACCTCGGCTTTTACAATACGCTGCAGGTCCGCGGGCAGTTCGTTAAAAGCATCCTTGTTGACGAAGAACACCTGGGGATCGCTGGGAGCACGGGAAGAAGAAAGAATTACATATTTCGCTACCTCGTTAAAATGCATCTCCCAGTTGGATGCCAGAGTGGAGTATTCCATGGCATCGATGGTTCCCCGCTGCATTGCCTCATACAGATCACCGCCGGCAATAATTACCGTAGCTGCACCCATACGCTTCAGGATTTCTCCGCCGTCGCCCATGCAACGGGCCTTCAGCCCCTTCAGATCTGCCACACTTTCAATCTTGACCTTGGAATGGAAGAATACCTCCTCGGGCAGGGGTGAAAGCGCGCCGGGAAAAGTCATAACATTGTAGCTTTCCATCATTTTATTCATAAGGTCCGCGCCGCCGGCAAAATTAAACCAGGTGCGCAGGGCCTCACCGGGAAGGGCACCGGGCCGGGAGCTTATAAGACCGGCTGCGGACCATTTGTCCAGGTTGTACATAGGACAGGTATAGGCCATCTGCAGCACCCCTTCGTGAACCGCATCGAGCTCTTTATAGGCAGGTACAATCGACCCACCCACAAAGGGCTTGACCTCCAGACGTCCTCCGGAAGCCTCGGTTATTGCCTTGCAGCACATGTCATGATAAAGTTGTGACGGGTCTGTAGCAGGACCATGACCGGAAGATTTCCAAACAATCTTCTCAACCGTCTTTGCCGGTGCGTCGCCGGCATCGGCGGTTTTTGTCTGCTGGCAGGATAACAGGGCGATACCTGCTATGAGCACGACCAGCAGCGCGGGAATTCTTTTTCGCTGAAACATCTGTAACCTCCTAGGTTTACCAATTATTTTAAGGCCTGTTTTCTTAAGCCTCGTAACCTGTTTATAGTTCCTACCCCACATAAAGACTCGAACCTGTCCGGTTGTGAAAATAGCGACAGTTGGACGCGCGGAGTATATCCATGGCCTTTTCACCGGTGCAGTGAGAAACCCCCAGTACCTTGAAGGAATCATCCGCCAGATAGCTGATGGATTTCTCCAGGCTCTCCTTTGAGGCCTCCACCAGGTGGGTTCCTCCGAGTACCGCGTAGACCGGACGATTGAGAAGGTTTCTTGCCGTATCGATCATGTTTTTCATACCCGGATGGGAACATCCGAGAAGAATGATGATTCCCTTGGGAGAATCCACCGCAACAAGGACTTCGTCAGTAAACCGGTCCTGCTCAAACCCATCCTTTTTACGTAAAACAAAACGGGGACTTATGATTTCATCTTTATGCGTTCGGTCAAAGCCCGTTATAATCCAGACCCCCTCTACTATTTCGGTGACCGGGGAATCTACAAAAGCGTAGGAAACACCTGCATCTCGTAGAAAGGCCTCATTGAAATTGTTTCCAATAAACTCGTAGGATCCGTTGTAAAATGCATATTTCTCATCAAAAAAGCCTTGTCCCAGGGTAAGTTCAAACCCGGAATGAACCTGAAGAAGAGATCGCAGGCCTCCGCTGTGATCATAGTGACCGTGGCTGAGGACAACATGGTCTATCGAGGTCATGTCGAGACGCAGATGGCCGGCATTCTGAATAAAATTTGACGACTGTCCTGAGTCGAAGAGTATTGAATGATTATCTTTCTCAATATAAAAGCTGAGACCATGCTCATTCTTTAAAGCAAGATGCTCACCCCGGCTGTTTTCTACCAGGGTTGTAATACGAACAGGCATATCTCCTCCTGCCTTAGTCCCCTTTTTCAGCGGACATGGATTTCCTAATATCATCAAGAGCGTTGTTCAGATGCAGTGTCATAGCCTGTTCCGCCTTCTGCGGATCCCGGGATACAATTGCTTCAACAACTTCCTTATGTTCACATACAGTCTTTTGGATACGTCCAGGGGTATGCAGGCTGGATATCCATCCCTCGGACAGGGAGTCGGTCATAGCTTTCATGAGAAAATAGAGAGTCCTGTTTTTCGTTGCCTTCGCAAGAAGACGATGGAACTCCTCGTCACACTTGATGATACCGGCAGTATTGTTGCTTCCGGAAAGCTGCTCAAACTTGTCACAGACCTTCCTCAGGGATTCAATATCCTGCTCGTCTGCCTTTTCAGCAGCGTAAGCCGCAGCTTTGGGATCGATCATCAATCGGACCTCAAAATGCTCAACGATGGACTGGGCGTTGCTCCTGAGCCAGCCGGAAAACGCGGAAAAAGGGTCTTCCACGGAATCGGTAATAAAAATACCCCGGCCATGCTCTACCCTGACCTTCCCGACCGCCTCCAGGATTCGAATCGCTTCGCGGACGGATGAACGACTGACATTGAGTTTGGCAGTAAGCTGGTTTTCAGAGTAAAACTTGTCCCCCGGATTGAAACCGTCCTTGACGATCATCTCTTTTAACGCGTCGATAACCTGCTCGGATAGCCGGATTTTTGTGATAGGCTCCATGGAACTCCTCTTCTCATCTGCTCACATACTCATCAGACAAGTTAATTCTATCTCTACTTTTGCGACAGGTCAAGTGAAAGTTTTACGTAGTGTTCAGAATCGTGGGGATGGATATCCTTCAACCCGCTAAATTTCTGGGAAACAGGAAAAAGTTCGGAAAATTAAGCAAGATTCCCATAAATCCTGATTAGTAGAAAGTTTACCGTAAACTCATCCCCACGATTCGGGACAGTACTCTTGATACACCGAAAAATCTCCCCTATTCTTTAGCGCAGCACAAAATTCAGGAGTAACGGGTGAAAATACTGATACTCGGCGGCGCCGGATACATCGGCAGTCATGTTACACGGGAATTTCTCGATCACGGAGCTGAAGTTACCGTCTTTGACAATCTCTCCTCGGGGCTGCGGGAAAACCTCTTCCCGGAAGCCTCTTTCATTCACGGAACAATCCTTGATTATAATGCCCTTCGTCTGGCTATGTCCGGAGGTTTTGACGCCCTTGTCCATCTGGCGGCCTTCAAGGCTGCGGGGGAATCCATGGCTGCTCCGGAAAAATACTCGGTGAACAACATCTCCGGAACCATCAATATTCTCAATGCGGCGGCGGAGACGGGTATAGGGCGCTTTATCTTCTCCTCATCCGCTGCCGTGTACGGTGAGCCGGAATACCTGCCCATCGACGAAAAGCACCCCCTGAACCCGGAGAACTACTACGGTTTTACCAAGCTGGAGATAGAACGCATACTATCCTGGTATGACCGACTCAAGGAAATAAAGTTCGCCGCCCTGCGCTATTTTAATGCCGCCGGATACGACGCCGAGGGACGCATTCCCGGTCTTGAGCAGAATCCGGCAAATCTCCTGCCTGTAATCATGGAGGTTGCTGCGGGGAGCAGAGCCTCCTTCTCGGTTTTCGGCGACGACTACGACACCCTCGACGGAACCGGAATTCGTGACTACGTGCATGTCAGTGACCTTGCTCGGGGTCACTACCTGGCATACAGATATCTGGAAGAGAAGGACAAATCCCTCACCGTCAATCTTGGCAGCGAGAGGGGCTTAAGCGTCATGGAAATTCTCGAAGCAGCACGAAAAGTTACCGGAAAGGATATTCCGGCAGAAATAAGCCCGCGACGACCGGGGGATCCGGCCAAACTGGTCGCATCCTCCCGGCTCGCCCGGGAACGCCTGGGGTGGGAGGCACAGCACAGCGATGCTGAAAACCTCGTCACCACCTCCTGGCGGGTATACGCTCCAAACCTTGTTTAAACCTGCTCAGGGACGTACTATGTACTCCCAGGGATTCAGCAGCAGGCGTACATACTGAGAGCGTTTGTAAATCCTGGGGTCCTCGTTGCGCCTGGCATCCAGACTTCCCCGAAAGTCCTTTATGGACTCGTAACCCTTGGAACGCATCCAGCGTTTCAGTTCATCGTTTATTTCACCAATCAGGTCCATGGAGTTTCGATAGATACCGGAGACAATCTGCACCGCGTCGGCTCCGGCGAGGATCTGCTTTTTCACCGTATCTGCCTTTTCTATTCCGCCGGAAGCGCAGATGGACGCTCCGATCTCTCCGGAAAGAAGTCCCGCGAAACGGAGGGGTAGCTGATACTCATTGCCGCTGCTGAGATTGTAGCGATAGTCGTTTTTCAAATTTACCGGATCGATATCGGGCTGGAAAAAGCGGTTAAACAGGACAAAGCCCTCAACACCGGCCGCATCCATGCGCTTGATAATATTCAGGGGGTTTGTGTAATAGGGACTCAGCTTTACCGAGACGGGAACCGAGACAGCCTTAACCACCTCCTGTACAATCCGGACCTGCTCATCCTCGATCTGCGACGCTGTAAGTTCCGGGTCGGTGGGCAGCGAATAAAAATTCAGCTCCAGAGCGTCCGCCCCGACCTCGTTCAGCTTTTTGGCCCAGGGCACCCAGGTACTTCGTTCAACGGCATTCAGGCTTGCAATTACCGGAATATTCAGTGCAGCCTTGGCTTTTTCGATCCATACCAGGTGCTCATCCACTCCGGAATACTCAAGGTCCGGAAAGATATCGGTCATTTCGGCATGCCAATCATCATACTTGACCATATCCTCATCGTGGCGATAGTGCTGCAGCTGAATCTGTTCTTCAAACAGCGACGAGACCACGACTGCTCCGGCCCCGGCTTTCTCCGCTTTCTTGATGGAGTCGATGTCGCTGGTCAGGCGTGAGGCACCGACAATAACCGGGGACTTAAGTTCAAGACCACAATAGCGTGTTTCGATCATCTTTACTCTCCTTATTCTCTATCTTTCCGATATACTTAAAGGTCTTTATGCTTAGATGGATAGTCAAGTTTAAATCGAAAAAAGAGCCATTCCACTGGTAAAACGGTCGAAATGCTGACAGAATGGAGTGATACCCGTGTCAGGAAAATTTAGTTTTGTTGCAAGAGATGCGCTCCCCCGCTACAATGGGTACATCTCCCATCTTCAGTGAAGGGATACATCAACAAGGAAGGGATTATGGAAAAAGGAATGGCCCATATAATCTCCGGATTGGGTGATCTTGAGGAGCGCATCCGGGATTTACGTGAAATAATCCTCGCCAACCTGGTGATGCTATCGGAAATTCCAGCCCCCACCTTCAGTGAAGCGGCACGGATGGAGTTCCTTGTTAACCGTTTTACCGAGCTTCAGCTCCTTAACTGTTCCACCGACGAAGTCGGGAACGGCCTGGGCATCATCCCCGGAGAAACAGGCGAACGAAATATACTTATTGTCGGCCACATGGATACGGTATTCGACGCCAAGGTCGACCATACCATAACAGTGGAACCCCATCGCATCATCGGTCCGGGAGTAGGAGACAACGGCCTTGGACTGGCTGTTATTGCGACCCTCCCTCTGGTTCTGCAGCATCTGAATATAAAACCGAAGAGCAATATAATTCTCATGGGAAGCGCCCAGTCCCTGGGAATGGGAAACATCCGGGGCCTCAGGTTTTTCCTCGACCACACAGACCTTCCCATAAACGCGGGAATCTGCGTAGAAGGAGTCAAGCTTGGAAGAATCTCCTACTCATCCATCGGAATGATGCGCTGCGGAATCAGTTATTCAGTACCGGAGCAGTACGACTGGACCCGCTTCGGCGCCGTCGGAGCTATCGTAACCATCAACGATGCGATAAACCGCATTCTGGAGATCCCCCTGCCCAAGCGACCCAAGACCAACATCGTTCTCGGATCGATCAGTGGCGGTACCGGCTTCAACACCATCGCGACCCAGGCTACTCTCAAGTTCGAAATACGTTCCGAGTCCGGCAGAATGGTAAAAAATATCGGCCAGAAGACTGAGTACATTGCCCACGAGGTTGCAAGCCACTCAGGAGCGGATGTCGATTTCCGCATCTACGCCCAAAGGCGCCCCGGCGGGATCCCATTTTCCCATCCCCTGGCACGGACGACACGGGAGATCATGAAGGCCCTGGATATTCCCCAGCGTATTACCCCATCCACATCTGAACTCTCTGCTTTTATCGACAAAAAGATTCCCGCGGTAACCCTGGGACTAACCAACGGAGAGAACCTGAACCAGATGAACGAAACAATCGATATAGAACCGATTTTCAAGGGCGTGGCGCAACTTCTGGGGCTTATTCTTGCCATTGACGGAGGGCACTGTGACGAATCTAAATGAATGGCTCAATAATAATACCTATCACCACTCACAGTTCTGGGATCTCAAGCAGCTGGTCAAGGAAAAGGAAAAACAGGGAATACGTGTCTCCCTCTGCATTCCAACCCTCAACGAGGAGAAGACCATAGGCAAGGAGATTGTCGTTTTTAAATCGGAACTGGTAAACCGCTATCCTCTACTGGACGAAATCGCAGTTATTGACTCCGGCAGCGTCGACAAGACCCTGGAGGTTGCAGCCTCTTTCGGTGCGGACACCTATCTGAGCTCCGAGATTCTGCCGGACCTCGAGCCCAAACGAGGCAAGGGAGAGAACCTGTGGAAGGCCATATACCAGCTAAAGGGGGACATAATCGTCTACATCGATGCGGACATCAAGAATATTCACCCCCGTTTTGTCTATGGACTGGTGGCTCCCCTGATCTACCGGCCGGAGGTAAAATACGTAAAGGCCTTCTACGATCGCCCTTTGGCCTTCAGCCAGGGGGTCAGACCCTCAGGAGGGGGAAGGGTCACGGAAATACTGGTGCGTCCCTTGTTCAGCCTCTTTCTGCCGGAACTGAGCGCCATTATCCAGCCCCTGAGCGGGGAATACGCCGTGCGCCGGTCCGTGCTGGAGGAGATCCCCTTTCCCATCGGTTACGGAGTGGAAACGAGTCATCTGATAGACGTGCACCAGATTTACGGTATGAGCGCTTTCGCACAGACCGACCTCGACCAGCGGGTCCATCGCAACCAGCAGACCAGATCCCTGGGACGAATGTCCTTCGGTATTCTGCAGACATTTCTTTCCCGGCTGCAGAAGCTTGAAATAATTGGAGAACTTCCGCCCCTGGAGACCGTGCTGCGACAGTTTCAGGTCCATGATGAACGTTTCGAGGCCGTGGAGCATCTGATCGTGGAGGAAGAACGTCCTCCCATGCTGGATGTCCCGGCATACCAGGAGAAGAAGAAGGCCCTGCAGAAATCCGAAAAAAGGAAACCCCGCAAAAAACAGACAGCCGGGGAATGAATCCTCAACCCCCTGCTCCAGCCGGCCGATGATTAATCTGTACGGCGTAAACTCCAGACATGAAGGATACAGGGTCAGGAATGTCAGATGGATGATAATATAACATCAGACGAAATTTACTCACGGTTTTCCGCTGTTCGGGAACAGTACATGAGCTGCTTTGACCAGACCTGGTTCCGAATTCTTGCAGAAGAATGTCCCATGGAACGGGGGCTCCAGGGAGAAATCAGGCTCTTTCTTGATTCTCCCCGGGACGAACTGGAAAAGAAGGAACTGCTGTACGGGATATCGAATCTGGAACACTTTATCCGCATAATAGAGGCCTATCTGCTGCCCAATATCAAAGAACTCCTTGGAGTATCCGGACTGCGACCAGACCGTCGCCTGACAAACAGGGACCAGTACGTGCACCACCGCCTGCTTGCCGAGGTTCTGCCATATAACGTTTCGGTGCTGAAAAGCCGCGTCGGAGAGCTGAAAAAGGCTGCTGGAACACCGACTCCTCCGGTACTGCCTGAACTGCCGGTCTACCGCAGCGCCTGATATCCCTCCCCACACTTGCGCCCCCCCGAACGGCCGATTATACTCGTATCTGCATGGACCTTTTACAACTAACAGAAAAACTTGCCGCGGAGGTGGAGACCCTGCGTTTCAACGGAAGGGTCGCGGCTGTTTACAATCCCCTCCGCTACGCGAAAAAACCTCATACAGCATATATTGAACGTTTCGGTGAAGGGAGAAAACGGGTACTTTTTCTCGGAATGAATCCCGGACCCTGGGGGATGGCCCAGACCGGTGTACCCTTCGGCGAAATCGACGCTGTACAGAGCTGGCTCGGCATCCGCGAAGAGGTCGACAAGCCGGAAAAGGAACATCCCAAACGCCCGGTTGAGGGCTTTGAATGTACAAAAAGCGAAGTCAGCGGACGGCGCCTGTGGGGTCTCTTTCGGGAAAAATTCGACTCCCCGGAGCACTTTTTCAGGGACCACTATGTTGCCAATTACTGCCCTCTGGTCTTCATGGAGGAATCGGGAAAAAACCTGACGCCGGATAAGCTCCCTTCCCCGGAATCGGCAGCCCTGTATGCCGTCTGCAACCGCTATATCGCAGGAATGATTGAACTGATGCGTCCGGAGTTTTTGATAGGAATCGGCAAGTTTGCCGCCAAACGTCTTTCCACTGTCGCCGCCGAGATGCCTGTCGATCGTATTCGCGGAGTTACCATAGACTCGGTACTGCATCCCAGTCCCGCGAACCCCGCCGCCAACCGCGGCTGGTCCGAAGCGGCGGAGAAAAAACTCAAGGCAATCGGCATCTGGAAGTAGACTCCCTTATGGTAAAAAAATGGGGATCATACCCGGCTGAAATTGAGAAGCGCCTGTACCATTCCGAGAACAAACGACTCAAGGAGATAAAAGTCAGCGGCACCGGGGTATCGGCGGTGCTCTTTCTGCTTTCCGAAAACCGGAAAGGAGAACTCTCCCTGGTGCTGACAAAGCGTTCGGCTCTGGTCTCCCAGCCTGGTGACCTCTGCAGTCCGGGAGGAAGAATTTCCCCGGTCCGGGACAGACGCCTGAGCCGCCTGCTGCTGCTCCCGGGAATGCCCCTGAAGAGATGGCAAACCTGGCAGAATATCCGGAAGAGGAGCCGGAAGTCCGCCGAACCCGCTGCAATGCTGGTCACGGCAGCTTTACGTGAAAGCTGGGAAGAGATAGGCCTCAATCCCTTCCAGGTCAGGCTTCTTGGAAGCCTGGAGCCACGACAACTTACAGTCTTTGACAAAACAATATTCCCCATCTGCGCCTGGACCAGCAACACAGGCAGACTTAAACCAAACAAGGAGGTGGAAAGCATCCACTGGATACCCCTTTCCCGGCTGCTTGATGCGGCGAACTATGCTGCCTACGTGATTCGATCGCTTAAGGAAGACACTGAAACCAGGCCGGTGGTAAAAGAGACCATCTGCTATCGCCACAGGGAGGGTGAAACGGGGGAAAGGGAGGAGATCCTGTGGGGGGCCGCTCTGGGGGTCACCCTCTCATTTTTGAAAACTGTCTATGATTTTTCACCTCCGGCCAGGGAGACTCTGCCCCTGGTGGAGGATGTATTCAGTGAGAACTATTTCGGCCGCGTTTGAAACCCTCAACCCGCCAGGTACTCGTATACTCCCTGGGGTATGCTGATTCCATCCCGTCGTGATTTCTGCATTGTCCGGTTTTCTATTTCTCCGGGAATCATGACTCTCTCAAAACCTTCTGCAGGAGCCTGGTTGTGAAGCTCGTCAATCATTCTCTGGGTAGTCTCGAGATATGCTTCTCCCCCGAATACAGCAGGATCAATTACTAGGATAAAGTTTGACAGGTCCCTGGATTTTTCCAGATCACCGTACATCTTCGTCAAATGCGGGCCAAATACGCCGCCAATCATGAGCCCGGTAAGGGCTTCCACCATTATATTGATTCCATAGCCCTTGGCCCCGCCGAAAGGAAAGAGGGATTTTGCCGCGTTGGGATCCGTCGTGGGATTCCCTTTGTCATCCACTGCCCAGCCCGCCGGAATGGGCTGCTCCTTTTCCCGGGCGTAAAATATCTTTCCGAACGCGACTTCGCTGGTGGCCATATCCAAAAGTATCGACTCCCTGCTTCCGGGAAATCCGAAGGCAAAGGGATTTGTCCCGAAAAAGGCCTGCCGTCCTCCAAAGGGAACAACACAGGCATCGGTATTTACCATAACCATGGCGGCCATTCCGGCATTCAGGGCCATCTGCACATAATAGGCCAGGGCCCCGCAATGGCTGTTGTTCCGGATACCCATCATGCAGAGTCCCTCAGTTCCGGCAACCTTTATGGCTTCAGCAGTCGCAAAGCGGGTCGTAACGTGGCCGGCTCCCCCCTGGGCATCCACGAGGCCGATGGAAGGTTTGAACATCTCCACCTTAAGCTCCGGATCGCGATTCATGCCGCCGGATTTTATCCTGTTTACGTAGTGCTCAACCCGCAGAACACCGTGGGAGTGAACACCCCGCAGGTCGGCAAAGACCAGAACATCGGCAATAACCTCCGCGTCCTTTCGGGGAATATCCACCTCAAGGAGGCGTTGAATTACAAGTTTCTTAAGCTCATCTTCGTTTATACTGACCATATACTCTTCCGTTACAGTTTGATGCCATTATAGGATAAAAACAGCCTGGGGGGAATAAACCCCGCCCGGATTCGTCCGGGCGGGTAAACGCTTTTTTTACAGAAATTCCGGCATGAACAGCCGGGGAAGGAACATCGTCAATCCAGGGAAAACCACTATAGCGGACAGAACCAAAAGCATGATCGCCAAAAAGATACCGACCTCCTTGATGGCGTCCATACTGTTTATTCCGCCAATTTCACTTGAAATGAGCAGGCACAGTCCATAGGGAGGAGTGATCAGTCCGAAACTTAATGCCACAATCCCGGATATGGCGTAATGCAGGGGATGTATGCCCGCGTATTCCGCCAGGGGCATCAGAAGAGGCGTCATGATAACTATGGCCGGGATAGCGTCCATAAACGTACCGACGATGAGAAAGAGCCCAACGATAATGAAGAGCATTACCGTTGGAGAGTTGGTAATATACCCGATTGCCTGAACCATAAAACCGGGCAGCCGATAATAGGCCAGAACCCAGCCGTAAATGGAAGCAGTTCCCACAGCAAAGAGGGACAAGCCTCCGAGTTTCGCAGTGTCCAGAAGCAGGCTGGAAACCTTTCCCGGCTTTATTGTGCGATAGACAAACAGAGCGAGGAAAAGGGCGTAGGCTACTGCCAGGAGGGATGCCTCTGTAGGCGTAACAAAGCCGCCTACTATACCGCCGATAATTATTACAGGAGTAATACCGGGCAGTATGGCAGCTTTGAAGCTCAGGCCCAGCTCCTTCCAGTCCATGGCGTGTTCCTTGGGATACTTCCTCTTAATGGAAAAGATATGGACCAGGCCCATCTGTGAGAGTGCGACCATTACCCCGGGGACGAATCCGGCGAGAAAAAGGGCGGCCACGGAAGTATTCGATACTCCGCCCCAGACAACCATGATTATGCTGGGAGGAATAATAACCCCCATTACACTGGAACACGCGGTAACCGCAACGGTAAAGAAACGGTCATACTTCTCTTTTATCATTGCGGGAATCAGTACAGAGCCGATTCCGGCAGCGTCGGCTGTGGAGGAACCGGAAATACCGGCGAAGAACATACTGACCACAACATTTACATGGGCGAGACCGCCGGGAAGGTGTCCCACCAGGGCTTTAGAGAAGCGGATAAGCTTGTTGGTAATCCCCGAGGCATTCATTACATTGGCGGCCATGATAAAGAACGGCACCGAAAGGAGTATGAATGAGTCGTAGGACTTCAGCATCCTCTGCAACAGCATAACCGGCGTTAGCCGCGGTTCAAGAAGCAGAACCGGCACAACCGCAAGGGCCAGCGCATAGGCAACGGGTATCCGCAGTACAATCAGCAGTATCAGGCCGCCAAAAAGTATTATGCCGACAACGGCTGGATCAAAAATCACGCTAATTCCCCCTCTTCAGGTTCTTGCTGCTCCGGCAGGCCTTTTCCGCTTATCAGACGGGCAACCTGTTCTATGAGAAAAATGGTCCAGGTAAATCCTGCGAAAGGAACCGAGGCGTGTATCCATCCGAGGTTAATTCCTGTCAGTTCCGACTGCTGAATGGTTCCCATTTTCCAGTACCTGAAACCGAAGCGCAGGAAAATGTAGGAAACAGCAAAAAGTAGAACATAGTAAAGAATATCGAGAACCAGGTTGACCTTTGGTGACATGTTACGGGGCAGAAAATCGACATAAAAATGCCGCCGTTCCCTGAGCCCGATCATGGAACCGAGAAAGATCACCCAGATCAGCGACATACGTGCAATCTCTTCAGCCCAGAGATACCTCGGTATGAAGGGAATATACCTGCCGGCGATCTGCAGTGCGACGGAAAACATGAGCAGATACATCAGCACGATAATCGTCACATTAATAATCCGTGCATAGACATCCAAAATCTTGGTAAACATGGGAGTATTCCTTCCAGAAGAATTGGCAGAACTTACTAAAACGAGGCAGGCGCATATCGACGCCTGCCTCATTCACATTCTGAACCGAATATTAGCGCAGACTGTCCACGTTGGCGAGGATATCCTCTGCCCCGATCTCTTTGGCAAAAGCCTCGAGAACAGGACGGGCGTCCCGCTGCATCTTGTCCAGATCAGCCCGGGAAAGTTCGATCAGCTTGATCTTGCCTTCCGCAGCCATCTCTTTCAGAGCCTCGGCGTCCTCACGGGTTTCCGTTGCACGGTGCCAGGCAGCAGCCTCTTCGCCTGCCTTCAGGATAGCGTCCTGAAGTTCCTTGGGGAAGCTCTGAAAACGCTTTTCGCTGAAGAAAAGCGGCCGTACGGTAATGGCATGCCGGGTAAGAACGATATTCGGAGCGACTTCGTAGAATTTCATGGAACGCAGGGCCGCAGACTCGTTTTCCAGCCCATCGACTACACCGGTCTTGATTCCGTTATATACTTCCAGGTAGTCCAGGGGGGTCGCTTTGAAACCAACGGCGTTGAAGGAGTTGGCCTGAATGGGGGAGCCCATTACACGGAGCAGGATTTTCGGGAAATCGCTGGTGCTGCGTACAGGCTGGTTCAGAATAAGGTTACGGGTTCCGCCGCCGCCGTATCCGATAATGCGCAGGCCCTTCTTTATAAGGTCCTGTTTGATCGGTTCGAAGGCATCCTCTGCCAGTGCTTTGTCCCAGTGCTCCAGGTCTTTGAACAGGAAGGGAGGATCCATGAAGGAGACTCTCTTGTCCCAGGTAGCTGCCCAGGAGGGAGCTGAGATAGCAAAATCGACGGAAATTCCTTCGATCATGAACTCGCAAAAGTCCTTCTCCTGGCCCAGGTCACCGGAGTGGTGCAGTTCGACTTCCAGGGGACCGTCATAATATTCTTTTACCTTTTCACCAAATACTTCCATCATCCGGTAGAAAACAAAGTCAGCGGGAAGGTGGGTGGCACCGACCAGACGAATGGGACGCTGGGCGCCGGATTCTCCCTGGGCTCCGGCGAACAGAGTCCCGAATCCGATGATCAGCACAAGGCTTACAACAATTAGCTTCTTCATAGAACCTCCTTTAAGGTTTATAAGAACAGAAGTATCCTAATTGTAATCGCCAAATTTTAAAACTGCAATATTTTTGTGTAAACAATCTGTAAATTTTTGTGCCGAATATCTCTGCCATTTAGAAGACTAAAAAACAATTAACAGAGAGATGTGTACGAGATTACTGCTTTAGTACGGCAGAGCCGGTTTTCAGCCAAGAACAGGCAGCATATCCGCCGCATGGGTCAGGACAGTAATACCCGCATCTGAGCCTTTGCGCCTCAGGGCCTCATCCAGGGCCTCCTGGACACCGGGGAAATGGATAAACCCGAGTTTATCCGCCGTTCTTTTATCGATTCCGTCGGACACAATAAAAACCGTTTCCCGCTCCTTGACCTGGGCCCAGGCAATGGCAAGGGCTGCTGCGACCCTGTCCTTTACCTCACCTCTTTCCACCATTTCACGGAGTCTGACTGAGGATTCTCCTGTAACTTCCAGAATATCGTCGTGGGTCATGGCAACCCCTTCGTAACAGGGGGTAACGATAATGATGATCCCTTGTTCCCTGACCGCAAGGTCTGACGGATAGAGGGTCTTGTGGGCCTGCCAGAACTCTATGTCGCAGGGATGGGAACTGGAGACAACGATATCCGCGGCCTTCGGGATATTAACGGAAAAGACCTTTTTCGACCGTTCCACACCCTTTCGAAACGCTGCTTCCACATCACCAAAGAAGGCCTCCACTACCTCACCGTAGCGGTTGAGGACCGTATTGAAAATGATGTGCAGGCCTACCTTCTTCGCAATGGAATCAAGTTCCTCGCGCACCGGATTCTCAAGGACTCCCAGGTACGAACGCGGAGCCCGGACAGAGAGCAGATGGGTTTCCGCGGTAGTATCCTCACCGGAAACCCCTGGCTGAATGATCTTTGAGCCCCCGGCAAAACCGGGGATATGGTGAGGGACAATACTGCCGACACCGATCACGAAATCCGCGTCGTAGACCTCCCGGTTGATCATGATTTTTGTGCCGTTTTCGGTGGTACCAAGGTCCACAAGCTTATCCTGGTCCCGGAAAGGATGGTTTTTTATCTGTATGCGATTCACAACTTCGGTGCCAAACTTTTTGAGGATCTCCTCCTCAGTCATGAAGCGGTGGGTTCCCAGGGCGATAATCAGGGTAATTGCGCTGTCAGGAACCTCCGCAGCGTTCAGAGCATCCAGAACCGGAGGCAGTATCAGGTCCGTCGGAGTAAGGCGGGTGTTATCGTCGGCGACAATAACGACCTTCTTCTTTCCCTTCGCAAGCTCATCCAGCCTCCCGGAACCAATGGGGTTCTCCAGAGCCCGCTGGACTTCCGCACGGACATCGGAAACAGGGGGCACCTCCTCGGGTGAATAAACACCGATAAGGTTTTCCTCAGGGATATTTACACCGAGCTCCGTATCGCCGTAGGGAAGATTTACATGTCGGGTTTTCATTGTGTACCTCCTATATCATTCTCACACCCATCTCGATGGCCTGAAGCATGCTTTCCGGATTTGCCCGGCCTTCACCGGCCTTTCCGAAAGCGGTACCGTGGTCCACGGAGGAGCGGATAATCGGCAGCCCGAGGGTAATGTTGACCCCGGACATGGAGAGCCATGTATTGGTTTTACGGTCGTAGTTGAATCCCGCCAGTTTGGTGGGGATATGCCCCTGGTCGTGATACTGAACAACTACTATGTCGTACTGTCCGCCTTTCATTTTGGAGAAAACCGTATCCGGCGGTATCGGGCCTTCCACAGTCATGCCGTCGGCGACGGCCTGCTCGATGGCGGGAATAATCTCGTCTATCTCTTCCCGGCCGAACATGCCGTTCTCGCCGGCGTGGGGATTCAAACCTGCCACAGCGATTCTGGGCTGTTCAATGCCCAACCGTTTAAGCGCCTCGTCCGCCAGCTTGATAACCCGGTAAACCCGTTCTTTTTTACAGCGGTTTATCGCCTCCTGCAGGGATACGTGGGTGGAGACATGAACAACCCGGAAGTCCCCTTCGGCAAGCATCATGGCGTAATCTTTGGTCCCGGTAAGCCTGGCGTAGATT
>Ga0334895_1001589_pt1 | contig 22171 bp, 18 predicted proteins | sample GraSluR3_MG_7_FD_207229 | JGI IMG/M metagenome (GOLD analysis project Ga0334895, IMG submission 207229) | Sludge microbial communities from methane-producing bioreactor in Wageningen University, Netherlands - Granular Sludge_31_05-R3 | ecosystem: Engineered > Bioreactor > Anaerobic >... | reverse complement strand
AACGTCAATTACAGAATCGAGATAGAAGTAAAGAACCTGAAGGAATTACAGGAAGCCCTGAATTGCCGGGTGGAGCGTATAATGCTCGATAATATGCCCCTGACGAGTATCAGAAAGGCGGTAGAAAGGTATAGTGAGATGGTAGAACTGGAAGTGTCAGGTGGTATCAATATCGATAATATCGAGAAATATGCCCGGACAGGGATTCAATTCATCTCCGCAGGTTTCATTACTCACTCGGTCAAATCACTCGATATCAGTTTATTGTTTAGGGACTAAAGGGAGTAGAGAAGATGGTAAAAATACTTGTAGCCCTGATCCGAATGCAACGTTTTGATGACAGGATCGGAGAAAAGGAAGTACTGAAGAAGAGATTGCCGATGCAACTTGAAGAGTTACAGAAGAATGTCAGCACAGCAAAGAACAATCTGGAAGAGGCAAAGAAAGAGCTCAATACTAACCTGATGGAACGGGACAGGCTTGAACTGGAGCAGGAATCGAACAAAGAGATGATCAATAAATATGAAACACAACTCTCCATGATCAAGACTAACAAAGAATACAAAGCGCTGAACAATGAGATAGATAAACTGAAAGAGAAGAATTCGGAGATAGACGATCAACTCCTCACTCTGATCGACCAGGAGGAAGAGTTAAGGGAAATAGAAAAGGAGCGAAAAAAGGAATTGAAAGAAGCTGAAGCGGAACTCGATGCTAAAGAGGATGATCTCCGGAAGAAGATCGTTGCGGTTGATAAGGATATTGAGAAAACCAGAACCGACCGGAATGAGATCGCTAAAACACTACCCAAAAATATCGTTACTAGATATGGTACTCTGATAAAGAACAAGAACCGCAAAGCGGTGGTTTACCTGAATAGTAACTGCGGCTGTGGTGGCTGCGGGTTCAGTGTAAGACCGCAACTCCTGATCGATATAGGCAGGAAAGATACGATAGTAAGCTGCGAAAGTTGCGGCAGGATGATCGTCGATAAAGAACTTGCCGAAATGGCAGATGAATAGTAAATTATTTCTGGCTGTCAAAGTGGGATAAATGTCTGCTTCCCTGTTAGAGGGGAGAGGAAAGTCCGGGCACCAGAGGGCGGAATACTTCCTAACGGGAAGCTCCGGTGACGGAGAGCCAGCTCCACAGAAACAAACCGCCCAGCACCTGCTTTCTGAGCTCAAATACGTGAGCCGAGAAAGCAGGTGCTGGGTAAGGGTGAAATGGTAGTGTAAGAGACTACCGGGTATATTGGTGACAGTATACGCCGGGAAAGCCTTATTCGGTGCAATGCTAAATAGGAGAGCAGCGCCTCGTGCCGTATGCCGGCCCGGCATACCGTGCTCTCGGGTAAGCAGCTAAAACCGGTTCGGGATACCCGAATCTCCCGGAAGAGAATAGTGATATCCGGTTCAGAGAAATAGACATTGTTCTGCCTTTTAGGCAGAAAACAGAACCCGGCTTATTTCCCGCTTTGACAGTACTATCTTGAACTGACCGGTTATTTGATTTTACTCTTGACGTTATAACCTGGAAGTAATAAATTGTCTTAATTGATGCGAGGTGGAGCAGTCTGGTAGCTCGTCGGGCTCATAACCCGAAGGTCAGAGGTTCGAATCCTCTCCTCGCTACCATTTTTTTCTATTACTCTCCATTTCTCGCCACCACAGGAGCTGGACCTTATCAGGCTCACATATCCCCACTACCTGGAGCATCTCAGTCCAGAGTGATAAATCTGGTAGGAAAGCCAGTCTAAAGCGAGAAATGCCAATCTGTTTCATGTGAAACATCGAGCTTTTTGCATCGAGTAGCAACGAACGCCGTGAAAACTATTGACAATTTCTTTTGTCAGAATAAATCTCTGTCAGGATTGAAAAATGAAGATAATTTCTAAATTGTTCTGCTTTTCTGCTTTCTTTCTGTAAGCATTAAGCTCAAGGAGTTGTAAGTGAGTAATTATTATTCTCCCGTATCGTTACCCTCTTTATCAGAGAGCTTGAGAGAGGGGACGCTATCGCTTAACGGGTATATCGAGCAGGTACTCTCGAGGATGGCGGAGGTCGAGCCGGTAGTGCATTCTTTTGTTCCCGAAGAGAAGAGAAGGGAAAGGTTAAATGCGGAGGCAGAAGCCCTGGAGAAGAGATACCCTGATCCTTACGACCGGCCACCCCTCTACGGCATTTTGGTCGGGGTAAAGGATGTCATCAATGTGAAGGATCTACCGACCAGGGCAGGTTCTCAATTACCCCCTAATGTATTCGATGGAGCGGAAGGGGCAGTAGTCTTCAGCCTCAAGAAGGCCGGTGCCCTGATACTGGGAAAGACTGAGTGTACCGAATTCGCCTATTTTCAACCAGGGCCTACGACCAATCCGATCAATCCGGGCCACACCCCCGGCGGATCGAGTAGTGGTTCTGCGGCTGCAGTAGCAGCTGGGATCTCTCCTCTGACGATAGGAACACAGACCATTGCCTCGATAATCAGGCCTGCTGCATACTGTGGTGTGGTCGGATTCAAGCCTAGTCTGGGACGGGTATCAACTTACGGTGTATTTCCCTTTTCCCAGTCTGCCGATCAGGTCGGATTCTTTACCGCTGACTTGAAGAGCATGGAAACAGTAGCCAGTATCGGGATCAGTAATTATATAAAGTCCACCAAGAAAAGCAAACCGAGATGTGCTGTTCCCTCCTGTGAGTATCTTGACCAGGCAGACCCGACAGCATTACAGTCATTCAGAGCGACTGTATGCAGGCTTAAAGAGGCAGGTTATGAGATCGTCACCTCACAACTCTACCGGAATATCGATCTTCTGAATAAGCTCCATATGGATCTTATATCAGCTGAGTTCAGTCAGAACCATCAGGAGTATTTCTGGGAGTATAGTGAACTCTATTCACCACATGCAGCCAGCTTATACAAGCAGGGCTTACGTGTGAGTATAGAAACGCTGAAACGGGCACGGGAACAACAGATCATCCTACGTTGTGAGATAACAGAAAAGATGGAGCAGCACAGGATTGAATTATGGCTTACCCCTGCAGCGACAAGATCTGCCCCTTCCGGTCTACACTCGACAGGGAATCCACTAATGAGTCTTCCCTGGACCTTCGCCGGGTTGCCTACCCTGACAATTCCAGCAGGAAAGGAGCGAAACGGCCTTCCCTTTGGCTTGCAGGTCGTAGCCCCGTACGGACAGGATGAGATCCTGCTCGCCTATGCCTCTGAGATCGATTCTGTCATCAATAACGGTTAACTCAGAGATACTGGAGAAGTAATCAGATACAGACAGAAAGAAAATCTATTTCAGAAGTAACATTTTACGTGTAGCCTGAAATTCATCTGTCTTCATACGATAGAAATATATACCACTCGATAGTTCTAACCCCTGATCATTTCTGGCGTCCCAGACAATACTATGTTCCCCTGGCTCTCTGATCTCTGATAGAAGTGTACGGACCTCTCTACCCCTCAAGTCAAAGATTGAAATCTCCACCAGTTGCTGCTTCGTTAGAGTGTAATAGATCGTTGTCAGTGGATTAAAGGGGTTAGGATAGTTCTGGTGCAGAGTAGCTGATACAGGTATCAAATCGTCATCTGTAAGCCCGGTTATATAGATGTCAACCGTATCACTGGAAACAGATTCGTAGAGCTCATCGTAAACGGCTGTTACATAGTAGGTATTGAGACCCATAATCGGATTCTGGTGTATATATTCCGTTTCTGTCAATTCTGCAAGCACTGAATCGTTATGATATAAGATGTATCCGGTGAGTTCTCTCTCCGGGACAGGCGGCTGCCAGGAGCAGAAAACGCTCATATCTATCAGTTCAGCACTGAAATCCTCTGGTGGGGGGAGAGAGACGGTTATTTCCACCACCTCAGAGGGTTCCGATTCAAAGATATCTTCATAGATAGCAGTTATATAGAAAGAATAAAGACCTGCATCTCTCCCTTCTGTCTGATAATGAAGAATCTCAGGATCTTCGATGATGGCCAGGAGTTCTTCGTCTTCGTAAATCCTGTAAGCGTCAGGAATTAGATCGGAAGGCAGGGGCTCGTCCCAGCTGAGATATATTTCGTTGATATTTACCAATTCAGCTGCAGGGTTTTGAGGTGGATAATATTCAGGAGCTGGTTCTCCTTCGATAATCAGACCATAGATATCGTAATACTGGTTTTGATTACGTGAATCCTCCCAGGCGACTAGGAAATCCTGCATATCTGAGCTGACATTCTGTTCATCCTGATGGAATACTTCATCACAGATAACGAATTCGTCGGTAGCGTAAGAACCGTCTGGATTGATCAACCTGCCATATACATCGTACCAGAGATATTGGCGCGAATAATCCTCTATACCTGCAGATGAGAAGATAACATCCTTCTCAGGATTAAGGTTACTGGAAGGATAGCCACTATAGAGATCCTCACGCCAGGCGACCAGGAACTGATTACCATTGCTAGCGAGAGATGGCCAGCTCTTCTCGATATTATCGTACATGATGCTGATTGGGATATGATCTCCAACGAGATTACCTTCTGTATCGAGGAGTTGACCGTAAACACTCTTGTCATTGGAACTGTGCCTTCCGTCTGCCCAGATGACCAAAAAGTGAGTTCCATTGTATGCTACCTGAACGAGCATCTGATCTACAGGTTCAGTTGAGATGACAATATTCTCACCAACAAAATCACCCTCAGGGGAGATGAACTGGCCATACACGCATCTCGAACCGGTGCGGCCATCATCCCAGACTACAAAGTAGTTCGTGCCATCAAAGACAATATCGGGATAGATCTGTGCAACATCATTTCCCAGGTCGTCAGGCCGGATAGAGAAATTCTGTCCAAGAAGATTGCCTTCAGGAGTGATAAACTGCCCTCTGATATGAGAGCCCTGAGTGGGCATACCCTCCTGCCAGATAACGAGATAGTTGTCACCATCATAGGCAATACGGATAAAAGATGCACTTGCAGTATTCCCAATGGAGATCCGGAATGAGGTGCCGACAGGTTGTCCCTGCCCGTCAAGTCTCCGAGCATAGGTGTCTCGGGTATAGTTATATGGGTCTCGTTGTCGGGACCAGGCAAAAAGATATTGATCATCACCTCTGGCAATATGATGCATGAATGACATTGCGTTATGGGCCGGGACGAGTTCGATCTCACCGGGGACCAGATCACCATCCGGGGCGACTTTTTTGCCGTAAAACCCATAAAAACTACTACCCGTCCGCTTATCGACAAAAACAACGTAATAGTTCTCACCATCAAAAGCGATCTCAGGGTAAGTCTGGCTGTAGTTTCCCGTTGCAATCGGAAATTCTTCCGAAAAGAGAGGAACAACCAGGACGAGGCAACATAAAAGGAGTATAATGCTTCTTAACATAATTCCCTCCAAAAAAATCGTTCAATCCTCTTAGATATCAATTATCAAAGGCCATAATGTCAAGCAATTATTTCCAGCTGACAGAGCTCTCTTTTGATAAGAGAGCAATGAGAACGAAATATGAAAGGAAGCGGAAAAAAACCTTGCAATGATTATCGCCTGCTGGAAATATGTCACAAAATTATCTAAATGGAGATGGAATATGGGGTTAAAGACCTTCCCCGGCGGAATACATACTGATGATTTTAAAAGATTTTCCAAAAATTCTCCGATCGAACAAGCACCTCTGCCAGGTAGAGTAATAATACCACTCAGCCAGCATATCGGTGCACCTTCCAAGCCGATTGTCAAGGTGGGAGAAGAGGTCAAGACCGGCCAGAAGATCTGCGAGGCGGGGGGGTATGTATCAATTCCGATGCATTCCAGTATCACCGGCAAGGTCACCAAGATTGGCCGCTTTCCCCACCCTTCGGGGAATATGCAGTATGCAATCGAGATCGACCGAACTGGAGAGGATGAATGGGTAGAACTGAGCGATGAGAGCGATTTTCTCTCCCTTTCTCCTGCTGAGATGCGAGAGCGAATCAGTGAAGCTGGCGTCTGCGGAATGGGTGGAGCCGGATTTCCCACACATGTCAAACTTTCACCACCGCCCGATAAGAAGATCGATACGGTTATAATCAATGGAGTTGAATGTGAACCCTATCTGACTGCCGATTACCGCATGATGCTGGAAAGGAGTGCGGACATACTAAACGGATTGAAGATCTTTATGAAGATAGTCGGAGCGGAGAGAGGTTTTATCGGGATAGAGGCTAATAAACCTGATGCTATTTCCCTCTTTCGTGATTTATTGAGCAAAGAGAAGAACATCGATGTTGTCGGTTTGCAGTTGAAGTATCCCCAAGGGGCCGAGAAGCAACTCATCTATGCCTGTACAAGAAGGAAAGTGCCCAACAGAGGCGGGCTACCGATGGATGTAGGGGTTGTAGTCCAGAATACAGGAACAGCTATCGCCTCCTACGAAGCGGTGCGGTATAAGAAACCTCTCATCGAACGAGTAATAACGGTAACCGGCCGGATAGTAAACAAACCAAAAAATCTGCAGGCCCGGATAGGTACGCTATTCAACGAACTACTCGATTTCTGTGAAGGGACAAATGAGGAGACAGCAAAGATCATTTCCGGAGGACCTATGATGGGGTTTGCAATTTCAACCCTGAATACCCCGATGGGGAAGGGTAGCTCCGGCCTGATCCTCTTTAATATGCAGGAAGCGAAAAAGCGACACGAACAGACCTGCATCAGATGTAGCAGCTGTGTGGATGTCTGTCCGATGAATCTGATGCCAAGTACAATTGCTAATGCAGTGAAGAATGAAGACTGGGAAACAGCGAGACGTGCTGGGGTAGTTGATTGTATTAAATGTGGTTGTTGTGCTTTTGTCTGTCCTTCCCATATAAAACTTATACAGTGGATAGATATCGGCAAGAATAAGATAACAGAGATAGACCGAGAGAAAAAAGAGAAACAGTCATGAAAGTTGATAAGAAAAAAGAACCTGTGCAAGATAGTAAAGAGAGCAAAATGACAGGTATTTTTGCCGTATCGGCATCACCACATATCCATCAACCAACTTCGGTCAGCAGGGTTATGTGGACTGTCGTTATCGCACTTATGCCTGCTATGGTAGCAGCGATTGTCCTCTTTGGCTTCCGGGCGTTGGCCCTGACAGTTTACGGGGTTATAGCTGCAGTTGTGACTGAAGCGCTCATTCAGAAGCTCCGCAAAAAAGAGATAACAATCCTGGATGGGAGTGCGGTCATTACAGGGATACTGGTAGCTTTTAACCTTCATGCTGCCGCACCCTGGTGGATTCCAGTACTCGGTGCAGTGTTTGCTATCGCCATCGGTAAACACGTTTTTGGTGGTTTGGGTCATAATCCGTTGAATCCGGCCCTGCTGGGAAGGGTTTTTCTCGTAGCCTCCTGGCCTACTTACACAGCTTCAGGCTGGGTCACCAATACCTTTGGGGCGATAAGTGGCATCACGAGTAATCTGACCAATATACCGCAGGTAAACAGCCTGGTCACATCAGCGACACCGCTGGCAGTAGTGAAGTCATTACGTGATCCGGCATTTATCGCCAATATCAGAGAGGTGATCCCTAACTCACCACAGATTCTGATGGGAGAGATAGCCAATATCAATACGCTGCAGAATGTATTCTGGGGTAATATCGGGGGATGTATCGGTGAAGTATCAGCTGCAGCCCTGCTATTGGGTGCCATACTTCTGGCCTGGAAGAGAATAATCGAGTGGCGTATTCCGGTCTTTTATATTGGAACTGTATTTGTTCTGACCTACATTTTTGGTGGTATAGATGGCTTGTTTTCAGCCTCTCTCCTCTTACCGTTCTTCCATATCTTCAGTGGAGGTGTTATACTCGGTGCATTCTTTATGGCAACGGATCTGGTAACTTCTCCCCTGACGAAACTCGGGAGGATATATTTCGGTATCGGATGTGGTTTGATAACAGTGGTCATCAGACTCTGGGGTGGTTTCCCCGAAGGTGTAACCTTTGCAATACTGCTTATGAACCTGCTCGTGCCGTTGATAGATAGATATACTTTTCCGAAACCTTTCGGGGAGGTGAGAAAATGAGTTATTACCTGAAACTGGGATTTATTCTCTTGCTGATTGCAGCGGTAGCGAGTGGTGTACTCGCTTTTGTCAACGGTTTTACAAAACCGATAATCGAGGAGAACAGAAGGCTGGCCGAGATAGAGGCGAGGCAGGAAGTTCTGCCGGTAGCAGTCGATTTCCAGAAGGCCGAGAGTGAATTTGAATTCTATATCGGCTATGATGCTGCAGGAGATATAGTAGGTTATACTTTTCTGGCCGAGAAAACAGGATATAGCGGCCCGATCCAGACAATGGTCGGTGTCGGACCGGAACTGAAGATCATCAATATAAAGGTAGTAGAACAGTCTGAGACTCCTGGACTCGGAGCAAATTGTGTCAGGAGTGAGTTTACGGATCAATTCAGTGATTTAGAAGAAGAAGAGTTATACATTGACAAAGACGGTGGTGAGATTGTCTCAATTACCGGAGCCACCATTACGAGCCGGGCTCTTGTCGATTCTTTGAGAGAAGCAATGCAGATGTTACAGGAAAACTTAGAACATGAGATTGGCGAGGAGGTATTATGACTCTGATGAAGGAAATGACTAAAGGCTTTGTGAAGGAGAATCCGGTCTTTATAATGGCGCTGGGACTCTGCCCGACCCTGGCCGTATCGACATCGATAGAGAATGCGATCGGAATGGGTTTTGCCGCTACTTTTGTCCTCCTCTGTTCCAATATCCTTATTTCCCTTTTGAAGAATGTTATCCCGGCAAAGGTTCGTATCCCCTGCTTTATTGTTGTTATAGCCTCTTTCGTAACGATAGTCGATATGCTAATGAATGCCTATGTCCCCGAACTCCACAAAAATCTGGGAATATTCATTCCCCTTATTGTCGTCAATTGTATAATTCTCGGTCGGGCTGAGGCATTTGCCAGCAAGAACCCGGTAATGAAATCGATTTTCGACGGGCTGGGAATGGGTATAGGCTTTACACTAGCGCTCATCTTAGTTGCCTTCTTCAGAGAGTTACTGGGTGCCGGTCAATTACTCGGCATTCAGATCATGCCGGAGAGCTATGAACCTGTCCTGCTGGCAATCCTTGCTCCGGGTGCATTCCTGACTCTGGGGCTGTTGATGGGAGCGCTCAATCTGTTTAAGAAGAAAGATACAACGGAATAACAGGAGAAATATAAATGAGTAATATCTTCATGCTGGCGATTTCAGCCATTCTGATCAACAATTTCGTTCTTTCTCGTTTCCTGGGGCTCTGCCCCTATATCGGGGTATCGAAGAAGCTTGATTCAGCTCTTGGGATGGGAATGGCAGTTATATTTGTTATGACCATGGCTTCGACTATAACCTGGATTATTCAGAACTATCTTCTCACTCCTTTCAATATTGAATACCTGCAGACGATAGCCTTCATCCTCACAATAGCTTCACTCGTTCAGTTCGTTGAGATGGTTATCCAGAAGATGGTTCCAACCCTGTATAAATCGTTAGGTGTGTTTCTTCCACTGATAACAACCAATTGTGCAGTACTAGGTGTCTCGATCATCAATATCAATGAATCACTCTCTTTTATCGAATCAATTCTGCACGGCTTCTTTGCCGGTATTGGTTTTACACTCGTTCTGGTCATTATGGCCGGATTACGAGAACGGCTGGAATGGGCTGAACTTCCTGACAGCATGAGAGGATTGCCAATAGCTTTCATCCTGGCCGGTTGTATGGCCTTAGCATTTCTCGGATTTTCCGGGTTCAACATATAGGGGGAGAGATGAATCAAATTCTTATTCCTATAATTATCGTTGGTGGACTCGGATTGATATATGGTCTTGTCCTGGCCTTTGCTTCCAAGAAGTTCTATGTGGCTGTCGACCCCAAAATCGATAAGATCCTTGAGGTCTTACCGGGAGCTAATTGTGGAGCCTGCGGGTTACCCGGTTGTGCCGGATACGCCGAAGCGATTGTAAACGAAAATAAAGCGATAAATCTCTGTGCACCCGGTGGGGAAGAAGCGGTTAAGAATATTGCCGAGATTATGGGGATTGAAGCGACAACAAGTGAGAAGAAAACTGCTGTCATTCTCTGCCAGAGCGGTGGTTATGAGAATACCCTGCTCCGTTATGAATATCAGGGTATTGCGACGTGTAAAGCTGCGGTGCTCGTCTCCAACGGACCTAACTACTGTAACTTCGGGTGTGTTTTTCAGAATGATTGTATTGCTGCCTGTAAATTCGATGCCATCCGGATAGATGAAAGGGGAATGCGGGTCGTAGATCCCGAAAAATGTACCGGTTGCGGAGCCTGTGCCAGGGCCTGTCCTCGTAATCTCATTAAGATCCTGCCGGTATCGAAGAAAGTGCATATACTCTGTTCATCGCACGATAAAGGACAAGAAGCAAGGCGGAGATGCGGAAATAATACAGCTTGTATCAGCTGTGGACTCTGTGTGAAGAAGTGTCCTGTTGATGCGATTCAGATGGTAGATGACCTGGCTCAGATAGATTATGAGAAATGTATCTCCTGTGGACTCTGTGCTACCGTATGTCCAACGAAAGCAATTGTAGATCCGCTCGCTGGTAAGAGAAAGAAAGCGTTCGTTCTGGAAGATAAATGTGTAGGTTGTACGATCTGTAAGAAGAACTGTCCTGTCGATGCGATTACAGGTGAATTAAAGCAACCTCATAAAGTAGATATGGATAAATGTATAGGCTGTGGTGTCTGTATCCAGAGATGTCCTGTTAAAGCTATTCAGTGGCGTTAGAACGAGAGTGATCAACTAATAGCTGCGTTCAGGAGTTATTGATCAGAGTTTTTACAAGCTCGTCGGCCACGGTGTAAGAGTCTATTCTCTTGTGAAAGATATCGTCTATATACCGATCTATGTCTTGTTTATCGAATAGGTTAGTAATCTTTTCGGATACCAGGCTGTTTATTCTATGCCAGAGCTCGAATTTTAGTCGCTTTCTGTAGTTTAATTCACCCTGGCCACTCTGTTTAAGATATTGTCTGTGCAGTTCGATCTTATCAAGCAATTCTTCGATGCCAACATTATCCCTGGCAACGGTTTTGACTACCGGTGGAAGATAGCCTTTCTCCTGGCTGGTTTTCTGTAACATTTCTATCTCGGCTTCTGTTCTCTCAACCCCATCATGATCTGCTTTATTGATCACGAAGATATCAGCAATCTCCATAATTCCCGCTTTAAGAGCCTGAATATCGTCACCCTGGCCGGGTGATAGTATCAGGATGGTTGAATCGACATGCTGCACAATCTCCACTTCTGATTGTCCGACACCAACGGTTTCAATGAGGACATAATCGCAACCGTAAGCTTCCAGGATCTTTGCAGCATCGAGAGTGGCTGCCGAAATCCCGCCCAGATAGCCGCGAGAAGCCATAGATCGTATGAAGACCTGTGGGTTAGTACTCAGTTTCTGGAGCCTTATCCGATCTCCCAAAAGTGCACCACCACTATAGGGGCTGGTCGGGTCAATTGCCAGAATTCCTATCTTACACTCATCTTTGAGCAGCTGGAGGACGAGTTTCTCTGTGAGAGTGCTCTTACCGACACCAGGAGGTCCTGTAATTCCCAGTGTATAAGGAGTCTTCACCTTGATGGGATCCCTTTCCCGGAGCTGTCTATGAATCAGTGGGATGACCTCATTCCCAAGGTCGTAATTCTCAACGAGGCTGATAAGTCTTGCCACTGCTCTTTCATTGCCATTCAGAGTAGATTCAACCAGTTTCTGTAACTCAACTTCTTTCATATATCGTACCCCTGTAAATCGGCTAATAAATTCATTACTTCGTTGAAAAAATCGGATGTTACAGTAACCTTCAGCAGTTTCTGATATCCCTCTTTCGATGACTTTAACAGATTATCTTTTTCGGGCCTGTCATCAACGATAGTATGGTAACACATACCTTCTATACCTTCAAGCAGATAACCGATAAAGACCTGATATTCCGGTTTTATTTCGAGAAAAACCTCTCTGCTTCTGTCGGGCAGGGTAACTATCTTTTCGGTCTTGAATTCCAGTTTCATACAGAGGATAGAAAGGATTTAGAGTAGTGCATGTCCGAGAACCTCAGAGATAGTAGAGACCAGAGTAATTTCCATATCCGCTTTGATCTCGTCAGAGATCTCCGAGAGTTCCGGTTCGTTCTTGGCAGGGATGATAACTCTTTTTATTCCCGCCCGCTTAGCAGCGATGATCTTCTCTTCCAGTCCTCCGATCGGGAGAACCTTGCCAGATAGGGTGATTTCACCAGTCATTGCCAGGTCAGCTTTCACTTTTTTACCCGAAAGAACGGATGTAAAGGCAGTAACGATACCGATGCCTGCTGAAGGGCCATCTTTGGGTATTGCACCCTCAGGGATATGAAGATGGATATCGGTTTTTTTGTAAAAATCTTCCGGTATCTGATATTCTTTATGGTGCATACGACAGTAGCTGTGTGCCGCCTGTGCAGATTCCCGCATTGTTTCACCAAGCTTACCGGTGAGCTTGATATTGCCACTCCCCTTCATTTTAATCGCCTCAATCTGAAGGGTTTCGCCTCCATAAGTTGTCCAGGCAAGGCCAGTTACAAGGCCTGGTCTATCCTGACGGTTAACCTCTGAATAGAGGTGACGGGCTGCTCCGAGATAATCGGGGAGGTCTAGGGAATCAATATGAATTTCGGGTATTTTCTTCTTTCGCTGTCGTGAAGAGCTTGTAGATTTACTCTTCCCGCTCTCTTCGGTCGATTCTATGTAGTTTTTGATCGCTTTGCGAATTATCTTGGAGATATGGCGGTCGAGATCCCTGACACCTGCTTCCCGGGTATAAGAGCCGATAATGGTCTCTATCGCCTGCATAGAGAAGGTGATCTTCATCTTACCCTCTAATCTATACTCTTTCAATAGTCTCGGGATAAGATGATTTCTAGCGATGTGGTACTTATCATACATTGTATATCCAGGCAAGCGGATAATTTCCATCCTGTCCATCAATGGCTGGGGGATAGAGGCGAGGGAGTTCCCGGTGGTGATAAACATCACCTGTGAAAGGTCATAACCAAAATCGAGATAGTGATCACGGAAAGAATTATTCTGTTCCGGGTCGAGTACTTCCAGCAAGGCAGAGGCGGGATCACCACGGAAATCTCTGCTCAGCTTGTCCACTTCATCCATCATGATGAGGGGATTTCTTGTACCGGCCCGTTTCATACTCTGAATTATTACCCCCGGGAGAGCACCGACATAAGTTCTTCTGTGTCCTCTAATTTCCGCTTCGTCTCGAACGCCGCCCAGAGAGAGGCGGACGAATTTACGATTGGTAGCTTCGGCGATTGAACGGCCTAATGAAGTCTTGCCTACACCTGGAGGGCCTATAAAACAGATGATCTGTCCCTTTATCTTCTCGGCAAGCCGGATAACAGCAAGAAATTCCAGAATACGATCTTTGACTCTGGTCAGACCGTAATGGTCGCGATCAAGTATTTCTTTAGCTTTTTTGATACTGAGATCTCCCGGACTTTCCGGTTCGGCCCAGGGTATATCGAGAATCCAGCTCAGATAGGTATGAATAACAGCATATTCCTGGGAATGAGGAGAAATTGTGCTCAATCTCTTAAACTCCTCTTCAGCCTTTTTTCGTGCCTCTTCGTTGAGGTTCGTTTCGGTTATCCTCTTTTTGAATTCCAGCAGGTCTTCCTGTTCGTCTGAACCAATACCCAGTTCTCTTTGAATGATCTTCAACTGTTCGGTCAGATAATAATCCTTCTGCAGTTTGGTCAGTTTCTTCTTCACCTTGTCATCGATACGGTTTTCCAGCTTCAAAATCTCTATCTCATCAGTAATATAAGCTATAATGCTGCTGATAGACTCGTCGAGGGTGGGTATCTGCAGTAGTTTCTGCTTAATCTTCACATCACCAGTCATATTAGCCAGAACAAAGTAATAGAATTCATCGGGTTTCTTGATCTCATTAAGCGAGATGATCGCCTCTTCAGGAATGTTCTTGTTCAGGCGGAGATATTCCAGAAATATCTTACGGAATGTTCGGTAGAGAGCTTCGTTCTCGGGAGATGGGGGATCGACCTTCTTTTCGTCTATTTCCACTGTTGCTGAAAGGTAGGATTGTTTACGGGAATAACGTCTGATCTTGACCCTGGAAATCCCTTCGACCAATAGTCTGATGTTGCTGTCGGGTAAACGGAAGATCTGAAGTATTGTACAGAGAGTTCCCATCCGATAGAGATCATTGATCCTCGGTTCTCGATCGGAATCGTAATCCTCTTTCTGAGTAACACAGACTATCTTTCTGTCTTCCATATAGGATTTTTCTACCGCTTCGATAGAACCTTTTCTCCCTACGAGCAATGGGGTAATGATATGTGGTGTCATTACCAGGTTCCTTAAAGGTAGAACGGGATATGTAGAGCTTCTGCCAGTATCCCTGGTTTTTTCTGCCATTAATCCTCCATTATTTATATCTTTTTTTATTCTCGGTAATAGTGTTCGGTTTACTACGCTTCAGGAGATATTCACCCACCAGCTGCCGGATATGGGATAGCAGCCTTTCAGTAAAGGGGCTTGAAAACTACTCTTTTATCTTTAGATCGATACCTTCACCACAGTTCAGGCATATATTCATCTTCTTCCTGTCACGTAAGACCATATTACGCCAACGGTTAAATCTGCTTCCACGCCATAAATAACGTAGACTGTCTCCGTTAAGGTTTCCGACCTTATAGATGTTATCCTTATCAAAGCAGCAAATAGCAAACTCACCGTCACAATTCACCACCGGCTGGGTAAATATCCGCCGGCAGCGGTTGGTAATCTTCTTCTTTAAGATAAAACCATCGTCAGTAATTTTGTATCTTCTGTATCTCTCTTTCGTGGGTAAAAAATTATCGATATCCTCTTTATCATAGATCTGAACCGTTTTAAAGATCAAATCGTCAACTCCAGCTTCTGAAGCGAGTTGTTTGATTTGGGGAATCTCATGTTCATTATGCTTCATGATGATAAACTGCCAGGAGATAAAGGGGGTCCTGGAACCTTTCCTCTTTTTTGCTTCTACCAGGCGAGCAGTATTCTCCAGAACTCTGGCGAAATTGCCGTTTATCCGATACTTGTTATAAGTCTCCTGAGAGGCACCGTCAAGTGAGACAATGAGATGACCGAGCCCTGAATTGACAAGAGCATCCGGATCGGGTAGAATATTCATATTTGTAGAGGTCATTGTAAAGATACCATAATTGGTGGCATATCTTATCATTTCCGGCAGATCTTTGTGTAAAAGGGGTTCACCCTGGTTCCAGAGAAGTATCCCGATAACAGTTCCCTTAACCTCGTCGATGACTCTTTTATAGAGGTTGAGATCCATAAAATCCCGCTGCCGTCTCAATGTCCCGTTTCCCGATGGGCAGAGGGGGCAGTTGAGATTACAGTGGCTTGTCGGTTCAATCATCAGCAGGGGTGGCATTCCAGCAACAATGCTCTTCCTGAAGAGCAAGGAGAGACAATAGGAAGAATAAGTTACGAGCAAGTTTAGCAACGGCTTCGGTTTCAGGGCACGTTTAAGAATTTGCAATTTTAGTTTCAGCATAGAGTTATCAAACTATTTGCCTGGTCAGTTGAGGATAATTGGTCTAATATAGTGGATGAGCAGTTCAGAAATCATTGTCTTCATCTTCCTTTGATAGCTGGGCGTAATAATTTATTCTCTTAACGACATTGTAGTTATGAATCACGATGGAGAGGTAGAAGAGATTGGCAACGATGAGAATTAAATTCATTTCGATGTTTTTGAAAGAGAAGTAATAGAACATCAAAAAGATAATGGGGATAAGTATACTCTTCAGGACGATAATACCAGCTACCGGTCCGAACAGCTTGAATATCAAGCAAGCTATGGGATTTTTCTCGTTTTTGATACTGGTTTTCGAGATTACTTTATAGGTAGAATGACCATCGAAGAAGTTCAGAATCACGAAAATTGTTACCATACCGTAAAATAATGTATCAGATCCCATCAATACCTTTTACCTATTTGTCATCCTCTTTTCCTGCAGGGTCATTAGTAACTTCTGGCTCTTTTGTCGGCTTTACTTCACGGGAGGGGTGAAACGGAGTTCTGAGAAAATCGTCCTTGGCTTTCTTGTTCTTCCAGTAACCGGAGACCAGCAGATAAAGTAGAATAAGAACCGGTATCGAGAGATACCAGAACTGTATACTGGCTTTTAGTAACCTTACACCCATACTGAGAAGCAGAAAGAGCAGCAACACAATCAGCATTATACGAAGAAAGAGTGTTAATACTTTCATATCTCCATCCTTCACCTGCAAGATATCGTTATCCACGGGCTATGTTATTAGAATTCAGAGTAATAACTATTGTTCTGTTGTCAAAGAAAATCGTCAAACGAGAGGGTGATAATAGATAAAGAACTGAAGACGTAATCAATTATCTATTATATTAAAAGATACTGACAGTCTCTTTCTGTAGGCTAATCAGTTGACGGATGTTCTCTTCTGCCAGAGTAAGAAGCCTGGAGAGCATTTCACCGGAGAAGGGTTCTTTTTCAGCTGTTCCCTGTATCTCAATGAAATTCCCCGATTCAGTCATGACGATATTCATATCTGTCTCGGCCTGGCTATCAAGTGAGTAGTCGAGGTCAGCTACTGCTTTTCCGCCTATTATTCCCACACTCACGGCTGCCATCCACTCTTTCAGGGGTAGTTTATCAATGATATCTCTTTCTATCATCCATTGAAAGGCATCATAGAGAGCGACACAGGAACCGGTAATTGCTGCTGTCCGTGTTCCCCCATCTGCCTGAATGACATCACAATCGAGAACGATCGTATACTGGGGAATAAGAGTCAGATCACTAACGGAGCGTAAAGCTCTTCCGATCAAACGTTGTATTTCTGCTGTTCTTCCACTGACCTTTCCGGAAGTTACCTCTCTCCTGGTTCTGGTCAAAGTGCTGCGTGGTAACATACTGTATTCAGCAGTAATCCAGCCCTGGTTACTATCGTTGAGAAATTGAGGAACATTATCTACCACGCTGGCATTACAGAGAACACGAGTATTGCCGAATTCGATCAGAACTGAGCCTTCGGGATAGAGGAGGTAATCTCGTATGATGTTGACCTTTCTCATAATAGTGAACCACCCTTAACTATTTTTTCCATTTAATGAACTGGTAATGGTGTTGCAGATAGGGGTGATTCCTTCCCCTAATCCGGAGATTGACACCCTGTAAACCGGAAGATTGGAGTTCTATCTCTTTATAATAATGGGCTACATTATCATCATATTTTTCCTGGAAATCGAGTTTGATGATCCTGTAGTTTGAGTTGGTCAAATCCTGATAGTATACTTCGATATCAAACAGTTCCTGTGGCGCGTTACCCAGAACTGCATAACAATCTATAGAGATGATATCACCACTCTTCAATGAACTTGCAGCATGAACAGGTACGTTGTGCTCCTTCACCTTCAGGTTAAAATCTTTGATCTCTACCTCATTCCAGTATTTCTTGATCTCTTGCTCTGTTCGGAGCATATCCTTCAATACTTTTCTCTCATCTCTGATCAACTCTGCATGGCTCTGCATACTCTTGAGATAGTAATCATTGAGATACTGCCGTAACATTCGGTGAAGATTAAAACCCATTCCTACACCGTAGATCGAGTGTTTCATCTTCTGAATCCAACCTATGGGAAGATTCGATTCATTACGGCGATAATAGAGATCAGAGATATCTCCTTCGATCAGGTCATAGATCTGATGTGCTTCCAACTGATTACTGATCTCCTGTGAATCGTAATCCTCTCCTACCGTTATTGCCCAACCATTTTCACCATCGTAGCACTCCGGCCACCAGCCATCGAGAACACTCATGTTCAGTACGCCGTTCAATCCGGCTTTCATACCGGATGTTCCACTGGCTTCAAAGGGACGGATGGGATTGTTTAGCCAGACATCAACTCCCTGAACGATATGCTTGGCAACATTTATATCATAATCTTCGATAAAGACGAAACGATCTTCAATGTCGTGAGTTCTGGCGAATTCGACTAGATTTGTGATCAATTTCTTCCCTTCCGGATCTGCTGGATGTGCTTTGCCCCCAAAGACGAATTGCACGGGTTTATGCCTGTTCTGGATAATCGATAAGAGCCGTTCCGGGTCTTCCAGGATCAGAGTTGCTCTCTTATAGGGAGCGAAGCGTCGGGCGAATCCTATCGTTAAAATATCGGGGGATAAGGTGTTACGGAGTTTGCGAGAGATTGGAACAGCCGATTTGTTATCGAGGAAGGACTGCTCGATATGCTGACGGATAAAGGAAATCATCTGTTCCTTACGACGTTGATGTGCTTCCCATATTTCGATATCGGGTATCTTCTTGACATTCTGCCAGATAGAGCTCTCCTCTCCAGCATGGAGGTAATCTGCTCCGATATAACGGTCGAAAAGATGTGTAAGCTCATTACTGAGCCAGGTCTGGGCATGAACACCGTTTGTAACATATCCGATGGGTACTTCTTCAACCGTCAGATTGGGAAATATCTTCTGCCAGAGTTTTCTAGAAACAGAAGAATGGAGTCTGGATACACCGTTGCTATAGCGTGAAAACCGGAGTGCCAGTGCCGGTAGCCAGAAGTGTGTATTATCTCCTGGAACAGAACCCTGTTTACAAAATTCCTCGAAGGAGATACCGGTACTCTCTATCTTGTCTTTCAGATATTTGGCAACCATATCGATTTCGAAATGTTCATTACCTGCAGCTACCGGAGTATGGGTGGTAAAGATAGTGCTGTTAGATACTAACTGGCGTGCTTCGGGATAGGTATATCCTTCATTTTTGATCAGCCGATGTATTCGCTCGATAATAATGAAAGCTGAATGACCCTCATTGAGATGATAGACATTCGGTTTGATACCAAGGCTCTCCAGTAATTCTATTGCACCGAATGAGAGGACGATCTCCTGCAGGATTCTCATCGAGCGGTTTGCGTCATAAAGCCGGTGGGTGATAGAGCGGTTGATTTCTGTGTTCTCCGGTATATCAGTGTCCAGCAGGTAAAGAGTTACCTGGCCGATTGTAATATACCACACCTTGATAAAGATCTTTTCGTTACGGATTGTGATATTCAGCAATTTATAATTTCCTTCCTCGTTGCTGAGAACATCGACCGGCAGTAGATGCCAGGGGTTCTCTTTCCAGCTCTCCTGCTGTTCGCCATTGACGTCAATCTTCTGGGAGAAATAACCATATTTATAGAGCAATCCGAAACCTGTTAGAGGTAGTGCGAGGTCAGAGGCTGCTTTCAGGTGGTCGCCGGACAGAATACCTAATCCTCCGGAATAGATAGGGAGGGATTCGTGCAGGCCATACTCCATAGAGAGATAGGCAATATGATCATCCGTTCCGAATTTCTGTTTCTTGCCACCGGTATCGTTGTAGTATCCTTCATAGGAGAGATAGTTGTTAAAACTGGACCATACCCTTTCCAGTTCAGAGAGAAAACCGTTATCTCTGGCCAGTTCGTTTAGTCTCTCCGATGATACCCTGTGTAACAACATTACCGGGTTATGAGCACATTGCCGATAGATTATCGGATCTATTCTGTTGAAGAGTTTGATTGCCTGCTTGTCCCAGGTTGACCAGAGATTATAACTCAACTTATGTAGTTTCTCCAGTTTCTCTGGTATTCTCGGGTTTACATAGAAAGTAAACAGGTTATTTTCATTGTTCATTTATCCTTTCCTCCAGATCTGCCAAAGCGTTAATGTAATAGATATATGCCTGTTCAGGTGAATTGTAGGGTGAGAAGTACTTATGTACATCACCATCTTGAAAGTACTTAGTACACATGTAATAAAAATGGTCGGAAGTAGTTAGAAGCCTCGCCGGTTCCAGAAGGTCGGTTCTCCCTTTTACCTTTATTCGGTTCAACAATTCATAAATAGTGGTTATTGCGTTCTGTTGCATATCATTTTCCACCCAGGCAGAGATGTCACGTTCCTGATCTGCCCATGATACCGGTTCCGGGAAGGAAATACTCTCCTGCTGATAGTTAGAAAGCTCATAACATTGTGAGGGATGAGCAAAACCGAGATCGGAATGTTTCAGAACACCAGCCGGTAGATTGGCTACAAACTCGAAAATTCCTGTCTCTTCCCACTGATGTTCACCGAAGGTCTCATAATCCATGAAGAGGTTGAGAAATAGATTTTTGCCTGATTTCTCCCCCAAGGTTAAATGATTTACCCAGTGGATGAACTTATCAACTGTTAATGGATACTCCGGCCAGCTGCGGTTGGAGAAACGGAAGGCGATATCATCAGAGAGCATATAATACTTAAGCAGCAGATTGATCGTCTTGGAATAATTCTTGTAAGCATAGAGTGGAGAACGCCATTTCAATATCCTGTCCACACCCTCAGTCAGGATGACCTTGAATCCCTCTTCGTAGATCAGGTCTGATAACCTGTCCTGGTAGATCAGCTCAGTATTGCGGAAGACTGTCGGATTCTGCCCGAATTCTTTGTTTATCATATCACGATGCTGCTGGACCTGCTCAAGAAATTCCTCGGTATCGTATAACGAGGCGAGAGAGTGATAGTATGTCTCGCATAGAAACTCTACCATTCCGGTTGCGGCGAGTTCTTTGAAGGAATCGAGCACCTCTGGTGCATACTTCTTGAACTGTTCAATCGTAACACCACTGATCGAGTAGGCGATTTTGAATTTTCCCTCGTATTGTCTGATCAGTTTGAGAATCAGATTGTTTGCCGGCAGGTAACATTTTCTTGCCACCTTCTGCATAACTTCTGCGTTGAGACTATCATCGAAATAATTATCTTCCTTATGGATGTCGAGTACCCTGTAGTGTTTTAATCTATAGGGTTGATGTACTTGAAAATAAAAAACAAAGTTCAACATTGGCAACCTCTCCTTTATCTCTCTTTCCGGCTGAAAGTACTATCAGAAATATTCTGCAACCTCTCTTCGTAAACTTCTCTGATCTGTTCAGCTGCTCTATCCCAGCGGATCTGGGCAACTTCCAACATCCCCTTATAACCTATATCTGTACGAATTTCAGGATTCTCTATCAGATAACAGATAGTTTCCACCATCTTATCAATATCCCAGAAATCGATTTTGAAAGCATTCTCGATTATCTCTGTTACACCCGATTGTTTGGAGATAACAGCGGTTATACCGTAAGCCATCGCCTCAAGGGGGGCTATGCCAAAGGGTTCGGAGACAGAAGGAAGCATATAGATGTCTGTATTGGAAAGGATTGTTTCTACCTCTTGCCGGTTAAGGAAGCCGGCAAAGAGGAAACGGTTTTTCAGTTTGTATCTGGCTGATTTATACAACAGTTTCCGCGCCATATCACCTGTCCCTGCCATTATGAAGCGGGCTTGGGGATGCTTCTGCAATACACGATTCGCAACATCAAGGAAGTAATCAGGCCCCTTCTGTATAGTAATTCTACCCAGAAAGAGTATTGTCGGCCCACTGAAAAGGCGACTGGCAGCGTCACCCTTCTCCAGTACATTGGTTATATGAGCATTATGTACTATACGCATCTTACCACTATCTATCCTGTATCTAGTCATAACCATCTGAGCTGTATATTTCGATACAGTAATAACACTGTCGGCATAAGACATTCCGGAGAATTCAATCTTGTGTATTCTCTCGTCACCTGCACCACCCGACCTGTCAAACTCTGTTGCATGCATATGAACGACTAATTGCTTACCGGTAATCCTTTTGATGAACATTCCAGCGGGATAAGTTAACCAGTCATGAGAATGAATAAGGTCAAAATCCAGAACCTGGGCCATCTGCGTTGCTCTTACCGTAAATTCCTGAACCTTGCGGAAGATATCTTCTTCCCCGATAAGGTAGTCTCTGATATTGGTAAAAACTTGATCTTCTTGGTTCGTAGTAATCACGGTTTCGGTCTGATGATAGGTAGTAAAATCCTCTGCAAAGTAGAATTTTTCTGTGCCGTAATGGATCAGGTCCCGATAATCATCTAACTCTCGGGAATTGATATAAGATTCCGGCTGTTCACTCAGTCCAAGCAGTTTCAGCCGTTCACCCTGTTGAATTG
>Ga0334895_1001585_pt1 | contig 22194 bp, 15 predicted proteins | sample GraSluR3_MG_7_FD_207229 | JGI IMG/M metagenome (GOLD analysis project Ga0334895, IMG submission 207229) | Sludge microbial communities from methane-producing bioreactor in Wageningen University, Netherlands - Granular Sludge_31_05-R3 | ecosystem: Engineered > Bioreactor > Anaerobic >... | reverse complement strand
TCCATGTATCATCAATAGCAATAACTTTTAATAGCATACCAGTATCGCTTTGGGCGATAGTACGTACTGTCTCAAAAAGATTTACCGCTGAAATAGTTCCAACTAAACTGGTTTGAGACTCAGGGATTATACCCTCTTGCACTGCCCTTAAATTAACTTTCCGTAAAATGGAGAACAGCCTGTCTTCTGCTTCAGATGGTTCATTGATTACCGGTACTTCCTCCATAAGAACTACTTCATCTTTCTCAAATATCAATCTGTTTTCAAGGACAGAAATATCGGCAAGTACCATCTCTCCACGTATAACATTCATGGAAGCCAATAATCTTACTACCAGGCTTGTTTCGCTTTCCTTTATTTTTTGAATAATATCTTCGTATTCGCTTCTGGAAATAATAAGTACCTGGCCGCTTTCTTCATCCTGTTCTGCACCTGCTTCCACTACTGTCCTTGTAGCCTGGGTAAGCAAACGGACAATTTCCTGTTCAATTTCCTCTTCAGTCTGACCGCCCTGAATAATTGCCATGGCGATCTCTTCCCCCTGGTCAAGAATAATATCGCCACTTCTCAGCCACCTGATGCCACTGGATAAACCCTGAACTGTTTCCTCCAGTTCTGTTATTTCCTGCTGCAGGCTATCCCTTTCTTTAGTTAGATTTTCTCTGATTTCCATCAGTGATTCCAATTGTTGGGTTTGTGTGTTAATCTGGTTATTCAACCGCTGGTATTCCTCTTCTAATTGCTCTAAATCTTCTGTTTTTGATGTTAATGCCTCCTGGGTTTCTGTCAGTTGAATATTAAGGGATTGAATCTCGCGGCTAAGTTCATATTGCCTGTCACGCAATTCATCTAACCCGAATAATGCAGTACGAACGTCATTAGATAATATTGATAAGATTGAAATAGTCAGAATTGATATAACTATTCCAGTTATAATGGTTATAAAAACTGCAGTGCGATGGGGACGTAAACCAAAAATACTTATTTTTTTCTTACCAATACGGAATCCTGTTAAATCACCTATATAAGCAATAATACCGCTAACTATAATAAGGGTTACAATTAAAATAATGCTGTACATAATTTAGTCAGGGACAAAAAGCCCTGAAACCTTTCTTTTTTAGAATAGTTTATAGTTTTTTGTTTTTGGTTTTTAGTTAAAGAAATAAAAAATACTAAAGACAATATCAAAATCATCAAAAAATGATTCCCAATAAATATTTTGAGACGTTTTTTTCTAATTAGTTAAAAAAATAAATAAAATCTATATTTACTCTTTTAAACTAAAAACTGACAACTAAAAACTGTAAACCTTCTTACAATTTACAACGCGAATCTTTCTCCTAAATAGTACTTCCGGCTGATTTCCGAATTGGCAACTTCAGAAGGATTCCCTGAGGCTAATATTTTCCCATCATGCATAATATAGGTGCGGTCAGTAATTTTCATAGTTTCCCTTACATTATGATCCGTTACCAGTATACCCAATCCTTTTTCTTTAAGATATCCAATGATTTCCTGAATATCATAGATTGCGATAGGGTCAATTCCGGTAAATGGCTCATCAAGCAGAATAAATGAGGGTGATGTGGCTAAAGTCCGGGCAATTTCCACTCTTCTTCGCTCTCCACCGGAAAGCATGTACCCTTTGTATTCTGATAGGTGGGTTATTTCTAACTCTTTCAGCATATTTTGACATCTTTTTTCGCGCTCTATACGGTCAACCCCTGTTGCCTCTAATATCAGCAGGATGTTTTCCCGAACAGACAGTTTTCTAAATATGGATGGCTCCTGTGAAAGATAACCTAACCCCATCCTTGACCTCTTGTACATAGGGCTATGAGTTATATCTTTTCCTTTAAAAAATACTTTCCCCTTGTCAGGACGTATTAAACCGACAATCATATAAAAGGTAGTGGTTTTACCCGCTCCGTTTGAACCAAGCAAACCAACTACCTCTCCTCTATTAATCTCCAGATTAATTTCATCAACAACTTTTCTTTTACGGTAAATTTTTATTAATTTTTCCGTCAATATTTTTTCCAAAGAATTCTCCTGATATGGAAAGCATGTAAACTAAATTAATAAAACTAAAGTTTTTTGTTTTATTAATGATTTTTATTAAGAAGCGGTAATCCTCTCGATTTCCGTAATCACATCCTGGGTAAGATTTTCTCCACCATACAGGATAATAGGATAATCTGTCATATCATTACCGGTAAATACAGGAACTTCGCTGTTAATAATCACCTCATAATTTCCTTTTTCGCCTACAGCCTTAATAGCTTGAACAATATCGGAATTTCTCTCTGCCTGCAAAGCCTGTAATTGTGCAAGTATTTTTTGTTTTATGGGCTCCCATTCTGCGTTAAAGCGTTCTTCCAGTTTTATTAATTCCGATTCATCAAGCCCTTTGCCTTCCTGATTTAACTTTTCCTGTCTTGTTTGTAATTCAGTTCTTAATTCCTGACTTACCTGATTTATCTTTTCAGTATTTGGGTGGCTTGCAGTCACTTTTGCTAAATCAACTAATCCAACACTCTGTGCTATTGCACTATTGGTAAACATTGCACCTAAAAAAATTGCAGCCACCATGACAATTACTATCTTACTAAGTTTTTTCATTCTTGCAGTTAAGTTATAATTCATAAATTTCCTCCTTAGAATTTATACCAATCAACTATAAATTTATTCAATTTTTTATTATTATAGTTATAAAATCATTAAATACGATAATATTTAAATGATATTAATTCATTAAAAACTGTGCCCGATACTAAAATAAGCCTGACCTTCCTGATCTTCGCCTATTCCATAGTCTATACTGATAGGGCCAATAAATGTATCAAATCTAATACCAAAGCCCTTGCCAAATTTTAAATCAGTTATTGCAATTGTCTCACCAAAATCCCAGGCATTTCCTAAATCAGCAAAGACAACTCCCTGTACATTATCTGATAAGGGAAAACGAAATTCGGCATTAAAAACCAGCGAAATGTCACCGGAAAATTCTTTATAATCATAACCCCTTACAGTACCCAAACCACCAATTTCATATTTCGCAAATGAAGGTAGCTCTCTATCTCCAATACCTCCCACAGCTCTCAATGCCAGGACTCCATCATTTATTGTACTGGTTAATTTTGAATCATTCTGTTTATCCTCATCAAAGACATTCGTGGACATGTATGTTCTTAAATCTAAATCGTATTTTCGATAAGTATAATCTCCTCCCAAAAATCCTCCTGCATTTTGAATTGAACCTGTTATAAACCAACCTTCTGTCGGGTTAAACCTGTCATCACGCGTATCATAGACTAAAATAGGTCTAATGCTATTTGTGATACCTTCCTGTATATCATCAGGAAGCTGTCCTGATATTAAATCATAAGTGGCTTCTTCAGTTTTTAATTCCAAGCCTATTTTAAAATTATCTTTAAAAGTCCTTCCAAAGGAAAGTTTTCCTCCTAATCGCTCTATCTCATACTCCGAATCGACTTCATTGACTATTTCATCTTTTTTCATAAAGATATCATATGCTTCTATTCCTAGAAAAGTGGGTGTGTTAGCTAACCAGGGCTCATAAAATGAAAGACTGTAAGTTGTTCTGGTACCAACTTCTAACTTTGCTTCAATGCTTTGTCCTCGTCCAAAAAGATTAGCTTCCTTAATACTGGCATAGGCAAAAAGTCCTTCACCGGAGCTGTATCCGCCGCCACCGCCAAGTACTCCGGTACTTTTTTCAACCACCTCAATAATCAACACAATCTGCTCTTCTCCGGTTCCAGGCTCTAACCTCATAGTTACATCTTCAAAAAAACCAAGATTATATATTTCCTGCATTGATTTTTTCACCTTATCAAAATCAAATAAATCACCTGGTTCAATTTCTATCTCTCTCCTGATAACCTTGTCCACAGTTTTTTCATTTCCGGTTATCTTAACCTCTTCAACTATTCCTTCGGCAAGACTGATGATAAGGACACCTGTTTCCTGGTTAAAGTTAATTTCATTAACATTTGCTAAAATTAGCCCTTTATCGCTATATAATTGAGAAATTCTATCCAGATCATTTTGCAGTATTTTTTGGGAAAATATCTGCCCTCTTTTTAATACCATTACTTCTTCTATTTCTTCCTGCTCTAAAATAGTGCTATCTTCTATTATTATATCCTTGACAAGATTATTCTCTAAAACTTCAAATACCACTTTATACCCATCACGAAATACTTCCAGCTTAACCTGTACGTCCTGGAAATAACCCAAATCAAAGATTGCAGCCATATCGGATTGAACACTATCTTTAGAGAATAAATCGCCAATATTTGAAGATATCTGTGAAACAATTAACTTTGTATCTATGTTTTCATTTCCCTGTACTACAATTGCCGTAATTCTGCCACTATTCTGAGCTAAACTAAAATTGGAACATAATAGGAATAATGATAACACTGTAAAAATTATCACTACCTTTTTATTAAATATATTATTTATCAACTTTTTTTCCTCCTGGATATAGGTTCCTTTAATTCAAACTAAGGGCTAACTAAATAAAAAAGTCTGTTATGATTATAATTATTTACAATCAAATAAACCTTTATACTATATCTTAATATCTAATGTAAATCTATGCAAGTATTACTATAAAATATTGTCTAAAGTATTATACCATCTCATAATTTTATAACAAAATTTATTATTAGGAATTAAAAATTAATATGCATCTTTCTGGCTAAATCATCAAGATAACTATAAAATATTGGTACAACAATCAGAGTCAGGAAAGTTGATGAAGTCAAACCTCCAATAATTGTAACAGCAATAGGGGTTCTCATTTCTGCCCCTTCACCTGAGGCAATTGCCATAGGCAACATAGCTAAAATCGTAGTCAAGGTAGTCATCAATATTGGTCTCAACCTCACTTTTCCTCCTTGAATTATTGCCTCATTACGTTCAATTCCTTTCTTTCTCAACTGATTAATATAATCTATCAATACAATTGCATTATTAACTACAATGCCAGCCAACATAATTAACCCTATAAAGGCAAGCACATTAAAGCTGGTTTTAGCTAAAAACAATGCCAGAATAACACCAATCAGGGAAAATGGAACTGAAAGGATTACCGCAAATGGGAATAAAAGTGACTCAAACTGTGCAGCGATAATCATATAAACTAAAAATATTGAAAGGATCAAAGCAAAGAAAAGACTTTGGAATGATTCTATCATTTCCTGATTTTCTCCGGCAAAAATATAATTATAACCTTCAGGTAACACAATATTGCTGAGTTTTTCCTGGGACTCCCTTATAATATCTCCCAAAAAACGTCCGCTGATATTTCCAGTAACCGTAACCTGTCTTTGCTGGTTTTCCCGGGTTATCATTTGCGGACCTACTCCTGAAACTACCTCTGCTATTTCTTTTAAAGGTATTTGAATGCCATAGCCTGAGCTTATATAAAGGTTTTCTAATTGCTGTACATTTTCCAAATCCTCTTTATTCAGCCTTACCCTTATATCAAACTGCTCCCCACCTTCCTGGTAATAACTTGCAACTTTCCCTAAAACGGCATCCTGAACATTAGAAGCAATCTGCCCGGCACTCAGTCCATATAAATTTGCTTTTTCTCTATCAATACTGATATGTAGTTCAGAGCGTACTTCTTCTATACTGCTTTGCAAATCATAGATCCCCTCTACTTCATTTAGTATGTCAATTATTATCTGTGCTGTGTATTCTAACTCTTCTAAAGAATCGCCGGTAATCTGTATATTTAGGGGCGAGCCACCGGAAAAAGACATCTCTTGTTCACTGATAGTTATTTTCGTATCCGGATAATCACCTATTCTATTGCGTAAATCGGCAGTAATTTCTTTTATTCCTCTTTCCCTGTCAGTCTGTTCGACAAGGGTTACCATTAATGAGCCGGAATTGCTGCTGGTACCTCCCATGTTCATTCCCATTCCACCACCACTACCAATACTGGTAAAAATGTCTTTTACTTCAGGAATAGCAGTTGTAATATCTGCAATTTCTTCAACTACTCTACTGGTTACATTAAGATTTGTTCCCACTGGTAAAGATATATTTACATTAAATGATCCCTGGTCCATAGATGGAAAGAATTCAGTTCCCACTATGGAAATTAATAGAAAAGATATTACTAAGATAACTACAGCCAGAATAACTACAACCCCCCTAAAGCGCAAAGCTCCCCTGATTAAACCACCATATACCCTTAGAATAAAGCTAAACATGCCCCTTTCTTTTCCGGCAATATTTTCAGTTTCAGCCCTGTTTCTGGTCTTAATTTTTTCACCTTCTGTGCTAACAAAATCTGCATTGGGATTCTCTGATAATCCTTTAGTTTGCTTAAATCTTCTACGGATGAGTCTTGAAGAAAGCATTGGTATTAAAGTGAGGGCAACAAATAAAGACATCAGCAAAGAAAAAGTAATTGTTAAACCCATTGATTTAAATAGTTCACCGGCAATCCCTGAGACATAAGCCACCGGCAAAAACACTGCAATGGTGGTTAAGGTAGAGGCAGTAATAGCCTGACTAACTTCATTGGCACCTTCCTGGGAGGCAAGTATTGCATCTTCTCCCATCTCCCGATGCCGATAAATATTTTCAGAAACGACGATACCGTTATCAACCAGCATTCCTATACCTAAAGCCAGCCCGCCCAAAGTCATCATATTCAAGGTTAAATCAGCAAAATAAAACAATGTAAAAGTAGAAATTACCGAAATAGGTATTGCTAATCCAATGACAAGTGTGCTACTTATACTGCGTAAAAAAACATATAATACTAATATAGCAAGAATAGCTCCAATTAATAGAGTATTAGTAACCTCTTCTACAGTCTTTTTGATAAAATCAGAGGAATCAAAAATATTAACTATACTAATATCCCCTGGCAATAATTCTTGTATTGATTCTAATTCACTGTTAACCCTGTTTGCAACAATTACTGTATTTGCACCTGATTCCTTTTGGATACTAAAGGAAACACTGGGCAGCCCATTGATATAGTTTATTGATTCCTGTTCTTTAAAAGTATCTGTGATTTGAGCAATATCCCTCAAATAAATCTGTCTACCCAGGGCATTTGTAATCACCACATCGCTGATATCCTCAATACTTTCAAAACGACCCAGGGTTCTGACTAATAAATCAATACTTCCGTCTCTGACAGTACCGGCAGGCAAATTTATATTTTCGCTTCTTAATGACATTACTACCTGGTCCAGAGTTATTTGATTCGCCCGAATTACTTCACTATTCAGGGAAACTAAAATTTCTCTTTCCAGTCCACCTCCAACAGAAGCCTGCGCAATACCTTCAAGCCGTTCTAATCTAGGTTTAACAATATCCTGGGCATACTTTTCTAATTCATAAAGATCATGTTTATCAGAACCCATTCCCAAAACCATCATAGGCATCATGGAAGGGTCTGCTTTAAATACTGTCGGATCACTGGCATCATCAGGGAGCAAACTTTTTACCATATCTATCTTTTCCCTTATTTCCAAAGAAGCTATATCCATATCCGTACCCCATTGAAAAGAAAGAAGTATTACAGAGCTTCCCTCCTGGGAATAAGAATTAATAGTATCAATCTGATTCATGGTACTTACTGCTTCCTCAAGAGGGATTGTGATAAGTGTTTCAATTTCTTCCGGGGCAACACCTGGATAAGACACAATTATGGCCGAAATAGGAAAAGACATATCAGGTAACAAATCGAGTCCTAAACCCTGGTAAGAGATAACTCCAATCACAATCAAGGCAATAAAAAGCATCAATATTGTTACAGGTCTATTAACAGATAATTTTGGCAGATTCACTACTATATATCCTCCCGGTCAGATATTCGCACTACATCTTTGTCCTGGAGGGTTTGATTTCCTGATATAACTATAATTTCATCCTGCTCTAATCCTTGTGAAATCTCAACCTGATTGCCCTGACTAATACCGGTTACTACTGATCTCTGTTCTGCAATATCTTTGTCTATTACAAACACATAAACACCATTCCTTTTTCTGACTAAGGCACTGCTTGGGATTATAATGGTATCTATTTTCTTTTCAATTGTAATATTAGCTCTGGAAAAAACACCAGGGGGTATTTCTATATTATTAGTGTTAATTATATTTATTTTAATCTCCATAGTTTTTGTTGACGGGTCTACCATTACACCTTTGAACATTACTTCTCCCAAAAAAATATCTTTTGGAAAAGCATCAATAAGTACTTCCGCCTCCTGACCAATATTAACAGAGCCAACATCCTTTTCAGATATCCCTGTTACTACATACAGTTCACTGGTATCAACTATTACCAGTAGAGGCATAGCAGAGGAAACCAGCTCCCCTGTTTTAGCATTGATAGATGTGACTCTTCCACCTATAGGAGCCCTGACAATTGTATTGTTTAATTGAGATTGAACTAATTCCAGAGCGGACTGAGCCTGCCTGACCTGGGCTTCCACTGTTTTAATGTCCTGCTGGGAAGCACCTTCCATGACTAATTTGTAGCTTTCATTGGCAGATTGATATTGGGCTTCAGCAATTTCAAATTGGTTTTTTGCCTGCTCAAATTGCTGTTCTGCAACAGCACCTTCAGAAAATAATTTTTCCATGCGTTGGTAATTTTCTCTTGCACTATCTAAATTTATTTTGGTCTGGCGAACTGCAGCCTCAGCCTGGCTAATCTCTTGTGGCCTTGCTCCGGCTTTGACTTTTTCCAGAGAAGCCTGAGCAGAATCATAGGCAGCCCTGGCCTGGGCAACCTGTAAACGGATTTGCTCATCATCCAGGCGCAGCAGTATATCATCTTTTTGCACAATATCACCTTCTTTAACAATCATTTCTTTTACCTGTCCTGCACTCTTAGGATAAACCCTTACCGTCTGCTTAGGTTCTATAGTTCCTGAAACTGTTAAAAAAGATTTAATATCACCTTTTTGTACTTTAGCTGTCTGTACCGGAACAATTCTTTCCTGTTGTTCTGGCTGGGTCGATGTGATGGGAGTTTGTTCTTCTTCTCCTACCTGGTTAAACTTTCCTGCCATATAAAATCCGATAATTGCAACTACTATTATTAAAACAACAAAAAAAAGAATCATTCTTTTACTTTTCATCACTAATCATTTCTCCTCATACATCTATATTTAATTAATTTAAAATAGGTCTCAAACCATTCTTATTTATTAAAAAATTTGATAACTAATTATTATATAGCACCCATTAAGCCCATTGCTTTAATTAAGGAAGCACGATTTGTATTATATTCATATAGGGCATTTAATTTATTTGTTTCTGCTTCAATTAATGCACTTTGTGCATCAATAACTTCTGTATTGGTAGCGATCCCCTCATTATATTTTACCTGAGCAATTCGAAAGCTTTCCTGTGAATCCCCAATACCCTGATCTGTTATCTTGATTAATTTCTCGGCTTCTTTCATTCTCAGGTAAGCAGATCGTATTTCCAATTCCAGCATTTGCTCGATCTGTATTCTACTTTGGTCAACCTGTGAGAGATTTAACTCTGCTTGTTTTATTTTTGCAGTATTAACTCCACCATCAAAAATCGGCACTTCTCCCATTACTGCAACTTGCCACCCTGCTAACCCTGACTCTAAATTCATCACTATCTGAGGTTTCTTGTTACTTTTAGCAATATCTACCATATTTTCCATAATAATTCTCTGCTGGCTGATATTTTTTACTTCAGGTCTGTTTAGTATAGCCTCTTCCATTGCTTCATTCAGGGTTATCTCACATGGTTCATAGATAAGATTATTCTGAAGTTCAACCATGGTTGACAAGTCAATTCCCATTATAGAATTGAGATTATAAATTGCTAATTCATAACCGTTTTCAGCCCGTATCAAGTTATGCTCCAGGTTAGAAAGCTGTGATTTTATACGGTTTAAATCAATAGGTGCTATCATTCCTTCTTTTAATAAGGCTTCAGAGGTTTCCAGATGGGAATTAATCTGGGTTAATGCCTGTTCACTTACCTTAACAAGGCCAGCCGCCTTTAATGCACCATAATAAGCCTGGGTAGTCTGAAAAATAACTTCCTGTTTCTTTTGTTCCAAATCATTAATAGCAATCGATTGGTTTGCTTCTGCCTGGGAAATATATGATTCAATCTTACCACCACTATATAATACCTTTGAAACACTTAATGAGACAGTTGGAACTCCCACTCCGGTAGAATAGAGATAACTGAAATCACCTTCCATGATACTTTCAGGGTCAGGCGCTTCATTCATTCTGACGTAACCGGCTTTTAACCTGACATTGATTTTTTTGGCTCCCTCTGCTTCTTCTATCTGGGCTTCTTTTACCTCAACAGAACTCTGAGAAATCTTATAACCCAGATTTTCCTGCAGGGCAATCTGTATGCATTCCTCCAGACTTAAAGCAAGTTTATCCGAGGCAAAAGAGCTAATTGAAAAAAGAAAAAACAAAAATGTTATAAAAAAAATACATGAAATAGGAATAGCTTTACTTTTATCCCTAAAAACACCAGCAAACATCTTCATATTTATCCCTCCTTAACAAAACTTTAAAAATATAGAATCAAGACTATTTATCATCCTGAGAAAAATAGCTTTCCTTTTCTTTCTTTTTCATATTTTTCCATACTAATAATGCTTCTTCCGGTGTATTTACCTTTACATCACCAAAGACATGAGGATGTCTGCGGATAAATTTTTCTTTAGCACCGGTCAATACCTGCTGATAATCAAACAAACCTGCTTCCCGGGCTATCTGTATTTCCATTAAAACATCCATCAACAAATCTCCTAATTCTTCACATAGATTGGAATAATCTTCTTTTTCAACCGCCTCTTGAACTTCCTGTGCCTCTTCAATAATATTAGGAATCATGGAATCCAGAGTCTGTTTTTTATCCCATTGACAGCCTTGCGGTCCTCTGAGTTTTGTTATTATAGATATTAATTCTGAAAAAAGTTCCCTTTCCTTTTCATACATTTACAAATATATACCCACTTTCTTAAATTACGTTCACATGAAAAATGCATACAATAAAATTATTTTATGTATTTCTCCTAATTATATTATTAAAAAATAAAAACAGCCTAAAGAAAATCTTAAATTTTTATAAAAATAGATTTAAATAATTTTTAAATAATTTAATCTACTTTTTGAACTATAAATCAATATATTATATTGTTTTTAATTTTGAATATGCTTATTGTCCAATGGTAAATGGATAGACTCAGGTTGTTCCAATTAACTTCAGAGTATCATTCTAAATTTTAAAAAAGTATAATACTTTGATGTAATTACTCTTTTATCTATTACTTCAAAATGATTATAACATTTATGTCAATTAATTAGACCCGGTAATCATCTTTTCTAAAAATTGGTTAGCCTTAAATAAAATATTGTTTTGAGTGCTTTCATTACCAGTATCTGACAGTAATTTTAATTCAATATTTGAACCTCTTTTATAATGTTTTATTGAAGGATTGTTAATAGCATTTATTTCCTTTATTTTTTTATGCACAGGAGAATCAGATTTATATCTTAAACTAAAATAGGCAGGAGTTATTTTTGCCTGGGTAACTCCAAGTTTTTTAAGTTTTAACTTCAAGTTAATAATATCAATCAGATTTTTTACTTCTTTCGGATAGGGGCCATAAATATCCTGCAAACTTGCACTAAAATCGTGAAGTTCTTTTATTGATTTTATCTGGCTTAATCTTTGGTAATATGCGACCCTATTTTCTGTATTCGGAATATATTGCTCAGGAATATGGCTTTCTAATTTTACAATTATTTCGGTTTCTTTTTCTTCAGTCTTTTCCTTTCCTGAATCAAGCTGCTTTAGTTCATCAATGCTGTCTTCCAGAAGTTGACAATAAAAATTAAAGCCAACTTCACTAACAAATCCATGTTGCTCTTTCCCTAATAAGTTTCCTGCTCCTCTTATTTCCAGATCTCTCATTGCTAATCTAAAACCTGAACCTAAATCACTGAATTCTCTTATTGCCTCCAAACGCTTTTTGGCATTGTCAGTTAATATACCTTTTGAAGGATATAACAAATAAGCAAAAGCTCTTCTGTCAGCCCTCCCCACACGTCCACGCAGTTGATACAGTTGAGACAATCCAAATTTGTGAGCATCATCTATAATAATAGTATTTACATTCGGAATATCCAGACCAATTTCAATAATAGTGGTGCATACTAAAATATCATATTTTTTATTCATAAAATCTATCATGATTTTCTCCAATTGTTCTTCAGGCATCTGTCCATGGGCAATAACAATTCTGGCTTCCGGAATAATAGCACGTAATTGAGAGGCCACATAATCAATGTTTTCGACACGATTATAAACATAATAAACCTGCCCGCCTCTCTTTATTTCTCTTCTAACAGCCTCCTCAATTATATTATCTGTTTTTTCCCTGAGATAAGTCACAATTGGCAATCGCAGTTCAGGAGGGGTATTTATGAGGCTCATTTCCCTGACTCCAATTAGAGAAAAATACAGGGTTCTAGGAATCGGAGTTGCCGTTAAGGTAAGAGAATCAACCTGTTCCTTGATTTTTTTTACCCTCTCCTTATGTATAACACCAAATCGTTGTTCTTCATCTACTATTAATAATCCTAAATCTTTAAATATGATATCTTTCTGAACAAGGCGATGAGTACCAATTACAATATCTACTTTACCCTGCTCTAAATCAGCAATAATATTTTGCTGTTCTTTTTTGGATTTAAATCTGGAAAGCATCTCAATTCTAACCGGAAATGGTTTTATTCTTTCACTGAAATTTTCCCAGTGCTGTTGTGCCAAAATTGTTGTAGGTGCCAATATTGCTACCTGTTTACCATCCATGACCGCTTTGAATGCTGCCCTTATGGCAATTTCTGTTTTACCATATCCTACATCTCCACAAATCAACCTTTCCATGGGATTAGCGGATTCCATATCTCTTTTGACATCCAATAATGCCTTATGCTGGTCAGGAGTTTCTTCAAAAGGAAAAGCCATTTCTAATTCCTGCTGCCAGACAGAATCAGTTGTGAATGAAAAACCATTGATACTTTTTCGATTTTTATATAGTTCAAACAATTCCCTGGCTATTTTCTGAATAGATTCTCTGACCTTCTTTTTCACTCTCTTCCAGGAGCTTCCCCCCAGCCGGTACAATCTTGGAGCATGTTCACCGACTCCAATATATTTATGAATTAAATTCAGTTTATCAACCGGTACGTAAAGCTCATCATCTTCAGCATATTTTACCAGTATATAGTCCTGGCTTATGCCTTCTCTTTTTTTTGAATAAATACCTGCATATTGCCCGATACCATGCTCAATATGTACAACATAATCACCCGGTTTAAGCTCATCCAACTGGTGAAAGGGTTTCCCCTGATATTTACTTGTTCGATAGGACCTGTCTCTTTCTCTGCCGAATATTTCTTTATCAGTGACCACAATAAGCTGCAAAGAAGGTATAGAGAATCCATAATTCACCTGTCCATAGCTCAGACAAATATTATCCGGGCTAATTTCTGCTTCAACTAAAGGGATTATCTGGAAATTATGGATATTACGGTCAGAAAATATCTCTGCCATTCTCTTTGCCCTTCCATTATTGCTGGTCAATACTAAAATATTTTTCTTTTCCTTTTGCCATTGTTTTAAATCTTCAAAAAATAAATCCAGTTTTCCATAATAATTTCTGGCTAAGCTGGAATTAATTTCATAATCTTCACTACTGGCTGGAAATCCATTCTTTTTTCTGCTTTCATATAGATATCTGGATTCCAATATAATGGTACTCTTTTTTTGTTGTATCAAGTCTTTTAACTGAGCCCAGTTTAAAAAATAATAATCAGGTGTGAGAATATTTTGGATTCCGGCTTGCATTTTTCTTTGGTATATTTCCCGGCATTCTTTCTCATACTCTATTGCTGTTTTTTTAAACTCTTCCAATTCTTGTATAATAATTTTAGTATCGCGGGGTAAATAATCAAAAAAAGATGCTACCTGATCAGTTTTGTTATTTACAAAATCTCCTATTTCACTTTGGGGTAAAATAAATATTTCATTTATTTTTTTTACGGATCGCTGGGATTCTAAATCAAAGAGACGAATTGTTTCAATTTGCTCTCCATATAATTCAATCCTGATAGGTTTTTCCTCCGAATATGGAAAAATATCAATAATACCCCCTCTGTGACTAAACTGACCAGGGTATTCTATTATATCTGCAACCTGATATCCCTGGTTAACAATGCAGGCTAAAAATTCTTCCGGATTTAATTGCCCTTGAACTTCTAATTTTTTGTATTGTTTTTTAAATTCTTTTACAGATACCATCCTGGATAATACAGCCTTATAATCACTGACAATTACCAAGGGGTTAAAATGATTACAGGCATCCCGGGGATTATTATTCTGTGATAAAGCCAACATGGACAATACTTTCATCCTTTGCTCTATTATATGCTTATCAGGTTTTATGTCTTCATATGGTAAGACTTCAAAAGAAGGAAAAATGTAAATATTTTTGTTTTCTTTTAAATTGGAAAAACCTATAACATCCTGAAAAAAATGTAGAGCACTTTCCTTATTTTCAGTAAGAATAAGAAGAGGTGTAATTGCTTTTGATTTATTTATCAGTGATGAAATCAAAAAAGAATTTGCACTTCCCTGCAATCCTTTTATCCTTAGATTACTTTTTTCTTTATTGCTTATATGCTGTAACAACTGCTTAAAAGCAGCGCTATTATCCCATATTTTTTTTAATTTCATTTCTTCACACTCTGAAAGGAAAAGGCTTTGAATTAATTCAAAGCCTGATGATTTTTTACATTATTATTTTTTTATCAATATTAAGCCATACCTTTACCTGGATGACTATATTATAAATATGCAGTTATTATTGAGCAAGTATCCCGGCTAATTCATACATAGATTTTTGAAGTTGATTTTTTTTAGAGAGGGCTTCAGCAATGGTTATTGTTTTTATTTTGTTACCTATTAAGCCAATCATATGATGGTCTTTGTTTTTCAATAACTGTTCTATAGCAGCTGCACCCAGGCGACTGGCCAGTATTCTGTCAAAGGCGGATGGAAAACCACCTCTCTGCAGATATCCTAATACAGTTACTCTCATTTCAAATCCTATATTATCTTCCATAAGTTTTCCAATCTTGTATACATCTCCTGCCCCTTCTGCTACCATAACTATGCAGTGTGTTTTCCCTCTTTGATATCCCTGTTTTAATTTATTGCTAACATCCTCCAGGTTAACGGGAAACTCTGGTACAATGATAAACTCAACACCACCGGCAATACCGCTCATAAGGGCAAGATAACCGCAATTCCTCCCCATAACTTCAATAATAAACGCCCGACGATGAGAAGATGCTGTATCCTTTATTTTATCTATAGCTGTTATAACTGTATTCAAAGCGGTATCTACTCCGATACACATGTCCGTACCGTAGAGATCATTATCAATGGTCGCTGGAATGCATATTACAGGAAATCCCTCTATATTATAAAGATCCAGGGCACCTGCCATGGAACCGTCTCCACCTATAACTACCAGTACATCAATCCTGTTTTCCCTTAAAATTTTCGCACCCTTGGAAATTCCGGCTTTTGTCTTAAAATCTTCGCTTCTGGAAGTCATCAGCAATGTGCCACCATGCTGCATAATTCCACCTACACTTTTCACGTTTAGTGGAATTAATTTATCATCTAATAACCCCTGATAACCATTGTGAATTCCAATTACATCAAGATTGTTGTAAATTCCAGTACGGACAACTGCCCTGATAGCTGCATTCATTCCCGGAGAATCCCCACCGCTGGTTAGAACGGCGATCCTTTTAATCATTTTACCGCCTCATTAAAAGTAAGCTTCTTTCTACTTTAACGTAACTATCTTCAATCCTGGTCAGAAGTGCTTCCTTCTGACCTATTATATATACTCATAGCATAGTCACATCCATTATTCAGTATATCTTCTAATGCTTGAACCGAACGATTAATCACATTTTTTAGGATTTCTTCCTCTTCAGGTAAAAAACGGGACAAGACAAAAGAAGGCTGATCTAAATGTTTCATCAATAATTCATTTTTTATTCCAATCCTTAAACGGGGAAATTCCTCTGTTTTTAAGGATTGAATTATAGATTCAACTCCACGATGTCCACCGGAACTGCCTTTTTTACGAATTCTTATATTGCCTAAAGACAAATGAATGTCATCATATACAATCAATAATTTCTCCGGTGTTATCCCATAATAACTAACAATTTTTTCTACTGACCTTCCACTGAGGTTCATATATGTCTGAGGTTTAGAAAATATTATCTTTTTACTGTTGAAATATTGCTCTAAATATTGGGAAAAAAAACCTTTTTTCCATTTTAATTCTAAGCTTATTTTTTTAACAATAAAGGCTTCCAGAATTCGAAACCCGATATTATGCCTGGAATATTCATATTGCTTACCCGGATTCCCAAGTCCGACAATTAAATCCACTTCAGTACAACCTCAGTATTATTCAGTTTTAATTTATTACTATTATTCTTTTTCTTTCTTTTCAGTTTTGTCTTCACCCTTTGCATCTTTGCCGGCATCTTCCGGTTTAGGCTTGGCCTTAGCTTTGGCTTCAGTGGTAACTTCTTCTTCGACTTCCTCTTCTTCAGGAGCCTCTTCTTCTCTTGTCGGGGCAACTACTGATGCGATAGTACGATCAATATCTGTCAATAATTTTACTCCTTTGGGCAGCTCAATATCCTCTAATGTTATAACATCATTAAAACCTAATTGACTGATATCAATAGTAATTGATTCTGGAGCATCGGCAGGAAGACACTCTACTTCAATTTCTCGTAAAGAAATATCCAGTATTCCACCTTCTTTGATTCCTTTCGGTTCCCCTTCTAAAACTAAAGATACTTGCAGGGTAACCTTCTCTTTCATTGTAACACCATAAAAATCAAAATGATTTATTCTCTTTTCTAATGAATCATACTGAAAGTCTTTTAAAACTGCAATACGTGTTGTACTCTTATCTTCATCTTTCTTTATCTGCAAATCAATAATTCCACGTGCATGCTTTTTGTCAGCTAAAAATTGCTGTAATGTTTTTTCAGGTACCTTTAGCAATAGGTTATTCTTGTCACGGGGAGAATAAAGAACTCCAGGAACATATCCTGACTTTCTTAATTCTTTACTTCCTTCTTTCCCTGTTTTTTCTCTGGTTTCCACCAGTAACGTTTTTCGTTTCATATTCGGCTTCCCTCCGCCTCTTTCATTTTTCTTTTATATTATATTCTATGATAATAAATCTTTTATTATTATTCATTTGATAAATTTTATATTAGTCTATTCTTATGTATCGTTATTTTTTCTGTTATTATAAAGATACAAATACAGCTTTAATCATAAATTATAGAATTAACGGAATAGTGCACTTATGGACATATTCCCATGAATTCGCTTTATTGATTCTGCAAAAAGCTTTGCTACAGATAAAGATTTAATACAGGGTAATTGTTTTTCCTCAGCAATAGGAATAGTATTTGTCACTACTACTTCTTTAAACAACCCTGCTTTCCAGTTTTTCTCTAATCTTTCTCTGGCAGGACCTGCAAAAACTGGATGTGTGGCACAAATATATACTTCCTTCGCTCCGGCATCATTTAAAGCTTTGCTACTTTTTACAATAGAACCAGCTGTATCAATCATATCATCTATTATAATAGCAGTTTTGTTCTTCACATTTCCAACAATATGCATTATTTCCACATTTGTATCGGATTGTCTATATTTATCAATAATTGCAATGGGTTTTGACAGTCGTCCGGCAAAACTTCTTGCCCTTGCAGTTCCACCGACATCCGGTGATACCACTACTACTTTTGATAGATTCTTTTCCCTGAAATAATCAGCCAAAAGAGGAGCTGCTTCTAAATGATCAAGAGGAATATCAAAGAATCCCTGTATTTGACCGGCATGCAAATCCATTGTCAAGACCCGATCAGCACCTGCCTGTACCAATAAATTTGCTATCAGCTTTGCAGTTATTGGCTCTCTAGGGCGAGTCTTTCTGTCCTGTCGTGCATAACTGTAATATGGTATAACAGCAGTTATTCTTTCAGTAGATGCCCTGTGCAGTGCATCAATCATAACCAGTAATTCCATAATATTTTCATGAACCGGATGACAGGTTGGTTGTATTACAAATACATCACTTCCTCTAACATTCTCATCAATTTGAACATGAAATTCACCATCAGGGAATCTTGATACTTGTGCTTTCCCAAGTTCAATACCTAAATGTGATGCAATTTCTTCTGCCAATAAGGGATTGGCATTCCCAGAAAAAACTTGTAATTCTCTTTGTGAATAAACAATCAAGTTTTTGCCTCCTTGTATATTATAACATAAACTCATTCAGTATTTTTCTTTTTGCTTTTCTTTTCTACCCAACCTGGGATGTTTTTCTGTTTCGCCCTTGCAATTCCCAAACTTCTTTCCGGAACATTAGTAGTAATTGTAGAACCGGCAGCAGTATAAGAATCTTTTTCTATTGTTACAGGTGCAACAAGTGAGTTGTTGCTTCCAATAAATACTCCGTCTTTAATAGTTGTTGGATTTTTATTTTTTCCATCATAATTACAGGTAATAGTACCAGCTCCGATATTCACTTTTTTACCTAATTTTGCATCTCCAATATAGGTTAAATGTCCAACCTTGCTGCCATTATCAATAAATGATTTTTTTACCTCAACATAGTTTCCTATCCTTACCTCATCGCCAATAATAGTGCCGGGTCTGATGTGTGTATAAGGCCCTACATTGGTTCTAATACCAATTTTACTTTTCTCAACAACAGAAGAATAGATGCTTGTTTCCTGACCAATACTGGAATTGACAATATGAGAATATGGGCCAATGTGGCAATTACTACCAATTACAGACCCTTCAGTGATGATTGTAAATGGATAAATAACCGTATCCTGACCAATTTGTACACTTTTTTCTATATAAGTATTATTCTCATCAACAATAGTAACGCCATTTAACATATGCTCGGTTGCATTTCTCTTATATAAAATTCGGGATATACTTGAAAGATCCAATCTGGTATTAACCCCTAATATCTCTTCTTTGTCCTGAACTGTAACTGTAGAAACTGTATTGCCATTTTTTAATAATATTTTAATGACATCGGTTAAATAATATTCTTTTTGACTATTATCATTTTTAACCAGCTTCAACATTGAAAATAATTTCTCAGAATCAAAACAATATATACCTGCATTTACTTCATTTACCTGTTCCTGGTTTGCTGCTAAATCACGTTGTTCAACAATTTTGGTAAATATGCCTTTTGTGTCTCTAATAATTCGTCCATATCCTGCGGGATTGTCTAAAAAAGCAGTTAATACGGTACAATTTGAGTTACATTTTGTATGGGAATCGATTAAGTCTTTAATAGTTGAACTTCTTAATAGTGGAACATCAGTATATAATATCAAAATTGTACCTGAAAAACCTGTCAAACAAGATTCTGCCTGTTGAATAGCATGGGCAGTTCCTAACTGCTCTTCTTGCAGGGCAAATGTGACTGATGGATCAATATTACCAACTTCTTCTTTTATCTTGTCTGCTTTATTACCGATAACCACAATTTTTTTTTCTATCCCCAAAGACTTGAGTAGTTCAAGTGAATAGGAAATCATGGAATTGCCAGCTACTTTGTGTAGAGCTTTGGGAAGGGAAGATTTCATTCGTGTACCCTTGCCAGCTGCCAGTATAATAGATGCAATAGATTTCATAGTATTATCCTATCAAAACATTTTTTGAGAAAATCATAAAAATAGGCTGAGGTAAAAGCTATATTATTTTGGTTTTTCTATAAAAATAAAAAGAAATAAATCCAATTTAATGAGACAATGGCTGGGGTGGGAGGATTCGAACCTCCGAATGAGGGATCCAAATTCCCTTGCCTTGCCGCTTGGCCACACCCCATCTACATATCGGAAACATTTAAATATTTATTCTCAATATTAAATCATTAGAGTCAGGAGAAAACTTTAATATTTTTAAAATAAATTAATAATTCTCCTGACTCTTCATCTTTAACAACTAATTATTATATTATAGACAAACAAATTCAAATTTCAAGTAATAAAGTATTTTTTATTCTTTTTCTTCTATATCATCCAAGTCAACAGAAATATCTTCGGCATCTTCCTGTGTATCCTGAGAAGAACTACTGCTTGCAGGTTGGTCTTCCCCTTCTGTCGCCTGAAATTCTTTTAACACTGCATTTTGAATCATCTCTCTAATTTCAGTGTTAATAGGATGGGCTATGTCTTTATGATTTCCATTAGGAAGCAGTTTGCTTGGCATTGCTACGAACATACCCTTTCTTCCGTCAATTATTCTTAAATCATGAACAACAAATGAATCGTCAAAAGTGATAGACACATAAGCCCTCAATTTTCCGTCAGTCTGAATTCTTCTTATTCTTACATCTGTAACTTGCACTTACTTACACCGCCTTTTTGTTTTTTTACTTTTAGTTTAGCTATTTTCTAGCAAATAAATTTCCGATAATACTCAAAACACTTTTACCTGACCTTTTAAAATATTTTTCTCTTTTCTCCCTTCGAAAAACCACCTTCCAGTATTACATGCTTTTTTGTACCTCCTATTATATCCCAAATTAGTATTGAAAAAAATAAACACAGCAAAAAGTTACCTGCTGTGCTGAGGAGTACCTATATAGTTCAATTTATAATTGTCTTTGTCTTTGAGCATATAATGTAATCTGTGCCTTCATAAAGCTATTTATTATTTTGTATATTATTTTATAAGGTTTGTCAAATTTTATCATGCAAATTAGCAGTTTGTCAAAAAAAAATAAAACAGTATTAAGTATGTATTCATATAGTATAGAATAAAATGCAATAATAACTTCAAATAATAAGAGAATTAATATTATACATATACCCTATACTATATATTTATATATTACATTTGGTCAGTGAAACCAATGAATTATTTTAAGATTTATATTCGCAAAATCTTTATTTCATACTACATACCTGGTACTATTTCATTATTTTTTTTATTGCTGAAGTTAAACAGGCAAATTTTTGTAAATTAAAAGTTTCACCTCGCTCATTTTTTTCTATTTTTAATTCCTGTAAAGATTTCTCTAACTGATTCTTGTCAATTTTATCTCCAAAGTATAAGTTTAAAGCATTAGTAAGTTTTTTCCTTCTGTGTTGAAACACTGCATGTAATAAATCAAAAAAAAGACTCTCATCTTCTACATATACTGCTGGTTTATCAAAAAAATTAATTCTAATAATCATAGAATTCACTTCCGGTTGGGGATAAAAAACATCAGGCTTTACCAGATGAACTTTTTCTATGCTGGCATAATACTGGGAAATAATAGAAAGCAATCCGTAATTTTTATTACCAGGTTTTGCCATCATGCGTTCAGCAACTTCTTTTTGTACCATTACAACAGCCATTTTTAAAAGATAATGCATTTCCATTATTTTTTTTAATAAAGGAAGGGAGATTGCATAAGGTAAATTTCCGGTTATTTTATTTAATAGAAATCCTTCTGATTTTTTTTCTTTCAGAAAACCTGCTAAATCAAAATCTAATATATCCTCATAAAAGATTGTAACTTTCTCATTATCTTCTGGAAACAGATGATTTAAGATTGGTTTGAGTCTAAGATCCTTCTCGATGGAAAAAACATTTTTAGCTGAAGACATTAATTCCTTTGTCAGTATGCCCATACCGGTACCAATTTCAAAAATTATATCATTATCCTTTAAAGATAGTGCTTTAACAATTATTTTGGTTATATTGCTGTCTATCAGAAAATTTTGCCCTAACTTTTTCTTAGGGTAAAACTGGTATTCTGACATGAGTGAGGCTAATCTTTTTGGACTGTCGGGAAACTGATAAATGGGATTCATATAATTTACCTGCAACAGCAATGGAGCCGGTGATCTGAGTTGAACAGACAACCTACGGATTACGATTCCGTTGCTCTGCCAATTGAGCTACACCGGCACCTTTTTAAATAATGGTAGGCGGAACAGGACTTGAACCTGTGACC
>Ga0334895_1001581_pt1 | contig 22263 bp, 23 predicted proteins | sample GraSluR3_MG_7_FD_207229 | JGI IMG/M metagenome (GOLD analysis project Ga0334895, IMG submission 207229) | Sludge microbial communities from methane-producing bioreactor in Wageningen University, Netherlands - Granular Sludge_31_05-R3 | ecosystem: Engineered > Bioreactor > Anaerobic >... | reverse complement strand
GGCTGCTTGGGCTCTCGGCGAGATCGGCGATGCCAGAGCTATCGAGCCGCTGACTCACATGGATTCGAGTGGCACGCTTGGTTTTATCCACGTTGCGGCTACGCAAGCGTTGGAAAAGATCGAGGCGAAGGGGCGGTGACTAAAATGCGATTGAGCCTGATTTTGGCGGCGCTAGTGGTGTTGGCATCAATGGTGATGCCAGCCGTAGCGTGTTCTTCGTCGCCTTGGGAGCCTCGACCAGCTTGTAGTAGCCCGCGTTCGCCAGCTGGGACGCGATCATCGTGTCGAAGAGGGACCTTGTCGCGTTTTTGCTGGTAAATTTGGCCTATCTGACGTAGTTCAGCGGGATTCGATTTTCTCATGCAACCGAAAGGGGCTTTGAGAGCGGATGGGTTACATAAGAAACACGGAAGTCAAGGTGCGCGATATCTTCTTTTTCATCCCTGGAATCAGCTTTCCAGCTACATCTCTACCTTTTGATGTACCCTTTACGCTCCAGGTAATCTGCCTGAGGCCTAGTATATCTCCATACGACGTCGGCCTTCTCGTCCTGAAAATCCCAGGGAACGACGATGACGACATCGTTTTCCCGGATCCAGATCCTTTTCTTCATCTTGCCGGGTATCCTCGCCATCCTCTCTTTGCCGTCGTCGCATCTCACCTTCAGCCTGTTCCCGCCGAGGCAGGTCTCCACGGACCCGAGAACCTCTCTATCATGCGCTCTAGGAAGGCGGACTCGCTTTACGACCTCAGGACCTTGTGCATTTCTCATCCTTTTTCTACTTGCATAATTAGCCAGTTATATCACCACTAAATACAGGTCGATCTTCAAATCCGAGATTTCAGCAAAGACGGCGACGACCCTCATCTCGGACCTCTCTGCGCCTCTCAAGTTCCTCACTATCATGCCATAACATCCATCCAGAGAGTCTCCACCTCTTTATCTAAGGCAAGATCGGGTATCTCCAACAGGGCGACGAAGACGGACTCTTCCAATATGTCTAGGCCGCGGTTCAGCTCGTCGTCGGTGATGTTCAGAGGTATCAGACACTTCAGGACCTGGTCCTCGGAGCCGGAGGTCTCGATGATGAGCCCCCTCTCGAAGGCCAAGGCCGAGATCCGGGCGGCGAGATCTCCATCTCTGCAGTCGAGGGCTTGCATCATACCTCTACCCCGGGCCGAGAGGATACCTTTGTCGTCCAGATCAGCGATTATCTCGAGCCTCTCTCGGACGATCTCGCCCTTCCTCTTCACATCTCTTGAGAAGGAGTCATCTCTCCAGTACTCCTCGATCGCCGCTCGCGCGGTAACGAAGGCGTGGTTATTTCCCCGGAAGGTGCCGTTGTGTTCGCCGGGCTTCCACTGGTCGAGCTGTGGCTTCATAAGGACGACCGCCATGGGCAGGCCGTAGCCGCTGAGGGACTTGGAGAGGGTTATGATATCCGGCGATATCCCTGCCTCCTCGAAGCTGAAGAAGGCCCCCGTCCTTCCGCACCCTACTTGGATGTCGTCGACGATCAGGAGGATGTCGTGCTTCCGGCAGACCTGCTCGAGAGACCGGAGCCACTCACTGCTCGCCACGTTGATCCCGCCCTCGCCCTGGATCGTCTCTACGATCACCGCTGCGGGATGGTCGAGGCCGCTGCTCCCGTCGGTGAGCATCTTGTCGAGGTACTCGGTGGTGTCGATCCCTTCGCCCATGTAGCCGTCGTAGGGCATGAATACCGTTCCTTGAGGCTGGATGCCGCAGCCGTCCCGGAAGTGGCTGTTGCCGGTTGCGGCGACCGAGCCGAGGGTTACGCCGTGGAACCCGTTGGTGAAGGAGACGATCGTCTGCCTTCCTGTGTAATTCCGGGCGATCTTCATCGCCGCCTCGACGGCGTTCGTCCCCGTGGGCCCCGTAAACTGGATCTTGTACCTCATACGCCGGGGCTTGAGGATCCGGGACTCGAAGGCCTCCATGAAGGCCTGTTTCGCCCCGGTGACCATGTCAAGTCCGTGGACGATCTGATCTGCCTCGATATACTCGAGGAGCTTGTCTTTCAGAACCGGGTCGTTGTGGCCGTAGTTGAGGGCCCCGGCTCCTGCGAGAAAGTCGATGTACTCGTTTCCTTCCTCGTCTTCCAGGGTCGAACCCCTGGCTTTGGTGAATACTGCCGGGAAGTTCCGGCAGTAGCTTCGAACCTTTGACTCAAGACGATTGGTTGTGCTCATATCGTTGGCGGTTTTATCACCTTCATCACAACCACTCTCGTCTCCTGTGCTAATCTCGTTCATGATGGTCTCACCCAATCTTTATTTTTATCCCATCCGTCCAAATCGGACGATCTTATACAACCTGAGAGTTGAAATTAATAGATGTTAAGTGTTTGGTTCGAATCAATCTATTTTGTTTTAACTAACATTAATTTTAGTATGGGCCGATTTCGAGGTGCCGGTCTCCAGCACTCTCCTAAACGGGATACGCGGATGGTCACATAATCGAGCGATCGGGGTCGTTGGTGCTGAGCTCCACCACGAAATAGTATCAGGCCTATTCTTCCTACCTCGATGTAGCTTACCGCGTGCTTGAAGACCATCATCTTCTTCCCGCCGCCCAGATCCCGAAGGTTATTCCCGACCGTTTTTAGATGCAGGAAAAAATATATATATTGACGACAAGGCTTCCAGCTATTTAAGCATTACTGGTAAAAGAAGCGCCGAGGGGGAGACCTCGTCGCGTTTTTACTAGTAAATTTTCCCTCGCTGACGTAGTTCGACAGAGTTCAAGCGGTTTTCTAAATCTAGGCGCTTTTATTTCGCTAAAAGAGCCTTAAATTTGACTGCATCAAATTCAAGTTATGTTTTATAATCTATTTCAAGAAAAGCCATATTATCCTTTAGTTGCGAAAGGGTTAAAGTACCTTTTCTTCAGTTAAATGGCCTTAAAACTTAAAATAAGAGATTCATATAAAAATCAAGCGCCAGTTTTTGGGATCTGAATGTTCCCCCCCTGGTCGTATCGCATCAGTTCTGTGATGTTCCTAATTCAAAAATGAAAGAATATCACAGATCAAGCCCCAACGCTTCGGCTTTCATCTTCCGAGCCTTCGCCACGGCCGCCTCCTCCGAAAGCTTCGCGACGCTCCCCAGATACACATTTCGAGCCCGGTCGCCCTCCCACCAGCTCGCATACCAGTATGTGTAGGTCCTCGCCTCCCCCTTCGCCGTGGGCTTTACCTTCTCCACCTGGTAGACGCTCAGATCCTCCAGTCGCGCCTTCGGCTTCAGGTCCTCGGCCTCGCCTCTCAGCCGTCGGGCTTCTTCTTCCCTCTTGATTGCCCCCTCCTCCAGTCCTCGGACCTTCGCCAGGGTTACCGCCTCCCTCTCAGCCTTCGCCGCTTCCGCCTTCATCGCCTTGATCTTCTCGCCAGTTGCCGTCTTGTGCATGATATATAGTTCTGTGATATTAGTACTTATAGTTATCGATAATATCACAGAACTATTTGCCAGGGTGGTTGGCGAGGGAGAGTAAAAACGCCTCATTTCAAGGGCTCATTTCTACCGCTCCAGCTCTCCAAAAACGTTGCCATTTCAGGCGACAGCGGGGGCATAGGGCCATCGTCTCCGAAGCGGTCACGACGGGCAGCCCATAAGACGAGATCGGCTAACGTCTCTATTCTTTTTGGCTTCATCTTCGTCTCCAGTTTAGAGAGACGTCGTTCGATAGAGGATTTAGTCACCATGTTTTCGGACCTCCCCCCTCTTCATAGTCCTTTGTGGATTCGTAGATTAGCCTCAGTAGATCATCATCACACTCGGAGAGATCCGGCGGTATGTCGTCGCCAAGCTCCGCCCACTTTACCAAATCCACAAGAGAACGGATCTTGAATCCACTCGGCTCGTGGACTGCTGCCCCTACCTCTAGCTTTCGCAGCCTCGAATCAAGCCCGTATGCCCTCATTCCTTGCCGTCCTCAGTCCGGTCAGCCCAAATTGTCGCGGCCTGCCTCTCCAACGCATCCAGGAAACTCTCGCCAGGGAGAGCTCCAACAGCAGAGAGGAAGCCGTCCTCGTCGGTATCGATCCATGGGGGCTCAGGCTCCAGACGTTCAAGTCGCCTCATCAGGGAGATATACCTCATGATTCCGGCCTCCGCCCCATGATTTGAATGCACATCTTTTTCACCATGGCCGCCGCCTGCCCCTGCCCCTCGGTCTCGGCCCTAGACCACAGGAAGACCTCTTCCCGGAGAGCTGGGGGGAGGGCGTTGTGGGAAAGATTCTCTTCGCCCGAATTATCCTGGATTTTCAAGATTTGGAACGCCGTACGAAGCCCGCACCCCGCCAACCACACGCGCCGCCCCGTCCCGTCGGTGGTGGCTATCCGGCCCCCGTAGATTTCCGCCTCAAGCTTTCCGACGCGCCCACTCATGCCCTCGAATCTCATGAACCCGGCTCACCGCCCCCGCCACCTCTTCGTATCCGCTTCAATCTCCTTAATACGTCTCTCTAAGTCCTCGATTTTTTCCGCTTCCCAGCCTTTTAACCAGGTTTGAAGTAGCTGGTTAACTTTGCCAGCGTGCTCTATCTGGCTATTTTCTTGGAAGATGTCGGAGATCACCCGCCGGGCTATCCGTCTCACATCAGAGGGCTTATTGATGGTCACGCCCCTGGTCTTGGAGTTTTTATTCTCAGCCAATTATCTAACCCCCGATATCGTTTTTGCACCTAACCCCCAGGGGGGGGGACTCACTGCCTGTTGTTGGAAACATTACTGATCGACTCCTCGTCTTCGCCCTCGGTGGGGAGATCCTTAGTCGCCAATTTGGCGATCGCATCCGAGAGGGCTCCCACCTCCTCCCTGATATTCTCGGCCCACTCCCAAAGCCGTTTTAGCTCCTCAGCAGTCGAAGTCGTCACCTTATCGCCTCGCAGAGTATCCGACATTGCGCTCACTCTTCGCATCAGAAGATAGATCGCCCCGCCCGTCTCGTCGCCCTAGATTAGAATGGTAGCAGTTCCAGCAGAGAAGCCCCGGCCACCCCATCACCTTCAAGCCGCCGCCTCGGAGAGGATGACCACACTTTGAACACCGACCGCCAGAGATGAAGCCGCCTAGAATCTCGCCCTCGTCGCGGTCCTCACCAAACTCACGTCTCAGAAGCTCGGCGTCCTCCTCGAAATGGAAAATAGAGGATTGAATCACAGGATCACCTCCAGAAGTAGCCCCACCGCGACCACCAGGGAGACCAACGCCTCGCAAAAGAACATCCCGGCAAAGAAGAGAATCCAGCTCACGCCGCCACCTCCCCGGAGGAGGTCGGAGGGTTCCAAAGGGAGGCGCCATTCAGCCTTTGCCCCGTCTCAACGTAGCCCTGCACCTTCAGCCAGGAACGCACCACGCCAAGAGGGAGACGAGATCCCAGTTTGCCCCGCGCCTTCTCCCATAACACCATCTCAGGGAGACCCGGCCAATTCTGGAGGAGACGGCCCGCCAGGTCCTCCAGAACCTCGGACTCCTCAGCAGTCGGTAGGCGGCCCTCTTCTGGAGAATCTGCATTTTTTGGCAGATCACGCTCAGAGGTTGACGTATCGAGTACGTCGTCGACGTAGCCCGACGCCACCCCGACGTAGGGGTTGACGCCTCCAAGATCGTTATCTAGCGCCCTTTTTGGAGTGGTTGACGTAGTAATCGGCTTTTTGGGCGAGGGAGAAATTTTCTCCCCAGACGTAACCACGCCACCCGTCAGGGTCGTACCTCCCCGTGACGTATCCGACGTATTCTCTATCTCTCTCTCTTCTACTACGTCATCTACGTCACCCTCTCGCCGCACGTCGTTTTGTTTTACGTCACCCACTACGTCATCCGTACGTCGCGGTACGTCGTCGTCTCTAGCTGCTGGTTCCAAATAGACGAGAGAATTATAGACCTCGGATAGGGCGAAATTCCGATCAAGCCGGTATTCGTTATGAGTGGTCGTCTTGGACTTCGGTTTATCTGCCTCGGGCTCATAGTAGACGGTTTCAGAAACACGCTCTACGGCGAGTGAATGACATTTAGCCAGGAGACCATGGCGTTGCTGCTCATCCCGCCCTCGGCCGTTGATGATATCCTTAAGCCGTCCGCTGGATAGCCCTGTAACATCTGCCAGGCTCTCCAAGGTAGCAACATAGGCACACTGAATTATGGCTCTCAGAACCCGTTTCTCCGCCTCGGTATACTTCTCCTCTCCGTGGCCTTCTGCATCATCAAATAGGGCTTTCGCGTCCTCAAAATCCTTCTCTGTGGCCACAAGTCGCCCGCGGTCGTCGGTCTCTCTGACTGCATACCGGAACGCGCAAAACGCTTTCACCATATCTGAGATGATCTTGTAACCGCGCTCCCCAACTCCAGGGAGAAGCGTTATCCGGTCTGCGAAGGGGATCACGACCTCGAATAGGTGATCTTTCAAGTCTCGGATGATCGCGCGACAGATTCGAGTTTCACGCTCCTCCTCTTCTCGGTCTATCCCCGCGTCCCGTGCTTTCATGAACTCGATAACCGCGGCCTTGTGCTCTGGCGAGTCCTCGACGTTTACTGCAAAGTACCGGTCTTGAAGTTGCTCATCAAACTGCCTGTCCACCGACGTACACCAAAAAGAGATCCTTGGTTTGGTCTTGAACGTCCAAGGGCCGCGCTCCAGCACTACACGGTGCTCCGCCCCCTCTTGGAACCTGGTTGTGCATCTCTTTTGCACGGCGGCATACGTATCGTTGAAAGTCACGTCGTCGAAGGCGACAACGGCCCCGTCTGGCATTTTTTGAGCAAAGTAATAGATGGCCTGCGGTGACATGTCACCGAAGAGGAGATGCTTTTGAGGGAGGAGGTATGCCATCGTCTGCAAAATGTCACTCTTTCCGCACCCCCGTGGCCCGTTCAAGATAACATGAATCCCGGAGGTGTTTGAGCAGCTTTGAGCCCCGGTCGATATTATCAGAACTTTCCCAGCCCTTGCATCACCGAGGTGGCGTTTTTGCCATACCTTGTGAATGTACTCAAAAGATCGCCCCTTTGCGATGATCCGGGCCGCTTCTGCCTTGATCTCCTCGTCGGGCTCGTCTGGCGGCTCCTCTTCTTCGGCCTTCTCTGCTTCAAGCTTCGCCGCCAGTTGATCAAGCCCCTTGTCTAGGTCCCGCCTACCTATTGGCAGATCCTTCACGAGAAGGCCGTACCTGATCCGGTCATGTTCTCTGAGATAGAGGAGAGCTCTCTTCGCATCGGGATCTTCGATCTTTTGGGGGTCGTCTCTCAGCTTCTCTTCCAGGGCCTCCACCAGATCCCGTGCCTCGGGTGAGGGCGTCTCCTTTCCCTCTACGAACCCTCTCTCCTCGCATTCCTCCAGGACCCTAGCGAAGATCTCAGATTTTCGGAGGTCTTTGTGGCCAGTACATGGGATGATCCCCGCCATGACCCCCACCAGGCTGGCCAGATCGCCTCCCGCTTCGCATTGCTTACAATGCCATTGCCCCGTTCTGAGATTGATCTGGAAGCAGTCGCCGCTCTCGGAGCGGTGGCCAGGAGCTGGTCCCTTCGCCTCATCCCCCTCTACCCTTTTAGGAATCCAGCCGTAGGCAGCTATGACCCGCTGGACGTCCAGCTGGTCAGAGAGAGGGGAGAGGTCGGTCTTCTTAGCCTTCGCCTTCCTTGAATCTGCCTCGACCTCCTCAAGCCTGTCCCTAGGGGTCTTGATCCCCACCGCCTCTTCGAAGGTGACATGCTTATCGGAGTCGGGGGAGAATTCCAGCCCCCGGAGGATCTCCTTCAGCTGGTCCAGAGAGATCATGGCCATCTCCTGGGGGCCGCCCTCCACCAGATGGTAGGTCGTCCCTGAGGGGTGGGTGGAGCCGGGGAGAACTGTGTGACCGCCAGGCCCTAGGACCTCCCCGAGGTGGAGCCTCTGCCTTCTGAAGGTATACCTCCTGGGATCGGCTCCGTCCTTTGGCTTGTTAACTAGCTTCCATCTTGTCTTGACGGGGTCATAGAAAACGAATTTCTTCTTCAGGCCTGGGATCAGCAGATGGTGATGTCGGTGGCCTGGGCGGCTCTCCACCTGAATGGTGGGCGGGAGCTTTTGGATGACGCCCAGCTCCATGAGCCTCTCCGTCTCGTCAGCGTCGAAGGGGACGACTCCGCCCGTCCCGCACACTAGGCCATGGTTCCACCCCTTGGAGATGGCCTCCAGGAGTTTCTTGTCGTCCTCTGCATAGTTGGAACCACCTTCATCAGCCCAGCCTTTCCCCTGAGGGTCCTTGCCGGTGTAGGTCTTTACCGAACCGTCCTTTCGGGTATACTTGTAACCGGCCGGAGGGATTATCGTAAACCTGCAGCCGCGCCCCCTCAGTTGGTCCAGGATTGCAACGGGGGAGTATGTCATCTCGTCGGCCCTCTTGCATCACCCACCGATCTGTCGTATCCGGTAAGTCTTGGCCGGATTATCTGTACGCAAGATTGCAATTTTTTTGCCTATGTTTGGGCGAAGTTCGGCTTCCAGCTCCAGGGGTAAATAGACCTCAACCGGCCCGATCGTGGCAAGGAGGCTCCCTCCATCGGCAACCAGATTGCGAAATTTTCCGACTGCCTCCTCCCACGGCGAGAGTATGTAGAACGTAGTCAATATCGACACCTGCTCTCGTGGGCTGCTTCAATTATCGAAGCCGCTAGGTCTTCCAGCTCTAGAAGATCCGAGGGACTCCCACGCCAGTTCCAAGTCCGTACGGAAAAGGCTTTAAGGCCCGACAACCCAGAATAGCTCATAAGACCAACGCTCCTTTGTGGTTGCAGTCGGTTTCTCTAGATCGCCTACATAGGCCGCCTGTAATCGCATAGGTGAGGGAGTGGATATCGGTCTTATTGGCGGGGTTTGGAGCACCCCGCCAACTAATCTCTTCTTAGGGTTCATTTCTGATAACCTTCATTAAAAGCTCAGGATTATTCATAATCTGTTCATAACCAACCGCCATCAGAAGGCCAGCAAAAGAAGATACTGCAACGTTCAATCGGCCCGCCGATGTCACATACTTATCCCGATCTTCTTCAGGGACATTTACAGATATTCTACATCTAGGCATTACTTCACCTACATGACGGTCCGTTGGAGCCCGGACCGCCCTCTTTACCCCTTTTTGATCCCTGATGATAATTAAAGCTTTCCATCCCAAATAAAGAGCAAAGTTATATACTTGAAGCTATTATTGCTATAATATGCTGTAATATGCTGTAATATGCTATGATAGGTGAATCTATTATAGCTATTATAGCTATTATAGTTATTATAGCTATTATAGCTATTATAGTTATTATAGCTATTATTGTTATTATAGTTATTATAGCTATTATAGCTATTATTGTTATTATAGTTATTATAGCTATTATTGTTATTATGTGAATTATGTTAAAGAGTTTACAAGCCGCTAATGCCAGCGATTCTATAAAAATTTCACTATAAACTTATTGTAAAGTGCCGTATCATCTGCGAAATAGGATCTAACATGCTTAAACACAACTGTAATTTCTTTTTAATATCGAGACGCCTATGTGAGGGTTGAGAGGTGGCCGTCGCCATCTTCATTAAACTTGACTTATTGTCTCATACTTCAGCTGCCCCTGGCATCCAGTCCTCGCAGAGCAGCTCCGCCTGCCTCACCACCGTCTCCGCCGCTTCATTCTGCATTTCTGGTGGATAACCATGCTTGCGCAATAGCCTTTTGACCACGACGCGCATATTCGCAAGAGCACTCTTCTTAACGTTCCAGTCCACAGTTGCGTTTTTACGGACAGCATTAACCAGCTCTTGAGCTATGGCTCGAAGATTCTCATCACCCAGAACCTCGACAACCTCCTCGTTGCTTCCTATGGCGTCGTAAAAGGCCAGCTCCTCCTGAGAGAGGCCCATCTCCTCGCCACGCTTGGCGGATTCTTTGATCTCCTTGGCGAGCTTGATCAGGTCCTCTATCACCTGGACGGAATCTATGGACCGGTTGTGATACCTGTTTATGGTCAGGTCCAACATCTGGGCAAAGGACCTCGCCTCGACCAGGTTCCTCCTCGACCTGATCCTGATCTCGTCGTTGATTAGCCTCCTCAGAAGCTCCAGAGCCAAGTTCTTGTGAGGTAACCCCTGGACCTCCAGGAGGAACTCGTCGGATAGGATGGATATGTCAGGGCTCCTGAGGCCCGTCGCCGAGAGTATGTCCACAACGCCCTCTGACGCTATCGCCTTGGATACGATCTGCCTGATGGCCGTATCGATATCCTCGCGAGTTCTCCCCTCCGCCGACCTTGTGATCTTGACCATAGAAGATTTGATCGCCTGGAAGAGGGCTACGTCCTCCCTGATCTCCAGAGCCTCATCGCTGGAGGCGGCCAGGGCGAAGGACTGCGACAGCTCGTTTACGGCCTTTAGGAAGCGGTTCTTTCCGTCTTCGAGCTGCAATATGTAATTCACAGCGGCTGGGATAATTGAAAGGCGCTCAGCAGGAGGGATCGTATGGAACCTTCTCCAGTTGAAGCCGTGGAGCATGTCTGAGACGATCCCATACTTTTCCATCATGACCGCCACAGCTTCCTCCTCTGGGATTCCGGTTTGGCCCCTATCCCCTTCGGTATAGTCCGATAGAGCGAGTTTAAGGTTGGCTGCTATGCCGATGTAGTCGACGACAAGGCCGCCCGGTTTGTCTCTGAAGACGCGGTTGACCCTCGCTATGGCTTGCATCAAGCCGTGGCTTCTCATGGGTTTATCCACGTACATAGTGTGAAGGCAGGGAGCGTCAAACCCCGTCAGCCACATGTCCCTAACGAGGACGACTTTCAGGGGATCGGCCGGATCTCTGAACCTGTCGGCGAGATCTTTTCGTCTCGGTTTGTTCCGGACGTGGGGTTGCCAGCTCTCGTCGTCAGAGGCGGAGCCTGTCATAACCACCTTGATTGCCCCCATTTTATCGTCATCGTTGTGCCATTCAGGCCGGAGCTTGACGATCTGGTGATAGAGGTCAACGCAAATGCGGCGGCTCATGCAGACGATCATGGCCTTCCCCTCCATCGCCTCCTGTCTCCGCTCGAAATGATCTACTATGTCCTTTGCCACGAGGGCGATCCGTTTCTCCGAGCCTACGACGGCCTCGAGGCGAGCCCATCTGCTCTTCAGTTTCTCCTTCTCTGTCAGCTCCTCGCCTTCGGTCACCTCCTCGAAGTCCGGATCGATCTTGGGCCTCTCGTCCTCCTTCAGGTCGAGCTTAGCGAGTCGAGCCTCGTAGTAGATGGGGACTGTGGCCTTGTCCTCCACCGCCCTCTGGATGTCGTAGATGTCGACGTAATCGCCGAAGATGGCCGGGGTGCTTTTGTCAGTCGACTCGATAGGGGTGCCTGTAAACCCGACGAAGGAAGCGTTGGGGAGGGCGTCTCTGAGGTACTTGGCGAAGCCGTAGGTGATGTAAGCCTCATCTTCAGTCTTCACCACCTTGGCCTTGAGACCGTAGTGGCTACGGTGGGCCTCGTCGGCTATGACGACTATGTTCCTCCGATCCGAGAGTTTTGGGTAACGACCTCCCCTCTCGTCTGGCGTGAACTTCTGGAGGGTGGTGAAAATAACCCCACCTGACGCCACCTTGAGCTTCTCGCGAAGGTCTTCTCGATCGTCGGCTTGATCGGGTTTCTGTCTGAGGAGGTCTTTGCACGCCGCGAAGGTGTCGAAGAGCTGGTCGTCGAGGTCGTTTCTGTCGTTTATGATGACGAGGGTGGGGTTGGCCATGGCGGGGTGTTGGATGATCTTTCCAGCGTAGAAGGCCATGGAGAGGCTCTTTCCGCTGCCCTGGGTATGCCATACGACCCCTATCTTCCGGTCGCCCCTCTCAGAGGAGGCCCTAACGGTCTTCTCGACGACCTTGTTGACGGCGTGGTACTGGTGGTAGCCCGCCATCTTTTTAGCGATCTTGCCGCCGTTCTCATCGAAGACGACGAAGTATCTTATCAGGTCCAGGAAGCGGTTCTTCTCGAAGATGCCCTTGATCAGAACCTCCATCTGAGGAGAGTAGAGGGGAGTGACTTCGTTCCCGTCGATGGTCCTCCATGGCATGAACCACTCCCAGTTGGCTGTCAGGGTTCCGGCCTTCGCCTCCATGTAGTCTGATATTGCCATAGCCTCGTTGAAGTGGAATAGAGACGGGATCTCGGTTTTGTAAGTCTGGAGCTGGTTGTAGGCTCTCCTGACGGTGGCCTCCTCGTCGGCCGGGTTTTTGAGCTCTATAACGCCCAGAGGGAGACCGTTGACGAAGACCACGATGTCAGGGCGGCGGTTGTTCCTCCCCTCGATAACGGTGAACTGGTTCACCACCAGCCAGTCATTCCTTTGAGGGGCGTTGAAGTCAACAAGCCAGACCTTGCCGTGAACTATCCTGCCGTCTTCTCGAAACTCGACATCGACGCCTTCGGTTAGGTGCTTATGGAATAAGCGGTTGTTGTCCTCAAGCTTGGGGCTCTGGGCTCTTACGACCTTCCTGATAGCCACCTCAAGGGCGTCTTTTGGTATGCGAGGGTTGATCCTGGCGAGAGCCCTTTGGAGCCGCCCCATCAGGACGACGTCATTAAAAGAAGCGCGCTCCATTTGGGGCTCGTTGGGCGCTATGTCGGGGCCGTAGAGGTGATCGTAGCCCAGGTCAGAAAAGTATTTGATCGCGATCTCTTCGACCTCCTCTTCGGTGACGGCGAGATGGTTCATGATACGACCTCCCTACCCCTGAAGCTTCCAGAAACCTTCCCGGATAACCTGGGCGATGAGCTTGCGGCGCGCGTCGAGAAACTCGCGGTAATCCATATTCTCCCAATCGGGGGGCAGGGCGTGCCAATGAAACATCTGCTCCAAATCTTGAGATGAGAATCTAGCGGCGTAATGAGGGAGGTAATCGGCGGGGGACTTGTCGGAGATCTCGATGTTGTCTTGCCATTCTACCAGAGCGTAGTTAGCTATTTGGTTTGTGTCCCGTGTTTCAGTGACCCCAAACCTCTTGAGATATCCTTTGGGGAAAAGGTGGTGGCGCTCAATAGCTGATTTGTTCGCCTGCGTGGCGGGATCGAGAAGTTCAGAGACCTTCATCTTCGAGAAGAGAACCTTAGCTTCGAGGAGGTTTAAGGCAGCATAATAAGCGAATAGAGAGGGGCTTTGAGCTGAAGACGTGGCCAGCTTATTAGGCAGCTCTATATTCCAATAATCCTCCGAAAGCTTATCGCTAATGATACGATCGAAGATGGATATGAATTCATGAGATTCTTTATTATTCCTCAGGAAGTTGAGATCCTGTTCCATCTGCGATTCTGGGGAGTCTGTATATCGACCTGTAAGCGCGCTCATGAAGAACCAACGCGCCATGAGATTGCGAAGGGTGTAATTATCAAATCCATAATCGCGCTTGCCGATGAGGAATAAGGTGTAAACCTGCAACAAACCCAGTTTTGAGGATATCATGTCTCCCTTCCGATATCCTGCGAGGGTAAGGGCTTTGAAGAAATCGTGCCAGTTTTGAAGGTTGAGGACATACCCCTGGGCCTCCTTAAGTATCGAAAACTGCTGATCGCGCAGCTCGTCGGAGAACTTGTCCGTTTCCATGTCCTTGCCCCTGAGAACTGAATAAACATGCTTGAGACGAGCGCGTCTAAAGCCCAACCCTACGCTCGCCCTGAGTAGCTGATCTGGATCTGGCTGGATGAAGTAATTGAACGGAGATGGTCCGGTCGTGGAGGGGATTCGCGATTCTCGGCAGAAGGTTTCCAGTTCCATTCGACCCTCGTCCCAAAATACCGACATCAAGGTCAGGATGAAGTTGGCCACATCGAGCTTCGTGCCCTTACTGTTGACCCGAACGAAGATCTCTGCAACCTGCTCTTCATCCACAGCGGGAGATAGTTCCAGAGCAGTGAAGGGGTAGTTCTGAAGGCTATAAATTCCGCTGATGGCCTGTTGGATGATTTTTTGTTCATCTGAGCAGACCTCCCGCGAAGCGCGCAAACGGTTTAAGAAGCTATCAGCCAACTCGAAGATATCGGTATCTTGAGACCAGATTTCTGATATATTTGGGATGAATTCAGGATCCTTGCGGGTGGCGGCGTCGGTGACTTTGAAGGTTTGATCTCTGGGTCTGAACGCGATTGGTATCTTCTCCTTTTTATAGTTACTTCGGACTACTGGTATGCCTTTCATTACTGAGTACAGAGATGTCAACCTTTGCTGACCGTCCACGATAAGCAAGTTGGGAACTTTTTGCTTGGTGACCGCGCCTATTATTCGATGGCCATTATCCGCTCCGCTCGCCCAAAATAGAAGATACCCTACGGGAAATCCCTTGTACATGGAATCGAAGAGGTCTCTCACCTTGGCATTGGGCCAGACAAAGGGGCGTTGGATGTCAGGCAGACCTATCTCGCCCATATCGATGGCATTTATGAGCCCCGAAAGGGTGTAGTCGACTTTTTTAAATAACGTCTCGGTCACGCGCTCGCCTCTGCATACTTTTGCAGCCCTCTTATTATTACCTCCAATGAAATAACTTTCGGCTGCACGGTAAAAGGTGTGAAGTCATCAAATAGAGGAATATTATCTCTCTATAGGTTGAACCTTCGTTCAGGATCTCGATTTTTGGATTACCGCTTCGTCGAAGTCTTGGTGCAAACCCTCATGCCTGCACCTTAAATAGCTTTTTCGGCATCATTCACCCTAATCTTACCTGAGATCAACTTCGGTAAGAGGGCGTCCCGGAGGGCGGCAAGGGTCCTCGATTGGAGTTCGTTAGTTTCTATTTTCTGGAATATAGACGATGAGATGTCATGGAAACATTGCAAAATAGGGGCAGGTGGGCAAACAAATTCGTATGAAGATATACCATTCTTATCCAAGTGCAGGACTGTTGTCCCATTAGTATGCCCATAAATATGATTTTGGAAATCGTCTCCCAAAAATAAAAGATAAATAAATGGTATGCCAATATAACTTACCTTTGGCCTAACAATTGCTAAATCAAGTGAGCCAACAAGAGTATCAAAATTGGGATTGTTCCGAACAATTGCAGGCCTACCGATTACTTCCGCAGCCTGTGTAACGTCTGTGCAGGCAACTACCATCTCACCTGGTTTCACTACTTGGTCTGGCTTGTATTCGCCTGTAAACGATTTTAGGCCGTCAGGTCGATATCCTCCCCCTCTTTCTATCGATTTTAGTGTAACCAACGCGGTTGACGAAGGTGCAAGCTCAGGACTTTTGTAAGATCGCCCTTTTATTATTTTTGCCACATGGCTAACAGAGACAACCTTCCACCCCTTTGGCACCTCCCCCAGCTCCGAGTCATCGAATTCGTCGGGAAATAGCGCCGCCGTTTCGGCATCCATGCCGACGGGCGCGCGCCCCTCAGCCTTGGCGTGGACAGGGTCGAAGTCCACGAACCAGGATTTGAAGATAGCCCTTGCCATCTCCTCCAGGGTCATATTCATGCGCCGGTTAAGCTCGATCTTGTCGTCGAGGCTGCCTAGTATGCGAGCGATGGCGCGCTGCTCGGGAAGAGGAGGCAATCTAACTTCCACTTTATAAAGCAGATCTGTTGAGAGTTTTCCGGCACCTATCCCTGTTAACTCAACCATTTCTAGTAAATGGGATTCATTTGCGAGCAACCAATATAACATAAATTCTGGCAATATTTCTTTAGAAGTTATCAGCGCCTTAACATCTTGATTAAAAGCTACCTCGCGAGCTGTAATTCCAATCGGTATACGCTGGTGAAGGATGCTGCCACGTACTAATATTAAAATTGCTCTCGCAGGCACCACCTTTGTAGAAGTATTCGCTCCCTTGGTAGTGATACGGTCATCAGAATCCGTTATCCGAACGGTATACATCGACTTTGCGCTTATCCAAGGGATATCTCCGTTCCAGAAATCAGCCCGATCTTTCGATGGCGTTCCCCCCGACAGCCATTTACCGCATTTTCTAAGTGAGATGGATTTCCATGTATCTATGCTCATATTATCCAATGGAAACCAGCCCCCCCTAGGTTCTCCCTTATCTCAGTCTCCAGCCTTGCGCCTTCAGCAAACTGCGCTTCCAGCTCCTTTGTGAGCCGCTCCATTTTCTCCTCAAAGGGCTCGCCATCGTCCTCCATCTCCTCCGCGCCGACGTAGCGGCCCGGCGTAAGAACGTAGCCCTGGTCTGCGATCTCCTTCAAGGTAGCGCTCTTGCAGAAGCCCGGCACGTCCTCGTAGTAGCCAGCATCAGGCTCCCCTCGCCAGGCGTGATAGGTTCGGGCGATCTGTGCGACCTCCTCGTCGGTAAGCTCCCTGTGGACCCGGTCAACGAGATTACCAAGCTTTCGAGCGTCTATGAAGAGGACCTCACCCCGCCGATCCTTGAACTTCCCGTTCCCTTTGTCCTTCGCGAGGAACCAAAGACAGGCCGGTATCTGGGTCGTGTAGAAGAGCTGGCCAGGAAGGGCGACCATGCAGTCGACGAGGTCGGCCTCGACGATCCTCCGCCGAATCTCACCCTCGCCCGACTGGTTAGAGGACATAGACCCGTTGGCGAGGACGAAGCCCGCAACGCCCTTAGGGGAAAGGTGGTGTATCATGTGCTCGACCCACGCGAAGTTGGCGTTCCCGGCCGGAGGGACCCCAAATTTCCGCCACCGAACGTCCTCCTTGAGAAGCTCGCCGCCCCACTCTTTCATATTGAAAGGCGGGTTTGCGAGGATGAAGTCGGCCCTCAGGTCCGGATGGAGATTGTTGAGGAAGGTGTCGGCCTGGCTATCGCCTAGGTCAGCATCTATACCACGAATGGCTAGGTTCATCCTGCAAAGCTTCCAGGTGGTTGGGTTCGACTCCTGACCGTAGACAGACAGATCCCTCAGCTTTCCACCGTGAGCCTCAACGAACTTCTCCGACTGGACAAACATCCCGCCAGAACCACAGCAAGGATCGTAAACCCGCCCCATGTAGGGCTCGATCATCTCAACAAGAACCCTGACCACAGAGGGAGGTGTGTAGAACTCACCGCCCCTTTTTCCTTCCGCGGCCGCAAACTTGCCGAGGAAGTACTCATAGACCTTGCCCAAAATATCTTTTGATTTACTCTCTTTATCCCCAAGGCCGATAGTCCCCACCAGGTCGACCAGCTCGCCTAGCCTGTGCTTATCCAGAGACGGCCTTCCGTAGTCCTTTGGCAGAACGCCCCTGAGCGAAGAGTTCTCCTTCTCGATGGCGTCCATGGCGCTGTCTATGATGGTTCCAATTTCTGGGGACTTTGCCTTGGCCTGGAGTTCTGACCACCGGGCCTCCTTTGGGACCCAAAAGATGTTCTTTGCCAGGTACTCATCCCTGTCCTCCGGGTCGGCGTAGGGCTCATTTTTCAGCTTGTCGTGATGCTCCTTGAAGGTGTCAGAAACGTACTTCAGGAATATGAGACCAAGGACGACGTTTTTGTATTCCGCCGCGTCCATGTGGCCTCGCAGCTTGTCGGCTGCCGCCCATAGCTTCGCCTCGAATCCCAGGTTTGCACCGTTGCCGTTACCTGTGTTCTTCTTTTTAGGTCTCCCTCGTGGCATTTCCTCTCTCATCCCTACATAAAGCAGGTCATAACTCTCTGCTTTGCTTTATAGTAGTTTCCACAGGCACCAGTTATGACAAGGATTGAGATGCGGCAAAGATGAGAATACCGTCTAATCCACGAGTTTTTCTGGCTGACTGAAGAGGAGATCAAGATCTTCGAGGAGGCAACAACCTGAGAAACGAATCTAAGATGAACCTCACCAGCCCCGGCGGTACCCTGACCTCCGCCGCCACTTTCGCGACGACCTCCTCGGAGTCCAGGCCCTCGGCCCGGAGCTTCTCCACCCTCTGGAGGATCAGGCCGTCGTCGATGGTGATGTGTTCGGCCCGATCCGTTCTATAACCCTGAATAGAGCCCTCGAAAATCCGAATCCCCAGGACCTCCAGAAGGATCAAGGACCGATCCCACATCTTCGCAAGCCGTGAGGGGGGTACCTGGATACCCTCTAATTTGGGGCATTTTTTTGCCAGCTCCAGGAGGGCGGAGGTGGTGAGGGGGAAAGACACATGGACCACCCGCTCTTTTGGATCAAGCCTGGATATCTCCTCCCTGGAGTTGATGATTCGGATCTTCATGGTGGGTTGCACACACCACAGGGGACGTATCCCGCCGCCCTGGCCTCCTCGGAGCTGGCAAACCAGATCTCATTTTCGGGGAGGATCTTCTCCGCCCACCTGCATGAGGGATAATGGTACTTATCGGACTTCGTAGAGCCCACAAACTGCCCCTCTGCGGTCGTCGTCGCGGTCTCGTTACCCTCGTCTGGTTCGGGCTCTGTCGTCGCGTTCCCCCACCACGCCGCCGGGTCGAATTCGTTGTTGGTGAAGTCCTTAATCTGAGCGTAGCCAGCATCTACCAGCATCTGGTTGAAGGGGTGGGTGGTGTTGATCGTCCCGTTGAGGTCCTCCAGGTAGACCACGGCGAGGAGCCGGTTATAGGGGTCTCGCCCATCTCCAGACTTGTTATCGATGTCCAGCCAGACCTTTTGGCCCAGCAGGGCCTCGGTGGCGAAGACCTTCGCCGGCTCCCCCTCTGGCGTGCTCATCTCCGGCGAGTCCACATCCGCCAGCCTCACCCGCTCGATCTCGTAAATGATCCGGGGATCGGTCTTCTCGATTCTGAGGTCGAAGGTGTCGCCGTCGACGACGTTGGTAACTACGCCGCTCGCCTCGTCGGGGGCCGCTAATGCGAGGATCGGCAAAAGATAGGCCAGCACCAGCAAAGCCAAAATAGGTTTCGGTCTCGTCTTAATCTTCCTCCTCTGGCGTGGTGGACTGCCATAATCACCGAAAAATGTTTCGGTGTTGGTTATGTGACCTTAAAGCAATATGTTATATTTTGGGTCACACAACTAAAGAGATGAATTTCTCTGGGGGGTCAAACTGACATGCTCACCCGGACAGCCTGGAGGAGTGGCGCCGGGCCTCTCGGAGACGGCCGCAGATTATCCTCGATCTGGAAAGCCTCACCTCAGAGGTGAACGAATGACAAAGTTTACGAAGTTGTGCTCCAGTGTAGTTATGTGACTATCCTAAACATACAGATAGGGAGAGTCACATAACCACCAATAATATTGTGAAATGATATATAATATATATCCGCTATAACTTCAGATCTCCTTTTTCACGCAGATAGTTCCCAGGTCCCGTTAATGCAAACCCTGCTGTTGTTATCTTTTTGAGCGGCTCAAATACATTTTCGCCAGATTCTATGCAGTTTGCCAAGTCTACCAGCCCATCACAAATTTTTTCGAATATTTGCGCGTCGAATTCAACTGTCGTGTTTCCAGTCTTGGCAAGGTTCAGTCGGTCAGTCATCATGTTGTATGCGTTGTGGAGCAAAATATCCATGATAAGAACATCTTCAGAAAATGAGTAGCGATAATTCCTGCCTGCTATCCCGTATGCAGCAGAAAAATAATATATCTTTTTCTCCACTGATGGCTCTCTTCGAACCATATTTTCAACGCGCCTCAATTCTGTGACTAGCTCTTTCCTAAAAAAGTCTTCACGCGGCGGCATTTAAGGCAACCTCCGTTTCAGTTACCAAGCTATTTATTGGCTTTTCCGATGAAGATTTTTCTCGGTCATCTCCGGAGAACGACGGATACCAGCCTTCTGAAGATTCCACGGAATCCCACGCACCTTCTACAACAGCGCAAGCGCAGACAGGGGTATGTTCTAACGAATAATTCGCTATCCGAGTTAGCATTTCATCCCCAAGCATCTGCTCTATGATACAGTTGTTCAAGTTCTCTAATGCCTCTAAAAATCCAGTGTCCTCATTTAGAGCGTAATAATTTATCCTACCTTGTTTGCTTGCTACCTTCAATACGCCCCACCCAACGAGCTTTTTTACTACTCTGCTCATCGTTTGCCGCGACACGCGGGACTCCTTCGCAAGCTCACTTATATTGAATTCCAGCCCTCTTAGTGGCAAAAAAAACTGAATAAGCCTCAACTCGCTAGTATCCCCAAACAAGCCCTCAAAAGGTCTGGCCATCTGCAATCACCATTAAGTACAACGTCCAGGTTGTATATATCCATTTTGACATGCATGTTAAATGAAGTTTACAAGGGATAATAGGGTCTCCGCATAATTCGTCCTTCAGTGGCATTATATCCGTGTTGGTTTAAAGCAAAACACGTTGCTTCCATATTAGAAATGTAATATTTTATGTCTTTTTTTCGTACCTCTGCCAAATACCCTTTATTCACCAGGTTTTTAGCAACGTCCTTGGGATCTATATTGAATTTTTTCTTAAATGCTTTGGCAATTTGTCCTAAGTTATAGCTACTTGTGCTTTTATAGCTATGGTCCTGATATAAGACATTCAATATAAATAACTCTTCATCCGTAAGCCCGCACGGCATTTCACCAACTCCACACCCTCAACACATAAAATAACGTATATAATGATTTAGAAGATAAACTTTTGTGGTGGACGATAGGTGTGCTGGGCCGCTCGCCTCTTCTCCCTCTTAGTAAAGCGGCCAGAGCCTTATATCCCCAACTGTGGTATGTGGGCGAGGTAGCTTTCGCGAAGCTCCTTTTTGTCGATGTGGTCGTAGATGTCGATGGCCTCTTTCCTGGCATCGCCCCTCAGCTCCTGGATGAATTCGCGGGGCATCCCCGCCCGTCGGAGGTGGGTAGTGAACCAGTGGCGGCAACAGTGAGGCGAAAAATGGTCTTCCATCTTATCAGAGTTTAGATTATGCAGACCAACTTGAGTGGCCACCTTTTCAACCATCCGGCTTACCCCACTACGCTGTATCCTCTCGCCGCGGTTGTTGATGAAGAGGGCCTTTGAACCATCCTTATTTCGGGACTCTCTCACCCTCAGCCATCGCCTCAATATGAAGGAGGTCTCGTCGTCAAAAAATACCGTCCTGTTGGTCCTCTTCGCCGTCGGCTTGAGTCGGATGCTTTGCTCCACCCAATCGATGTCGTCGATGTCTAGGGCGATGAGTTCTTTTCGCCTTATCCCGGTCTTCGCGAATAGGGTGATGATCGCCTTATCTCTCGCATCGAGAGTTGAGTTGATAAGAAGGGTCATCTCCTCCACAGAGATGAGCTGGCGGGTCTGGCCGTCGTCGTTGTCCTTATAGCGCCGAAGGTATCGCTTCCGTACCTGAAGGACGGGGTTCATCTCCAGAAGCCCCTCATAGGCGAGATATTCGTAAAAGCTGGATAAGGTGGTGAAGTTGTTCTCGACCGTCTTCTGATGCAGGCCCCGCTCATATCTCATGTATTCCAGGTAGTCTCTCAGGATGTCCTTATCCACATCCAGGAGATAGACACCATGCTGATCGAGATATTCACGGAATTTTCGGACGTTATAGACGTAGCTCTTGACCGACAGGGGAGACATTCCCCGGATTAAGCAGTCCTTTTCAAACCTGTCGATTATCCTGTCGGCAGACGGCTCTTTATTCGCATCAGAACCTGTCCGAGACGGCTTAGCGGCGGAGTCGATCATCCTTTCCACCTCCAGCCCCGAGGGGTGGACTCCACCAGGCCATAGGCCTCCAGGTTGTCAAGCTGAGAGGATACGGCTTTCACAAGATCAGCTTCGCGAGGATCGATATCTAGCTCCTCAAGTATCCTATAGCTATCGATAACGGTCTTCCTCTTCAGCAGCTCGACAAGTTCCTGGTTGTACTCACGAGCCCCCTCAAAACCGCCTTCAAGGAAAGTTGCACTTCGATAACGCTTCAGCTCGGATTCGTACTTATCGATGACAATGTTCTTGAGTCTCAGTTCGTCCTGAAGCTTTCTTACCTCGTCCCTGAGACTCCCCAGCTCCTTTACCATCTCAGCCCGAGGTTTGAACTCCGACTCTTCCAGGAGAGCGTTCTCCACTATCTCGATGACAAACTTCGTGAGAGGGACACCCGCCTCGATGGCCAATTTTTCCCAACGCTTTTTGTCCTCGGAGGAAGGTAAGTAGAGATACACATAACGAGACTTGTCAGGCTTTACCACGATACCCACCAGGATATAAAATAGGCTTCCAGCTATTTAAGCATTACTGGTAAAAGAGCGCCGAGGGGGAGATTCGAACTCCCGCGACCCTTGCGAATCACAAGCTTTCAGTGCAGAATTCCAGGCTTGCGCCTTACCACTAGACTACCTCGGCACGATTACGGCCGTTTGGCCCACATCTTC
>Ga0334895_1001579_pt1 | contig 22274 bp, 18 predicted proteins | sample GraSluR3_MG_7_FD_207229 | JGI IMG/M metagenome (GOLD analysis project Ga0334895, IMG submission 207229) | Sludge microbial communities from methane-producing bioreactor in Wageningen University, Netherlands - Granular Sludge_31_05-R3 | ecosystem: Engineered > Bioreactor > Anaerobic >... | reverse complement strand
ATTTCATCTCATAACAAAACTCTTGAATTATTTTCGTCAGCTTTAGCTGACGGGTTAGCACCCAGAATATTATGGGGCTAAAGCCCCAACAGACTTGGCAGTCTTATTACCGTTGGCTAAAGCCAACGGCAATATTTATAATCAAGTTAATGCTCACCCTTTAGATATTGTAGGGTTTGGTTAAAACCCCAGTAAATTTAGCCGTTTTATTTCTGTTGACAAGTACCAACTGCAATTACTTAAAGCGGTTTAATAGTCTAGTTGCTGGGAAGGGAAACAGGGCATAACGAGATTAATCGACTTACTCGCTCTACATGGTCTTTTTTCAGGCAAGCTGTCGGCGAGGCTACAGGTGGCAAAATCAATCTGATATGCCTGACACCTCAATAACCACAATCTCCGGTCTGTTTCCAACCCTCACAGGTGGCCCCCAGGTGCCAAATCCAGTGGATACGTAGAAATGGGAGTTCTCTAATTGTTTGTAACCGCGGCTAACCTCAAACATCGCCTTGGTGATAAGGTTTAGCGGGAATAGCTGCCCGTGGTGGGTATGACCCGAAATTTGAAGGTCTATACCGTTTTCCACCGCTTGGTTCAGGTGGTAGGGTTGGTGATCAAGCATAACGGTGAATAGCTTATTGTCGATATTTTCAACCAGCAGCTCAAGGGGTTTGCGCATTTTGCCACTCATCATTTTGGCCTGCCTATCATCTCGGCCAACCACGTTTAGCAAACCTTGGGGTATTACCACCGAGTCGCGTATCACTGTAATGCCATGATCCTCTAAATATTTAATGGCTGCTTCGGCACCGCCAATGTATTCGTGGTTGCCCGTAATGGCGTAAACACCTAGCGGAGCGCTAAGCTGTTTGAGCTGATCGCCCATATTATTCTGTATAACTGGCCCCAAATCCTCATCAAAAATATCGCCAGCCAGCAGTATTATATCGGGTTTTTGCTCGTTCATCATTTGTACAAACCGCTCCAGTCGCCCATTGGAAATAATGGTTCCCAGATGTATATCCGATGCGGCAGCAATTTTTAACATGGAATTTCCGTTGAGAGATTTATCTGTTGCTATGCTAACCTTGCTAACCTTAGGGTAAAAGGCGTTCACGTAACCAGCCAAAACGATTACAGCAGTGGTAGCATATATGCCAATCGTTAGTCTACGAAGAAAAACAACACCATCCTTTGCAGACATAAACGAGGGGAAACCTGTCCAACCGTATATCAACTTCACAATGTTAAAAATTAGGAACATTAGCGTAAGGTAGAGCATGGCTGCTAGCCAAATTGAGCCAATCTTTGCAACCATTTCGGAGGCACCCGATGGAACAGCTCGCTCTAAGAAACGACCAATTGGGTACGAGAGGGCTATTAACCAGAACAATACTCGGGTCGCTGTTTCGTATTTTCCAGCGATATGAAAAATCGGATCGGTTTGCCTGTATAGGTAGTAGTTTAAGCCTATGGTTACAATGAGAACTACAGATAAAAAGATAAGCATAGCGATATTTCGGTTCATTATTTAATGGTAAATTGTACAATATATGGTGGAATTCGATTAATTATAAGCCTCAAATTTATGAATTAAACAAGATAATTGTACTTTTGTTTTGGGTCTCTAACATCAATTAACACAAATAGAACCTGTAGGTCAATAATTACTCATATCATCCTACTGCTATGCATTCATCGGATTTACATAACGATAAGCTCGACAACCTGAAGGATACCCCCGAGGCGTATTGTGATGCTAGTAGCAATGTCTTTGAGTTGCTGGTTTGTAGCTGTGCTGGCAGTATCTATGTTGTTCGAGATAATCGCATTGTGTTTCACAATCCGCAGTTCGAACAGCTTACGGGTTACAATGCCGATGAGCTGAAACGAATGGAATTCTTGGATCTGGTGCATCCAAAGGATCGTAAGCTGATAAAGCTTCTGTTCTCAAATAAATTTCAGGAAATAACCCAAAAAACCTCTCGCTCCTACACATTCCGCGCCCTTCATAAGAATGGAGAAACGAGGTGGTTCAAGTCTAATGTATCCATCATCGGTTGGAATGGCCAGCCAGCGCTCCTGGATAATTGTTTCGATATTACACAACAAAAGGAGTTTGAGCGTAAGCTTGTAGAGGAGGAGCAAAACTTCCGCCTGCTAGTGAATGGTTTTGAGGATATGGTGTTCATCATCAGCAAAAGGGGTATGGTGGTTCAGGCCAACAGGAGCGTGTTTAATCGTATGGGGATGGGGGAACATGAGGTGTTGATGAAGAGCTTCTCTTCTTTTTTCGAAAAACAGCAGCAAGATGAGGCTAAGCATATGATTTCCGATGCTTTCTTTGGGAAACGGAAGATTCTTTCGGGTGATCTGGTGCGCAGCAATGGTAAACATATCCCTGTGGAGGCGAGATTATTTAAGGGTAACTGGAGTCAGAAAGAGGTGGTTTTTGCCATTTGTCAGGATATCTCGCTGCGTATTGAGGCCGAGCGTATTGTGAAGCTATCGGAGGAGAAGTTTAGCAAAGCATTTGAGAACAACGCGGTGATGATGGTAATTAGCAGCTTCAATGAGGGACGTTTTATAGATGTGAATGAGACCTTTTTGAATATTACAGGGCTAAACCGCGAGCATGTAATTGGCGCTACCTCGCGCGAGCTAAACATCTTTCCTGACATCAAGCTGCGAAATCAGCTTAAGGAGGTGATATCCAAGCAGGGTAGGGTTTTGGATGCTGAAATCTCGCTTATAAATTCGCAAGGACAAAGAATATTGTGTAGCTTTTCTGCCGAGATTATTGAAATACAAGGGGAAAAGTGCTTGCTGTTTGTAATCAACGATATCACCGATAAAAAGCGAGCACAGGAGAAAATTCTGCAAAGTGAGCAGCGCTTTAGGCAGCTGGCCGAACTGCTTCCCGAAAAGGTTTTTGAGGCCAATGCAAGCGGTTACCTCACCTTTGCAAATAACTACCTAAAATCATTCTTTGGCTTTTTGCCGACTACGCTTGATCAGGGCGTTCATATCACCGACCTGTTTAGCCTAAAGGATAAACCGAAGATTATGAACTACCTAAAGCGCAGTGCAGCCAGTCCCGAATTACCGTCAGTCGAGCTTATGGCTCAAAAGCTAAATGGGAACCATTTTCCAGCTTTAACTCATATTATTGCTGTGTTTGAGGGCGGCAAGGTTAGCCGGTACATGGGGGTAATGGTTGATATTTCGGCACAGAAACAACAAGAGTTGGAGCTAATTAATGCGCGCGATGAAGCCGAACAAGCCTCAAGGGCCAAGGAGCGTTTCCTGTCCACCATGAGCCATGAAATACGCACGCCTATGAACGCAGTTATCGGAATGGCTAACATCCTTCTTCAGGACAATCCGTTGGAGCATCAAAAGGAATATCTGCAAAATCTCAAGTACTCGGCTCAGGGGCTAATGTCGCTGCTAAACGATATTCTAGACTTTAGTAAGATCGAAGCTGGTAAGCTCACGGTCAATCGTTATCCTACGGATTTAGGCGAAATTGCCAAGGGTGTATACAATATGTTTAAGCACCTGGCTACCAAGAAAGGGATTGATATTAAACTCGACTACGACAATACCTTGCCCAAAACAGTGCAAACCGATTCGGGTAAGCTTAACCAAATTCTTACTAACCTTACATCTAACGCCATAAAATTTACCCTCAATGGGTCGGTTACTATCCGAATTACGAAGGAAAGGGAAACTAACGCCTCGGTTTGGGTTCGTTTTGCTGTGCTAGATACTGGAATTGGCATACCTTACGAAAAGCATAGCCTTATATTTCAGGAGTTTACTCAAGCCAACCCCAACACAACCCGCCAGTTTGGAGGTACTGGACTCGGATTGGCTATATCGCACAAGCTGGTCGACATGCTTAAGGGTAGTCTTCAGGTAGTGAGCCAGCCCGGTAGGGGCTCCGAGTTTTACTTCACCATATGCCTCCGTAAGGTTAAAACACCTCGAAAAAAGAAGGTTGTGGAGCAGAAGAGCGTGGTAACGCTCAATAGAGAAGGGAATCCCTTTAGGGTGTTGGTGGTTGAAGATAACGAGATAAACTCTTTTATTGCGCTAAAGTTTCTTAACGACTGGGGGCTGGAAACCCAGCTGGCCGAAAATGGAGTCATTGCCATAGATATGGTTAAGGAGAACCAATTCGACCTAATTCTCATGGATTTGGAGATGCCGGAGATGAGTGGCTACGAGGCGACCCAAATCATCAGGAAGCTGCCCGATGCTACCAAAAGCCAAATACCAATCATTGCGCTCACTGCCTCGGCCATGCTCGATGTGCAGGAAAAAATCTTTAAGCTGGGGATGAATGGCTTTATCCTTAAACCTTTTAATCCGGCCGATTTGAAAGCTAAAATATCCGAGCTAATCAAATCAACCTAAACCAAAAATGGGGTTTAAACGTTAGTATATCAAAACCTACATAGTTATGAGACATCTATTTGTAACCCTTGTTTTTACCATTTTCAGCTTTAGCGCCGTTGATGCAAGCGATTCTATTCCTCCAATGAACAAGCAGATTGTTGAGTACGTAAAGGGTGTTATGGGGCAGCAGGTCGAAAGGGGCGAGTGCTGGGACTTGGCTTACCAAGCCCTTAACCTTGTGGATGCATCGTGGGATGGGATGTACGTTTACGGTAAGCCTGTCGATTTTAAAACGGAGGCCGTGTACCCAGGTGATATTGTACATTTTCAGGATGCGGTGGTGAAACGTACCGAGGGGTTTTCTACCATTACCGAAACCATGGAGCAGCATACAGCCATTATTTTAAAGGTATACGCTGTGGGTATATACGAGCTGGCCCACCAGAACACCTCATTCTCGGGCCGTAAGGTGGGCGCAAGCCCAATCGACCTGAATGGACTGGTTAACGGGCAAGTAATTGTTTATAGACCTATTCCTAAGTAAACCTAAGCAAACAGAGTAATAAGCACAATAGTATGAGAAGAGTTGGCCTTTTAGCAATTTTCACTTTATCCGTTTTTTCCTTTACTGCCCATGCGCAACCCGTTGATATCACTGTAAATGTTTTACAAGCATTCTCTCCCCAAGCCCGCCTGCTAAAGTTCGATGGCCAAGGCTATACGGTGGTTGACTCATCCCTACAGATTTCGCAAGGCTCCTATCGTTTTACCCTACCCAGTGGCTACCAAAAAGGGATGTATAGGGTTGATGTGGGCAAGAATATCAAGCTAAACATTGTTGTGGGAAACGAGACTAGGATTGATGTTAACACTGTTGTTTTTGCCCCCGACGATAGCCTAAGGTCCAACGCATCGGTTGAGAATAATACTTACTGGAAATTCCAGCGACAAAAGGCATTACATAGCCAGCAGACGTGGCTAATCCGTTCGTTAATGGATTACTACCCCGACACCTCAACCTTTCAAAACATTCTTCGTGACGAGGTCAAAAGGCTTAGCAACGAGCTAAACCGGTTCGCCGAGGAGTTAATACAATCCAACCATAACCTGTTGGCATCCGAATTTATTAAGCTTGAACAAAGACCTGTGGCATGCGATAGCGACAAGGTTACTCCCGACCAACTTGTTTCAGCATGGTGGAGTACGATAGATTTGCACAACCCGCTAATCAAGAATACACCAGCCTTAAGCGAGAGGGTATGGGCCTACATGGAGAACTATTTTAGCGACGATTTTTACAAAGAGGAGCAGGATATGGAGTTTATCCGTGGTGTGCATGCTCTACTTGCATGGCCAATGGATATTGAGGTTAAATACGCCCTTAGGGAAATTCTGATTAATGGTTTTGTTGATTCGGATTACCAAGATGTTTACGAGTACCTCCAGCTTACTGCTTTTGATGATCTTGAACCCCTTAGAAAACCTGAGCCAGAGGATAAATCGAACAAAAAGCCCAGGGTTAAGGTGGGCGAGAAGGCGCTCGATTTTAGGTTGCAGCCTTTGCAGGGAAGCCCCATCAATCTGTCAAATATTAATGCCGATTACAAGCTGGTGCTGTTCTGGTCGTCGTGGTGTCCTCACTGTATACATGCTATGCCAAAAATTTTAGAGATTTATAAAACCTATAAGGATATGGGTTTCGAAGTTATTGCCATATCGTTAGATGATGAGTCAACTTCATGGGAGCGATACGTGATGGATCTAAACCTCCATTGGATAAATGTTCGCATACCTTATAGTCCCGAAAACGATGTGTATGCTGTATACGATGTGCATGAAACCCCGCGTATGTTTCTACTATCCAAAGATCTTGAGATTGTATCCAAACCTTCCACCATTCGTCAGCTCGAGGTAAGGCTACGTCGTGCATTTTGCCGTTAGAGACTTTTAAAAAGTATCAAAATGAAATGTAAGTATTCTCCGACCCGTCTACTTTTTATACTACTAGCCTTGCTGCCACTAACCTTTAGCTCATGCGTGCAGTATAAACTGATCAATATTCAAACCCTTAGGCCTGCCGAACTAACCATACCAAGCAATTTTGTGCAGCCACTTGTGGTGGTTGGTATCTACGAGGGTATCCAAGGAGTACCCGAAAGTATGGCTCAAGCTTCGCTCGATAGCACAGCGGCCATTGAGGCTGGCTTGGTGTTAGCCGAAACTCTTGCCGAATCGCCTTGGTTCGATGGGCTTGAAATACCTGTAAAGCAGCATTATCGCGACGATTCCTCCCATCTGATTTTGCCCTACCCATGGAAAAAGGTCGAAGAGCTTGCTGAGGGTACCAATGCCGACCTTGTTATATCGCTCGAGTATATTAAGCTAACCCCCAAAACAAGCGGATATCCTTTCTGGGATGGCGCAATGCAAGCCTACTACGGATACCTGTCGATGAATGTATATGCATACTGGCGTGTATACGACCTGTACCAGCAAAAGGTGTTCGGCGAACATCTGTATCGCGACACGCTTACCTGGGAGGAGACTGACTATTATCGTGTTAGGGTAGGCGACCAGCTTCCTGGATTCTTTTCTGCTGCAACCTATTCTGGCTTTTTGGCCGGACAGGATTATGCAAAAAAAATTGCCCCATCGTGGATGGACGAACAGCGTGTGTATTTTGTTAAAGGGCCCAAGGCCATGAAAACTGCTGCTGAGTTCGCTCAGAATAACCAGTGGCTCGATGCCGCAGCCCATTGGCAAATAGTTTTAAAGAATTATGGTAATAGGCCACAGCTAGCCGCTAAGGTAGCTTTTAATATGGCGGTTGCCAACGAGATTTTAGGAAGCTTCGATGTTGCTCTGGAGTGGTTAAATCAGTCGGAAAGCTATTACGCACTGCCTGAAACATCATGGTATAGGAGAATTATTGAACACCGCATTAAACTTTTAGAAAGATTATAGCCAACTTCCCATGAACTACCTACTCCTTATCATATTAGTAATAATAGTTTTAGAGTTTATATTTGAACTTATACTTGATTGGTTAAACCTAAACGCTAGAAAGCAGCCTATTCCAGCCGTCTTATCCGATGTATACCCTCCCGAGAGGTATAATCTCCAGCAAAGCTACAAAGTCGATACCACACGATTCTCCTTATTTCAAAACACCATTAACACCTTTGCTATCGTTTTGGTGCTATACTTCGGTGTGCTAGGATCTCTCCACGAGTGGCTTGTGGATTTTAACTTCGGTAATATTCTTACTACCTTGATATTCTTTGCAATAGTAGGGTTTGCTGGATGGATTGCTTCCATCCCTTTTTCCATTTGGAGCACCTTTGTTATTGAAGAGAAGTATGGTTTTAATAAGACCACCAATCGACTTTTCGTTACAGACTCGATCAAATCTCTACTTATTAGCTTCACTATAGCTGGAGGTGTTCTGGCAATAATAGCATGGGTATTTCATACCACACAGGAGTGGTTCTGGGTAATTGCCCTTGGGGTAATGCTTGTATTCTCGTTGTTGGCCAATGCCCTCTATTCAAGGGTTATTGTGCCCTTGTTCAACAAGCAGCAACCGTTGCAGGAAGGTGAATTGCTGAACGCGATAAAGGAGTTTGGCCTAAGCGTAAACTTTCCTGTAAGTAAGGTTTTCGTTATTGACGGTTCAAAGCGTTCCACCAAGGCCAATGCATACTTCACAGGTTTCGGCAGCAATAGACGTGTTGTACTATACGACACGCTAATCGAAAAGATGAGTACCGATGAGATAATCGCCGTGCTAGCACATGAAATTGGCCACTTCCGTAAGCACCATATCTGGATAAACTTTGGCCTGGGTGCAATTCAATCGGCTGTTATTCTCTACGTTTTTGGCTGGTTGGCACAAAGTGTCGAGTTATCCTATGCTCTAGGTTATACCTCAGCTAGCGAACCTGTCTTCCATCTATCGTTGGTTGGGTTTGGGTTGTTGTTCTCACCCATTGAAACAATCTTGGGGATTTTCACTAACAGGTTAAGCCGCAGCATGGAATACCAAGCTGATGCTTTTGCCGCTAAGCATGGCAAGGGCGATGGATTGATTTCAGGGTTAAAAAAACTTTCATCCGAGAACCTTTCCAATCTTACTCCTCATCCCCTGTATGTATATGTAAACTACTCGCACCCTACCTTACTCCAACGGATTAATAGGATAAGCGGTGAGTAATTTTATCAGATTCGAAACCTTTTCACAAAAAAATAATCTACTTTTGCTGGCAGTTAGCCTGCCTCTTTAGCTCAGCTGGTAGAGCAGCTCATTCGTAATGAGCAGGTCGTGGGTTCGAGTCCCATGAGAGGCTCAATTTACTGGGTAGCCACAGGCTACCTTTGTCTTATTTATAAACCAAGGCATGTACGCTACAATTATTACTATAGGAGATGAAATACTTATTGGACAAATTGTTGACACCAACTCGGCGTGGATGGGTAATGAGCTCAATAAGGTTGGGGTTAAGGTTCGGCAAATTATCTCAATATCCGATACAGATGAACAGATTAAAAGCACAGTTAAACAATTGATTAACGATTCTGATATTGTGCTAATAACCGGAGGGCTTGGCCCAACCAACGACGATATAACCAAGCAGGCACTTTGCCAACTTTTTGGCAGTGAGCTTGTGGTCCATGAGCCCACCCTTGAACATATTAGGCAAATATTTGCCAAACGGGGCTTGCCATTAACTGACCTCAATGCACTGCAAGCCGAAGTGCCCAGCAATTGCGAGGTGCTGCACAACCGCTTGGGAACAGCGCCAGGTATGTGGTTTCAGGTCGATGGTAAGGCGGTTGTGGCCATGCCGGGTGTTCCATTCGAGATGAAAGCCATTATGCAAGAGCATATTTTACCTAGGCTGTTAGCAATATCGGGCGGTGAAAGCATTGTTCATAGAACAATTCAAACCTTTGGTCTACCCGAATCGTTTTTGGCCGAAAGGCTTACCGAGTGGGAGGCCAAAATGCCCAACAATATCAAGGTAGCATACTTACCAAACCCAACCTCAATACGTATAAGGCTTTCTTCTTCAGGCCCAAAAAAGGAATTACTTGAATTAGAAATACAAAAGCAGGTTGAAGCTCTCATGAAGATAATTCCCAATAACATCTTTGGCCATGAAGACGACACGATGGCTTCGGTAGTTGGTGATCTATTGGTAGAGCATGATTTAAAGCTTGCTGTGGCCGAAAGCTGTACCGGAGGAACCATTGCGCATCTGATTACCCAGCAACCGGGTTCCTCCCGCTATTTTACTGGTGGCGTTGTAGCTTACGCCAATGATATAAAAATAAGCGCATTAGGTGTCGATGGTCACCTTATCGAAACACACGGAGCGGTTAGTCAGCAGGTTGTTGAGGCAATGGCCAATGGGGTTATGCATAGGTTTAGCACCGATTATGCCATTGCAACCTCGGGTATCGCTGGCCCAACTGGGGCTACACCGGGAAAACCAGTGGGAACGGTATGGGTGGCAGTTTCATCAAGGCATACAGCTGTAAGCCAGATGTTCAGCTTTGGTTCCAATAGGGAGCAAAATATCCTAAGAAGCTCGGTCTCGGCTCTCAACATGCTAAGGTTATTGATACTAAGCGAGAAAAAAATGCAATAAAAAGGAATTTTTTTTCAAAATACTTTGGAATTTTAGATAAAAATAGCGTCCTTTGCGCACTGTTTTGAAAATCATACAAATCCAAAATACACAGGAGAGATGTCTAGAATTTGTCAGATTACCGGAAAGAAACTAATGGTTGGGAATAACGTTTCTCACTCAAACAAGAAGACCAAGAGGAGATTCTACCCCAACATAATGAACAAGAGATTCTTCCTCGAGGAGGAGAATCGCTGGGTAACCCTTAGGGTGTCAGCGGCAGGTATCCGCAACATCAACAAGAAGGGTTTGAAGAGCGCCCTAAAAGAAGCTCAGCAAAAAGGTCTAATTAACATCTACTAAAGAATACTGCAATGGCAAAGAAAGGTAATAGAGTACAGGTGATCTTGGAGTGCACTGAGCACAAGGAATCGGGTATGCCTGGCACCTCTAGGTACATCACAACCAAGAATAAAAAAAACACCCCCGATAGGATTGAGCGTAAGAAGTACAACCCTATTCTGCGCAAGGTAACCGTACATCGTGAAATCAAATAAAACATTAAGTTATGGCTAAGAAAGTAGTTGCATCTTTACAGAAAGGTGAGGGAAGAACTAACACCAAGTGTATCAAAATGGTGAAGTCGCCCAAGACTGGTGCCTATGCTTTCCGCGAGGAGATGGTGCCTAATGCTCAAATCAAAGACTTTTTCGACGGAAAAATCTAGTTTTTCCCTTGAGATACGTATTTCGCTTAAAAGCTTCCTGATTAATAGGGAAGCTTTTACTATTTTTACCCAATTCATTCCAAAAATTAGTTGTTATGGGAGTATTCGGACGTTTATCGGGAAGCAAGAAGGAGTCTCTAGATAAAGGTTTGCAAAAAACTAAGGAGAGCCTCTTCTCGAAACTCTCTAGGATTGTGGTGGGCAAGTCAACCGTGGATGATGATGTGCTCGACAATCTTGAGGAGGTACTTATCACTTCGGATGTGGGCGTAGAGACCACCCTTCGTATCATCGAACGCATTCAAGAGCGTGCTGCCCGTGAAAAGTATATCAATACCAGCGAGCTAAACCAGATACTTAAATCGGAAATAGCGGAGCTGCTAGCCGAAAACGAGTCGGGCGATGTAGATAATTCAATAGATACTCCCGATGGATCGCCTTATGTTATTATGGTTGTGGGTGTTAATGGCGTTGGAAAAACCACTACCATTGGTAAGCTCGCATATATGTACAAGAGCGCTGGTAAGAATGTGTACCTGGGAGCTGCCGATACCTTCAGGGCCGCTGCTGTCGACCAGCTCACCATCTGGGCCGACAGGGTGGGTGTGCCCATCGTGAAGCAATCTATGGGGTCCGACCCCGCATCGGTAGCCTTCGATGCGCTTTCGTCGGGCAAGGCCAACCATGCCGATGTGGTGATAGTTGATACTGCTGGCCGGCTGCACAACAAGGTAAACCTTATGAATGAGCTCACAAAGATTAAAAGGGTGATGCAAAAGGTTGTTCCCAACGCTCCGCATGAGGTGCTTCTTGTGCTCGATGGTAGCACGGGGCAAAATGCCTTTGAGCAGGCAAAACAGTTTACCCTAGCCACAGAGGTTACTGCCCTTGCGCTTACTAAGCTCGACGGTACTGCCAAGGGTGGTGTTGTGCTAGGAATATCTGATCAGTTTAAAATTCCGGTGAAATACATTGGTGTTGGTGAAAAAATGACAGACTTGCAGATTTTCGACCGCTTTGCATTCGTTGATTCGTTGTTCTCGTAGCCACATAAAATTGTTTGATAAATACAGAATGGGGAGGGCAATTTTATTGCCCTTTTTTTGTAGCTTTGGTGGCCATTCATTTCTGCGTTCAATTTTAAATAATCTATACAACAAATAGATATGGAAAAAAAGAAGAAACCCCTAGCCACCCGCACCCCCATATATCGCGATACCGGATTTCATCTGGTTGACATTCCTACCATGCAACGGGCTTTTGCCAATGAGCACGACTATTCTCGCCATCCTGAGCTATATATTTATAGCCGATATAGAAACCCGAACGTTGCTGCTGCTGAGGAGATGCTCATGGAGATTGAGGGCAGCCGCTGGTCAGTTCTTGCCGAGTCGGGCTTGGCAGCCATCGATATTGCTCTATCCATTTTTCAGGAACAGGACAATCGAGGAAAATGGCTATTCTTTTCGGAGATATACGGCGGTACAAACCACTTTATCGATAGTGTGCTAATAAAGAGGAGAGGGCTAGATATTCACCGCTTTTCCCCCGATGCCGATGAGTATTCCATCGATAAATTCGAGGCTCTACTTAGGGAGCTAAGGCCAAAGGTTGTCCTATTCGAGGCCATATCTAACCCCATGCTCATAACCCTCGATGGCGATAAGTTTATTGAGGCGGCCAAGCGGTATGGTGCTCGCGTTATTGTTGATAATACCTTTGCCACGCCATTCCTTTGGAAACCTCTAGATAGTGGGGCCGATATCGTTGTACATAGCGTTACTAAGTATCTTGCTGGTCACGGTTCCATTTCGGCGGGTGTGCTCACGGGCAATAGCCCTGAGTTAGAAAGGGCCGCCTTAGAATATAGGAAATTGGTTGGTCATATGCTCTCACCCGACGATGCAGCTAGGCTTTGTGAACAGCTAAAAACCTTTGAACTTCGTTTTCAGAAGCATTGCCACAATGCAGCTGAGTTGGCAACGTTTCTCGATGCCCATGAACGGATCGAAAAGGTGCTTTACCCAGGATTGAAAGACCATTCCACCTACCATAATGCATATAAACTTTTTAATAATAAGGGGTTTGGAGCTATTATTACTTTTGATTTAGCTGGTGCCGACAATTCACAAAAACAGAAGCGATGCAATCAGTTCATAAATCTTGTTAAAGACCATATTCTGCTGGTACCAACGCTTGGCGATGCCGATACCATTCTAATGCCCATCGAGCCGGTTTGGGGCGACAAATACCCTTATCCCGGAATGATTCGTTTATCAGTAGGTATAGAAAATACAGCGTGGTTGATTAGTTTGATTTCTCAAGCGCTCGATTCGCTTGATTAGCATTAGCATGACCTATGGGGATTACAAAAGGTTTCATATTCGATTATAGCAAATGCGTAGGGTGCCATGCCTGCGTAGTTGCCTGTAGTGTCGAAAACTCTACTATTCCCCCTCTAAGTTGGCGAAGTGTTACCCACTACAATAGGCAGAAGTTACCACTTTTGGGCTACGTTCATCTATCCCTAGCATGCAATCACTGCCAAGAAGCACCCTGCCTCAAAGCTTGCCCAAGCGGAGCATACAAGGTAGACCCCATAACCAAAGCCGTAATCCACTCACCCGACCTATGTCTTGGATGTAAGTATTGCACATGGGCTTGTCCATTCGACGCACCCAAATTTAACGTCCAAAGTGGCGTAGTGGAGAAATGCCATTTCTGTTACCATCGGCTAAAGGAGGGTCAAATACCTGCCTGTGCCCAAAACTGCCCAACGGGTGCCTTATCGTTTGGCGAGATTGATGAGCAACCTAATCCCAATGCATTTGGCATGTCGGAGCGCAACATCTATCCCCGCATAAAAGTTACTGGTGATGAGGTGAAAGATGCGGTTCCGCAACTCGACCAGGAGGCAACGCTATCGCCTAATGTGTCCAGCAGGAGGTTATTGCCTTTTGTGAATAATAAAAGTTTTGACTGGCTTAAGGAATGGCCTTTGGCTGTGTTCACCTTCTTAAGCGCACTATTGGTAGGTTGGCAATGGTCCGGCGTTGCGAACCAGAGCATACCCCTTTCTCCTTGGGTTTTTGCAGCAGTAGGTGGTGCGGGTATGCTGGCTAGTACTTTTCACCTTGGTAAGCCTTTTAGAGCGTACCTATCAATCGTAAACATTAAAACAAGCTGGTTATCAAGGGAGATATTGATATTCGGATTGTTTATGTTTACAGGGTTTGCATCCAAACTACTCCACCTAGAATCATTGGAAATTGCTTCGATGCTTGTGGGCGTGCTACTGCTCATATCCATCGAAATGCTTTACGCTACTGTAGGCCGAAGCCTTAAGGATATGATTAGTAGTGGTAGTACATTTGGCATAGCCATAGTTTTTGCAGCGCTTTTTGCTCAGCAGATGAACATATTGATTGCTTTACTCGCCTTGAAAACAATGCTTTTCCTTGTCATAGCAGGGCAAGGCCAGCATAAGCCTTCGGCAGCTATGGCCATGATATCTTTAGTCCGATTGGTAATAGGATTCCTAATTCCATTTGGGCTTATCTCGTTAAAAAACGAAAGTTTTTCCTGGGGTCTACTTATGTTTATCATCGCAAGCGAATTAATAGATCGTTTTATGTTTTATTACGAATTTAAGCCAGCGCGACCTTTCGCTAATAATTATGAACAACCAGATTATTAGGTGTAGCAAGCACAAGCAGTACGAGTAACTTATATATAATTTTGTCGTACAATCATTACTAAATTTTTTAGAAGTTGAGTAAACGAGCACAAAAATCTATTCCATCGAATAGTTTAAAGCTAGCCACCATTATCCTTCTCACATTCTGCCATTCTGTTTCGTTTGCGCAGGAGGGAATAGAAGTGATTGGGCGACTAATTGTCCGAAGGGATACGCCCGATGACGCTACCATAGTACTTTTCAAACAGGGCACAGAGGTTAAGCGCATGGCTCCAGGAAGGGGTGGACGGTTTGATTTTATTCTCGATTATGATTCAGACTACACAATCAGCTTCGAGAAGCCGAACTATGTTACAAAAAAAATCAGCATTAACTCTAGAATCCCTAATACTGCTCAGAAAAGAGCATATACAATCAATTTTGAAGTAGAGCTGGAACCACAAACAGACCAAAGTGCTCTTAAGGTTTACAATAATCCAGTGGCCAAAATACTATTCGAAACAAAACGAAACGATTTTGGTTTTGATGTTGACTATTCAGCCAGTTTCCAGAGGGATGTTGCCGCGGAAGAGCGTAAAATTGCCGAAGATGCTAAGAAAAAGGCAGCCGAAGAGGAAAAGGCACGCATAGCCGAAGAGGCTGCCAAGCGTCGTCAGGAGGAAGAAGTTCGGAAAAAAGCAGCGGAACAGGCTCGAATTGCAGAACAGGAGCGCCTGCGAAAAGAGGCTGAGGCAAGAGCATTAGCTGAAGCGCAAGCCAAAGAAGAGGCACGTAAAAAGGCTGAGGAGGAGGCTCGAAAGGAGGCCGAAAAGAGGCGGCTTGCCGAAGAAGCACGAAAAAAGGCCGAAGAGGAGGCCCGTAAAGCTGAACAGGAAAGGGTAAGGCAGGAAGCCGAGCAGAGACGTATTGCAGAGGAGGCTCGCCGAAAAGCGGAGGAGGAAGCCCGTATGGCTGAGCAGGAACGTGTAAGGCAGGAAGCCGAGCAACGCCGCTTAGCCGAAGAGGCTCGGCGTAAGGCCGAGGAAGATGCTCGGATTGCAGAGCAAGAGCGCCAGCGAAAAGAGGCTGAGGCAAGAGCATTAGCTGAAGCGCGAGCCAAAGAAGAGGCACGTATAAAGGCCGAGGAAGAGGCACGAAAGGAGGCTGAACGCAATAGGCTCGCCACGGAGGCTCGCCGTAAGGCCGAGGAGGAAGCCCGTATGGCTGAGGCAGAACGAATTCGTAAAGAAGCTGAACAACGGCGTTTAGCCACAGAGGCACGTCTTAAAGCCGAAGAGGAAGCCCGTATGGCAGAACTAGAAAGACAACGAAGCGAGGCAGAGGCGCTGCAACTTGCCCAAGCTAAAGTTCGAGAGGAAGCCAGAAAAAAGGCCGAAGAGGAACGCCTTCGTGCTCAGCAAGAGCAACAACGACTTGCTGAGGAGACAGCCAAAAGACGCGCTGAGGAGCTTCGCCTTGAGGAGGAGCGTATTAGGAAGGAAACCGAAAGGATACGTGAGCAAGAAGAACGTACGCGACAACAGTTGCTTCAGGAACAGCAGAGAAAACAGCAAGAGCTCGTTCAACAGGCTAATGAGCGAAAATTACAAACGATGGCTCAGCAAAGCGCTAACAAGGGTACTCCTATACCGGTTGAGAATATGGCTGAAAAGTATGGTTCCGAGATAACCGTTGAAAAATTTGAGCTAAATAAAATAGTACTTACCAGAACTGTTACCAACCGTGAGGGTGTAATTACATTTTATACAAGGGTCGAGCACGATAATGGATCGGTGTATCATTTTAAAAATGGTGAGTTCATAACCGCTTGGCAATACAATAACGAGACCAAGTAACCTTTTTAAACCTTACTTTTTCACTACCAGAATGCAAGTCTTAACCACAGCCTGCCCCCGCAACTGTTACAGCACCTGCACCTTTAATGTGCACGTCGATAATGGCAAGGTTGTAAATATATCGCCAAGCTCCCAAAACAAAGCAACCCCCGAGGGTATCTGCCTAAAGGGATTAAGCTACGTGGAGCGGGCAAACTCTCCCGATAGGATTGTATATCCTCACCGAAAGGATAGTAAGGGCAAGTTTCATCGCATTAGCTGGGATGAGGCATTCGATTCAATATCGGGCCGTTTAAAGCATTACAAGGAGCAGTATGGATCGCAAAGCGTGATGTACTATGCTGCCAGCGGTATGTCGGGGCTAATCAATGAGCTTAGTGGCAAATTTTGGCACGATATATATGGCGGAGCCACAACCGTTTACGGAAACCTGTGCTGGCCCGCTGGGCTCGAGGCTACTCGCCTTACCCTGGGCGAGAATAAGCACAACCTGCCATGGGACTTGGAGAATGCTAAGCTCATTGTGCTGTGGGGGAAAAATCCAGCCGAGAGTAATATTCAGGAGATGATTCCCCTGGGCAAGGCGCTCGATAATGGGGCGCAGCTTATCGCCATCGATCCTCGCCGTACCGACTCAACCCAAAGGGCTACAGTGCTCATTCAGCCGGTTCCTGGAACCGATGCAGCGCTGGCACTTGCCGTTGCCAATTTGTTGATCTTAAACAATTGGATTGATAAAGATTTTATAGATAAAAATGTTCTTGGTTTCGACGAGTTTAAAGAGCACGTTAAAGACTACACATCGCTTTGGGCCTCGGAAATAACGGGTGTGCCCGAGGAGCTAATCTATAAGCTAGCTTGGAGCATCGGCAATATCAAGCCCATGACCCTAATTCCCGGATACGGGATGCAACGGTACAGTAACGGAGGGCAAACCGTTCGGTGCCTGCTGGCATTGTCGGTCCTTACCGGAAATATTGGTAAGCCCGGTGCCTGTTGGCACTACGCCAACCTGCAGAGCTATCTATTCGACGATGTGCTTGAGCCAGACAGCTACTATCCGCCAGCCCAGTCCGATGGTATTACCCGTCGTTCCATTGCAACGGCTCGGCTGGGAGCCGATATGCTGACCACAAAAAATCCTCCCCTAAAGATGATTTGGGTTGAGCGTGGTAATCCCTTGGCGCAAAACCCTGATACTAATATGGTTTTAAAGGCATTCCGTAAGCTCGATTTCAGGGTGGTGGTGGAGCAGTTTTTTACCGATACCGCACTGGAGGCCGACATTGTACTACCGGCTAAAAATATGTTCGAGCAGAGCGATATTATTGGTTCCTACTGGAATCCCTACGTGCAGCTTAAGCAAAAGGTAGTTGAACCAACAGGGGAGGTGATGCCCGAGAATGAGATCTACTACCACCTGGCGCTAAGGTTAGGTTTTGCTAAAGAGGAGGTAGAGAAAGTATTGATTTCACCCGGTGATGAAGGTGTTGAACGTTTTCTGAACCAAAAATTAGGTAGGTTTCCTGAGCTCTCAATGGAGCAACTGAAGAATGGCCCTGTATTAGCTCCAGGATTGGAGGAAATACCATTCTCCGATAATATCTTCAGAACCCCGAGTGGCAAAATTGAACTCTACTCTCAGCAGGCTAATAGATTGTGGGGAGTAAACCCATTACCCTCTTTCGAAAAACCTGCCGAAGGATATTCCGATGATAAGGAGCAGCAGTTAGAGTACCCTCTGCACTTAATGAGCCCCAACACCAAGAACCGTATCCACTCGCAGTTTGGCAACCTAAAGGTTATTAAGATGCTAATTCCCGAGCCTTTTGTAGAGATTAATCCCTCCGATGCCGAGCTGCGCCGCATAAAGGAGGGCGATAAGGTTAGGGTGTATAATTCTCGTGGTGAGGTTACCGTAACCGCTCAGCTAACCTACTCGCTCCGTAAGGGCTGTGTGGTAATCCACAATGGCTGGTGGGGTGCTCAGGGGTGTGCGCTTAATGTTTTGTCCTTTGGCCGCGAAACCGATATGGGCCACGGCACGGCCTTCCACGATAATATGGTGGAGGTGGAGAGGGTGTAACTCTTTACTGCTTGTCAGCTAAATACTGACAATAAGGTATTAGTTGATATGAATTCGGCCCATTCTTTCCTTAAGTATTTCAAATTTTTCTATCCCTTATGTTTATTGGATATAACTATGTCTATTTAAACAGGTTACCTTAAATCATAGAGGGGTTGTGAAAGTGCTGTATTTTACAATTTGTATTAACGTGAGTTCGATGTAATGCGTTGATATAAGACTCCATAAAATAAGGTAATAAGGTTGGATATCTTTAGCTTCGCTCTGTTTTACTAGGTATAAAAAAACCGAAATAAGGTTTATGAACTACAAGAAACCTTATTATAAACTCAAATAACCTTAGTAATAAAATAAATTAAAATGATTATCCGTAAATATACCTAAAGGCTAAATTAAACATATAACGCCATTGCGAGCCTGCCTTTGCCCTGCCTTTGCCCTGCCATTGCCCTGCCATTGCCCTGCCATTGCCCTGCCTTTGCCGGCAGGCAGGCGGCAGGCAGGCGGCAGGCAGGCGGCAGGCAGGCGGCAGGCAGGCGGTAGGCAGGGAGCGTTTTTTACAACGAAGCAATCATTTGCTATTCAACTCAATAGAGATTGCTTCATCCGCCGGCTGGCGGATTCGCAATGATGCTAAGGCTTTAGGTATCATAGCGGACAATCATTTAAGTTTAATAAATTCGCCAATTAATATGGCAGTAGGATATGAAACTTCTTCTTCTGTTTGTGCATGAAGCATCAATTTCTCAGCAAATTCAGCAACTTCGGGATGATGTTCTGTAGTTGCATACTGCACTAAAACCTCCAAAGCCGCTACAATTTGTTTATGTTCTGCCAGCATTTCCGGCAGTTCTGTTTTCAATTTATCCGTCATTGTCAAAACCTGTTTCATTTCTTCAGAAATTTCTCCTGAAGAAAGAAGAGGTAACAGGCCCAGAGGAGGAAGTGCATATTTCTCCTCTTTAACAAAATGCGGATGCATCAATTCAGCAACTGTTTTTGCTGCTTCGCCAGTTTTGCCTGAAAGCTGCGTGGCCTGTCTGAGCATGGCATGTAATTCTTCATGCTCTTTTTTTAATGAAATTGGTGTTTTAAATTCCATGATACTTTTTATTTTTTTAATATTATTAATTAATGTCCTGTATGTCCGCTTGCAGCGTGTTCCATAATGTCATGAAGCGCTTCAACCGTATGTGTGTAGTCAACATAAGCTTCCACAAATGCCCTGCCTTGCTGTTTTGAGTTGTCCTTTACTTTATTGAGTTCGGCAACTTTGTGGTATTTTTCACGAATCAACTTATCGATATGGCTATTCAATTTTACCAAAAAATCATCCACATTTCCATCGTTAAGCGCTTTGTCAGTCATTTGGATAATTTGTTTGGTAGTTCCGGCAGGCTTTAATCCGGTGTAAGGAGCGCCCTCGGTTTCGCGGTGCAGGCGGACGAGGGTCTCAAAAAAATGTTTTTCCACAATGGCATATATTTCCTTATCGCCGTTTTTTAAACTGTAAGTCTTATTGAACAAAGGAATGATTTCCTGTTCCTGTTCATCCGTAATCCATTTCAATACCAGATTGACATTATTCGTTTCAAGCGCCCTGGTAGCGTCTTTAATTACCGGGCCATCATACGAATCGCAATGTGCTGAAGCCGGAAGTGCAGCAAATAACATTAATAGTGAACCAAATACAATCGAGAGGATTGTTGGTAAATTGCTTTTACGCGGTTGAAGTTTAGTTGAACTTTCTTTTCGCAAATTCATTTCTGTTGTCCTCATGATAAAAATAATTTAAATGGTTATTAATAAATTTTGTTAGAACAAAAGTAGGCAGGCAAATATTTTTGTGCGACCTCATTCATAATGTAGTACCTATTTAGTAAATAGAAAAAGTACTAATTTATAAAATTGGACTTTAATACTAAACCACTATGGATTGGAAATCCATAGGTTTCTTGAGTGAATGAAATTCACAAGAGAAAGACAATGCAGAAGAAGACTAATTCACAAAATGATTAAAATTTATAGAGACTGAAAGTAACTGCAATAAAATTGCAGGGTTTCAACCAAAATTTAAGATAATGAATGACCAAAGTGTTTTAACCCCAAATAACCAAGCATTTTTTTTACAATTTTATTATTTATTTTTACCAACGGACAAACGACCGATGGTGATTGCTATACCGAAGGTTCAGGGTGCGTGAGCAGATGGCTTGCGCACCCTTTTTTTATTTTTTCGGGTATCGAACCCTCAAAAATTAGGACAAACTCCCTCCGGCTCATGTTGCCCGATGGTTATGCAGCGCTGGTTGCATACTTTTTACGATACTCCACAGGAGAATGACATTTAAGCCGATGCAGCACCCAGTGGTGATTGTAGTTCTCAATGAACGCTGCAATGGCCCCATTGGCCTCCTCAAGGCAGGAGAACGAGCTTACGGAGAAAACCTGCTCATTTAAAGTCCTGTGAAAGCGCTCGATGATCCCGTTGCACTCTGGGCTTCTCACGTAGGCTTTTGACATTCCGAGCCCCAAGAAGTTCATCTCGTTCATGAAGTCCGCCGAGTCATACTGCGTACCATGGTCAGACCTGAGCTTAAGCTCCAGTCCTGAGCATATGCCCTTGTCAATGCTCCCAAACTGCTGCCTTACCGCTTTACGCACCGGCTCCATCGCAGCAAACCGACTCCCCTTCTTGGCCGTATGCCAGCTTAAAATCTCGTCGTTAAAATGGTCAATAACCCCAAAGAACCAGCACCAACCGTCCTTGCCTGCAAAGAACTTTTTCCCATCCGTGGCCCACATAAGATTGGGTGCGTCAGTAGTTATTTTACCTTCGTGCGTATGCTTTCGTCCACCTCGAACAGGCCTGTTGGCGCTCAGGAGGCTGTTCTCCCGCATTAGCCCGTTCACCCGATGCTTGGCTATTCTATGCCCTTTCCTGGCCAGCTTCCGAGCGATTTTTAGGTAGCCCTCGCTGTGAAACCTGCTCCCCTTTATCTCATCCCTAATAACCTGCATTCCCGTACACTCATAACGAGGCGACGGTATCCGGCGGTAGCACATCCATATCCTTGAATAGCTGCCTTTGCTTCTGAAGTACCTCGCCGACTGTCAGGGACTTGCCTGGTTCGGTGTAGCACTCGATCAGGTCTACCTCATCAAGGAGTCCTTGAATAGTATATTGTCTGAAAAGATTCTTTTCGCTCATTTGTTTCTTAATATAGGAGAGATAGATCAGCGCGATGAACTCGACAAAGAGTTTTCCCTCCAGGCTTTCGACGGAGGAGACAAGCATCCTCTTGCCGTTGAGGCGCTCCTTGATATTGCCAAAAGCCTTTTCCACCACATCCTTGTTCCTGTATATTTCCAGCGCCATCCGCGAGGTCTTGATTTCATTGCTTAGCAGCACAAAGAAACCGAACCGACTTTTAGCCTCGTCCATTGCCGCTTGTCTGGGTATCACCCTGACACCTCTTGCCGGGGTTTGCTTCACCTCGAAGTATTTCGCATAATCCTTCTCGTGTTCGGCTTTCCTCTTGCCGGACATCAACTCCTGTTGAAGATCAATCATCCGAAGGTTGAATTTGCGCCCATCCTCGACCGCCTTTTCGGCATTGTAATACAGGTGGAGGTACATTCGCCGGCTCTCCTTCAGGGTATCGCCCTTATAGGGGCGATCCTGGACGTAGTCCCATTCTATCGTCTGAGTGTATGTATATAAGTCGTATTTGTCGTCATACCGCGACCAGTCACACATGGATTCCTTCACCGATTCGATGGCCTTCTTCACGAAGGATAACGTCGTGCTGGCACTCATCAGGAATTTGATATGGTGCCGATAGAGCCCGTTCACGTTATCCGTACTGTAGAAGCCCCTGTCGGTGACCAGTTT
>Ga0334895_1001578_pt1 | contig 22283 bp, 21 predicted proteins | sample GraSluR3_MG_7_FD_207229 | JGI IMG/M metagenome (GOLD analysis project Ga0334895, IMG submission 207229) | Sludge microbial communities from methane-producing bioreactor in Wageningen University, Netherlands - Granular Sludge_31_05-R3 | ecosystem: Engineered > Bioreactor > Anaerobic >... | reverse complement strand
GAAATATCTGCACGGAAATATTAACAGGAGGACTATTCATGAAAAAGATTGTCGGACTGACTCTCGTACTGATGCTGATCTTCAGCCTTGCTTCCTTTGCGGAAGGCAAAAAGGAGAGCGGCGCACCTGAGTCCATTACTCTCGTCGGCGGCGTCATGCTTCCCCAGGGACATGTCTATTACCAGGCAATGGAAAAGTTTGTCGAGCTCCTCGATGAATACTACACCGGGCCCATCGAACTGAAGTACGAGCTTCACCACTCAGGCTCCATCGGAACCGAAAAGGACATGTTCGAGTTCATGATGCAGGGAGTCTCTGTAGATTTTGCGATAATTTCCCCCGCCTGGGTTGCAACCTGGGACAAGACCGCCCCCATCATCGACGCACCCTTCCTTTTCAAGAGCATCGAGCACTGGGAAAAATCCCTTGAAGCCGGCGCCCTCGATTCTATCGCCGAAACCATCCGCAAGAAAGGCGTCCGTTTTATCGGTTACGGCGGCGGCGGAGCCCGCAGCCTGATCCTCAACCAGCCGGTAAAAACCCTCGACGACTTCGGCAAAATCGACCTGCGTGTTCAGGGTTCTCCTCTGCACGCCGCCGTATTCGGCGCCATCGGCCTGAACCCCACTCCCCTGGACTACACCGAATGTTACAACGCCATAAAGACCGGTGTAATCGACGGTCTCGAGAACGAGCCCGCCGGTCTTGAGGGTATGAAGTTCTACGAGGTTGCTCCTTACTACGCTCTCTCGGAGCACCAGATCACAACCCGCATCCTCTGCTTCTCCGAATCCAGACTTCAGAGCTTCCCCCAGGACCTGCAGGATGCCATTGTAAAGGCAGGACTGGAAGCAGGACGATGGCACCGAAAGACGGAGGTTGCCATGGGACAGCAGATCATCGACAAACTGGCGGCCAATCACGGCCTGAAGACCATTGATTTCACCAAGGCACAGAAAGACGAGATGGCCCGCCGGGCAATGCCTGAGGTTATGAAGTATGCCAAGGAAGTTGGCGCAACTGAAATCGTAGAAAAGATCCAGAACCTGTAAGGATCACTTTTATCCTTCGAATGCAGGCCGGTAAACACCGGCCTGCTTTTCCATTTACCCAGAGGAGCAAAACCGATGCCCTTGAAACTGTTTGATCTGTACGCGAAGTTTCTGATACGCGTAATGATTGTCCTTATGTTCATACTGCTGGGCGCCGTAGCCCTGACCGTGGCCGGCCGCTACATACCCTTCATTCCCCGCTACCTGTGGACCCTGGAAGTAACCAACATATCCCTTATCTGGATGGTTTTTGTGGGCTCGGTGGTCGGTCTCAGGGAATCCCGACACTTCTATATCGATATCTTCGCCAAGGGGGTTCCCCAGTGGTTTGAAGTATTTCTGAAAATTCTCAACTACGTTGTTACCCTTACTGTCATTTATGTGTTTGTCCGTTACGGATACCGCTTTTTCAAGCAGTGGGGACTGATCCAGACCTCGGAACTGACCGGCATTAATCTGGGCTTTCTCTACGCCTCGGTTCCCTTCGCCGGAATCTCGTGGCTGATATTCATGATTGAAAGGTTCTACCACGACTTTATTAAGAAAGATCTGTCGGAGGAACACCACATGGCCGATTCCTACCAGGTCCACCACGAAGATGAAGATACTACAGAAGGAGAAATGGACAAATGACAGCTGGAACAGTCGCCGCGATAATGTTCATACTGCTTATCGTCCTCATAATTTTACGCGTACCGGTCAGTTTTACCCTGGCCTTTGCAGTTATCCCGATTCTCATACTTACCCCCCGGGTAACTCCTCTAATGCTTCTTCAGCGTATGATGGTGCAGTACGGCTCCTTCATTCTGCTGTCAATACCGTTTTTCCTGCTGGCTGCGGTAATCATGAACGAGGCCAAGATAACCGACCGGCTGATACGGTTTTCCCGTTCCATGGTAGGCCCCCTTCCCGGCGGTCTCGGCCATGTCAACGTCGCCGTCAGCATGCTCTTTGCAGGAATCTCCGGCTCTTCCAACGCGGATGCCGCCGGAATCGGGTCGGTCCTTATTCCCGCCATGGAAAGGGAGGGATACGACAAGAACTTTACCGTAGCCGTTACAGCCTGTTCGGCGGTAATGGGAAACATAATACCGCCAAGCATTACCATGGTGGTCTGGGGCGGGGTCATGAGTACCTCCGTTTCCGGACTCTTTCTGGCAGGTTTTGTTCCCGGCGTAATGATCGCCCTCTTCCAGATGGCCCTGGTACTCTACTTTGCCCTTAAACGCGGGTACCCGCGGGATGCCGGCTACAGCCTGAAAGAGTTCGTGTTGAGTTTTCGCGGAGCAATCCTGGCCCTGGTTACGCCTATGATTATCGTCGGCGGAATCGTCTTTGGCCTGGTAACTCCTACCGAGGCTTCCCTTGTAGCGGTTGTTTACTCCCTTATCCTGGGTATGTTCATCTACAAGACCGTCTCCTTCAACAAGTTTATCGGCCTTATGCTGGATACGGCGAAACTGGCTTCCATAGTGCTCTTTGCTGTTGGATGCGCCTCCATATACGGCTGGGTCCTGGCCTACTACAAGATCCCGAACTTCCTGGTTGACGTTCTCGGCGGCATTACGACATCCCCGTCCCTGATGCTGATAATCTTTGTGGGAATCTTCCTGCTGGTTGGAACCTTCATGGATTCCGTTCCCGCAATCGTTATCCTCGGGCCCCTGCTTGCGCCCATTGCCGAACACGTCGGCATACATCCCCTTCACTTCGCCATCGTGGGAGTTGTCTCCCTGGCCTTCGGACTGGTAACCCCGCCCTACGGGCTCTGTCTGTTGATATCCAGCGAGATCGCGGGGATTAACGCCATGCGTCCCCTCAAGGAGGTCGGAATATTTCTGCTTTCCATGCTCGCGGTTCTGCTCCTTATCATATTTTTTCCGTCACTGACCCTGGCTATACCCAAGGCTTTCATGCCGGAACTCTTTTTATAGTGTGCCATGAAAGATAAAATACTGAGTGCCGAAGCCGCCGTCGCCCTTATAGGGGACGGCGCCCGTGTCGCCCTCCACGGTTCGGGGGGAGGCATCTGTGAAACAACCCTGCTGCTGAAGAAACTTGGTGAACGCTTCCAGAAAAGCGGAAAACCGGAAGGAATAAGCATTGTTCATTCCACAGGCATAGGAAACAAGGAGGGCACCGGAATCGACCTTATCGCCTTTCCGGGCCTGGTCAAGCGTGATATTGCCGGCCATTTCGGCATGTCCCCCAAAATGGGGGAGCTGATCCTGGGAAACCAGGTGGAGGCCTACAACTTTCCCCAGGGTGTTCTCTCCCACATGTTCCACGCCGTGGCTGCCAAAACACCCGGGGTTATTACCAAGATAGGCCTCAACACCTACGTGGACCCGCGCCTTGAAGGCGGAAAGGCCAACGATCTTGCCACGGAAGACCTGGTAAAGGTCATAGAGCTGAATGGCGAGGAGTGGCTCTTCTTTCCCCGCTTTGAATTCGACGTTGCCTTTGTCCGGGGAACCACCGCCGATCTTAACGGGAACATTACCAACGAGGAGGACGGTCCCTTTCTGGAGGGTATGGCAATCGCCCAGGCTGTCAAAAACTGCGGAGGGACGGTTATAGCCCAGGTCAAGTATCTGGCCGAGACCGGGACCCTTGACCCGCAGCAGGTACGCATCCCCGGAATCTACGTCGACCATATCGTCGTCGATCCCGAACAGACCCAGACCTGCCTGCACAGTTACGAACCCTCCTTTGCCGGAAAGGTAAGGATTCCCCTTACCCGTATGGAAGCCCTTCCCCTGGGGCCGAAAAAGATTATCGCCCGCCGGGCAGCGAAGGAACTCTTCGAAGGGGCCATTGTCAACCTGGGTTACGGCGCCCCCGACGGAGTGGCAGCTGTGGCCTCGGAAGAGGGAATCCTCGATAAGTTTACCCTCACCGTCGAACAGGGCTCCATCGGCGGACGCCCTGCGGGGGGAGTGGTGTTCGGAACCGCTTACAACCCGGAGGCAATTATTCCCATGGATGCCCAGTTCTCCTTCTACGACGGCGGCGGGCTGGACCTTGCCTACCTGGGTATGGCCCAGGTCGATCAGCACGGAAACGTCAACTCGAGCCGGGTCGGGCGCATGCTGGCAGGCTGCGGGGGCTTCATCAACATTACCCAGAACGCCAAGAAGGTAATCTTCTGCGGAACCTTTACCGCCAAGGGTCTCAAGTGCTCCGTGGGAGACGGCAAAATCAGCATCGACCAGGAAGGTTCGGTACGGAAATTCGTGGACCGGGCGGCCCAGATTACCTTCAGCGGTGATTACGCCGGCAGCCGCGGACAGCCGGTTCTCTACGTTACCGAGCGGGCGGTTTTTTCCCGCAGTCCTGAAGGGCTTATGCTGGAGGAGATTGCTCCGGGGGTCGACATCGAACGGGACATCCTGGCGCATATGGATTTCAAACCCCTTATTTCACCTGATCTGAAAGAGATGGACCCGGACTACTTCCGGGAGTGAGGACCTTTCATGATTACCACCGTTACTACCGAACTGCGCGCCCCGGTGGCGCGCATTATTTTCAGCGTTGACCCGCCGGGAAAACCCCCGGCGGTGGATTATGATGTTATCGACCAGCTGGAAGCTGCCATACACAGCGTCGCCTCCGCGGGCCCCGATATCCGTCTGGTCCTTGTGGAGAGTTCGGAGCCAAAGTATTTTGTCGTCGGGGCCAACCTGAAGGCCCTGCAGCAGATCGACAGCCAGAGTATCCGACCCTGGGTTCGCCGGGGACACGATGTATTCAACATGCTGCAGGAAATGGAGCTTCCGGTTATCGCCGTGGTACGGGGCTTTGCTGGCGGAGGCGGGCTTGAACTGGCCCTGGCCTGCGACTTTATCTATGCCGCCGACAGCGCCCGCTTTGCCCTGCCGGAGGCCGGTCTGGGTCTTATACCCGGCTGGGGGGGGAGTCACCGTCTGCCCTTAAGGATCGGTGCGGCCCGGGCAAAGGAGATGGCCTTCTCCGCCCGGCCGATAGATGCTGAAACAGCCTACGACTGGGGGCTGATCAATTACTACGGACCGGAGGAAGATCTCATTAAAAAGCTGGATGAACTCTCCGCAAGCATCAGCGCCAACAGTCGTATTTCCGTGGCCATAGAAAAGCAGCTGATCAATTCCGCCGCGAGCCCGGACAATCCCCGCATGAAGTTTGAAGAGGCCGCCGCCTCCACCGCCGCCATGAGCTCCAGCGACACCTCCCGCAGACTGGAGGAGTTTTTCGAGAAACGGCGGAAAAAATAACAGATCCTTACTGTAGGAGTCGTCTTATGTCGTATCTGGACAATCCCATCCGGCTGCAGGAAGTACGCAGCTTCTATCTTAAACGTCTTTTGAAACCAAAACTGACCTCGGAACGGGCGGATATCGTAACCAGGTCCTATGCCCGTACCGAGGGGGCTCATCCCGTAACCCGCCGGGCGGAGGCCCTCAAGGATATCCTGGCGGAGATAAGTATCTACATCGAACCATGGGAGCTCCTGGCGGGGAACCTCGGACCGGAACCGGTCTCCGCTCCTGTTTTTCCCGAGGGAGGGGCCGATTTCATCCTGGAAGAAATGGACAGCTACGGCACCCGGCCGGGGGACAAGTTCGAAGTCAGCGAAGAGACCAAGAAAGAGCTCAAGAGGATCCTTCCCCTGTGGAAGGGCAAGACCCTCAAGGAATACGGCCTCTCCCTGATGCCTGAAGGTCCGGTGCGGATGCGGGAAGCCGGGGTATTCTCCGCGGAGAACATGCTGACCTGCGGGACAGGCCATTTTCTGCCGGATTACACCACGGTCATGGGGAAGGGGTTCCGGGGAATCAGCGAGGAGGCGGAAGCCGCCCTTATGACCCTGGACTTGAGCCGTGAAGAGGGATACGAAAAGCGTATTTTTTACGAGGCTGTGCTGACCATCTGCTCCGCCATCAGGGACTTCTCCCTCCGTTACGCCGAGCTGGCCGATTCCATGGCTGTCGGAGAAAAAGACGAAGAACGACGAACGGAACTGGCCGGAATTGCGAAGGTCTGCCGCAGGGTTCCCTGGGAGCCCGCTTCCGGTTTTACCGAGGCCGTCCAGAGCCTCTGGATGACCCACCTTGTCTGTTATATCGACTCCAACGGCTACGGGGTAACCCTGGGACGCTCCGCCTCCTACCTCTATCCCTGGTACCGATCCAGCATCGCTTCCGGAGAGATCGATCGGAAGGAGGCATTGTCCCTTCTGGTAAGCCTCTTTTTCAAGACCAACGATATTCTGAAGCTCTACAACAACAACGCCGCTCAGAATTACGGCGGATTTCCCGTAGGGCAGCCTGTTCAGCTGGGGGGAATCGATGCCGCCGGAGAGGACGATACCAACGAACTGAGTTTTCTCTTTCTGGAGGCGGAAAAAAGGGTAAAACTCTATCAGCCGGATATCGGCTTTCTATGGACGGAAAAGATCGACCCTGACTTTTTTCAGGCGGCGACCGAACTGGTGGCAAGCAACTCAAAACCCAAGTTTTTCAACTACCATGTGGGTTCCGCCATGTACCGTCAGGCGGGATTGTCTGAAGAGACCGCCAGAAAAGACTGGGCCTTTATCGGCTGTGTCGAATACGGGGTGCCGGGTAAAACCTGGACCTGGGCCGATGCCGCCATGTTCAACCTTGCCAAATGCCTTGAACTGGCCCTGAACGACGGGATAGACCCGGTAAGCGGCAGCCGACTCGGCCCCCAGACTGGAAGCCCGGAAGACTTTACGGACTTCGATCAGTTTCTCTCCGCCCTGCAGCGTCAGATCGCCTACATGTTCGACCTTACAGTCCAGGGCATAACCGCCCTGCAGGTTGCCCACAAACACCGCTGGCCGGAACCCTATGAATCCCTGCTGGTCGACGGCTGCATGCAGAGCGGCAAGGAGGTAAACCAGGGCGGTGCCACGTCCTACCACACGGGTGTACAGTTTGTCGGATTCGCCACAGTGGTAGATTCCCTGCTGGCGGTAAAACACTTTGTTTTTGACAACCGGAGCATCAGCTTCCGGGACCTGGCGGACAACCTCAGGGATAATTTCAGGGATAACGAGATACTCCGGGTACGACTGCTGCGGGAGACACCCCGCTTCGGCATGGACCGGGATGATATAAACAGCCTGGCGGGGGAGATCTTTACCTTCTGCTGCGACACTGCAGGCCGTTACCGGGACATCTGGGGAGGGCTCTATACCGCCAGTCTCTACAGCCTTACCGCACACGTGGGCTTCGGAGCACGGGTAGGAGCGACCCCGGACGGACGAAAAGCCTTCTCTCCCCTCTCCGACGCCAGTTCTCCCTCCCAGGGGCTGCAGAACGGCTCCGTTACCGAGATATTCGCCACCCAGGCAAAACTGCCGCACCACAAGGCCATAAACGGTACCCTGCTGAACATGAAGCTGAACAAAAAGCTGTTGTCGGGAGCAGAGGGAACAGCCATGCTGCAGAACCTGATCAGTACCTACTTCAAACTGGGGGGCTTTCATGTGCAGTTCAACGTAGTGGACGTGGAGGTACTGAAGGATGCCCAGGCAAATCCGGACAAGTATCCCGATTTCCTGATCCGGGTCGCCGCCTACGTAACCAACTGGAACCAGCTGAGCCGGGACGTACAGAACGAGATAATATCCCGGGCCGAGATGGAGAGGTTCTGAATACCATGGGGAATGCTGTCAGCGACGAAACCAGGGGTATAGTATTCAACTGCGAATCCTTCAGTCTGCACAACGGCCCGGGAATACGCACAACCCTCTTCCTCAAGGGCTGCCCCCTGCGCTGTCTCTGGTGCGCGAACCCTGAAAGCTGGAGCATGGAGGCCGAGGTCAGCTACAACCGGGAACTCTGCATTCCGGAATGCCGAGAATGTGAAAAGATTGCCGGAAGCCTGCTTTCCGAACGGGACAGGGAGGGAAAAATCCTTATTCCTCCCGGCATTCCGCGAACCGATGCCACCCTTGTAGAAGCTGCCGGAGCCTGTCCCGCCCGGGCGCTTTCGGTGGAAGGCTACGCCGTCTCAGTGGAGGATGCGGTACAGCTGCTCTGCAAGGACCGGCCGTTTTTCGACGAGTCGGGAGGCGGGGTGACCCTTTCCGGGGGAGAACCCCTTCTTCAGCCGGAATTCTCAGCCGCCCTCCTGCGCCGTTTAAAGAGCGAGGGAATACACACAGCCCTGGATACCTGCGGGGATGCGGCACCTGAGATATACAGGAAGGTGAGCAAACTCGCGGACCTTGTCCTTTTCGACTTCAAGGCTGCCGGCAGTGATGTCCACCGGGAATGGACCGGAAAATCCAATGAGCGGATACTGGCAAACCTTGAGCATACTGCCGCTGAACGTCCGCAGCAGCTGAGGGTACGCATTCCCTTTATTCCCGGGCTCAACGGAACTGAAAATGAGATGTCTGCCATGGCGAAGGTATTAAAAGCCCTGGGAATATCCCGGGCTGATTTGCTACCCTACCACCGTCTGGGAATTCACAAGTACCGGCAGCAGGGAAAGGAATATACCCTGGGCTCAGTAACTGTCCCGGTTTCCGAAACTCTGCAGGAGGCTGTTCAGATCTTCCGGGACCTGGGAGTGGAACTGTGCATTCAGTAAATAAGTGACCTATCTCCCGACCTGAGACTCCTGGACCATATTGCCCTGGATGACCAGGGTGAGAACCCGGATTTTACTGTTTTCAATATGCCGGGTAAGCAGTTCGGAGGCTTTTTCGATATCCCGAATGCAGAGGGCGTCTATCAGCTCTATATGCTCCTGAATGGTGACATCCTTGGAAAACTGCTGTTTCAGGCTCAGTTCCCTGAAGGTCTGGGTAAGCCGGTATAACTGGTCCAGCATACGGATAAGACGGCGTCTGCCGCTGGACTGAATCAGATAGGAATGGAAATATCCGTCCACCCTGGCGTGCTCCTGAAAGCTCATATTCTCCTTCAGGCCCAGAATAAGGGCCTTCATCTCCAGCAGCTTCTGAATGCTCAGGGAGTTTGCCGCCCTGCGCAGGGCCAGGGATTCGAGCTCCCGGCGAAGTTCGTAGATATCCTCCAGATCGTCCGCGGTGAAGGGAAAAATGCGGGCGCCCCTCTTTGGCAGGATCTCTATGAGATGGTCCTGCTCGAGGTTCTGCAGGACACTGCGCACCGGCGACCTGCTCACATTGAATTCCCGGGCCAGAAGGTCTTCCCTGAGCCAGGTGTCTTCGGGATACTCGTTCTGAATTATCCGGTTGAACAGGGTAGTATAAATTTCGTGCCGTGTAGTTTTGTTACTCTTCTTTTCCATAATGTCCCAACCTTAATTATTATTACACGGGCCTGAGGTGTTGTATACAAGAAAATTCTCACTTTTTCTCATCCAAAGGGGATAAAACGACACACCTTGTATACAGTTTCCATAAAGTCCATCGCGCTACCTTACAAAATATCATTTATGTATACGATCAGCTGGGCCGCTGGAAAACCATTTGACGTACATCCATTCTCATAGTATAACAGTATGTAGCAACTCAGATACCTACGGGTTGTACTACATTAATATCTTGTGGAAAAGGAGTTTTTCATGCAAGGAAAAAAATGGATAGGTAAACTGTCCATTTCTCTCTTGGTAGTGTTGTCTCTTCTTGCCGTTTCGTGCGCCAAAGAAGAACCCGCCCAGGCAGCAGCCCCCGCTGCTCCCGCCGCATCTCAGCAGGCAGCATCTTCTGATGCAATCCCCGACATGATCGACATGACCATGCCTTCGAGTACCGTTACTCTTCGGCTGGCTTACGACGACCCGACCCTCTGGCCCAAGCAGGCAAACGTTCCCGACCCCGAGCATGCCCAGGCACTGCTCTTCAAGGATTACGTAGAGAGCCAGACCGGCGGAGCCGTCAAGATCGATCTCTACGGCGCCGGACAGCTTGGTACCTACCGGGAAACCCTGGAAATGGTTCAGCAGGGATCCATGGACATCAACATCGGTACCGGATCTCTCGGGTCCTTCTTTGATCCCTTCCAGATCTTCACCATCCCCTACCTCTTCAGCTCAGACGACATTGCTGTCGGCTACTTCGAGCGGAGCGAATGGTGGGCAGACCTGATGGACCAGATGGAAAACGAAACCGGCATGAAGTACCTCGGCATGGGTCAGAACGGCTGGAGAAACTTTACCAACAATGTTCGCGAGATCCGCAAACCCGAGGACCTCAAGGGTATCAAGTTCCGCGTTATGCAGAGCCCCGTATACGTCCGCATGATCGAGTCCATGGGCGGAAGCGCTGTTCCCATCGCCTGGAACGAGCTCTACACCGCACTGCAGACCGGCGTTGTCGACGGCGAAGAGAACCCAATCTCCTCCATCGCCCTGGGAAAACTTCAGGAAGTTCAGAAGTACCTGACCATGGACGGCCACGTATGGTCGGAAAACGTTATGGTTATGAACAGCCGGAAATTCAACCAGATGCCCATCGGGGTCCAGCAGATCCTGGTTCAGGGTGGTATGCTGGCAGCCCGGGCCAACAACGTTGCAGAGCGAATGGTATCCAACATCGTCAAGTTCGAGGAAGTCGCCGCACAGATGCAGGTTTACTTCCCCACCGCCGGCGAAAAGGCTGAATTCCGGAAGGTATCCCAGCCCGCGGTTATCGAATACCTGGAAGGCGAGCTTGGAAAAGACATGGTCGAAGGCTTCCTGACCAGCGTCAAACAGATGGAAGCAGAACTCGGTTGGAGACGATAGTCTCTTCTCACCTTTTTTCTACCGACACCCCCCGGGGTGTTGCGATGGCAGTCCGCTTTCACAGGCGGGCTGCCGTCTTTATCTAATCTACTTCGCTATCAATTGGAGATAATCACCAATGGTAAAATATCTGAAACAAGCCAGTGACATTGTGCATGTGGTCACCAAGTGGTGGCTCTTTGCCTATGTCCTGGCCGTAACTGTTCTGGCGGTTGTCGGCGTCTTCTTCCGTGCCATCGGGAACTCCCTTTCGTGGAACGAGGAGCTGATGCGCTGGATACTCATCGGAATCGGTTACATCGGAGCCGCGGTGGCCCTCAAGGAACGGAGCCACATCGGTATTGAGTTCTTCATTACCCGCATGAACCCGAAAGTACGCAAGTTTTCCATCATTGTCGGATACCTGGCAATTGTTCTGTTTCTGCTCGTTGTGCTCATCTACGGCTACATGTCAGCGGATGTCGCCTGGCGACAAAAAGGTTCCATCATACGGGTTCCCATGTACTGGGTAAAATTAAACCTGCCCCTGGGCTCACTGTTCATGCTCGTTCACATGACCTACTTTACTGTCGGGTTTTTTAAGGAAAAAGGCGACGACCGTGAGTACCTGCTGAGCGGCGGACACGACTTTTAAGGGAGCCGGAGAGTTTTATGAATATTGCAGTATACACAATGGTCTTTCTATTTGTAATTCTACTGATAATCGGCGTCCCCATAGCATTTGTTCTGGGACTCGTACCCCTCATCTACCTGCTCTTTTTCCAGGGGCTTCCCCTTATTGCCATCGCATCGAAGCTTTTCGGCGGTATCGATAACTACGTGCTCCTGGCCCTGCCCTTCTTTATTCTCGCCGGCAACATCATGAACAATACGGGAATAACGAAGGACCTGGTCAACTTTGCGCGCCTTCTGGTCGGTCGTGTCCGGGGTGCCCTGGCACAGGTCAACATTGTCGTCAGTATTGCCTTCGCCGGTCTCACCGGAGCGGCAGTGGCGGACACAGCGGCCATCGGTTCCATTCTGATCCCCGCCATGAAGGAAGAGGGCTACTCCGCCGAGTACGCCGCAGCGGTTACTACGGCATCGTCGGTTATCGGCCCAATAATACCCCCCAGCATCATCATGGTAATCTACGCTTCGGTTACCGGCGAGTCCGTAGGGGCCCTCTTTATGGGCGGCTTTCTCCCCGGTCTCGCTGTAGCCCTCTCCCTGATGATTCTGGCGTACATTTACGCAATTCGAAACAACCACCCGAAACGGACCGAAAGAATCAGCGCCAAGGAAGCCCTGTACATAATCCGCCGATCCGTACTGGCAATGCTGGTACCCCTTATTATTATCGGGGGTATCCTGACCGGTGTCTTTACCCCCACGGAAGCCGCCGCGGTCGCCTGTCTCTACGCTTTTCTGGTAGGCGTTTTCTACTACAAAACCCTTACCGTAAAGAACATGATCGACAGCATCATCGATGCCGGAAGGGTCTCCGCAACAATTCTTCTGATCATCTCCGCCAGCCAGCTCTTCAGCATGGTCCTGACCATCGAGAGAATACCGGAGCATATCGCGGAAGTCATGACCTCCGTCATTACCAACAAGTATGTCTTCCTGCTGGTCGTTAATATACTGTTCTTGTTTATGGGAATGGTTATGGAGATATCCGCCAGCGTTATCATGCTCACCCCGATTCTGCTGCCCCTGGCAATGGAGTACGGTGTGCATCCCCTGCACTTTGCCCTGATCATGCTGGTAAACCTGAACATCGGTCTTACCACACCGCCTGTGGGGGTATGTCTCTTTACGGCTGTGCCGATTGCCAAGTGTTCCGTAGAGAAGATGGTTCCCAAGGTAATGCCCTTTGTGATTGCCGAAATGATAGCGGTACTGTTTATTACCTATATTCCCGAGATCACCCTCTTTCTGCCGAGACTCACGGGCTTTATCGAATAATTCTGAACACCAGGTAGTTCAAGCTAAAAGCCGGCGAAGTATACGCTTCCGCCGGCTTTTTAATTTTCGCCTTCCGATACCCCACTTCCGAAACCCAAGATTGACAATGACTGCCGGCTGACCTATGCTTAGACTGTCATGCTGAAGGAGTCACTGAAAGAGGATCTGGTACTGGTTGATTTCGACGGAACAAGCAAGGAGGAGGTCATCGATAAACTCCTGGATCTTTTAGCCTCAAGCGGCAAAGTAAAGGACAGGGAACAGGCCAGGCAGGATGTCAAGGCAAACGAAGCTGCCATGTCAACGGGAATGCAGCACGGTATTGCAATTCCTCATGCAAAAACCGACGCTGTCGACGAGCTCCTGTCTGCAGTTCTGATCACCCGTAATTCGGTCGACTATCAGTCGATGGACGGAAAACCTGCCCGGATCTTTATCATGACCCTCTCGCCAAAAGACGATACCGGTCCCCATCTCCGTTTTCTGGCGGAGATCGGGAAAATCCTGAAAAAGCGCCGGCTTCGCAAGCGGATTCTCGCGGCAGGCAGCAACAGCGAATTGTACAGGATTCTTACATCCGAAGGATAAACAGCACGGCAGTTGCGGCCCATGCCGTCAGGGCCACCAGAATGTAAACCTGAAATGATGTGACCGAATACAGCGTCTCCCGGACCAGGGATTTGAGCAGCAGCCGTCCCTTTCCCTGCAGCCGGGAGAGCAAGCCTGAAAACTGAAATCCAGGAGAATGGTCGCGTAACAGCAGCTTTCTGCCGAAAAACAGCCACATAAGCGATGCTGCCGCCAGGGGCAGAACAGCGGACAGCATACGATCCGCAGTATAATAGCGGTATTCAGGGAGAAATGGTATCCGGGATGGAAAGACCCCTGTCAGCACGGAACAGAGGGCCAGCCCCGCCATTACGGCCAGCATCGGCGCAGGAGCTTCAGCAATCCTTTCATTCCGCGGCCGGGGCCGGAGGAAAACCGCATATATCAGCTTTATAAATGAAAGTCCGGTACCCGCCGATACAATCGTCATTATCCAATACAGGACCCCGGGACCGCTTGCGCTTTTCAGTAATGCCTTGCTGGTATATCCGCTGAAAAACGGCAGCCCTGCGATGCTTGCTGAGGCAATCACGCCGAACAGAAAGGTCAGAGGCATGTATCGTCCCAGTCCCCCAAGACGCCTGAGGTCCTCTTCTCCTGTACGGTAAATAACGGCACCTATTACCATGAACAGCAGGGCTTTGTAAATAATATGATTTACCGCATGAAAAATACCGGCATTGATACCTGCTTCACCGGCAAGTCCCACACCAATGAGCATGTAGCCCACCTGACTGATGATATGGTAACTGAGCAGCTTGCGTGCGGAATGCTGACGCAGGGCCCACAAGACGCCGGTAAGGGCCATAAAGGCTCCCAGGTACGGCAGGACGGGAACGGATAAGAGCCGCGCAGCGGTATAGACCCCGACCTTGGTTCCATATACCGAAAGCAGCGGCGATACGGAAAAGTGTGCCGCCGGATAACTGTCGACCAGCCAGAAATGCAGCGGCATCGCGGCCGTTTTCAAGGCTACTGCAAAAAGAATAAACACTCCCGCAGGTGTCGATGCCGGAGAGACAACAGTAAGAGCAAGACTCTGCGTCGCACTATAGTGGATTACAATTCCGGTAAAGAGAGAAGCCGCAGCGATTATTTGAAATGCAATGTATTCATAAGCGAAACGAGGTCCGGGCCGTATTTCGGTACTTCCGACTATGATGAAAAACCCGGAAAAGGCAAGGAGTTCCCAACCGACAAGAAGCGATATACAGTCAGCAGCGAGAAGAGCGGTAATACCGCCGAGTATATGCACCAGCAGGGCTGTATTCAGAAGGAGTCCGCGGCGGGAAAATCCGTAACCGTAGGCAGAAAAAGCATAAACAAGACTCAGTACCCCCATGACGATAAAAACAGCGAGTAAAATTCCCTCCAGACCCTGCGGAAGCGCGAAGGAGGGCCGGATCATTGCAGAGCTCCGGCGAGGAGGATTTCCATATATTCTGCCGGTTCTCTCAGTCTGAAGGCAGCGGCTTCAAATACGGAATAAAAATCCTGCGGGAAAAAAGCTGCTGAAAGAGAATACAGGCACAGGACCATGAGTACCAGTAAAGCCCCTGCTGCTTGTCTTTTTGTCATACGGGCGCCCTGGATTCCGTTCCCGGTCTCGTGCGGATGCTGTACTGCGAGCACAAAGATACGTGCATAATACCAGAGGGATACAACAGTCCCGGCAGCGATAAAAACAAGAGGAAGGAGAAGCCCCCTTTCCTGCAGCGCAAGGGCTATAAGCCATTTACTGGCAAAGCCTGCAGTCGGAGGTATCCCGACGATTGCAAGGGCAGACAGGAAAAACATGATAAACATCGCCGGGAAAGAAACGGCGATTCCCCTCATGCGGGGGATAAAGGAAGAACGTTTCCCGGCTATAAAAAACCTGCCGCTCCAGAAGAGTGCGGTCTTCAGGAAAAAATGGTTAAAAGCGTGAAAGACGGCAGCAGCCAGACCAGCCGCCGTACCGCTGCCGATGCCAACAAATATATACCCTGCATGAGCAATACTGGAAAACGCCAGCATCTTTTTCAGATTAAGCTGAAAAAGCGCGCCGATATGTCCTGCTGCAATATTGATGCAACCGGCCATCAACAGAAAACCGAACAGAAGCCTGCTGTGGGCTCCTCCCGCGCCGAGGACTGTGAAAATCAGGCGCAGGAGAGCATAGACGCCTGCTTTCATCACCACACCGGAAAAAATACCGGCAACAGTACTCCCTGCGCCGTCATACGCATCAGCCTGCCAGAAATGAAGCGGAACGAGTCCGATTTTTATGCCAAGGCTGATTACGACGGAAACCAGGACTACCGCGTAGCTTGCAGGCGGCATGTATGAAATCCGCTGGGCAATGTGGGCCATCGTCAGCGTGCCTGTCGCGTTATACAGAAGAGCAATCGCGATCAACAGAAGGGTACTGCTGATTGCTGCGTATACCATATACACAAAAGCGGAAATTACCGGCCTGCGCTTTTTTTTCAGGGCCACAAGGGCAATCGATACTACCGTGGTAAGTTCGAGAAACACAAAAAGGTTAAAGATGTCCCCGGCGACCATCTGCCCGCTTATGGAGGCTGTCAGAAGAAAAAAGAATACATGCAGTTTTTCCTGCCGAGCCGTTCCGGTAGAAAATGAATACAGAAAGGCAAAAAACATGCCCAGGGCAAGAATGCAGAGGAAGATTACCGAAAGCTCATCAACCAGAAGCATGATTCCCAGAGGTGCCGCCCATCCCCCGACTTCGTACAGCAGGGGTCCCCGGATCAGCATCCGGGAAACAAGAAGCACCACACAAAGCGGATGCAGCAGGAAACCGACGCCGACTATTCCCCTCCGCACAGCAGAAGGCCAGAAGCCGGCAAGAGAGCTGAGAAAGGCAAAGATAAGAGGAATTACGATTACCAGTACCGGCAGATGGCTCACCCAAGAGACCGCCATATTTTGTCGATATTGAGTGTTCCAAAATGCCGGTAAATCAGCACTGAAAGCCCAAGGGCTACGGCGGTTACCCCCGCGCCGATAACAATGGCGGTCAAGGCCAGGGCGTGGGGAACCGGATCCACGTAGGTTTCGATCTCTGCGGAGAATACTGGTGCCAGCCCCCCCTCCCTGTAGGCGATGGCTACCAGGAGCAGGACAATTGAGGATTCCATAATTGAAAGGCCGACACATATCTTTATAAGGTTTCGATCGGTCAAAACGCAATACAGGCCGATACAAAACACACTGATTGCTGCAACAAAACTCATTTCGCGAATCATCTGTCTAATCCCCGCTGCGCAGCAGCTGATAATAAATTGACACCAGTCCGGCAGCAACTTTGAACCCAATAATGACATTCAGAAGAGGGAGAAATCCCGCGCTGACCAAATCTCCCGGACTGCCTTTGAAAAACCCCGCGCCGATATTGGACAGGAATCCGCTGCCGTGCACCACTCCCGCAAGTCCCACCAGAATGAAAGCCAGGGCACTGGAATATTCCGTATACGACAGAGCCGTGAGAGAAAGCTTCGGCAGCGAGAAAGCTGTTCCGTACAGAACACTTATCATGATCAATAAAACTCCCATGGTTACGCCGCCATGAAATCCCCCTCCGGGGGAAAGGTGGCCATGCAGAATAACATACAGGGGAAAAAGCCACAGCACCGGGTAAATATTGGCCACAGCGCAGCGCGCAAGATTCGACAGAGTCCGCCTGTTGCGGGACAGCCCGCCGCCGGACATCAGTACTGATACCGCAGAAACGGCAGCGAAGATAACAGTCGCTTCTCCCAGGGTATCAAAGCTGCGATAGTCGAGCAGCACCGCCGATACCAGGTTCAGCGCAGCGGTTTCGGAAACACCATAGCGGATATAATGATCGGAGACCCTCTCTGCGGAAACGGACATCGGGAGAATGGCAGTACCAAGAACAAGGGCACAGCAAATCAGGACCCCGAGGACAATCCAGCGTTGCCTTCTCTTGCCTTTTCTGCTCACTTCGTCTTCCTTCGAGCCCTGCTGATAGCGGTAACGAAGAATGCCGTCAGCAGACCTGCTCCGATAACAGCCTCCGCCATGGCTACGTCCACCGCCTGCAAGAACGAAAAAACCAGCGTCAGACTCACACTGAAAACCGAGAGGACAATGACAGATGTAATCATGCCTCGGACAAGGACTGCCGCTGCTGCGGCCGATACCAGCAGGACAAGAAGCAGAAAATAGGCAAAATTAAACATTTCGCTTCATCTCCTGATATTCATCGACCACCAGGCGCCGACGGGCGCGATGGGAGCGGTAATTTGCCCTGGCGAGGGAATGAATGGATATGGGATTGGTTATAAAAAGAAAGATACCTATTAATACTGTTTTTGCCGCGTGCTGCAGCGAAGGTCCCATTACTGCTGACCCTAGAAGTATGAACCCCGCCCCGATGGTAAGACCTTTTGTCCCGGCATGAAGCCTGCTGTAGGCATCCGGAAAGCGGACCATACCAACCGACATGGCAAAAGAGAAAAACAGACCGATTCCTATAAGGACCATCCCTATAATACTTCTCAGGGTATGGAAAAGTCCCACTACAGACCTCCCTGATGGTCTATAAACTTGACAATGATAAGAAAATCGACAAACAGAAGAAGCGCGTATACCATGGCTATATCCAGAAAAATGCTGCGCTGGAACAGCTGCCCCAGAAGCACCAGTATTACCGTCAGCATGATCCCTATGGCATCGGCGCCGGCTACCCGGTCCAGCAATGCCGGACCGATAATGACCCGGACAAGGCAGACAAGGGAAAACAGCAGCAGTGCGATTATTGCGGCGATAATCATTGAAACATCCTTCGGACCCAGGGGCGCATCCCGCTGGTTATTGTTTCGTCCATCTCTTTTCCCCCAAAGCTTGATACATCAATCCAGTGAACATAGAGGTCGTCATTTTCTTCGTCATATTCCAGGGACAAGGTGCCGGGTGTAAGCGTCAGGAGATTGGCGAGAACCGTAACAGCCGGAAGATTGGGCAGGTCGGCCTTGATCCGCACGATTCCGGGCCAGAAATCGATTGATGGGCGCAGGGCAAGAAATGCTATATAAAAACCGGAACGGACGACTTTCCATCCGAAAACAGGAAGAAAACAGAGAAGGAAGAACAGACGCCGCAGCAGCCTGCCGGGGGTCTGAGGCCCCTCGTCGCCCTTGCCCCGCAGTTTTCCAATACCGAGACGGAAATACAACAGCAGGGTCAGAACGGAGAGCAGTGCTCCGGCCGTCAGGGATTGAACCGAAATATCTCCGGAGAAAAATACCCACACAAGAAACAGCAGGAGAAAGAGCACCAGCTGGCGGCCGTACATGCATACCTCCTCAACTGATTGGTTTGAATGATAAGTAACAGGAGTTCTGCTGTCAAGAAGGGATTGGTCCAGGGAAAACAGTACGGCAAGGATGCGTCAGGAAGCCTATATACAAAGAAGCCGGCTGAAGACTCTCCTCCTGCCGGCTTCCGATTTTACCTGCTCACGGCATGGTTCTACAGAAGATTTCCTTCAGCGTCGAACTCCATCTCTTTCGGTCCCTCGAGAATCTCGATATCCGGGTTCTTTTTCGCCTCGTCCAGCATGGACTCGGAAATCCATATCTCGTCCACGTGGGAGGAGTTCCGTATTCTTAAGACCCTGGGATTGTCCACACCGTTCCCGGTGCGGACATACATGGCTGCCTGTATGGCCAGACGGTCGGTTTTCAGTACCATGGGCGTACGCACGGTAATGGCAACCCTGGCAGTCAGGGCGTTGGGATAGCCCGCATCGAAGTCAGCCTGGTCAAATACCTTTTTAGTTGTGTAATTTGCCATACCCATTCCTATGCAGTTTCCGTGGGTCGCTTCGGAAAGGTTCAACACAACGTACTCCTCCACCCGGGGCGGACCCGAGGCGAACTCGGTACAGTAACTGCCGGTAATGTTGGGGTCCATACCGTCGCCTGAATGGTTTTTCCCGATTTCGTCCACCACCATGATATCGAGCTTATCGAAAAAGATCCGGGCCATCTTCTCCTTGGCTTCGATAAGGAGTTTTGGTTCTTCCTCGAGGATCTCCTCCGGGGTAAGGGCGATGATACGGTTTGTCTCGTCATGGGCGTTCTCGATAATGGACAATCCGAAAAGAATATTGGCGTTGTTAAGAATAGCCGTACCATAGGCCACAACGTTCTCCGCCATTTTGCGGAAACCCTGGCTGTGACAGGCCTCGGCACCCTGGTGCTTGGCGACACCGATGGCCATCATTTTCAGCATGCCGCTTTCGTAAGGACCCCGGAAGGCTGTATGGGCTTTTATTCTTCCCACCAGGACTATTCCGTCGGCCTCGGATGCGTATTTGTCTATATAAACAGGACGACCGTCATCCAGGCTGGCGACCTGAACAACCTCCATGGAAGCCTTTATCGGCGCTCCCACATACTCCTCGGTAACACCGAAGCCCTCGATCATTTCCCGCTGACCTTCGGCCGTTCCGCCTCCGTGGCTTCCCATGGCGGGAAAGACAAAGGGTTTGGCACCCAGCTCTTTCAGGGCCGCAACGGTTTCCTTGATTATCAGGGCAAGATTCGCAATACCGCGGCTGCCGCAGGTAACCGCAATGGTCATTCCCGGTTTAATGGTTCCCGCGATCTTTTGCTGGTTTATCTGTTTCTTTATCTCCCCAGGAATATCTTCCAGTACGTCGTCATTCAGTTTCTGACGGACTTTTACCATCCTTGGAAGCGGGGTGTCGCCGATCATACGTTGAACAACACCATTCCGGTCCCAGACACTTTCGCGCAGATTAGTACTCATTCCACACACTCCCTTATAGCACAGGTATTCGATACTGTTAAAATACAATTATCTTCCATAATCACTTCTTTTTCAACAATAATATAAGAATTGTATTAAGGGAATCTGTAAAAACGGCTTCATTACCATATACCGTATGTAAAAACGCATCCCCGGTCCGGGGAAAACACTGCAGCCTGCTGAAAATCACCGGGGCGCCCGCTTTTCGCAGATCCGTCAGCACATCCAATTCCATACCTTTTTACTAATATACTCATATTTGATCCCGAAGTAAAAAGTTCCGCAAGAGGATAGAGTGGAAAACATGCCGTCATAAGTATACAATCTTATATAATCGAACCCCTTTTGGTTGCGCAACTACAATAATTGGCGTACAATATGGAGACACTTTTTACCAGGAGCCGATTGTGAAAGGTTTTTTCAACCGTTTGCTGAGAATCGACGCAACGAATCACAGTTTTACATACGAGGATATTTCCGACGATATCCTCAAGACCACCCTCGGCGGAAAGGGCCTGGGGACCCATCTGCTGACTGAGGAGAATCCTCCCGGGGTCGATCCCTTTTCTCCGGAAAACCGTTTTATAATTTGTGTCGGTCCGATTACCGGTACACGGGTCTGGAGTCAGTCCCGGTATGCCGTGTTTTCCAAAAGTCCTGCCACCGGAGGATTCTGCGAATCCTACTGCGGAGGAGAACTCGCTCCCAAAATCAAGGGATGCGGGGCGGATGCGATTATCATCCAGGGGAAAAGCAGCTCCCGGGTATACCTCAGCATAGACGAGGAGGGGGTAAAATTCCATGACGCCGGAGAGATCGCCGGTGCCGAAAGCTACGACGCCGAACGCTACATCCTCTCAAAGGCCGGCGAAGGTGCCGGAGCGATGGTTATAGGTCCTGCAGGAGAGAACCTGGCAGCCCAGGCAGCCATAAAATCAGACCTGTGGCGGAGCGCCGGGCGCGGTGGCCTGGGTGCCGTAATGGGGTCCAAGGGCATAAAGGGAATCTCCTTTTCCGGGACAAAAAAAGCAGAAATAGCTGATCCCGAGAAGCTGACGGCACTGGTTAAGAAGATCGCAAAAACATGGAAGGACTCTCCGGTTACAAAGAAGTACCAGACCTACGGGACACCCTCCCAGGTGGCAGTGACCAACGGAGCAGGCTGTTTTCCTACCCGCTACTGGCAGAGCGGAGTTTCAGAGCACTGGCAGAATTTGAGCGCAGACTACATGCACGAGCATTTTGAGGTGTCAAAGCACGGATGCCCGTCCTGCTTTCTGCAGTGCACCAAACACGCCAAAGTGAAGTCCGGAAGGCACGCCGGGCTTGAAATCGACGGACCCGAGTATGAGACCATTTACGCCCTGGGGGGCCTGAACTGCCTCGATTCCCTGGAAGAGGTTGCCTGGCTCAACGACATCTGCGACCGACTGGGGCTGGACACCATGAGCGCGGGGAACCTCTCGGCCCTTGCTGTAGAGGCCTACAAACGCGGCAAGATCGACTTTGCCATCGATTATAATCAACCAGACCGAATGGCGGAGTTTTTCAGGCTGCTGGCCAATGCCGAAGGGGTTGGTGCCATCTTCGCCAGGGGAATAAAAAGCGCCGCCGCGGAGCTCGACCTTGAGGATATCGCCGTACACGTAAAGGGCCTCGAACCCGCGGGATTCGATCCCCGGGTTCTAAAGGGCATGGGACTCTCCTATGCCACGTCTCCCCGGGGTGCCTGCCACCTTCGAGGTACCTTTTATAAAGCTGAACTTACCGGAGAGGTCGCCCCTGATGAGATCTCCGGCAAAGCCCGCTATCATATCGATTACGAAGACCGGGCGGCCCTCTTCGATTCCATGATTCTCTGCCGATTTTTCCGGGATTTCTACCTCTGGGACGAACTTTCCGAGATGATCGAGGCCACCACAGGCATGAAGATGAACAAGGAAGAACTGGAACTTCTGGCCAACCGGATTACCCAGCAGACCAGAGCGTTTAACCGCCGGGAGGGGATAGGCCCTGAACAGGACACCCTGCCGAAGAGACTGCTCAGGGAAGCTACACAAGAAGGGGCCGTACTCACCGAGGCGGACCTGAAGATCATGATACAGGAATACAACAGCATAAGGAAAGAACGAGATGAAAAAGCAC
>Ga0334895_1001573_pt1 | contig 22351 bp, 27 predicted proteins | sample GraSluR3_MG_7_FD_207229 | JGI IMG/M metagenome (GOLD analysis project Ga0334895, IMG submission 207229) | Sludge microbial communities from methane-producing bioreactor in Wageningen University, Netherlands - Granular Sludge_31_05-R3 | ecosystem: Engineered > Bioreactor > Anaerobic >... | reverse complement strand
ATTACCGATAAGGGTATAGGCAACGGAATTTCGCTGCTGATATTTGCCGGTATAATTTCAAGGCTGCCCGACGGTTTGGTGACCATATACCAGTATTACCAGGTGGGCACGACAAACATCGTGGAACTGGTACTGTTTACAGTAGGAGCAGTGCTTATAATAGCAGGAGTTGTGGCTATTCAGGAGGGACAGAGAAGAATACCGGTACAGTATGCCAAGAGGGTTGTGGGCAGAAAAATGTACGGCGGGCAAAGCACCCATATACCGATAAAGGTAAACCAGTCAGGAGTTATACCGGTAATATTCGCGTCCTCGCTGCTGGCTTTTCCACAGACCATAGCGGCGTTTTTCCCGGATAGCGGGTTCAACACCTTCATGGAAAGGTACTTTGCATGGGGCGGGTTTTCCCACACATTGTTTACAGCGGGCCTTATAGTGTTTTTCACGTACTTTTACACCGCTGTTACCTTTAACCCGATAGATGTGGCAAACAACCTAAAAAAATACGGCGGGTTTGTCCCGGGTATAAGACCCGGAAAACCGACGGTGGACTATATAAACAAGGTTCTAAACAGGATTACGCTGGTTGGGGCTTTGTTCCTGGTTGTAATAGTGGTACTGCCGGTCATACTTATGAGGTTTACCGGTCTGAAGATTTACTTCGGAGGAACTGCGCTTCTGATAGTTGTGGGCGTGGCCCTTGAAACCATGAAACAGATAGAAGCCCAGATGCTTATGAGGCATTATCAGGGATTTCTTAAATAGGAGATGATTATAGTGCGCTTGGTAATAATGGGACCGCCGGGTGCCGGCAAGGGGACCCAGGCTGCCAGGATAGTGGACAGATTTTCGGTGCCGCACGTGTCCACCGGAGATATTTTCAGAAAAAACCTGAAGGAAGGTACACCCCTGGGGCTTAAAGCCCAGGAATATATGAACAAGGGTCTGCTGGTGCCGGACGAAATTGTGGTGGAAATAGTCAGGGACCGCCTGGTGGAAAAGGACTGCGAGAAAGGGTTTTTGCTTGATGGGTTTCCCAGAACCGCGGCCCAGGCTGTTGCCCTGGACGGAGTATTAAAGGAAATGGGTATGGCCCTGGATTATATAATAAACATCGAGGTGCCAAGGGAAGTACTGGTTGAAAGGGCGGTGGGCAGAAGGGTCTGCACCGCGTGCGGGGCCACCTACCATGTGAAATTTAACCGTCCTGACCGTACCGGGACCTGTGATGCCTGCGGAGAGGAGCTCATCCAGAGGGAGGACGACAAACAGAGGACGGTTGAAAAAAGGATAGCGGTATACCTTGAACAGACGCAGCCTTTGATAGATTATTATTCGGGCAGGGGACTTTTGATAAATATTGACGGCGCACAGCAGATAGAAAGGGTTTGGGAGCAAATTGCCGGAGTCCTCGCATAACGGGTTTGCCGGAGGTGATATGGGTATGGATACCAACGGTATAAAGCTTGGCCAGGTTGTAAGATCAAGGGCTGGCAGGGACAAGGACGGATATTTTGTAGTTGTGGGCTCAATAGAGCATTATGCGTATATAGCCGACGGAAAAATGCGTAAAACAGACCGGCCAAAAAAGAAGAAGGTAAAACATTTGGCCAGAACCGGTATTATACTACAGGATATTGCGGAAAAACTCGAAAACGGCAGGAAGGTTACAAACGCCGAACTGAGAAAGCACCTGAAAAACCTTAATCCTGAAAGCAAATAGGATCTGGTGAATGGAGGTATGATTACCTTATGGCTAAAAAGGATGTTATTGAAGTGGAGGGCAGGGTTGTGGAAGCGCTGCCAAACGCCATGTTTCATGTCGAGCTGGAAAACGGTCATAAAATACTGGCCCATGTATCCGGCAAGCTGAGAATGCACTATATTAGAATTTTACCCGGGGACAGGGTGACCATTGAACTGTCTCCCTATGACCTTACCCGCGGCAGAATAATATGGAGAGGCAAAAGCTGAGGAGGTATAAAAGTGAAGGTAAAACCGTCAATAAAGCCGATATGTGAAAAATGCAAGATAATCAGAAGAAAAGGCAAGGTAATGATAATCTGTGAAAATCCCAGGCACAAACAAAAACAGGGATAACAGAATACAGGAGGTGTGGTAGTAAGATGGCAAGAATTGCAGGTATAGACTTACCCAGGGACAAGAGAGCGGAAGTCGGGCTTACCTATATCTATGGAATTGGCAGGCCAAGGGCCAGAAAAATACTGCAGGAAGCAGGAGTAAACTTCGATACAAGGATTAAGGACCTGACCGAGGCGGAGATAAGCAAGCTGAGGGAAATAATTGATAAAGACTATAAGGTGGAAGGAGACCTCAGAAGAGAGGTCAACATGAATATCAAGCGTCTTATTGACATTGGATCCTACAGGGGCCTGCGCCACAGAAGGGGTCTGCCTGTCAGGGGACAGGGTACAAAGAACAATGCCAGAACCAGAAAGGGTCCCAAGAGAACGGTCGGCATCAGGCGCAAAAAGTAAGGGCACACCTTAAATGAAGGAGGTAAAATGAATGGCAGCAAGGCCTAGAAGAAGAACCAGAAGACGTGAAAAGAAGAATATTGAGCGCGGCCAGGCTCATATTAAATCAACCTTTAATAATACCATGGTAACCCTGACGGATATGCACGGCAATGCGATTTCCTGGGCAAGTTCCGGGAAGCTGGGGTTTAGGGGTTCAAGGAAATCCACTCCCTTTGCGGCGCAAATGGCAGCCGAAGCGGCGGCCAAGGACGCCATGGAACATGGATTGAGAAGCGTTGAAGTATATGTCAAGGGCCCGGGTTCGGGCAGGGAGGCGGCCATCAGGGCACTTCAGGCTGCGGGGCTGGAAGTCAACCTGATTAAGGACTTGACCCCCGTACCCCATAACGGATGCAGGCCGCCGAAAAGAAGACGGGTTTAAGCAAATAGCAGGAGGTGTAGAAAAAAACAATGGGTAGATATACAGGACCGGTATGCAGACTGTGTCGTAGAGAAGGTATGAAGCTGTATCTGAAGGGCGACAGGTGTTATTCGGATAAATGTGCCATAGACCGAAGGTCCTATGTGCCCGGTCAGCATGGACAGGGCAGGAAAAAGGTTTCGGGTTACGGCATCCAGCTTAGGGAAAAGCAGAAGGCCAAAAGGTATTACGGAGTAATGGAAAGCCAGTTCAGGAAATATTTCAACATGGCCGAGAGAATGAAGGGTGTAACCGGAGAAAACCTGCTTTCGCTTTTGGAAAGCCGGCTTGATAACATCGTATACAGGATAGGCCTGGGCGAATCCAGGAAAGAAGCAAGACAGCTTGTAAAACACGGGCATTTCCTGGTTAATGGCAGAAAGGTGGATATTCCTTCCTACCTGGCAAGGGTGGGAGATGTCATTGAGGTTAGGGAAAAAAGCAGGGCCAGTGAAAAATTCAAGGAACTTGTTGAGAATAATCAGAGGGTTGCTCCTGATTGGCTGGAAGTGGATCTGGAGAAAATGAGAGCAAAGGTTGTCAGCGTGCCAAAAAAAGAACATGTGGATATACCAATAGCAGAACACCTAATAGTTGAGCTTTATTCCAGATAATCAATATAACTGTAATCGGTTGCCCTCGGCAATATTTAATAGAGTTGTTCAAGGAGGGTTTAATTAATGATAGAAATAGAAAAGCCCAAAGTGGAGATTTTGGAAACAAGCAGCGACAATACCTATGGAAAATTTGTGGTGGAACCGCTGGAAAGGGGTTACGGCATAACCCTTGGTAATTCCTTAAGAAGAGTTCTGCTTTCTTCACTGCCCGGAGCTGCTGTGACATCTGTAAAAATAGACGGAGTTCTTCACGAATTTTCCACAATACCCGGGGTTAAGGAAGATGTTACAGAGATAGTCCTTAACCTGAAGACCTTAAGCGTTAAGCTGGACGGAGAGGAGCCCAGGCTGGTAAGAATAGAAGCCGAAGGCGGAGGCGAAATAAAAGCCGGCGATATAGTACACGGTCCCGACGTGGAAATACTCAACCCCGAGCTCCATATAGCAACCCTTGAAGATGACGCAAATCTTTACATGGAAATCACCCTTGAAAAGGGAAGGGGTTATATTTCGGCCGAGAAGAACAAGGAGCCCGGCCAGCCCATAGGGATTATACCGGTGGATTCAATATTCACCCCGGTGACTAAGGTTAATTTCAGAGTGGACAATACAAGGGTGGGTCAGGTTACCGACTTTGACAAATTGACGCTGGAAGTATGGACGGATGGCAGTATCGCCCCCGACGAAGCGGTATCGCTTGGGGCAAAGATACTGAACGAGCATCTGAACCTGTTTATAACCCTTACAGAGCAGATAAGGGACGTTGAGATTATGGTAGAAAAGGAAGAAGACAAAAAGGAAAAGGTTCTTGAAATGACAATTGAAGAGCTTGATCTGTCGGTAAGATCCTACAACTGCCTCAAGAGGGCGGGAATAAACACGGTGGAGGAGCTTACCCAGAAGACCGAGGAAGACATGATGAAGGTGCGGAACCTTGGCAAAAAATCCTTGGAGGAAGTACAGTCAAAGCTTTCGGAATTGAATTTGAATTTGAAAAAAAGCGACGAGTAAGCAGGCGGGAGGGATATTTTATGGCATCAAACAGAAGGTTGGGCAGGCCTACCGATCACAGGATGCTGATGATCAGGAATTTGGTTACAAGCCTTTTAGATAAAGGGAAAATTGTGACAACGGTAACCAGGGCGAAGGAAACCAAAAGCATGGCGGAAAAGATGATTACGCTGGCAAAGAAGGGGGACCTTCACTCGAGGCGCAGGGCAATGGCCTTTGTTACCGATGAAACGGTGGTAAAGAAACTGTTTGACAATATAGCCCCCAAATATATGGACAGAGAAGGAGGCTATACCAGGATAGTTAAGATTGGTCCCAGAAAAGGAGACGCAGCGGAGATGGTTATTCTGGAGCTGGTTTAGAAGTGCTGTTTCCCCAATTCATCTTAAAGAGGGGTTAAAATGGAACACCAGATTTTGATGGAAGACCTTAGTTTCCGTTATAGTGAACAGGACGAAATGGTCCTGAAGGAAATTAATCTTAGTATATCAAAGGGTGAATTTGTAGCGGTTATCGGGCACAACGGTTCGGGGAAATCCACACTGGCAAAGCTTATCAATGCTTTGCTTATTCCCACCCGGGGCAGAATCCGGGTAATGGGAATGGATACCCGGGACCCGGAGAAGGTATGGGAAATAAGACAGAAAGTAGGGATGGTCTTTCAAAACCCGGACAATCAGCTTGTTGCGACCATCGTTGAGGAGGATGTTGCCTTCGGGCCGGAAAACCAGGGGGTTGACCCGGCGGAAATAAGGACAAGGGTTGACGAGGCGCTGAAGGAGGTGGGTTTGTATGAATACAGGACCCACGGCCCCCATCTTTTATCGGGGGGACAGAAACAAAGGGTGGCAATCGCCGGTGTGCTGGCAATGCAGCCGGAATGTATCGTGCTGGACGAAGCCACCGCCATGCTTGACCCCCGGGGCAGACAGGAACTTATGGAAGTGATACGACGGCTCAACGAAAAAGAGGGTAAAACCATTTTGCATATAACCCACTATATGGAGGAAGCGGCCGAGGCGGACAGGATCATAGTGATGAAGGATGGCGAAATAGCGCTGGAGGGCTCACCTTCCGAAATATTTTCCAGGGTAAAGCTGCTTCAGGAGTTGGGACTGGAAGTGCCAAAGCTTGCCCAGCTTAACCTAAGACTCAGGGAATGCGGGGTTGGGCTGCCGGACATTTTAAGTGAGGATGAGTTGGTGATGGAGTTATGTCGATTGAAATCACAAACCTGAAGTATACGTATATGCCGGGTACGCCCTATGAGAAGTCAGCCCTTGAAGATATAAACCTGGAGATTGACGAGGGAAGTTTTGTTGGAATAATCGGGCATACCGGTTCCGGGAAGTCCACGCTGATACAGCATATGAACGGACTGCTGAAGCCCCGGGAAGGCAGAATAAAGGTTGATGACAGGGATATATGGGAAAAGGGATACAAAAGAAGCGAGGTAAGGCAGAAGGTTGGGCTCGTGTTTCAGTATCCCGAACATCAGCTGTTTGAGGAAACGGTATTTAAGGATGTGGCCTTCGGACCCAGGAATATAGGTTTAAACGAAAAGGATATTACAAAAAGGGTTAAATGGGCAATGAACATGGTCGGCCTGAGTTATAACGATTTAAAGGAAGCCAGCCCCTTCGGGCTTTCAGGCGGGCAGCGGCGCAGAATTGCCATTGCCGGCGTTCTTGCCATGAGGCCTAAGTATCTGGTTTTGGACGAGCCCACGGCGGGGCTTGACCCCGAAGGAAGAAGGGAGATCCTCGGACACATCCGCGATATGAACAGAAAACAGGGGATAACAATAATTATTGTTACCCATAATATGGATGAAATCGCCCGGCTGGCCGACAGAATTATAGTCATGGAAAAGGGCAGAATAGCTCACAGCGGAACTCCCGAAGAAGTGTTCAGCGACGGCGGGCTTCTTAAGGATATGGGTTTGGGCCTTCCGTCCATGTCTTCTTTGATGGTAAAACTCAAGAAAAAGGGCTGGGAAGTTAAGGTGAACGTGTTCACGGTGGAAAATGCCAGGGACCAAATATTAAGAAATCTAGGGTGTGGGGGAAATGCTTAAGGATATAACCATTGGTCAGTACTTTCCCGGGGGTTCGGTTATTCACAGGCTGGACCCGAGAATTAAGATAGTCCTGACCTTTGTAATCATAGTTTGCCTTTTTGTTGCAAATAACATTATCGGGTACGGCATATGCGCATTTTTTATTTTTACCGAGCTTGGACTTTCAAGGGTACCCGTCAAATACGTATTCAAGGGGTTGAGGCCTCTGCTGTTAATCCTGCTTCTCACCATATTTGTCAATATGCTTATGGTTGAGGGACAGGTGATATACAGCCTGGGGCCCCTGAATATAACCCGGGAAGGGCTGATGCAGGCGGGGCGGATGGCGGCCAGGCTTGTGCTGCTGGTTATGGGGGCATCGCTGCTGACCCTTACCACTTCACCCATAGCCCTGACCGACGGGATTGAGAAGCTGCTGAACCCCTTCAGAAGACTGGGGGTGCCCGCCCATGAGCTTGCGATGATGATGACCATTGCCCTAAGGTTTATTCCTACCCTTCTGGACGAAACCGACAAGATAATGAAGGCCCAGATGGCAAGGGGTGCGGACTTTGAAAGCGGAAACCTTTTAAGAAGGGCCAAAAACCTTGTACCGCTTTTGGTGCCGCTTTTCATAAGCGCCTTCAGACGGGCGGACGACCTGGCGCTGGCGATGGAGTCAAGGTGCTACAGGGGCGGAAAAAACAGGACCAGAATGAAGGTGCTTATGATGGCCCGGACGGACTATTTTGCTCTGGTACTGGGAGTATTAACCCTCGGAGTCACAATTGCAAGCAGGGGTTGGCAGGTGTTTTAGATGAGAAATATACTGCTTACGATAGAATATGACGGCACCAACTATCACGGATGGCAGCGTCAGGTAAACGCCCTGTCGGTGCAGCAGCTTATTGAGGACAGCATAGAAAAAATTACCGGAGAAAGGGCAAAACTTATCGGTGCCGGCAGAACCGATACCGGGGTACACGCCTTCGGCCAGAGGGCGAATTTCAAAACCGGTACCCGGATAAATACCGTAAAGATACCGCCGGCACTCAACAGTCAGCTGCCGCCGGATATAAGGATTGTAAAGGCCATCGACGTTAATTTGGATTTTCATGCAAGGTACCATGCCGTTTCAAAGAAATACAGGTACAAAATTTACAATGCGCCGATTTCTTCGGCAATATACAGAAACTACAGCTGTTTTATATCCGAAAGTTTAAATTTTGATTTAATGAAGGAAGCTTCAAAGCATATAACCGGCAGTAGAGACTTTTCTTCCTTTTGCAGCAGCGGCAGCCTTGTCAAGTCAAAGGTCAGGAATGTACAATTGCTGGAACTGGAGAGAAGCGGCCGGATGATAGAGATGACAATACAGGCGGATGGTTTTTTATACAAAATGGTAAGAATAATAGCCGGCACCCTTGTGGAAGTGGGGAAGGGAAACATCATGCCCTCCCACATCGGGGATATCCTGGACAAAAAGGACAGGAAACTGGCGGGGCCGACGCTGCCTCCCCAGGGCCTGTTCCTGGTTGAAGTGCTGTACGGCAGTCATTCTTGACACGCCCGGTGCCATGTAATATACTATTTATGTTTATGGATATCGGGCCCACTAGCCCCGGGCCTTATGTCATATACGATAACTTGTTACAGTAAAGCAGAGGAGGGATATTTAAGTGAAAACATATATGCCTAAACCTGATAATATTGAGAGAAAATGGTATGTTGTGGATGCCAAAGGAAAAACCCTGGGCAGGCTTGCCAGTCAGGTTGCCAGTATACTGAAGGGAAAACATAAACCTATATATTCTCCTCATATGGATACAGGTGATTTTGTAATAATAGTAAACGCTTCGGAAGTGGAGCTGACCGGAAAGAAGAAGGAACAGAAGATGTACCGCCGCCACTCGGGATACCCGGGAGGGCTTAAGGAAGTATCCTATGAGAGAATGATCAGGGAAAAACCCGAGAAGGTTGTATATGAAGCCGTATGGGGCATGATACCCCACAACCGGCTTGGCAGAAAAATGATAACCAAGCTGAAGGTATTCAGGGGGCCGGAGCATAAGCATCAGGCCCAGAAACCCGAAAAGCTTGAATTTAAGTATTAATCGTCTATGAAGGGAGGAAAGACAGTGGAGAAGGTCCAGTACTACGGCACCGGAAGAAGAAAGAATTCTGTGGCCCGGGTCAGGCTGCTGCCCGGCGAAGGCAATATAAGTATAAATGGCAGGGACATTGAAGAATATTTCGGGCTTGAGACCCTGAAGGTTATAGCCCGTCAGCCCTTGGAGATTACCGGTACCGCCGGGAGATTTGACGTTATTGCACGGGTGCACGGCGGAGGATTTACCGGTCAGGCAGGCGCTTTGAGACACGGCATATCCAGGGCCCTTGAGCAGGCGGACCCGGACTACAGACCGATACTGAAAAAAGCAGGGTTTATGACAAGGGACCCAAGGATGAAGGAAAGAAAAAAATACGGCCTGAAGAAGGCCAGAAAAGCTTCCCAGTTCTCAAAACGATAAATACCTGCCTACAGTTAATCAGGTTTGTCGGTAAGGATATAAAACCGTTGGGGGCATATTACCCTTGACGGTTTGTTTTATGCGGGAATTGTCATATGAGCTTGCAGGTTTCGCCGGCGTTATGGCGGCAGCATGCTTTTTTGATTATCCGTATTTGGCGAGGCCCATACTTGCGACAAATATATATTGAAAAATGCAAAATATAATTGACATTAAGCAACATATAATATATAATATTATCAAAATAGAAAATTATCCTGTGTTATATGGAGAGTGATGGACTATGAAACTGTTTAACAGGGAAAAAGTTTCCGACGAGAGAGTTGAAAACCTAAAAAACAAAATTTATAAAGAGGCATTTTGGATCGCCATAATACTAAATGGCACTTCAATTCTGGTTAAGTTCTACCTGTATGGTATAAATACTGAACCGGTTACCACCGAGTTTTTTATAATTGTTATATTACTGCTCTACAGTGCGGTTAGAACGGTATCGCTTGGCATTTATTCTGACGAGGTGGAACTCCATGACAGAAGAAGCAGAATACCTATGGGTACCAAAAATGTTTTAAGCGGATTTGGAAGCGGTTTCGTCATTGCAATATTCTTTGGTATAAGGAGCTCGGTGCTGTACGGTAGCGGCGGTAACAGGCTGTGGTACTTTATCCTGGTGTTTATTACTTCAATTTTGATTTATTGTCCGTTTTTTATTGCAACAATGATGGTATTACACAAAACTGCTCAAAAAGTCAGTGAAAGAATATCTCAGAGACAACAATAAAAACCTATACTATAGGCAGGTGCTGTTCAATGAAGAATATAAAACTGAAGCTGGCGAGAATCGAAAAGGATCTGACACAGGAACAGCTGGCTGAAAGGGTTAATGTAACGAGACAGACCATAGGTCTCATTGAAGCGTGCAGATATAATCCTTCAATCAGGCTTTGTATTGCAATCTGTAAAGAGCTCGACAAAACTCTGAATGATATTTTTTGGGAGGAATAGTAAATGAAAAGAATTGAAGATGAAAGAATAATTGCTGAAAAGAGAAGAATAAATTCAAGCGCGTTTGGCATATGTTTTATGGCTTTATGGGGCATACTGCTGTTTCGGCAGTTTGTGCTGCAGCAACACATAAGCGAATACCTGGATATATTCCTTCTTACAATAGGACTGTCTATATATATAACGGTAAACAACGTGCTCAAGGGCCTTTATCTGACCTATAGGAGTAAAAGGGCGAGAAAGAAAGTGGTTATGACAGGGGCACTGGTTGGTACGGTTACATTTGCAGCGGTGCAGTTTTTTGTGGCGGGGTATGACTTTAAGAGCCCTGTGGATATACTTAAATCAATCTTTCCGGCTGTATTATTCTTTGCCATCTGGATACTGGGTCAGGGTCTTTTGCTGAACATTAGCGAAACAAAGGGAAACGAGGAAATCGATGATGAATAGCTAAATTTTTTCTGGACATTGCAAAGGCCCGGTGATATAATTTAGAAAATGAATACTAGCCTTCCTTTAAGGTGGTCCGGAGAGGCCGACAAGGAAAGAGCGGGTAAGTGTTATCGGATGCTTACTGTGCAAAGATACTTCCTGTCGGTGACAGGAAGTTTTTGTTTTGATAAAAATAAAAGGAGTGTGGATAATGGCTAACACTGACAGGAACCAACGGGTTGACAGCGGCGCAATTTTGGAGGGTGATACCCTCACCACCGGCAAGAGAGCAGTTTTGGGACTGCAGCATACCTTTACAATGTTTGGAGCTACTGTTCTTGTTCCCATTATTACCGGGATGAACATTTCAGTAGCTCTTTTCATGGCGGGCGTCGGGACACTGCTGTTTCATTTCATCACCAAAAAGAAGGTGCCGGTATTTCTGGGATCGTCCTTTGCCTTTATTCCGCCCATTTTAGCGGCAGCGGCCGCGGTTGCAGCCGTGAACGGTGTTGCGTATGAAGCTGGTGACGCCTATGCCGAAGGGCTTGCCTATGCCCAGGGAGGAATCGTAATAGCAGGGCTTGTATACCTCGTCATAGCGGGCCTGGTACAGGTGTTCGGTTATGAAAAAATTGTGAGTTTTTTCCCTCCGATAGTAACCGGGCCGATAATAATGACCATTGGCCTTCTGCTTGCACCTACCGCAATAGACATGGCGCAGGGCAACTGGTTTCTTGCGGTGGTTTCACTGTGTACGGTGGCGGCGGTCAGCATATTTGCAAAAGGCTTTATAAAGGTACTTCCGGTTCTAATAGGCCTTTTTGTAGGGTATATGGTATCCATTATGACCGGGAACGTTGACTTCACCCCCTTTGTGGAAGCGGATTGGTTCGGAATGCCCCCCTTCCAGATGGCCAAGTTCAACCTTGAAATGATAATGATGGTGGCTCCGGTAGCCATAGTTACAGTGGTGGAGCACATAGGCGACGTACTGGCGGTGGGCGCCACGGTGGAAAAGAACCTGGTGGAAGAACCGGGTCTTTCCAGAACCCTTATGGGGGACGGGTTGGCCACCTGTGTATCCGCCATGTTCGGCGGCCCTGCCAATACAACCTATTCCGAAAACACCGGGGTCCTTGCCCTTACAAAGGTGTATAACCCTGTTGTCATGAGGGTCGCGGCATGTTTTGCAATAATACTTTCCATAGTACCCAAACTCGGAGCATTTATAAATACCATACCCACTGCCGTTGTGGGCGGTATATCCATAATACTGTTCGGTATGATAGCCGGTGTGGGTGTCAGGACAGTGGTGGAAAATGCGGTGGATTTCAAGAAATCCAGGAACCTTATCATAGCTGCGGTAATACTGATACTTGGCCTTGGGGGAGCAGCCCTGCCGGTGAAAATGGGGATCCTTAATTTCAGCGTGTCCGGCATGGCCCTGGGAGCAATTGCCGGGATCATTCTAAACAAGGTACTCCCCGACCTTGAGTAACACAAAAATTTGCAATATAAAACCCATAAGACTATCAATCGGGGACATTCTGCAGTAAGGAACTCAAGTGGGGACATTCCTCGGCGGCGAAGGCATACTTCATAGAGAGGTGTGTCCCTGACCTGAAAGCTTATCAATCGGGGACATACCTTATCTATCACTTTTAAGTGATTTATTTTTTTTTTGCACATATATTTTTTATATACCCGGCATTATGGGGGGAATATATATATGAGGATTATTATAATCAGAAAAAGGCACTGCCTGGTATCTGCCGTTTTTCTGACAGTCATAATATTTACTTTTACATATATTAATGATATCGTTGAATCCAGCAGGGCCGTATTTCTGCCGGTGACCAACATGGTCGTATTTATTGACGCGGGTCACGGGGGCAGGGACCCCGGTGCAGTGGGAAGGCAGGGCAAGAATGAAGACAGGATAAACCTTGAGATTTCTTTAAGGCTTAAAAGGTTGGTGGAGGAAGGGGGAGGCATTGCAATTCTCACACGGGACGATGATTACGGACTTTATTCCCCCGACGCGCCGAACAAAAAACGGGATGATTTGCAGAAAAGAAAGGCAATAGCCAACCAAAGCGGCAGCTGTGTCAACATAATAATACATTTGAACAGCTTCCCGCAGACGCAGTATTACGGGGCCCAGACCTTTTACCACAGGGGATGTGAAGAGAGCAGGGAATTTGCCATGATACTTCAGGGGGAGCTGAGAAGAATCCTTGACGAATCCAATTACCGCCAGCCCAAGGCGGATGACGACATATATCTTCTGAAGGATAACAAAGCCCCCACCGCGCTTGTGGAATGCGGGTTTCTTTCGAACCCGCGGGAAGAACTGCTTTTGAACCAAGATGAGTACCAGGAGAAAATTGCCTGGGCGTTGTATACCGGCATTTTAAAGTACTTATCGGGAAAGTGAGGCATCGACGTATACCGCCCGCCTCCGATGCTTCACGCAGCAAAACGGAATGGAGGGAAAAATAATGGGTAGAATTGGTACATGCTATCTGGTGCCCCACCCGCCTGTTATTGTCCCTGAAATAGGGCAGGGGGAGGAAAAAGGTGCCCGTAAGACCATAGAATCGATGGAGGAAATATCCCGGGACATAGCCTCTAAAAGGCCCGGGGTAATAATAGTGATTACTCCCCACGGGCCCATGTTCAGGGATGCGGTTGCGGTCGGGGTCCAAAAAAGGTTTGAAGGGGACTTTGGAGGTTTCGGACAGCCCGGCGTTTCATTATCATTCGGGGGGCATACCGAAACGGCATTCAAAATTATGGAGGAAGCGGCACAAAAAGGCATACCCGTTGCAGCCGTAGACGACGGTACCATGAAAAAATACCGCATACCGCCGGAGCTTGACCACGGAGCCCTGGTACCCCTGTATTTTATAAACAAAAGATATCAGGGCTTTGGCATTGTACATATCACTTACGGGCTGCTTCCGGAAAGAGAGCTCTATGAATTCGGTAGATGCATCCAAAGGGCGGTGGAAGGGACAGGGATTGATACCGCTGTCCTCTGCAGTGCCGACCTGTCCCACAGGCTTACCAGGGGAGCTCCGGCCGGCTACAGCAAAAAAGGGGCGGAGTTTGACCAAAAACTGGTATCCTACCTTCGCAATATGGAGGTTGACAGAATCCTGGAAATGGACCCCCGCCTGGTGGAAGAAGCGGGGCAGTGTGGTTACAGGTCTGTACTGATAATGCTGGGAGCTCTGGACGGGTATGATACAAAGCCCGATATTCTGTCATATGAGGGCCCCTACGGGGTGGGATACTGCACCGGTATTTTCGAGCCGATTAGGTCTAATATTGAAACACGTCAGAAAAACACCGGCGCCAAAGACGGTTCGCCGAAACCGCCCGACCAAAAAGAGGACAGCTGCGTGCGGCTGGCCCGGCTTGCGCTGGAAACCTATGTAAGGGAAGGCAGGAAAACAGACCCCCCTGGATGGCTACCCCGCGAAATGATAAGCGAAAGGGCGGGGGTTTTTGTATCCATCAAACAGGCCGGAGGGCTGAGGGGCTGTATAGGCACCATATCTCCAACCACCGAAAATATTGCCCAAGAAATTATAGAGAACGCAATAAGCGCCGGAATAAGAGACCCGAGATTTTTCCCGGTAAACGCCGGGGAACTAGAAAGTCTTGTCTATTCGGTGGATGTGCTGGGCAAACCGGAAGCGGTACAGTCTACCGATGAACTGGATGCGAAAAAATACGGGGTGATAGTACGGTCGGGAAGAAGGTCGGGGCTTCTGCTTCCCGATATTGAAGGAGTTGACACTCCCGCGCAGCAAATAGCCATTGCTTTGCAGAAAGCGGGGATAGGCAGAAACGAATCCTACGTCTTGGAACGGTTTGAGGTGACAAGACACGGATGAGGGTGTGATATTTATGAAAGAAAAGGAAGCGGTGTACTATACGAAGGACCGGGATACCGTCCGCTGTTTCCTGTGCCCGCACGGATGTGTGCTAAAACCCGGTCAGACGGGTATCTGCAGGGCGAGAAAAAATATCGGCGGAAGCTTGTTTTCCATGAATTACGGGCGTGTATCCGCCTATAACATAGACCCGATAGAAAAGAAGCCGCTTTACCATTTCTATCCCGGAGGCCGGATAGTATCGGTGGGTAGCTTCGGCTGCAACCTTAAATGCAGTTTTTGCCAGAATCATGCCATCGCCCACGGCAGTCCCGGGACTGTGTTCATGTCCCCCGGCGAACTGGTTGACAGGGCGCAGGCGGCGGGGAACAGCATTGGAATAGCCTATACCTATAACGAACCGTCCATTTGGTATGAATACGTTTTTGATACCGCCCGCCTTGCGAAGGAAAAGGGGCTGAAAAACGTGCTGGTGACAAACGGCTATATCGGCGCCGAAGCCCTTGACGCGCTGCTTCCCTTTATTGACGCCGCAAATATTGATCTGAAGGCCTTCAGTGACGGGTTTTACAGTAAGGTATGCGCCGGGAGACTGTCTCCCGTTCTTGAAACCATTAAACAGGCGTCGGGACGCTGTCATGTGGAAGTTACCACCCTTGTGGTCGAAGACCTTAACAGCGGTACCGGTGAGTTGGACAGCCTGGCGGAGTGGGTGGGAAGCATTAGCAAAAAAATCCCGCTGCATCTGAGCAGGTACTTTCCGGCCTATCATATGGACAGGCCACCCACCTCACCCGATGTACTGCTGGCGGCCAGGGAAGCGGCGGAAAAACACCTGGACTATGTATATGTAGGCAACATGTCCGGGGTTGACAACAGTACTTACTGCCCGGTCTGCAAGACAAAACTGGTGGAAAGAAACCTGGTTAATACCAGGGTTTTGACTAAGGGCAGCAGGTGTAAAAAATGCGGTGAAACCTTAAGCCTGGTACTGTAGAAATTGTGTTAAACTCCCCCCGAGCCCCATATAATTATATAGGGTATAAGGGGGGAGTTTTCGTTTTATGGCACTGCGAAGGCTGGGATTTGTTTTATTTTTTGTTATTGCTGCGATTGCTGCTGTGTATTATATAGAAAACTATATGGAAATCAGCGAGCAGTCCAAGGAATTGGCAGACTACCAGGTATGGGAAAAGCGGTATATGATGGATAACCCCGAATACGAAAACCTGCGCTTACTTATCGATATTGACGAAAAGGCCCTGTATCTTCTGGACGGGAACACTCTTATCAAGAAGTATCCGGTGGCTACCGGTGCTCCTTCAACCCCCACCCCTGTTGGCAGGTGGAAGGTTACAAGCAAGGCCAGGTGGGGCGGAGGGTTTGGCAGCCGGTGGATAGGCATTGACGTGCCCTGGGGCATCTACGGTATACACGGCACCAACAAACCCTCGTCAATAGGGTACAACGCTTCCCACGGCTGTGTAAGGATGTACAACAGGGACGTGGAGGACCTTTACACCCATGTTAAGTACGGTACGCCGGTTATGATTTACGGCGGCGTCTTCGGCCCCTTCGGCAACGGTGCCAGAAACCTGCGGCCGGGCAGCAAGGGGACCGACGTGGTGGAGGTACAGAGAAGGCTCAGGCTTCTGGGCTATTACAATGGCTCAATAGACGGTATATACGGACCGGCCATGGAAAATGCCCTGTATCGGTTTCAGCAGGACAACGGCCTTCCAAAAAACCGGACCATTTATTATGAAACCTACAGGGCGATGGGTATTATTATGATGGAATAGGCTGCAATACCTCCGGGCGGATGCCCGGGGGCATTACAGCCGTATTAAAATCCGTAGTGTCCGGGTTTATTGCTGGAACTCGGGTTCTACATCGCTTCTGTATATGGGCTCCATGGTATATATATGCCCCATCAGGCTTTCTGTTTTTTGGCCGTCCACAAGGAACTGCACCGCATCTATGTTTTCCAGCCCGGTCAGGGTCATTATCACCGATCCGACCAGCAGGGATTCTTCAAGGGAACCGCCGTTCATTCCCGAACCGGAAAAATTGACATAGGCCGTGCCCTCCGCCACTTCGACGTCTATCAGCTTTATCCTCGGGGGAATAACCACCGCCATTTCCTCGTCTTCGGGGCCTTTAATCAGTTCTTCCACTGCGGTCTCGGCCGCAGACCTGTTTGTCAGCGTGACCTGTCTTTCTTCCGCCAGCAGTTTTTCAAGGTCGGCGTTCCCGGTCCGGATATATTCGCTGTTGGCAAAGTACAGCGTTAATTCGACGGTTTCACCCTGCGGATCAGGGGGAACCACTGTATCGCCGGGCTCCGGGCTGCCCTGGTCACTGTTTCCCAAAGGCTGCCGGCATCCCGCTGCCAGAAGGGCTATTATTAATACCAGTACGAATATCAAATACTTTTTCATGAAAGCATTCCTCCCTTATTAGGTGCGTTTCCTGCTTTTATAATAGCCCATAATTGTAAAGATAATGTTAAGCAGTTCTAAAGAATATTTTAATTAAGGGGAATAACAACCGTTACCACAGTTCCTGTCCCCGGTCGGCTGGTGACGGAAACGTCCCACCCGTGCAGAGTGACTATCCGTTTTACTATGGTAAGGCCCATTCCGTAGCCCTCTATTTCTTTGCTGCGGGACGGCTCACTCCGGAAAAAGCCTTCAAAAATACGTGGCAGGGCTTCTTCGGGAATGCCTATTCCGTTGTCGGCTATTTCCAGCCGGTAGGTATTGTAAGAGCGGTAATCATTCAGCTCGATTCTGTTTACGGTTTTGTTTTTGTCCCTGTATTTAAGCGAATTATCCAAAAGGTTCACCAGCATTTCCTTTACCAGGTTTTTATCGCAGTAAATCCTCAGGTCGGCTCCGATATCGTTCTTTATATTCACATTAAGCGATGCGGCCAGCGGGGTCATCACCCTTACCGTGTCCTTTACGATGTCCGAAATACAGGCATATTTCCTGTTTAGGGTCTCCTCCTCAAGCCGTGTCAGCGTAAGCAGCCGGGATATCAGCATTGACAGCCTGTCCACTTCGGTTACCACATCTTTAAGAAACTCCCTGTGCCGGCCGGGGGGTTTTTCACCTATCAGCAGGGCTTCCACCAGCGCCTTGATGGAAGCAAGCGGGGTTTTCAGTTCATGGGAAACGTCGCCGATGAATTTGCGGCGGTTGACTTCAATTCTGTGCAGTTCGGTGCTCATTGAGTTTATGGTATCCGCCAGCAGGCCTATTTCATCGTTTCTTTTAATTTTAATTTTTTCTCCCAGGTGTCCCCTTGAAAGCCGTTTTGAAAAGGCTATCAGCCTGTTTAAAGGATTGGAAAGGCGGTAGGCGGCGGCGGAACTGAATAAGATACCGGCAAGGCCGGCCATAAGGGATATGAGTATAACCCTGATGCGCAGCGCGTCATAAGCTTCAAACAGCTCGTCCACATTAACCGAAACCATTACCGCACCCTCTGTCCGCATGTTTTCCCTTGTACCTGAAATTACCGGTACCGCCAGCTGCAGTATCTTGTTTCCGGTGTCATACACCGCCCGGGAATCGCTGCCCGAAAGGGCTTGTCTTATCTGGGGATTTGTTATTTGCTGCCCGGTATAACGGTTGGCACTGTCGGCCGTCACCACCGATTCCCCGTTTAACAGCAGAAACCGGGCACCGGTGGTGACGGTATACTGCTCGAGGATTTCGGATATATAGAAAATGTCGTCCGGGTTCTGGGATGCCAGGTTGGCGGCAATGTTTCCGTAGGTGAAATAGGTAATGGTCACTTCCTCAAGCCGGGACTGAAAATAGCTGTCCAGAATGAGCAGGTCCACCGCCAGTATCGAAACCAGAATAATCAGAGAATAAACCAGTATAAGCCTTGTCCTGAGGCTTCTAAACATTGCCCTTGTCTCCCTTTTCGAAATAGTAGCCGCTTCCCCACTTGGTCCTGATGTAGGACGGATTGGAAGGGTCTTCCTCGATTTTTTCCCTTATGTTTCTTATATGCACGTCTATTGTGCGCGTATCAAAACCCTCTTCGCCCCATATCATCTCGTACAGCTGTTCCCTGCCGAATATTCTGCCCGGGTTCTTCAAAAACACTTCCAGCAGCCTGTATTCCTTGACGGTGAGCGGTATTTCCCTGTTTTTAACCCTTATTTTCTGCATGCCTTCCTCCAGCTCAAGGTCTCCTGCGGCAATACGTTGCGGGGGCTGCCGTGTTTTCTGCATGCGCCGGCTTACCGCCCTTATACGGGCTATAAGTTCCATTGTGTTAAAGGGCTTTGTCAGGTAATCGTCGGCTCCTATGTCCAGGCCGACTATTTTATCGAGGGGATCGTTTCGAGCGGTCAGCATTATTATGGGTACATCCGAACTTTCCCTGAACATTCTGCACAGCGACATTCCGTCTATCTGGGGCAGCATCAGGTCAAGAATCACCAGGTCATAGCCGGTACCTTTAAATTTGGTCAGGGCCTCTGTACCGCTGTAGGCGGTGTCAACCGAAAACCCGTGGACCTCAAGGCTGCTTTTAAGGCCCTTGACCAGCAGTTTTTCATCGTCTACCAGTAAAATTCTCATGTTTGCAACCTCCCGTCAAACACGTCGAACACAGGGGCAGGTTCCCTGTTTGCGGAAACTGTTCCCTGCCACATTTTATATTCTACCATAATTTCAAAGGAATATTGGTAAAAACTAACGGGGTGTCGAGTATTTGAAAATTTTGTATTTTGTCCTGTATTTAATATATAATTAAAGAAGGAAAAATATATGTAGTGGTAGAAATTATACTATGCAAAGTTTTTCAAATTAACACGAGGTGTACAATATGGCAATGCAGATGAAGGATATTATAATGAGCATCACCGTATGGGACATAGTGGATATGGCGGTTATCGCCTATATCACTTACAGGCTGTTTATGCTCATCCGTGAAACCAGGGCGGAGCAGCTTATTAAGGGTATTATTGTTCTGGTATTCGCAACCTGGGTGAGCGGTTTTTTCCGTTTGTATACCGTTAACTGGCTTTTGCGAAACACCATGACGGTGGGCGTGATAGCCCTGCTTATAGTCTTCCAGCCCGAACTGCGCAGGGCTTTGGAAATCCTCGGACGGGGAGGCATACTGTTCGGCAAGCCCCAAAACGAATTCCTGGACAGGGAAACCAGGATGCTGATTGATGAAATTACGCTGGCGGTACAATCCCTCGCAAAAAAAAGAACCGGTGCACTGATAGTTCTTGAGCGGGAAACCGGAATTGGCGAATTTGTTGAGACGGGGGTTACGTTGGATGCCACTGTAACATCATCACTGCTGCAGACAATATTTGCCACAAATACTCCGCTGCATGACGGTGCCGTTATAATAAGGGACAAAAGGATAGCCTCCGCCGGATGCCTGCTGCCCCTTACCGAAAGCAAACGGCTCAGCAAGGAACTGGGTACGCGTCACAGGGCTGGCCTCGGCATATCCGAAAGCTCGGATGCAATAGCTATAATAGTATCCGAAGAGACCGGGGTGATTTCAACGGCGGAGGAAGGAAGGCTGTCAAGATATCTTGACGCAAAGACCCTTAAGGAGATGCTGGTAAGCCGTTACAGGCCCCAGGAGCAGGGGTACCGCAGTTTCCTGAAGTGGAGGGTAAAGGATGTCAAAAATGTTAAATAAAAAAACAAATACCCGGATAATATCAGTCATGTTTGCGGTGGCCCTCTGGCTGTATGTTGCCAGCGAACAAAATCCGACGGAATACAGAAACATTAAGGATGTACCGGTGAGGCTTATGAACGTCGAAGCCGTAAATACCTCGGGGCTGGTAATCAGGGACCCGCAGGACTATAAGGTTGACATAACACTCCAGGGCAAACGCAGCATACTCTCCGAGATAAAAGCCGGAGATATTATCGCCGATGCCGACCTTAGGGGTCATTCCCAAAAGGGAGTGAACAATGTTCCGGTGGAAATAAAAGGGCTGCCGACAAATATAGAACTGGTGGATTTTAATCCAAAGATTGTAAAGGTAAACATGGAGCAGGTAATAAGCATTCAGGTACCGGTTAACCTTTCCATCGAAGGCAGGCCGCAGCAGGGCTATACCACACTTGAACCGGTAATCACACCGGGAGAGGTTCTGGTAAAGGGGCCCGAAAGCCTGCTGGGCAATCTAAAGGTTGTCACTGCGGTTATGAAACTGGCGCAGGCTTCCGACGACCTGCATGAAGTGCTGCCGGTTAAGGCGGTGGACGGGGATGACAGCGATATTGCCGGGGTTGCCGTTAACCCCAATGTCGTGGAAGTTACAATCCCGGTAAGAAAGACAAAGGAAGTCGCCATAGAGCCGGTTATGGAGGGACAGCCGGCCGAGGGGTGGGAGATAACCGAAGTTTACCAGAACAGGGATACCATTGTGATATACGGTGAAGAGGCCGTGCTGCAGGACATACATTCGGTCAGAACCCGGCCGGTTGTATTGACCGGAATGAACGAGAATACCAGCTTCAATGTAGATATAATAATGCCGGAGGGTACTTCCCCGGTTGGAGACATAAGTGCCATAACGGTTTATGTCAGGGGCGAAAGATGGATTAACAAAGAGTTCTCGATAGACCGGATCAGTTTCACCGGCATCCGAAGGGGTTTGAGCCTGTCGGAAGAAACCGAGCTGCCGGTGGTCAGGGTTGTGCTCCAGGGCAGGCAAAGCGTAATAGACGGGATCGGGGTAGGCGATATTTCTATAACTGCTGACCTTGAAGGTCAGGGTGCCGGGAAACACAGCGTTACTCTAATGGTGGATTTACCGGAGGGTGCCCAGCTTGTGAGCATGGAGCCCCAGCAGGTCCAGATAGAGCTGACGGCTCCGGACCAGGAGCAAAGCGAAGAGTAGCGTATTGGGGGTTGGTATATGCTTGACAGGGAACTGGAGGTAATACTCAATTCCACCCATGATGCGATGATTGCGGTGGACAGGGACGGAATAATAACTATATTCAATAAAGCGGCCGCAAGGCTTACCGGAGTGGATATGAAGGATGCATTGGGCAGGCCGGTTCTGGACGTTATTCATAATTCGCGCCTGCCCTATGTTTTGGAGACCGGTAATGCGGAACTAAACAGGGAGCAGGCCCTTAGAAAGACCAGGATAATCACCAACCGGATGCCGGTAAAGGATGAGCAGGGCAGGATAATAGGTGCAGTGGCGGTGTTTCGGGATATCAGCGAGATACTTGAACTGGCTGCACAGATCACCAATCTAAAGGAAGTACAGAGCATGCTTGAAGCCATTTTCAATTCCACCCAGGATGCGATTTCGGTGGTGGACCAGAACGGGCTTGGAGTTATGGTTAACCCCGCCTATACAAGGCTTACCGGTCTGTCCGGCAGCGACGTTATCGGCAAACCTGCCACGGTGGATATTGCCGAAGGTGAGAGCATCCATTTCAAGGTGCTGGAAACCAAAAAATCGGTAAAGAACGCAAGGCTGAAGGTGGGCCCCTCCAGAAAAGAAGTAATAGTTGATGCTGCACCCATAATTGTCGACGGCGAACTCCGGGGCAGCGTAGGCGTTATTCATGATATATCCGAGATCAAAAAGCTTACCGAAGAGCTAAACCAGGCCAAACAGATTATAAGAAAACTGGAGGCCAAATATACCTTTGACGATATAGTGAGTGTTAATCCCAGGATGCAGGAGGTAATAGAAAAGGCGAAAAAGGCGGCCCAGACGCCGGCCACGGTGCTGCTGCAGGGAGAAAGCGGCACCGGCAAGGAGCTGTTCGCCCATGCGATACACAATGCCAGCGGAAG
>Ga0334895_1001572_pt1 | contig 22357 bp, 15 predicted proteins | sample GraSluR3_MG_7_FD_207229 | JGI IMG/M metagenome (GOLD analysis project Ga0334895, IMG submission 207229) | Sludge microbial communities from methane-producing bioreactor in Wageningen University, Netherlands - Granular Sludge_31_05-R3 | ecosystem: Engineered > Bioreactor > Anaerobic >... | reverse complement strand
AATGCGGAACCTGCCTGGAAGTATGCCCGGTAAACGCAATTAGCAAGATACCTGGTATTCACCCAGACGTGATTGAATATCAAAAAGAAGAGATGATTGCCGATGAAGAATATTAAACAAAACTCGAATTTAATAAGAAAAATGGGATGAAACAATGAAGTACTATCGATCACACATTCTTGTTAGTATGGATGAGACTTCTCTCTTGGCAGGTGCTAAAGAGATTGAGAGTCTGATTATTCAGGAGTTGAAGAAAAATAAACTGGATGATGAAATAGCTGTTTTGCCGACCGGCTCGTTAGGATACTTCAACCAGGAAGTATGCTTACTGATCCTGCCTGATAATATCATCTACCGTAATGTTAAAAAAGATGACATACCGATCATAGTAAAAGAGCATCTGTTAAAAGGGAGGCATGTTAAGCATCTATTATCTGGAGAGTTACAGTATCATAGTTTGAGTTTGACTACTCAAAAGAGAGTAGTACTGGAGCATTCAGGAGTTATCAATCCAGAGAGTATTGATGAATATCTCGGCTACGATGGTTATGAGGCCTGGATTAAAGCTCTCCTGAAGATGAAGCCGGAAGAGATAGTCGAAGAGGTTAAGAAATCGGGTCTTAGAGGGCGTGGTGGAGCCGGTTTCCCAACCGGACTTAAGTGGAGTTTTACTGCTCCATTAAAGGCAGATCAGAAATTTCTGCTCATCAATGCCGATGAAGGCGAACCGGGTACCTTTAAAGATCGTCTGATTATGGAAGGTGACCCTCACAAAATCCTCGAAGGTATGATGATCGCCGGTTACGCTATAGGTGCTACTGTCGGTTATATCTATATCAGGGGAGAATACAAATTATGTATTGAACGACTTCGGAAGGCGATTGACCAGGCATATGAATATGGTTTCCTCGGTAAGAATATCTTCGAAAGTGGTTTCGATTTCGATATCGATATCAAGATCGGGGCTGGTGCCTATGTTTGTGGTGAAGAGACGGCCATGATCGAATCACTGGAGGGTAAACGTGGCAATCCGAGAGTGAAACCGCCTTTCCCCGGAGTAGCTGGTATCTGGCAAAAACCGACTGTGGTCAATAACGTTGAGACTATCAGTAATGTTCCCTCCATAATTCTTAAAGGAGCAGAGTGGTTTAAAGCAATTGGAACACCAGAAAGTTGTGGTACCAAGGTCTATACGATCATGGGTGATGTACAGAATCCCGGTTTATGCGAAGTGGATATGGGCACCTCACTAAGAGAGATTATCGAGCATTACGGCGGGGGAATGCTGCACGGGAAGAAGTTCAAAGCAGCACTGGTAGGTGGAGCTGCAGGAGCTTTCATTCCTCCCCATCTGCTGGATGTCAAAATGGATTTTCATAACCTGGCAGAGTTTAAGGCTGTTCTGGGTTCTGGAGCTATTCTGGTGATGAGCGAGGAGAAATGCATAGCCGAAATGCTCTGGTCTATTCTTCGGTTTTTCCGTCACGAATCGTGTGGGAAATGCTCTCCCTGCAGTAAGGGTACCGAATTACTCTACAGGCTGATTACCAGAGTTTTACGTTGTAAAGGTTCGGAGAGCGACCTGCAACAGATGATATCAGTATCTGAAGGGATGCAGGTCAGCCTCTGTGCACTGGGTCAGTCACCACAAATGCCAATAAGATCGGCACTACAGTATTTTCCTGAAGATTTTGCCGGTTATATAAAACGAGCACAATAATAAAAAATAGTTGTATATAAGGAGGTTTCATGAAGATTCTTATTAACGGGAAAGCTTGCGAAGCAGTTCCGGGACAAACTGTGCTGCAAGTTGCCCGAGATAACGGAATCTATATTCCATCACTCTGCTATCATGCTAAGATCGGTCCTGCAGGCAAATGTAGAGTTTGTGTAGTTGAAGTAGAGGGTATGCGCGGTTTGCAGACATCGTGTAATTTACCTGTAAAAGATGGAATGAACGTCAGAACTGATACTGAAGTGGTCAAAGCTCACCAGCGCTTGATCGTTGATCTTCTATTATCATCAGGAAAACATGACTGTTTGTCCTGTGAACAGAATGGTATATGCGAATTACAGGATGCAGCTTATTATCTTGGTATCGAAAGACCATCTTTTGACCTGGCACCGAAGACTATTGATATCGATGAGAGCAGTGAAATGGTCTATGTAGACCGTTCCAAATGTATTCAGTGTGGACGATGTGTTGAAGGTTGTAATAACACTGTCGTTAATGAAGTTATCAATTTCTCAGAACGGGGATTCGATACTAAAATAGCCTTTGATGATTTCCTGCCACTTGGAGAATCTACCTGCGTTCAGTGTGGAGAATGTGTTCAACTCTGTCCCGTAGGTGCTCTACTCGATAAAAATGCTATGGGCAAGGGACGAGCATGGGATTTCGAGAAAGTAACGACGGTTTGTCCATATTGCGGTGTCGGCTGTCAGATGGAATTACATATCGATCGTAGACGAAACGAGATCGTAAGAGTAACTGGTGTTGAGGATGCAGAAGCTAATAAAGGGATGCTCTGTATCAAAGGACGATACGGTTATGATTTCGTTAATGACGAAACGAGATTGACTGTTCCTCTAATTAAAGATAGTAATGGGGCCTTTCAGGAAGCTTCCTGGGATGATGCGATCAAGCTCGTAGCGAGTAAGTTTAAGGAGATAAAAGAGAAACACGGCTCTGACTCAATTGCCGGATTGTGCTCTGCAAAAGTAACTAATGAAGAGAACTACACTTTTCAAAAGTTTATGAGGAGGGAAATAGGCACCAACAATGTCGACCACTGTGCGAGGTTATGTCACTCCTCAACGGTGGCCGGTCTGGCTGCCTCGTTTGGAAGCGGAGCAATGACTAATGATATCAACGATATCAGAAAAGCCGATGTAATTCTTGTTACCGGGTCTGATACAACAGCTGCCCACCCGGTTATATCAGCAAGGATTAAGAAAGCAGTACGTGACAGCAAGAGCAAGCTAATTGTTATAGATCCGAAAAAGATCAGATTAGCAGATTATGCTGAGATCTATGCCTCACAGAGACCTGGCTCTGACGTTGCTGTTCTCAATGGGATTATGCAGATTATCCTGAAGAATGGGTGGGAAGATAAAGAATATATAACTAATCGTTGTGAAAACTTCGATGATTTCAAAGAAGAGATCATGAAGGATAAATATTCACCCGAAAATGTAGAAAAACTGTCTGGTATCCCTGCTGATACTTTGAAAGAAATAGCTGAAATGTTTGCTAAAGCAAAGACCGGATCTGTTTTTTACTCAATGGGTATAACGCAGCATACTACAGGTACTGACAATGTGAAAACTGTTGCAAACCTCCAGATGCTTTGCGGTAATCTCGGTATACCGGGTGGAGGTGTCAATCCTCTTCGCGGGCAGTGTAATGTTCAGGGTGCCTGTGATATGGGTGGCCTGCCTAATGTATATCCTGGTTATCAGAAAGTTACCGATCCAAATGCAAAAGAGAAGTTTGAGAAGATATATGAAAGACCAATGCCAGACAAGGTCGGTCTTACTGTTACCGATGTAATAGATACAGCCTACGAAGGCAAGCTCAAAGGACTTTATATCATGGGTGAAAACCCCTTCCTCAGCGATCCGGATCAACATCATGTTGTAAAAGCACTGGAAAATATCGAATTTATGGTTGTTCAGGATATATTCCTGACTGAAACAGCCGAGTTTGCGGATGTTGTTCTCCCGGCAAAATCATTTGCCGAAAAAGAGGGACACTTCACCAATACTGAGAGAAGAGTCCAGAGACTTAACATCGCTGTAAATGCTCCGGGTGAAGCGAAAGATGACTGGGAAATTACCCAGCTTATCGCTAATGCTATGGGATCTGACTGGAATTATAAGACAGTCAAAGAAATTACAGACGAGATCAATCTCACCACACCCTCATATGCTGGAATCACCTGGGATAGGATTGGAAGTAACGGCCTTCAGTGGCCCTGTCCAACAACAGATCATCCAGGTACACCCTATCTTCATAAGGATAAATTCGCTCGAGGACTTGGCCTGTTCCATGTCATTGAGTTCAAGGAACCGGCTGAACTTCCCGATGAAGAATATCCTTTGATTCTGACAACCGGGAGAATACTGGAGCAGTTCCATACTGGAACGATGAGCAGGAAATCCAAAGGATTGAATAATATTGGTAGACCAACAGTCATGATATCGGTCTTTGATGCTGAAAAACTCGGTATATCAAACAGCGAAACAGTTGAAGTCTCAACAAGAAGAGGTAGTATTGAGATAGCGGCATTTGTTACCAAAAAGATGCGAGCTGGAACAGTTTATGTCCCCTTTCACTTTGTGGAAGCTCCGGCTAATCGCCTGACAATAAATGCTGTCGATCCGGTTGCTAAAATACCGGAGTTTAAAGTCTGTGCTGCTAAGGTAACAAAGCTCAATAAATAATTCGTATCAAGTTACCTTGCCACGGGCTATGATATACCAGCAGTCAATAACCTGGTCTTCCTCGATAATATAAGCGAGATCAAAGAGATTTGTCACAGAGCAGGCATGATTGGGTATGATCGTTATACGATCACCAATTCTGAGAGGATTATCCTCATGAACCCTGATTATGCCATGCTCTTCTGACAATCTTTCTATGACTGCTGAAGGATGTTCTCTTACTAATCCGTGCCCTCTTATAAGCTGAGAACCATGAACCCCCCTGTCCAGTCCGAGACTCTTGCTGCCGGCATCAATAATGATCCGGTTTCTCTGGGGTCGGCTGATTACAGTAGCCATGACAGCGAGTGCACATCTATCTGCCTGAGTTACACCTAAAGAGACCTGAATGTTATCATAAAAGACATAATTTCCGGGCCTGAATTCAGTTATACCCTCAGCTCTTTTAAGATAAAGGGCTGAGGGTGTAGATCCGACACTTATCTCCTTAACTGTAATACCCTGTTCTCTCAAGATCTTTGCCATATCTGTTATTATTCTGATCTCATCAGCAGCAATCCGATAAACCTGATCTACACCTTCTGCTCCGTATATATTGCCCGAATGGCTCATTAAGCCATGAAAACTCAGCTTCCTACTCTTTTTAATTTCCCTTACCAGTTGATATACTTCCGTATTGTCTGTGATTCCTGCTCTCTTCATCCCGGTATCGATTTCAATGAACAGATTCAGCTTCTTACTACCAATATCAAGATATCTATCAAGCTGGTCTATCCCTTCCCTACTATCTACGCAAACACTGATCAATCTGGTTCTGGCTAATCGACTCAATCGCGCAAGCTTGATCTCACCGATGATTTGATTAGCAATTTGTATATCCGAAATACCAATTTCACTCATTACCTCAGCTTCACTCAGCTTGACAACAGCTATACCATTGCCGCTCAATTCATTTTGAGCAAGAGCTATCTCCCCTATCTTATGAGTTTTAATGTGAGGACGAAGCTTCACTCCTGCATTACTACAGAGTTCTGCCATCTCCACTAGATTGGTTCTCATCTTAATCCTGTCGATCAACAAGGCAGGTGTATCCAAATTCATCAGATCCATAATCACCTCTCTGAAATAAAATATATGTCACCATGTGGCCGATTTACAGTCAATAAATATCCGGATGGATAATGCTTTTGAAGTTCGAGTTAATTCAATGAATAGCAACCGGGATATTTGGGGAAAATAGTTGCTAAGATTTACAAAGGCAAATCTTTTTTGCCTTTTTGTATAAAGAGCTCTCGCCTCATATCTTCCTGTATTGCAGAGATTTAGCACTTCGTTGCCGGTAGAGAAATTCAAGAAATACTCGCTAATATCTCCTTATAGAAAGAAATTCCTTGACGCCCAGAATCTTTTAGTCAAATTTTGTCATTGATAGTCAAATTAATTCAAATTGAGGCAATTTAGATGCTGTGACAGAGGCTGGAGGTCAAATGTCTGGTGATTTTTTAGGTGTTTTCGAAAACGCTGTGCATAACAACAGAATAACTCTCCCTGCTGTTTTCAAGAAGTGCTTTAGTACATCTTCCAAGCAGACAGTCGTTGTCACAATGGGTTCTGAAGGGACTAATCTGGCTGTCTATCCACTTGATAACTGGAATACGATGATCGACAAATTGAAGAAGGGTGATGAAAGAGACAAGATGTTCATGAATAGTCTCATTGAATTTGCGTTATCCAAAAGGGAGCTTGAAGGTCCTGGTCGTATCAGGATAGACAGTTTTCTTTTAGAAGATGTTGGTATTAAGGACTCAGTGATCATCAAGGGTGAAGGTGATTACATCTCTCTCTGGAATCCTGAAAAATTCAGAGAGGAGAGGAAGAAGAAACTGCAATATCATTCTGATAATTTCAAAGCTATCAATTACAGAATATGAAAGAATATCATAATCCTGTCTTATTGAACGAGTCAATCTCCTATCTAAATCTGCGAGACAACGGGATATATGTTGATGGCACTCTGGGTGGTGGTGGTCATACATCTGCGATTTTGCAGAAGAATGAGAATGTAGTAGTATATGCTTTCGACCGAGATAAAGAGGCAGTAGAGTATAATCGAGGTTTAGAAGCAAAGTACGGTAAGCGTTTGAAGATATTCAATGATAATTTTGTTAATATGCGTACCCGTATGGCATTGGAGAGAATAACAAAAGTCAACGGTATATTGCTGGATCTGGGTGTCTCATTCAGTCAGATCTCAAATTCAGAAAGAGGTATGAGTTTTAATTTGGATGGACGACTCGACATGAGAATGAATCAGGATGACGAACTGACAGCTTATGATGTAATAAATAAATACCCGATAGAAGATCTCGCCCATATATTCAAAGAGTATGGAGAAGAGAGAGAATCGTTCCGTATTGCCAGAGGAATCGAGCAACACAGGAGCAGACGCCCAATAGAGACAACTGCACAGTTAGCCGAGATAATAGATAAAAGTACCCGTTCAGCCTACAAAATAAAAGCCAAGGCGCGAGTCTTTCAGGGCATAAGAATCTACATTAACGGCGAATTAGAGGCCTTAAAAAGTGTTTTATATGATGCTGTTGACCTTCTCGACAAGGGAGGAAGACTGGTAGTAATATCATATCATAGTCTGGAGGATAGAATAGTAAAACAGTTATTCGTCCACGAAGAGAAAGAATGTATATGCCCACCGAAATTTCCCAAATGTATCTGTAATAAGAAGAAAAGATTAAAGATCATAACCAGAAAACCTGTAAAACCTTCAGAAAAAGAGATATTCCAGAACCGGCAAGCCCGTTCTGCCAAGCTGCGTGTGGCAGAGAGGGTTTAAAGGATTATCCAGTAATCGCATTGGATGACAATTAGAAGGAGAAAGATGACTAGGGAGATATTATGAAACCCAAATTCGTTCTATTAGGAATTTTAATTTTACTTTCAGTCTATGGTCACTACAGGATAAAGAATGAAATAGTAATGACTTCAAATGAGAATTTCTATCTGGAGAAGGAATTGAGAGCAGAACTGGCAATAAATAGAGATCTGGAAGCAGAAGCTGAAGACCTTCAATCGTATTCTAATATAGTGGCTAAAGCTATGACAGAACATGGAATGATTTTTTCTCATAATGACCCGGATAACTATTATGTGGTATATATCGAACCAAAATACAGTAACAGTATCCTGGCTCTTTTAGACCATATTATCCCTTCTGCTGATGCAATAACAATCATCAGATAGAAGATCTGGTTTAGAAGAAAAGTTAGTTGTTTTTAAATTTATTATAATACTGAGGTTAAGGTGAAATAATGCATATTGATGTAAGGCGAGATAATTTAAGGTTCTTTTCCTTTATAGGATTTAGTACCCTCCTGATCTTCATATGGATTATCTATCTCTTCTCTATACAGGTCCTTGACCCTCATGGTTTTGAAGAAGCCAGAAGAGTTCGTTATACTCCTCTCAAGCAGATTCAGAGCCCTACACGAGGAATAATACGTGATAGAAACAGTGATTTGCTTGTAAGAACAGAGACCTACTATCAGATCGATTACGACCGCTCAACATTGAGCAGTTATAAAGATAATAATAAAGAACAACTCGCTACAGATTATAGCAAGCTCGCCTCTATAATTTCCAGTAATTCCTCTCTCAGTCATCAATATGTTCTGAGTAGATTGAAGCGGAATTCCTCTGTACCAAGCATATATCTTTCTGACAGGATAAGGGAATCCGATATGGTTAAAATCGAACGGGAAATGCTTGAACATAATTATCACAGAGGATTGATAATAAACTATAGCAGTCAGCAGAGAATCTATCCCAAAGGTAATCTTGCAGCCAGACTGTTGGGTGCTACAAGTGAATCGAAAGATTCTGGTGTATCCTCTGCTCTGAGCCAGTTAAAGGGACTCTGCGGTATAGAGGCTACTTATGACAATGAGCTACGTGGTGTTTATGGCTGGCGCAACATTTTCATGGATGGAAGAAACCGTCCGGTACTCATCCCTAGACTGGGTAAACAGAAGGTTGTAAATGGCAATTCTCTAATATTAACTATAGATTCCAGAATACAGGATATTGTGGAGATGAACCTGAAAGAGGGTTTGAAAGAATACAGAGCACAAAATGCCGTAGGAATAGTCATGGACCCCCAAAGCGGTGAGATTCTTGCACTGGCTAGTGTATCAGCAGCTGACGAAAACTACGCATCATCCGAAATCAGGGTCATGTCCAACATGGCAACCTCCTTTATGTTTGAACCGGGCTCGACTATCAAATCCGTTACTGCATTAGTGGCTCTGGAGAATAAGCTCTTCAATACAACTGACATGATAGATTGCCGGACTTATCGTACCGAACACAATCGGACTATCCGTGATGCTCACCCTTTTGATGATTTATCATTTACTGATGTTATTGCTCATTCCAGCAATGTGGGAACTGTAAAGATTGCAGAAAAAGTTGGTGCGGAAGCTTTGTATGATCGTCTGATATCCTTAGGGTTTGGTAACAGAACAGGATCTGACCTTTATGGTGAATCTGCTGGACTATTAAGAAAATTAAACAACTGGCAGGGCTTCTCACTCCACTCGATATCATTCGGGCAGGAACTTGCAGTTACTCCCTTACAACTGATTTCAGCATATGCAGCCCTGGCTAATGACGGCAACTTGATGAGACCTTATATAGTAAAGAATATTGTCGATGAGAATGGCAAAATAGTTACAAAAAACACACCGAAGAGGATACGTAAAATATCGTCCAGATACGCACTTGATACAGTAAAAGAGATGCTGAGGATAGCTGTTGAGGAGGGAACTGCAACAGGAACCAGACTCCCCTACATCTCGATAGCTGGCAAAACCGGAACTGCTGAAAAACAATTAGAGGGTCAGGCGGGCTATTCCAGAGACAAGTATGTATCAAACTTTGTAGGCTTTTTCCCTGTTGAGGATCCCCAGTATGTGATACTGGTCCTCTATGATGAACCGGCCTACTATTATCATTTTGCATCTATGTCTGCAGTTCCCACTTTCAAGAAAATCACTGAACAGATACTCTCATTACCAGATTGCAACGTAGTTCCACAGATGCGTATGCAGGACCTGCATTTTGTCAATATGCCTAAACTACTCGGAATGAAGCCCCACCAGATTGAGTCGGTACTGAGAAAAGAAGATATTAACTACCAGCTTCTTGGTGAATTGAATAATGATGAAGCTGTGGTCATAGATCAGTATCCCAAACCGGGAATACAGTTTGATACAAATCAGGGTGTTATCGTTGTTCTGGGAAAGAAAGTTATGATTGATTCATCTCCACATATCGACGAAGCTCAGAAAGAGAAGATGCCCTCGTTAATCAATCTGACCTTAAGGCAGGCTATCAGAGAAGCAAAAAAATATCAGATTAATCTAGAAATAGAGGGGAAAGGTGTGGTAATTACGCAATCTATCCCTTCAGGAAGGACAATCGAGACAGGCATAACATGCAAAGTAAGTGCAAGATAATCAGTCTATCAGCAATAATAGAGAAGCTGAAGGAAGAAAGACTCCTGACTAAAACCAGAGGAATATCTTACAGCCTGCTTTCAGCCTCTGTGAATTATCCAATTACTGATACGAGACAACCTGGCAAGATTGATAAAACAACCAGCCTCTCTGACACCACAACTCCATTACCATCTTTCATATGTATTAAGGGAACTATTTTTGATGGCCATCGATTTGTTGACGAAGCAATTCAATCGGGTATAAAGCTGTTTTTCCTAGAGCAAGAACAGGATAGAGAAGACATACTACAAATCGTCGTTAAAGATACTAGAAAAGCGCTGGCTGCTCTGGCAGACCTATTTTTTGAAGAGCCTGCAAAAAAAATATTTCTGGTTGGAGTAACAGGAACTAACGGAAAAACCTCTATCGTAAAGATCTTAGAAAATATATTGCTACAGCAGGGTATGGCTGTAGGTTCCATCGGAACTCTGGGATATTCTATTAACGGTAAACAATATGATCTGGAAAGAACTACCCCTGATATTACCGAACTTCACATGATATTCAAGGAAATGGTTCAGAATGATATTAAGTATGTCGTGATGGAGGTTTCATCACATTCGCTCAAGCTGGATCGTGTTTACGGACTTGAATTCGATATTGCGGTGTTTACCAATCTGTCTCGGGATCATCTCGATTTTCATCCCGACATGGAAGACTACTATTCCAGTAAGAAAAAGTTATTTGATCATCTAAAAGGACCAGCTTTTATTAATATTGATGATCCCTATGGGACAAGGCTTTGGGGAGATTTTTCCGGAGTAAAATACAGAATTTCCAGTGATCGTAAAACTGATAGCAATCCCGACATTTCATATCAGATTAAGAAAACTGCTCTTGACAGCACCGATTTTGAAGTTACCTTCGGGGAAGAATATTCACAGAATTATTTATCGGGGAAAGATACTCATCAGACCTTTAAAATCAAATCACCAATGCTTGGTTCACACAATGCCTTTAATATTACGACTGCTATATCTGTAGCCAAAGTTATTACAAAGAATCCAATCAGTGACCTTATCGCTTCTCTCCCCTCTAATATCCCGGGTAGATTGGAACGGGTTAAAAATAAACACAATATCTACTGTTTTATTGATTATGCTCATACACCCGAAGCTCTATTTAGAACATGTGGTACAATAACTGATGGGATAAAGCTAACCCATAGAAATAGAGATATTACTGCTAAAAAAAGAAGATTTATCACAGTTTTTGGTGCCGGTGGGGATAGAGACAGGGGTAAGAGAAAAGAGATGACGGATGCTGCATTCAGTTATTCCGATTATGTAATATTAACCACTGATAATCCAAGAAGTGAAAATCCTGCTGATATTATCAATGATATGGTAGAACATCTTGATCCAATCTCTAATTACTGGATTATCCTCGATAGAAAAAAAGCAATTGAAACTGCTGTTTCACTTGCAACGGAAAACGATGTTATATTAATAGCAGGTAAAGGACACGAAAAATATCAGGAATTAGTCGGACAACGGATACCATTTGATGACTATCAAATCGCTCAGCAGGCAATAATTAAAATATTTGAAGGCAGGAATGAATCTGGAACTGATAGTTCGATAAAAGCAGATATCGAAGGGTTTTCTCCCGCATCAATAGACTTGTCAGTACCTGTCAACCTGCTGGTAATAAGACTCCTTCTTGAGGAGAATGATAACTTACTCAAAGAATTATCGTGGCAGAGAGAAAAAGAACAGAAAGTCTATCGCAGTGAAGATAATCATGTTCGGATAAAGAACCTTGAAAGCAAAGGCCTTACAGAGCATCAACATAATATAAAAGCTATCTCAACAGATACTCGAACCATAAGGGATTATTCACTATTTTTCGCCCTGAAAGGTAAAAACTTTGATGGGCATGATTTTGTAGAAATAGTACTGGAGAAAGAGAATAACTGGGCTGTTGTAGAACATAGTTTTCCTGTTTTAACTGATAGAAACCAAGAACGACGCCTAATTAGGGTTCAAAATACCCACCTTGCTTATGCTACACTGGCTAAAAAGTACCGCAATCTATTTAAGACCACTCTCATAGCTATTACGGGAAGTAGTGGTAAAACCACAACAAAAGAATATTGCAGTAACATCCTCTCAGTTAACCATCGAGTGCTGAAGAATATTGCCAACGAGAATAATCTGCTGGGAGTTGCCAAAACACTCTTTCGATTATCTCCATCACATGACTTCGCAGTAATCGAGATAGGATCAAATAAGATCGGGGAAATTGAACTTTTAGCAGATACCTGCCAACCTGATATTGGTATAGTTACCAACATCGGCCCTTCACATCTGGAATTCTTCCATGATCTTAACGGTGTTTTTAAAGAGAAGTCCGCTCTCCTGGAGAGGGATCTGACCCTGGGAATACTGCCAGGTAATGACGAACTCTTCTCTCGTTACGGTAATCAATTTATTAGAGTCAGCCCTTTAGATGGAAGTTCTGATAATAACAATCACTATTATGTAGATGTAATCTCCAAATCTGATAACAGGAGTGAGTTCAAAATAGCTGGTGATACCTACTCGATCTCCTCAGGTGCATATTTTAACGTGTTAAATGCAGCTTATGCTGTAGTTCTCGCGAGAACCATCGGTTTGGATAGGGATTCTATACAGATAGGTTTGACTAAACCACTCGAGATAAAAGATCGGATGGAAGTCTTTTATAGCAAAGGTAGAATGATCATCTCTGACTGTTACAATGCAAATCCTTTTGCTATGAAGATTGTTATCGATCACTGGTTGAAGACAGAACCGAGTCTGCCCCATATTGCTATTCTTGGCGATATGTTAGAATTGGGTGACAGGACTGTTCAATATCACCAGGAGATAGGTGAACATATCAAACAAGGGAGCACTGAAACAGGCTTCTATCCCAGGATCATTGCCGTGGGTAAACAAGCAAAGCATTATCTACCTAATAAGGATAACCATCAATCTTTTGACACCGTCGATGAGCTCATAAATTCTGATATTCTTAAATCTATACCAGACAAAGCGATCATACTTCTCAAGGGATCGCATAGTATTCATCTAGAAAAGATTAAAGGCAGGTTATAATGTTCTATCATCTCTTTTCTCCCCTGGTTGAAGCATCGATTATTTTTAACGTATTCCGATATGTAACTTTCCGTGCTATAGCAGCTTTTGTTACCGCTCTACTCTTCTCACTATTCATCGGTCCGAAGATGATCAGAATGTTGAAGAAAAGTCATGTTGTTGAAACGATTAATGAATATGTGCCTGAGACTCATAAAACTAAGAAAGGAACACCGACTATGGGGGGATTAATTATCCTGTCGGCACTCCTTCTTTCTGCTCTTTTATGGAATAATCTAACTAACAACTATGTCCTTATTATGTTATTGGTCGCATTCTGGCTTGGTAGTATAGGTTTTATTGATGATTATCTGAAAAACATGCTAAATTATAAAAAAGGCCTCATTGCACGTTACAAACTAATCGGTCAGATATCCCTGTCTATTATTGTTGTACTGGCAATCTACTTCGGAACATCTGATAAACAGGCATTTACGACTATTGGTGTTCCTTTTTTCAAAGATTTTATGTTGCCACTAGGGCTCCTTTATTTTCCTTTTGTAATAGTAATGATTGTAGGGACTTCCAATGCAGTGAATTTAACCGACGGACTCGATGGCCTTGCAGGAGGTACTCTGGCTATAGCAGCATTAGCTATGGGTGCTATGGCTTACCTCAAGGGCAACATTAATCACGCAGATTATCTGCAGCTATCTTTCATTCAGGAAGCAGGAGAACTAACTGTCTTCATAGCTGCAATAATTGGAACTCTATTAGGTTTCCTCTGGTTCAACTCCAAACCGGCACAGATCTTTATGGGTGATATCGGGTCACTGACCCTTGGTGGTTTGATGGCAACTCTGGCATTACTTCTCAAAGAAGAGATATTTTTCGCTATTATTAGTGGTGTATTCGTTCTCGAAACTCTCTCAACAATTATACAACGTTATTATTTCAAGATTACTCGTATTAAAACCGGAACGGGAAAGAGAGTTTTTCTTTGTGCTCCGTTACATCATCATTTCGAGAAAAAAGGTATTCCGGAAGAGAAGATAGTTGTCCGCTTCTGGATTATTGCAACTCTTTTTGCAGCTCTCGGACTTGCAACGATTAAACTTCGTTAACTGGTATATGAGGCATTAAGATTCATGGATATAAAAGGGCAAAAATTCGGTATCATGGGTTTCGCAAGAAGTGGAATCTCTACTGCTCTGAAGATTCTTGAGTATGGTGGGATTCCTTTTATAAGCGAAATCAAAACTGAGAATGAAATTCGTGAAAATATTATCACCAGCTTCGGACTGGAGACCTGGCAGAATCTCAGCTGCTATAGTGAATTCGGGCAACATAGCGATAAACTACTTGAATGTGATACTATCATTGTCAGTCCTGGAATATCGACCAATCATATCATCTTGCAAAAAGCAGCAGTAAAAAATATCAAACTCATAAGTGAAATAGAACTCGGTTATCTTATCAAAGATAAATCGAGCAAGATCATTGCTGTTACCGGATCAAACGGCAAAAGTACGACTGTAAGCCTGATCTATCACATTTTACAGAATGCTGGGTTCAAAGTTATTCTGGCTGGTAATATCGGAAGCCCCATTACTGCCTATCCGATAGATAAGCCTGGTCTTGACTATCTGGTTCTGGAGTTGAGCAGTTTCCAGCTGGAGTTGATACACGACTTTCTACCTGACATTGCGATCTTCCTTAATCTTACACCAGATCATTTAGATCGGCATCAGACAATGGCAAACTACCTGAAGACCAAATTAAAGATATTTATGAATCAGAATAACAGTCATAAGGCTGTTCTAAATGCCGATGACAGGACAATAATGACACATCGTTGTGAAATAGGTTCACAAAAGGCCTACTTTGCTAACAGAGCAGATTCTATCCCACAGCATGCAGTTGAGTCGTCCTATCTCACTGATAACAAGATAATCTGGAATAACTATACTAGCAACAGTCCTGATGAGTTCGTCTTCGACACTGATAGATCACATCTTCTGGGATTACATAACAGGCAGAATATGATGGCTTCCATTCTCGCTGTAAGTAAAGAAATCTCAGACAAGAATCTGATTCAAAATTCTCTCGATTCTTTCTTGCCACTGCCTCATAGATTAGAAAAAATATCAGAGATACATAGTATCACTTTTATTAATGATTCTAAAGCAACCAATACAGACTCTGTTAAACAGGCTCTTACTTCATTCAATAAACCGGTGCATTTGATTCTAGGCGGGTATGATAAAGGTGAAGATTACACAGCTCTTTTACCATTCCTTAAAGATCGGGTTAGTCATATCTATCTGATTGGCAATGCTAAAAAAAGAATGGAGCTCGCTTTTCAGTCATTAAGTGAGAAGATCTCGAGTCATAAATCTCTATTTGAAGCTGTAAACAGTGCATACAAGAATGCCAGAAGAGAAGAAGTTGTCCTTCTCTCCCCAGCCTGCGCCAGTTATGATATGTATAAAAATTTTGAGCAGCGTGGAGAAGCGTTTCGAACAATAGTTAGGGAATTAGAGAAAAATGAGAACAGATTACACTAAAGGAAAGATCCGTTACAAGATAGTAAATTTCGATTCTATCATTCTGATAGCATACTTGCTACTATGCCTGCTTGGTCTCTACATGAACCTCAATATCAGTTCGGTTACTGAATCCAATATGACTACCTTTATGAAACAGTTGATCTGGACCTGCCTTTCGCTTTTGGTAATGCTCTACGGATTTGCAGTAATAGATATGAAAAAGTTACGAAGCTTCATCCCGGTATTGACTTTTATTAATATCTTCTTACTCATACTGGTATTATTTATAGGAAAACAGGTTGGAGGAGCTAAGAGGTGGATTACTATATACGGCATCAATTTCCAGCCTAGTCTCTTTGTAAGAATTATGCTTGTTCTTTATTTTGCCCATTTCATCGACAAGAAAAAGGAACTGATTCCTGAAACATTCCCAAAGGGATTTATTAAACACTTTAAACCCTTGATTGTAATTACCCTTATCACATTTGTTATCCTAGTTAAACAGGAACATTTCAGTACTATTGTTATCTCATCGATTACTCTATTCTCTATCCTCTGGGTATCCAGAATCAAACTGGTTACTTTAAGTTCGATTATTTTGATATTACTTGTGGGAGGTGTCTGTATAGTTAACTATGGTTCTTCTTTCCGCAAATCAAGAATGGAAATTTATGCTAAGTATTCACTATTCCACCGAATAATGAATATCGACGTATCAGAGATAAAAGCTGATGATTATCAGATACGCGAGAGCTTGATTGGTATGTCGCAGGGGAAGTTATGGGGAACTTCACCGGTATTCGGTCAGACCAAAAATCATTATCTCCCCGAGTCAAAGACAGATTATGTCTTCAGTGTTATTGGGGAGGAATATGGCTTCATAGGTGCTCTGTTGGTCTTTGCTCTCTATTGCATTATATTCTTCAGGGGACTTTTTGCTTCCTGGGCATTAAAAGATTTCTTCCTTAAGATTGCCGGAATCGGATTAACATTAAATATCTTTTTCAATGCATTTGTAAATATTGGAGTTGCTATGTCTGCTCTACCGTCAACTGGTGTAACTCTACCTTTCATCAGCTACGGTGGTACTTCATTGATTGCTAATTCGCTCAGTATCGGGTTTTTACTCAACATAACAGCTGAGAGGCGGATATGCTGAGAAGAGTTATAGTAACTGCAGGCGGAACTGGAGGGCATGTCTTTCCTGCGATAGCTATAGCAGAAGAGTTGATATCCTCAGGGGCAGAAGTCCTTTATGTCGGCAATGACAAAAGTATGGAAGAACGAGTTTGCCAGGAAAGAGATCTTCCCTTTGAACCTATCGATGTGCAGAAACTATACAGAAGTCTAACACCTAAACATTTGCTCTTTCCATATAAATTCATTAGAAGTTATATTATGAGCAGTAAAATTATAAGAGCTTTTCAGCCTGATGCCTGTATAGGAACTGGTGGCTTTGTCAGTGGTCCTGTAATTTTTTATGCTGGAATCAATAAAGTTCCCGTCTATCTACAGGAGCAGAACAGCTTTCCTGGTTTAACGACGAGATGGGCTAGCCGTTATGCCAGATTGATTTTCCTCGGGAATGAATCAGCCAAAGAACATCTACCCTCATCAAAATGCATATATACAGGCAATCCACTCCAGAGATCATTTATCAACTCGGCTATTACCCACCAGAGGCAAGAAAAGGACAAAAAAGAAATAACACTTCTGGTGATGGGAGGCAGCCAGGGCGCAGAAACGATCAACAACGCTGTTTTACAGTCTCTCTCTGAGATTATTGAGCTTGAGATAAAGATCCTCTGGCAAACAGGAAAGAGAGATTATGAAAGAATAAAAGAATCGATAAGGAATTTCCCGGATTCAGGCAAGAATATAGATATCTTCCCGTTCTCTACGAATATGCCTGAGATTTATCAGCGAGTGGATATAGCAATCACCAGGGCTGGAGCACTCTCTCTAACAGAGTTGGAAATGATGGAAATACCCGCTGTGATAATACCGATAGTCAAATCTGAAGGGAATCACCAGCTTCTTAATGCGAGAGAGCAGGTTAATAAGAATATTGCCGTTCTTATCGAGCAAGCAGAGCTAACTCCAGCTACTCTGATAAAGAGTATAAAAAAACTAATAGATGATCTTGACCTCTTCAGAATAAGGTTAAAGAAAAGCGAGAAAATAATAGCGACAAAGAAGATTCTGGAGTGTATTATTGCTGATATCAGTGATTATGAAACAAAAGATCAAGAGGTATAGAACATGTTAGGGAGAACCAAAAGAATACATTTTGTGGGTATTGGTGGTATTGGAATGAGTGGAATAGCTGAATTTCTGCAGAATCAGGGTTTTGATGTAACCGGTTCTGACCTGCAGAGAACTGAGATAACCGAACACCTAAGCCAGAAGGGTATAACAATAAATGAAGGACATGATCCAGTATTAATCAATGATGCAGATGTGGTAGTTAAGTCCTCTGCGGTCAGTGATGATAATCCAGAAGTGGCAGTTGCCCTTGCTAAGAAAGTGCCAGTTATCAGAAGAGCTGAAATGCTGGCTGAACTAATGCGGATGAGCTATGGTATCGCCATTGCAGGAACCCATGGTAAAACTACTACGACCTCTATTGTTGGTATGATACTTAAAGAAGCTGCCCTTGATCCAACAGTTATTGTTGGGGGGAAAGTAAAGAACTTCGGCTCCAATAATGTAATGGGTTCCGGGAGATACATAGTCGTGGAAGCAGATGAATTTGATAGGTCGTTCCTCTCACTGACACCCATAATTGCTGGTATTACAAATATTGAGGCAGATCATCTCGACTGCTACGAAAACCTCGATGATATAAAGAATGCCTTTATTCAATATGCCAACAGTGTCCCCTTCTTCGGTTGTATAGTTGCCTGCATAGACGATAAAGGTGTACAATCGGTTATGCCCTTGTTAAACAAGAGAATCATCTCTTACGGATTATCCAATCAGGCAGATGTCCGGGCAGATAATATCCGTATGCAAGATTTTGTTTCTGAGTTCGATGTTTTCTATAGAAATCGGAAGTTAGGCAAGGTGCAGTTGCATTTACCAGGTCAACATAATATCCAAAATGCACTACAAGCCATAGCAATAGCTCTGGAACTAGATATTAGCTTTAGAACTATAAAAAAAGCAATAACCGATTTCACAGGAGTATATAGACGTTTCGAGTTTAAGGGAAAAGTTGATGATATCTTGCTTTATGATGATTATGCCCATCATCCAACAGAGATAATTTCCACCCTAAAAGGTATCAAGGAGAGTACCGACAGACGGATAGTAGTAGTATTTCAACCCCATCTATATTCCAGGACTAGAGATTTTTGCGAAGATTTTGGCCGCTCTTTCTTTTATTCGGATGTATTGATCGTAACACCAATATATCCAGCCCGGGAAAAAGCCATTCCTGGAATTACGGGAGAATTACTTGTTAATGCAGCTATTAGGGCGGGACATAGAAATGCTAACTACATCCCTGAAAATGAGGAGATTCTTTCTCAAGTCCAAACGATGATTAAAGATAATGATCTGATAATCACTATGGGGGCTGGTAATATATATACGTACGGAGAAAAAATCTTGAACAGGCTGAAAGGAGATAACAATGCATAAAAATAACAGGAGGTCTTCAAATCAGCGCAAAAAAAGACGTGGCAACAGCAGATACATTCTGCTCTTCATTGGTATCTGCTTGCTGGCTTTATCCATTTTATGGGGGTTTCATCACATTATTCAGAAGATGAGCATCTTCAACGTCAGCAGAATAGTTATAGCTGGTAATATCAATCTGGAAGAAGAATTTCTCAAAGAGATAGCAACCGAGTTTATTGGTACAAATTTGTATAGTGTTCCACTCAAGACAGTAATGAGTAAATATGACACAGTGCCCAGAGTTAAAAAAATGAATGTCCGGAGAGTCTTCCCCAATAGATTGAAGCTGATAATACAAGAACGAGAAAGCTACATGTATCTTAAGACTGAAGATGGTTCACTAATACCAATAGATGAGCAGTATACAGTGCTCGACAAAAAGAACAGCTACCTACTGGAAGACTTACCGATAATTCATACTAACTACCGTTCAGCTGATTTTACACCCGGAACGATGGTAGAGGACGAAAAGATTGTTTTTATCTTTGAAGTTCATAACTTATTTAAAGAGAGCAAGATAGACGAGAACCTCATCTCCGAATACTATATAGAGGATGATGACTTGCATATTATAGAATTAAATACAGGAAGCGAAATCTGTTTTGGGAATGATAAATTCCCTGAGAAAATTGAGAAACTCGCATTTGTGTGGGAAAATTTCGGATTTGAAAACAAACAGAGAGTAGATCTACGATTTAAAGATCAGGTAGTAATGCGATCGGAGGGCATAAGATGAGAAGAGAGACCATAACAGCAGTGGATTTGGGAACAACAAAGGTTTACGTTATAATAGCAGATCTGTTGGAGGATGGCAAAATAGAGATCAAAGGTTCGGGTGAATGGATATCATCAGGACTTGAAAATGGTATAATAAAGGATATTCATAAGACCTCCGAGTCCATAAAAAAAGCAATAGAACTCGCTGAAAAGAATGCTGAAACCAAGGCAGTAAATATTTTTGTGGGTATTGCCGGAGAACATATCAAAAGTACAAATGCTATCAGTAGATTATCAATAACTGATCAAATAAGAGGTGAGCCGGTTGAGATTACTTCTCAAGATATTGAGAAAGTAATTAAAAATGCTGAAGAGCTCGTTATTACCCAGGAGGGGGATAAGAGCCAGAAGATAATTCATGCAATACCACAATATTTCGAAGTCGATAATCAGGATAATGTAATCGATCCTGTCGACATGAGTGGTTATATTCTCACCGCTCATGTCCATATAATATTGGCGGATGTAAGTGCTCTCAGGAATGTAACCAAATGCTTTCAATTGATCGGTTATAAGCTTACTGATATAATTCTGGAACCCATTGCTTCCAGTTTAGCTGTCCTTACAGAAGATGAGATGAACCTGGGCTGCATCCTGATTGATATCGGAGGAGGTACGACCGACATAGCAGCATTTTACAAGAACAGTATCCGTTATAGCCTGGTAAAACCGTTGGGAGGAAACAATATTACCAACGATATAGCACTGGGTCTGACAACTACCCAAAAGTTTGCCGAACGCTTAAAAATTCAGTATGGTGATGTTATCGACAGTGAAATAGAAGAAGAGAAAATGATAGAAGTGGAAGGCATGGGTGGTAGAGAGAGGAAACCACAGAAGATGAAGTATTTCATAAAAATCATTGAGAGCAGGATTAGAGAGATTCTTGAAATAGCCTACAGTGCGATAACTAGTGTGAAATACAACGATTACATGGCAGCCGGTCTGATTCTAACTGGTGGTACATCACTTCTATCGAATATCGAGTACCTTGCCAGAGAGGTATTCAATATGGAGGTGAGAATTGGTTGTCCAGACCTATCTCGTTTAACTAATCCTACCAATCATCTGAAAGACCCTCGCTATGCTACTGCGATAGGATTGTTATATTATGCAGCCGAAACAAAATTTGAACCACAGAGCGAAAAGAAAGTTATACCTAAAACCAGTAAAATTATAGATAGTATCAAGAAGGTCATCAAGATGATTTATGACAACATTGCCGATTTCTTTTAAGAGATAATTTAAGAAACATATAAGGGAGGAATAATGATAGAATTCGACCAGAGCCCGGGTTATTTTTCTACTACAATCAAGGTTATCGGTGTTGGTGGTGCAGGTGGTAATGCCATCAATACAATGATCGAAAATGGTATTGAAGGTGTGGAGTTTATAGTAGCCAACACCGACATTATGGATCTGAAAAAATCCAAAGCAAAGATTAAGGTGCAACTTGGTCAGAAAATCACCAAGGGGCACGGAACAGGTAATAATCCCGAAATTGGCAAGGAATCTGCGCTGGAATCAGAAGATGCTATCCGTAAAGCACTTGATGGTGCTGATATGTTATTCATTGCGGCCGGATTCGGTGGCGGAACCGGTACCGGTGCAGCCCCTGTTATTGCCCAGATAGCAAAAGATATGGATATCTTAACACTTGGCATATTCACCAGCCCCTTCGAGAAAGAAGGGCTGAGAAAGAAACAAAACTATGAGATCGGGCTTGGTAACATCAGAGAGTTTATCGACAGTTATATCATTATCCCAAATGATAAATTGATCAATGTCTGTGCAGATATGCTAATATTTGAGGTCTTCAAAAAGGCTGACAGTATTATATATGATGCAGCAAAAGCTATGTCTGATATTATCAATCGAAGTGGATATATCAATGTCGATTTTGCCGACGTAAAGACTGTTCTCAGTCAAATGGGTTATGCTCTTATGGGTACCGGTATCTGCGAAGCTGAAGATCGAGCAGTAAATGCTGCTAAAATGGCCATATCCAATCCTTTACTGGACGAGATATCACTCAGTGGTTGTAAAGCGATACTGATGAATATCACTGTCGGGAATGACATGAAGTTCACAGAGTTTGAGGAGATTATGTCGGTAGTTAACAATGAGACAGGCCCTTCAGCAAATATAATTACCGGACTTGTAATCGATGAGCAGATGACCGGCAAGATTTGTGTTACAATATTTGCTACAGGTCTTGCTAACAGTAACGAAAAAAATATTCCCAACCTTATCCATTACAAAAATGAAG
>Ga0334895_1001567_pt1 | contig 22442 bp, 10 predicted proteins | sample GraSluR3_MG_7_FD_207229 | JGI IMG/M metagenome (GOLD analysis project Ga0334895, IMG submission 207229) | Sludge microbial communities from methane-producing bioreactor in Wageningen University, Netherlands - Granular Sludge_31_05-R3 | ecosystem: Engineered > Bioreactor > Anaerobic >... | reverse complement strand
AGTCGCCTGCCGAGGCCGTCGGCGACGATGCGCCGGGCGAGGTCGACTATGCCGCGGCGGCCGAGGAGATCCTGCGCAAGACGGGCCTCACCGAGGGCCTCTGCATCGACCTGGGTTGCGGCACGGGGCAGTTGGCCCTCGAATTGAGCCGGCGATCGAAGCTGCGCGTCGTCGGAATCGACTCCGACCCAAGCGCGGTCGATCGGGCGCGACGCATGCTTCGCGCGGCCGGGGTGTACGGCAGCCGCGTCGCCATCCACCAGGGCGATCCGCGCAAGCCACCCTACCCCAGGCATTGCGCGAACCTGGTCGTCTCGTCGCGTCTTTTGTCGTCGAAAGGCGAGGGGCTCGATCGCGCCGAGATCGAGCGGCTTCAGCGTCCTTACGGGGGCGCGGTCTGCCTGGGCGCGCCGGGCGCCCTGTCGGTCGAACGGCGGGGCGAACTCGAGGGAGCCGGCCAGTGGACCCATCAGAACCATAGCGCGGCCAACACGATCTGCTCGCCCGACGGCATTCGCGGGCCGCTCGAGGTCGCCTGGTTCCGCGACGGGGTGATCGAGATTCCCGACCGGCACGCCCAGGGGCCCGCTCCGCTGTTCAGCCGCGGAGTTCTCGTGGTCGCGGGCGTCGACGGCGTGTGCGGCGTCGACGGCTACAACGGGCGCACGCTGTGGACCTGTCCGATTCCCGGCCTGCTGGCCGACTGGGACGGCGTGCACCACGACGTGGGCATCGGCGACACGGGCAGCATCTTCTGCCTGAGCGACGACGCGGCCTTCGTGCGGACCGACGATCGCTGCCTGAAGATCGACCTGGCCACGGGCCGCCGGCTGGCCGATTTCACCACGCCGGTCGAGGCCGGGGCCGCCGATCGCCACTGGGGATATATCGCGCACGCCGACGGGATGCTGTTCGGCTCGGTGCTGAACGACGCCCACACGGTCAGCCCGCGTTATCGCGGCATCCGGCTGCGAACCGAGTCGGTGCTGCTGTTCGCCATGGACGCCGCGACGGGCGAACTCCGCTGGCAATACCGGCCGAAGCACTCGATCCGCAACAACGCGATCGCGATTTCGGGCGGCCGGGTCTATCTGATCGATCGGCCCCTGGCCCTGGCCGACCGCATCACCGACCCTACTCCCAACGGGAAGCATCGCCCGCGGCTCGCGCCGGGCGAGCACCCCGGCGGGGTGCTGATGGCCTTGGACGCGGCCACGGGAAAAGTCGAGTGGCAAAACGACGACGACATCTTCGGGACCCAACTCGGCGTCAGCGAGGAACACGGCGTCGTGTTGATGCACTACCAGGCGGTCAAGCACAACTTCTTCCGTCTTCCGTCGGAGGTCGGCGGGCGCCTGGCGGCCTTCGACACGGGAACCGGTTTCCGGCGATGGGACCGGCAGGCCGAGTTCACCACCCGGCCCATCATCAACGGCGCGCGCATCTACGCCGAGGGCGGGGCCTGGGACCTGATCACCGGCGAGCCGATCGACTGGCACTTCGAGCGGTCGTACGGCTGCGGGCAGATCGCCGGGAGCACCTACCTGATGCTGTTCCGATCGGCGACGCTCGGGTACCTCGATTTTTCGCGCGACGCGGGCATTGAGAACTTCGGCGGCATTCGCCCGGGCTGCTGGTTCAACGCCATTCCCGCGGGTGGGATGGTGCTCCTGCCCGACGGGTCGTCGAAGTGTGCTTGCAGTTACCAGATGCAGGCGTGGCTTGCCCTGCAGCAAGGGGAGTAGCCGTCGAACGAGGGGGGCATCGCCCGATCGGGCGGCCGCTCCGTGAACTATCTTTCAAGAGGGGATCGCCGCGCGCGTCGCCCCGCGAAGTCTCGTCTGCGTAGTTCTCGGTGCCTGGGAGCCCCAACGATGCCCGACCTGAGTGGGTTGGACCCAAGTAGCGTCGATACCACGCTTTCGCAGATCGAGGAATGGCTCTTCGATCTCGACGTGGAGGGCCAGGGCGAGGCTTCGAGCGGTGGGCTTGGGGGGGTGGACGCTGCTTGTCACTCCGACGGCCTTCTGAACGCGGCCAGGGTGCCGTACCGCGTGGTCGAACATATTGCCCCGATACGGGGCGAGGACCTGCCCGCGGCCGGGGATTTCGTGGCGGTGATGTGCCACAACCTTTCGACCGGGGGGATCGGCTTCCTGCTGCCGAGCCGGCCCGACTTCGAGTCGCTGGTCGTCGCCCTGGGCAAGCCCCCCTCGGTCAGCTACATGGAGGCAAGGGTCGTCCACTCGACCGAAGTCCTGGTCTTGCCCTCGGGGCGAGTCCAGCAGCCGGGCGGCGCCGAGGCAGCCGACCGACGCTCGGCGGGCGAACCCATGTTTCTGGTCGGGTGCCAGTTCGTCCGCCGGATCGCAGCGCTGCAAGACGAGTAGCCGCGGCCGGTCAACGCCCATCCGACTTCACGGTGAACTCGATCAGCGACTGCCCGATCTTCTGGCTGTTCAGATCGACGACGGTCAACTGAAGGGTGTGCGGGCCCGGGAAGATCCGCTCGGGCAGGCAGAATTCGTAGCTCATGAAGAAATCGCGGCGCGGGTTGCGGCAGTATTCCTCGTTCGTGGGAAACTCGTATTCGGCGACCCGCTGTCCGCCGCTGTTGAAGATCTGATAGCTGCTTCGCAGCGCGGTCCGGTGGCCCTTGGCCGTCTCTTCGCTCTTGAAGTTCTCGATCTCGGCATAAAGCAGCACGGGCTGGCCGGGTTGGAACTCGTATTGATCGAAGGGCTTGTAGATCCCGAAATCGTCGATGGCCGTGGCGAACGTCAGGTTGCGAACCACCAACGAGCACGCCCCGGCCAGCTTGTCGAGCGAATCGCTCAGGTGGCGCTTGGCCTCGGCCTTGCGCTGGCTGGGATCGGAGATCATCTCGGTATCCCAAAGCGCGGCAAGGCCGTAAAACTGCCCCGACCAGAACTGCTGCATCCCGGGGTCGAGGGCCGGAATCGGGCGCAGGGCTTCGTCGCGCCGATCGGCCAACAGATACAACATGTGGAGGCGCGCGTGGGCGGCAAACTCGCGATCCGAGCCGGGGACGGTCGGAACCTCCGAGGCAAGTTGGTCGATCGCCCTGGAGAGATGGTTGCGCCAGTCTGCCGAGACCGACTGACTGTAACCGGCCGCAACCACCTGGCCCCGGCGGTTGGGCGTACTAGCCGCGGGTTCGGCGGGCGGCGGTCGATCGGAGGACTGGGGCGCCGGCGGCTCGACGACCGCGGTCGGGGAGTCGCCAGCGTCGACGGCCGCACCCGAGTCATGGGCGGCGCTTCTGGACGATTCGCCCGCCTCGTGCGAAGCGGTCGCCGTGGCGCGAACATCCGATCGCTCGGTCTGCCCTTCACGCACGTGTGCCGCCGGCAAGGCCGCCGGCGACTCGCGGGTCGACCGGCTCGACTCGCGCCGATCGAGTTGCCTGCGATAGGCGAGATTGGCTCGAAACTGCTGCGCCACCCAAGGCCAGAGTTGCGGATCGGTCTGCTTGAGATTCTCGAGCAGCTCCTCGCGGGCGGCGGGGTCCAACTCGCCCAACTCCTGCACCTCGGCGATGACCTGCCGCATGGCATCGGGCCCACGATCGGAGGCCACGTTCGAGGGCTCAGGCATCCCCGTGTTCTCGCCCCCCGGTTGGGTTCGACCACCATGGCCTTCGAGTTGGGGTGTCGTCGTGCTGGTCGCGGGCAGCGTCGACGCGCAACCTGACGCGATCAGCAAACCAGCCATCACGACGGCAAGCCACGACCCGCTGATCGTTCGACGCGATCCGCCCATGAGCCACTGTCAACAAGTCGAGGGGTTCCCGCAGAAGAGGGGGGATCCTAATAAAAACCGACTCGACACGCAAGGCGAGTTGCTGTCCCCCCGATATTGCGAATCGCGATTAACCACAAAGTCGGGGGTCGGCAGGCTCGTCCGCGTGATGCTCGGAATCCGCAGCGGCCCGATTCACAGGGACCGCACGCCAGACCTCCCGTGACCAAGGGCGTCACGGGCCGACCGGCGGAAGCTCCCCTATCCCGGTGATCTGCTTCACCGCTTCGAGCGGGAGGTATGCCTTGCGGGTATTCGGGGCGTAGACCACGACCCCCTCCAGGGCGATGGTCCGGCCGTCGAGTTCGAGAAGGTTCTTGTTGACCGGCAGTCGAGACGTCTTTCCCTCGAAGTCGATGACGACGACGGGGTTATTCTCGTCGCCCCGGTCGATCGAGACCGTGGCGTCGCCGAGCGCGGAGGCCGCCTCCTGAAACAGCCGCTCGTTAAGCCGGTCGAGATCGAGGCCCAGGGCCCGGGCGGTGATTCTGCCGACGTCGGGTCCGTCGACGAGTCCGACGGGCCTTCCCGGCCCAAAGGCGAACAGGGGCACGTCGCCTCCGGTATGGCCGTGCGTGGTCCAGCCGATGCAGGTGTACCTGGAACAGAGCACCTCGCCGAACCCGTTGTGCGGGGCGTCGGCGTCGCGCTTCGCCACGGCCACGATGCGGTCGGCGTCGGCGTCGGTGATTTCCATGCCCCAGCCGAACGCGACGACCCGCTTGACGTTCTGCGGAGTCGCGTCGCCGTCGAGGCTGGCCCACATGGCCACCGACGACGCCTTCATCCGCCGCAGCGGATTGAGCAGGGCCTCGAGCGTCGTCTGGGAGTAGGTTCCGTTCGTGGCGCGGTTGCCGATCGACATGCCGCCCGTGTTGTGGTCGGAAAGTGCCAAGACCAGCGTGTTTTGGTCGCGGCGGGCGAAATCCAGGGCCGCGCCGACCGCCCGGTCGTACATCAGCAGGTCGCTGAGCAGATGGGCCGGGTCGTTGGCGTGGCAGGCCCAGTCGATCTGGCTTGCTTCGACCATGAGGAAGAAGCCCTTGGGGTTGCGCGAGAGCAGTTCGATGGCCTTGCGGGTCATTTCCTCGAGCGTGGGCTCGTGCGGCGCAAGCTCGGGCCGGTCGATCTCGGCGGCCATGTGGCCGTCGGCGAACATGCCGAAGACCTTGCCCGACTCGACCGCGGCCAATTGCCCGCGCCGCTCGATCACGGCGTAGCCGCGGCGCCGGAGGACGTCGACCAGGTTCTCGCGGTCCAAGCGCTCTCCGCCCCGGTCGGCGGGGAGCAGATAGGCTTTGCCGCCGCCGAGCACGACGTCGACACCTTGATAGACGGCCTGCTCCATGATGTCGGCCTCCATCGTGCGCGAGGGAACGTGGGCCATGTAGGCGGCGGGAGTCGCGTGGGACACGCGCGATGTCGACACGACGCCCGTCGCCTTCCCCAGAAGCCGCGCGCCCTCGAGCACGGTCGCCAGGGGCCGGTACGACCATTCGGGCGGCGGAACCGGCTCGGTCGTGAGCACTTCCGGCTTTGGCCCCACGCTGATGAACTTGTCGCTCGTGCGGACCCCGGTCGCGTAGGCCGAGCCCGTGGGAGCCGAATCGGCGATCACCGAATCGGAAATGTACGTCTTGACCGCCCCCACCCGAATCGCGTCGAGGTGGAGCGGCTCGCCCTTGAACCACCGGGCCAGCGTGTATTGCTCGCTGGCGCACCCGTCGGCAATGAGGACGATCACGTTTTTGACGGCCGGCTGGGCCGCCGGAACCGGTCTTCCGGTCCAAAGGACCGCGAGAACCACGAAAACCCGCACTGCAACGAAAATCCCTCGCACGCGTCGACGCATGACGGATCCTCACGATTTCCTGGGTTCGTTGGATGTCGTACCGGCGGGGACATCCGCCCGAAGAGGCCGGCCACCGCCGTTCTCATCTTATTCACGGCACGGGTCGCGGGGAACGGTCGAACCGCTCGCTTCGGGCTATGCCGTACGCGGTAACTTCTTCGCGCCGTGCGCGGATCTTGTGGGGCACGTTTCCAACTCGCCGTCGGGTTGTGGGCGCGTCGGAAACGTGTCCCACGTCAGGCGGAAGGCGACGGCTCATTCACCCATCATTCCCCCAGGCACATGACCCGGCCGTCGGTCGTCGCGAGGTACACCTTGCCCCCCACGGCGATCAGGCCGTCGTGGACGGGCGGGCTCTCCAACGGAACCTGGGCCAACTCGTCGCCCTCGGCGGGCGAGAGGAACACGACGGCCCCGCCCCGAGTTCCCTCCAACGCCCCAGCCGGATCGTCGGTGGCGAAGAGGTCGGGTGGGCCGGCCAGCACAAGCTTGTCGCCGGCAAGCACCAGGGCCCGGGCGAGGATGGGCAACGTTCGCGTCCACCGATACGGCTTGGCGGGCGCGGCCGCGCCCCGTGCCGCCTTGGCCTTCGGCTTGGGCTTCGCATCGGCATCGGTGCGGTCGAGGGCAAACGCCTGGTAGTGCGTAAACCGGTGTTCGGCGTCGCGGTCGGGCTTGAAATGAAAGATCGTCTCCCCGTCGATCCCCACGTGCGCGCCGTGGTGGATGTACTGATTTCGCCCGAAGCCGTAGACCGACGAGCCGTCGACCGCCAGCAGCCGGCCGGCGGGGACGCGGCTGCCCGCCTGGGGCCAACCCCCGTAGTTCGTCGTCATAAGCGTGCCGATCATCCAGTAGGTGCGGTGCCACCAGGCGTCGTCGAGAAACCCCGCCGCGCTGAACAGGTGCGGGACGTCGGGTTCGAGCGGCCGGCCTTCGAGATCGAAGCGCAGGTGCCGCATGAAGATCGACGCGCCGTCGCACGAAAGCACGTCGGGGAGCGCCCCGGGCATGTTCGTCCCCCGGACGACGTCTTTGCGCTGGTAGCCCGTCTCGGGATCGCGATCGTCGATCAGCGTTTCGGAAAGCATGCGCCCGGTCTCCGCGTCGAGCCGGCAAATCCGGATGCCGCCGTCGAGGTACGACGATCTTCCGGCGGCGCACGACACGATCCCGTCGACGACCAGCACGCTGCCGTGAACCGGCCAGAGCGACTCCACCTGCCCGTACGATACGATCCGGCGATCGTGCGGCGCAACGCGAATGCGCCAGACGAGGTTCCCGTCGGACGAGCGCAGGCAGTAGACCCATCCGTCGGCCGACCCGAACAGCACGCGCCCTTGCCAGACCGTGGGCGGCGAATCGACGCGCCCGCCGGTCGGGTAGCTCCAGAGCGGCTGGCCGTCTCTTGCGTCCAACGCATGGACCGTGTGCGCGTCGACCCGGGCCACGAACAGTCTGCCCTCGGCCGCCACGAGGCTGCTGAGCCTGCCGCCCAGTTTCGTCGCCCAGAGGGTCTTCAAATCGACCGCGACCGGCGTCGGCGTCGCGCCGCTGCGTGCCGGATCGTGGCGATAGGTGGGCCAGTCGTTGCGATCGGCCGAGGGGGAGCGACCGTCGAGCGGCCGGGCATAGGCGGGGCCTCGCTCGAGGCGGTCCGCGTCGTCGGCCTCCAGGAGCGCGGGCAGCCGCTCGGGCGCCAGGCAGTGGAAGCCGTTGAGTTTCGATCGGATGAAGCAGGCGCAGGAATGCGGAGGCACGTACAACAGGCCGTTGCAGGGCATCACGCCGTATTGGCAGGTTCCTCGCGTCCAGTGATGGGGGATGGCCGTCCCCGTCTTCAGGTCGATGAACTCGGTTCCGGAGCGGCCGAAGACGAGGTACCGGTCGGTCGCCTTGTTGCGGTAGCACCGCTGGTGTCCCATGCCGGGGACGAAGAACTCCTGATCGTTGGGCCGGGTGCGCCGGACTTCGCCGGTCGTTGGATCGCGGCCTTCAGTGGCCCCGGGGTCCGTGGCGCGAACGATGTCGCCCGTCCATACCAGCCCGTCGGCGACCAGCACGTCGACCGGGGCGTTGTAGCACTCGCGGCACGAACCGGTCCAAAGCCGCCTTCCGTCGGCGGCCGAGAAGGCGACGATCTCGCCGACGGGCGACTGGCCGCCGGCGCTGGAGACGATCCATTCGACCTTCCTGCCGTTGTCGCCGGCTTCGCCCGACCGCTCGGCCACGGCCCGGTCGCCCGAAAGGACGACGTCGCCGTACACGACGAGCGTGGGGGCCGACCACGTGGGTCGGCTGCGGCTGACGGGCCGCTCCGCCCGCCAGACCGGCTCGCCCGAAAGCGCGTCGAGGCAAACCACGTGGTCGGCGTTCTGGAAGAACGCGCGACGGTCGCTCACCGCGAGCGTCGTGGGCATGACCTCGGCCGTGTCGGCGTCGGATTTCGTCCACAGGACCCGGCCGCTCCGGGCCTCGAGGGCCACGACTCGTTTCAGCGGGGGTGGCTCGGGATAGGCTGGTCGCTGCGCGCGGACCTCGGCGAATCCCGGACGCTCGCCCCGGCGTTTTGCCTTGTCGGCGGCCTCGCGGGTTTCGGCGTCGCCCGCCACGACGTAAAGCGTGCCCGCGTCGTGCACGACCTCCAACGTCCCGTCGGTTCCGTCGTAGGTTCGCAACGTCTCGCCCGTGGCCGCGTCGAGCGCGCTGAGCGGGCCGTCGATGCTCAGCGTGACGTACACCCGATCGTCGACGGCCACCAGGCGCCGGGCCAGATCGCTGGGGCCGCTGCGAAAGCCGCGCAGGTGCCACTCCCACCGGGCGATCGGTCGTTTCCACAGCACCACGCCACTGAACGCGTCGCGAGCCACGAGTTGCCAGTCGGGCTCGAGCACGACCGCCGCGATCGGCGCCTCGTCGACGACGTAGAAGATGCGGCCGGCCGACGAGACCGCCGCACTGACGCTGGCCAGATGGTCGTGGCTCCGGGCGTACGTGGGGCCGCCCAACCACTGCAACTGACGGGGCGGCCCGACCACCGAATCCTGGGCCACGGCGTTGTTCGTCGCGTCGTGCAGGAAGTGGGTCCACTCGTCGATCTCGGCCGGGCGGGGCTTGACGGTCTTCTCCCACCCGGCGCCGCGTTTCACGTAGGCCACGCCGCCCGGCGCCAACACCCGAAAAATCTCGTCAAGCGGCACCTCGCCGATCTGTTCGGCAACGACGAGCTTCACGAGGTTGTCGACGTACGGCAGGCGCGATCCGGCGAGCCGGTCGACCGAGACGTTGCCGTGCCCGGCCCGCGAACGAATCGACTCACGAGCCCGACGGACGTTCTGCGCGTCGCGATCCAGGCCGTGGACCAGGCATCCGTCGTTCGCGCCCAGCTCGGCGGTCAGCTTGCCGTCGCCGCAGCCGAGATGGACGATCAATCCTCCCGCGACTCCCGTCGCTTCGAGGATCGCATGCGCCGGCGACTCGGGAGAAGCCGTCGCGCCGTATGCCCCCGGCGCCGAAAGGGCGATGCTCCAGCCGCCCGCCCAAACGATCGCCAGACCCATCCAGTTCTTGGCAGCTCGTGGTCTCATGGTGTACCCCCTTTTGGTACGTTGTTCCCGTTGGCCGACCCCTCGGTGCCGTCGAGTCTAGTCGGCGTCCCAGAGCGCGTCGAGGGTGCCCGCGGTCGATCGACATCGTCCGCGGCCTACAGGACCTGGGCGGCGCCTACTCGACGACGATCTCGCACCAGATGCTATCGGCGCCGGCCGGATCGACCCGCAGCGTGCCGCCGGTCGTCGTGGCTTCGAGCCGCGCCCGGCGCTTTCCCGTGGCGTCGAGGGCGTGGACCGTGGCCGTGCCGGGAACCTTCAGACGCACCGTGGCCCGAACGGGCTCGGCGAGCACGGGCGGGCGCCCCTCGCCCGGCAGCATCCACGACATGGTCGACCGCGAAAGCTGCTGGGGCGTGGGCGGCCAGAATCCCTGCGCGGTGTTCTCGGCTCGGGCCACCGAGGTAAGCAGCAGCCGGCGCGAGCGGCCGATCGGCTCGCCGTCGAGCGACGTGGCCGTGATCGCGGCGAACTCCGTCCGGCAGGCGATTTCGAGGCCGTCCAGGTCGATGGGGCCCGCCTCGGCGAGGAACCCCACGGCCGATTTCGTGCGCGGCGTGTTGATCGTGAACAACCCCTTACGGTAATCGAGCGATACTTGGCGCGTGTCGCTGTCGAACCGTTTGGCCTCGGGGTCGATCGCGTCGTAGCCCGGCAGGCCGAGGTCGCGGGCTGCCTCGACGAACTTCGGGTAGAGCCACGTCTGCCAGGGCCGCTCGGCAAGGCGGATAACCTTGGTCGGGCCTTCCACCGCGGCGCCGGCCGACGGGCCGCAAGCCAGCACGACGTCGGCCTCGCCGCGGTAGGCGTCGTCGAGGAAAACTTCCCGCACCTTCGAGGTGAACGCCAGAAATCGCTGGTTGGTGTACTGGGCGCGATCCGTGGCCGGCTGGGGCGTGAAGCGGGCGTCGGGCGTGTGCACGACGTGCACCTCGTTGCGAGCCCGGGCCACGTCGTGCCGGTGGAACATCACGGCCGCAGCCGGGTACTCGCCCCAACGGGCGGGGTCCGACTGGCTGCGGAACATCGACAGGCGCCGGTCGGCCGGATCGTACGAAAAGAGCAGAAAGATGTCCCAATCCTGCAGACAGGCGTACGCGGCCGCCATGAGCAGCCCCTCGGCCCGGTACTCGTTCGGCCAGGGGAAGTTGAACTCGGCCACGGCCTGGGGCTTGCCGGCCACGCTGGTTCGGGCGATCACCGACAGCGGGTTCCGCTGGGTGGGAAGATCGACCCGAAGCATCGGCTCGTTCGAGAACTTGAAAAAAGGCCTCGCGCTGCGCGACGGATGACGCCAATACTGGTTCCGCGACATGAAGTCGTTCATCGAGGCGTCGACGTGCGTGTCGGCGGGCAGGAACGTCTGGTTCGTGCCCGCGATGGGCACGCGAACCCCGATCTGCCGCAAGTGCGAGCGCATCGCCTCGTAGTAGTCGCGTTGAACGTCGGCCAGAAACTCCAGCACGTCGGTCAGGCGCGCCGGGCTGGTGATCGGATCGAAGGGTTTGTCGTCGTCCGGGCTCAGACGGCTGAGCGCGCCGAAGGGGAAGGCGACACTCTCCGCGGCAGGGTCTTCGTCGGCCGTGAGGGCGCAGCGTCCCCGGTCGTCGGTCCAGGCCCGCGCGAGTTGCTCGCGGCCGGCGTAGCGAGCCAGCAGCCAGCGGTTCCAGCGGCGGGCCAGGGCGTCGCGGTAATAGGGAAGCGACAGATCGGCCATGCGGAGAAAGTAGAAGATCGAGTTCTCGTTGGTCGTCTCCACCACGGCGACGGCCGGCTCGTCGACGTAGCGCAGCCCCGTGTAGGGGTTGCGATGCGTCAGCAGCTTCGTGGCGTAGTCCTTCTGGAGCTCGATCATGCCCTGGTCGAAGATCGACGCGCCCTTCATCGAGCCTTGCCAATTGTGCGCGAACTCGTCGCCGTGCTTGACGCCGTCGGCCGTGCGGAACCAGCGATAGTCGAGCAGGTCCATGTAGACGTAGATGCCCCGCTTCTTCAACTCGGCGACGAAGAAGTCGATGCGGTCGAGGGCATCGGGGTCGAACTGCCGGCTCGTGCCGTCGCGGTAGTCGATCAGGGGACCGGAGCGCCCGTCCATTGAGTGCAGGCGCAGCATGTTCACGCCGTACTTGGCCAGCCGGGCGGCGATGACGGGGGCATCGGCCTTCTGCGGGGCGCAGGCGCGGCCGCCCACGTTCGTGCCGAAGAACCTCGCCCGGGTGCCGTCGTCGAAGTAGAAGTGCCCGTCGGGTTTGACCCCGACGAACCCGCGCTTGCCCGCCGGGGCCTCGACCAGGCCGGTCAGGTCGATGGCGTCGAGATTCACGTCGTCGAGGGGAAAGACGAAGGGGAACCAGTCTTCGGTGTCGTTGAACACGTATTCGACCTCGGGCGGCATCTCGCTGACCCCCGCGACCTTCACGTCGTCGAACCAGGCCGTGCCCTTGCTGCGGGCCAGGTTCATCGACACGACCAGGGTATCGGCCTCGGGCGGGGCCACGGCCGCCGCGGTCAGCTTCTGCCAATCGTTCGTGCCCGAGATTCGCTCGGTGCCGACTTCGCTCAACCAGCTCGAACCCCGCTGCCACGCGAGGTGGGCGTAGGCCTGGCCCGTAACGTCCTGTGTCTTGACCCAGACCTCAAGGCGGTACTCGGTTCCCGGCTTGATGGGCCGATGGGCCGAGACCCAGCGTCCCGTGCAGCGTTTCCAGTCGCGCTGGTCGCCCGGGCGGAACGAGTCGCGGATCATCAGGCTGCGCCTGCCTGTGCGCGAAGTCGTTGCGTCCCATTCGAGTTGGGCGGGCGAATCGTAGGCGTGGGGACGCCAGCCGTCAGGACCTCCGTCGCGGTTGCGGTCGTCTTCGAACGACGGGTTCTCGGCGAAATTGTCGAAATGCTTCAACTCGGCGGCGGTCACGAGCGCGGCAACGATCAGAATGGCGTTCACGGCAGCGGCCTCCGGAGGCGGTCGGTTTCGGTCGGCGCATTCCTTCTTAGCCAACCGTCGCCGGCGCTTCAAGAGCCGCCGTGCCGGCTTGCCGAATTCGTCCAGGCTCCAGCCGTATCGTCTACTCAAAGATCAGCAGCGCGAACCCTTCGGGCCGGATGTCGATTGCGGCGGGCGTGCTCCACGACTGAAAACCCACGCCGGGCACCGTCCGCTGGATGCCGATCGCCCAGGCGTCGCGCGAACTCGGATAGCTGCCCGTGAGTTGGTCGAGGGGAACGGCCGCTTCGGTCCTCCACGTGCCCTCCGCGGCATCGGACGCCACGAACCAGGTCGGGTTCCAGGTCGAGTCGCCCCAGCACGCCTCGGCCGGCCAGCCGCGATGGTCGATCGTCAGCCGGTAGTAGGTCGTGTAGTCGCGATCGATGTCGACCAGCAGATCCACCCGGTCGCGATCGGACAAATCGGGGTCGCGGGGCCGGGGGACTTCGGCGGCCGGATACTCGGCGCCCGGGGCCTGGCGGGCCTCGATCGCCAGATAGAGGAATTCGGCATCGTAGGCCAACATGACCGAGGCCGGCCACCCGGCGTCGTCTTGCTGAGGACTCTTCAGCTCGGCCCGCTTCGCGCGCGACCAGACCGCGTCGTCGAGCCTTCCGTCAAGCCGCGGCTTGGAATGCGCCCTCACGCACAGCAGGATCGGCTTGGGCGCCACCCCTTTCGGCTCGGCCAGCCATTGCTCCGCCCGGGCGCACGTTTGCCAGGCATCGTCGGTCGCGCTGCGGCTGAGCGTCAGGTAGAAACGCTCGGCCTGGCGCGGATAGCCCCGCCGCCGATCGACCACCGACACAGGAAAACGAACCCCCGGCGCGGCGTATGTTTCGGGAAGGGCCCCTTCGAGCGCGCGGGCGAACTGGGCGGCCTGCGCCAGGCGGTCTTCGACCCGGCCCGCGTCGATCGAGGGGCGCGATCGCTGCCCGACGGCGAACAGATCGGGCGGCTCCTCGACGTGGTCGGCCGGCACAACGTCTCGTCCCGCCGCTTCGACCTCGGGGAACACAACCGCCCGGGTCGCGGCCTGCTGGACGGCGACCCGCTGCGTGCCTTCCACGCGCCACGCCGCCTCGCCGCTGGCGTAGTATTGAACCAGCCACACCTGGGCCGCCCGCGCCAACGCGTGCTCGGGATGGCGTTCGACCAGCAGCGCGAACACCCGAGCCGCCAAAGGCCACTGCCCGGCGCCGTAGTAGCGCCGGCCGAGATCGTAAAGCAGTTGGGCCGAGCTGCCCGGCTCGAGCCCCCGGGTCATCTCGCCGACCTGGGCCAACAGTTGCGTTCCCCCCTGAGGATCGCGGTGGGTCCGCGCGAGCACGGCCTGCATGTTGCGGCGCTTCTCGGCCGCCCGGCGCAAGGCGTCGAGCGCGCCGGGCGGTAGTTCGAGCAACCGGCGCCGTGCCTCGCCTCCGGCGTGAAGCACAATGCCGCTGAAGAAATCGGGGCGATCGACCGGCCTGGGAAGATTGTCGACCAGCAGCCGAAACCCGAGCGTCGAGGGCGCGAAAGCGAGATCGTCGTCCAGCAGGCCCCGAGGCTCCGAGGCAATCTCGGCCAACGAACGGCCCAGACGCTCGGCCAACTCGGCGGTCGACAGGTTCACGGCGCCGTGGACGCCCGGCGGCAACGATCCGTAAACCTTCTTGACCTGCCACGGCTCGAGGCCGGCCTGGGTGATCTGCCCGGGATACGACGTGGGATCGCCCGCCCGGCGAACCCCGTCAAGCACCACGCGGTGGATCAACTCGGCCAGTGGATCGTCGCCTTTCGGGTCGGTGTCGTGCGTCACGACGACCTCGGGGCGCCACGTGCGGACTTGGCGCACGACGTAGGCCTCGAGCTCGCGGAGGGCGCGGCCGTCGTTCGCCCGGTTCCAGCCCTCGACGATCTGGTCGGAGTCCGGGCGCAGGCCGGCCTGGCGGAGCGGGAAGCGCCATCCCTGCCGAGCGCTAGAGCCACCGACGGCGACCAGGGCCTCGTGCAACCGGTGGACGGGCAAGACCTCGTCGGTCGGCGCCACTTCGAGGTCGCGCCGACCGAGGGTCTCGACGGCTCCCAGGTATCCTTCATCGCCCGAGAGCCGCGCGAACAATTCGAGGGGCACGTCGGAAGGTTCGGCAAACAGGCCCAACAGGGCCGCCCGGGTCCCGCCCGAGCGCTGGCGGCGCCAGCTCCGGCCGCCATCGTCGGTGGCCAGGATGGTGCCCAGTTCGCCGACGGCCCAGCCATGTTGCGGATCGGCGAAGGCGAGGCTGCGGATGGGCAGGCTCTGGCCCGTCGAAAACGCCGACCAGGTATGCCCGGCATCGGGGCTGTGGAGCACGCGCGTGCCGGGCGATCCGGCCACCCAGACGTTGGGCCCGAGCACGGCCAGGGCGGCGAAGTCGAACTCGGTCGCGGCCCCGTCGGGAAGCTGGCCCGGCGGCGACTGCCAGGTCTTACCCAGGTCGCCGGTGGCCATCACGAGTCCGCCTTGGCCGACGATCCACCCGAAAAGCTGCGGCTCGACCCCACGCACCAGCAGCATCCGGTCGATGCCTCGCAGTCCAAAGCGAGGCGTGGCGGCCGGCTCGATCCCGCCGCGGCGAATCGTCGCCGCCATGCCGGTGCGATCGGCGAGGATTCCGTGCACGGGCCCCAGCAAGTCGCCGGTCACCCAGCCGACCGCCTTGTGGCCGGGCACGGGCGACCAACTCCGCCCGCCGTCCTCGGTCGTGAACACACCCGAGGGAAACATGGCCGACGAACAGCCGATGGCCCATCCCCGGCGGTCGTCGAAGAACCGGACCCGCGCCAGCGCCGGCAGCAGGAGCTTGGGCACGGGCGTCCAGTGACGGCCGCCGTCGTCGGTCGTCACGATCACGCCCGTGCTCGTGTGGGTGTAGGGATGGACGACCCCCCCGGCGGCCCAGCCGGTCTTTTCCGTGAGGAAACAGACCGATTCGAGCCGGCACGCGACGCCCGACGGCTGCAACGCCCAGGTCTCTCCGCCGTCTTTGGTATGCCAGATCGCCCCGCGGTCGCCCACTGCCCAGCCATGCCGGGCATCGACGAAACAAACCTCCGCCAGCCGGGCATCGGCCCGCATGGCCTCCGACTGCATCGGGTCGACAAGCGGCTGTGCGGTCTCGGCCGGCAGAAGCCCCGCGCCGGCTGCCTCGGCGGTCGAGCCCAAGACCGCGACAACTGCCGCCAACGCAAGCCGGGCGAGCCGATCGAGTCGTCCGAAAGAGGCCATCTTCTCACCTCCTGTTCGATATGGTGATCCTTGGGAACGACCGCGGAACTGGCTACAATACGACGCACTAAAGCTTTTGGCAATACGGATTTACAACTCCCCTCCCGAAGTAGGGGCGGTCGAATCGGGGCGTGCGCCACCCAATGCGCCACTCAAACGGGTCGCAATCTCCTCGGCAGACCGGGTGTTGTAGTATGCCTGGAGCGTGTCGGGCGACCTGTGTCGAGTCACCTTGGCCGCGTCGGCCAGCGAAAGGCACTCCAGCAGGTTGACCATGGTCCAGCCGTAGCCGAAGTCGCCCTGGGCTTCCTCCCCCGGCTCGCATTCCATGCGGCGGAACGGCAGCTCGCGCGTCTGGCCCAGCCGCCGCACAAAGCGCATCACGCTCCAGTAGCTGCCCCGGAAGTCGTTCTCCTCGACCAGGTCCTGGTAAATTCGCTTGGCGTGCAGCCCCAGATCGAGCTTCTTCTCGATCACTTCCCGCAGCGGCTCACAATCGCTATGACTTATGCCATCGGAACACGAGCTGCGCGGCGCTTGTGTCGATTTTGGGCCGTCTGACCCGATAGGCGCTTGTGTCGATTTTGGACCATCCGACCCGGCAGGCGCTTGTGTCGATTCTGAATGGTCCCGGATACAGCGTGCCACCGTCTGCCGGTGGATGCCCAGCTCTCGGGCAATCCGGGTCAATTGCCAACCTTGTTGACGTAAGGCTAAGATAGACTGAACTTTGGACATCTTGAGTCGATTCGGCATCGTAAGCTCCTTTCGGCGGTACAGCCGCTAGAAAGGCTACGTTCCGAATCTTCGGCTCCTCAAAGATGTCGATTTTCAAGCGCCTATGACCTGTCGCTTTTGGGCGCCGCGCGACAGTCCGCAACGCCCCAAGTGTCTATCGCCGCGGGTGTGGCCACAATGATGACATTCACGCCTCAGATAGAGGGACAGGTCTTCCAGTCTTCGCTGCTCAGGTGTTCGACCCTAGTGCAGTTTCACTCACCCTACCAGCGGGCGGATTCGACGGCGAAGAGATCTTTGGCTCCGGCCAATCTCCTCGCCTCAATTTGGACTTGGCAGACCGCGTGCGTGAGCACGGGCACGCCGTGGGTGGCGACGACTGGCCCCGGAGCTCGGGATTCCGTCGGCCCGCCGAAATGAGATTCGGTTTTCTGCCCCCGGCCGGTCCTCGGTCATAGGCCGACTTCAGATCCATGGTCCTGGATGCTGCAGCCTCGTTGTTGCCGTCGTTCGTGACTAGTGACGGCAGTTTGCCCAGTTCTACTGGGCGTCGACGGAATCGAAACGATGAAGTTTAGCCCCTTCGGTGGTGAAGTGATACGTCTTGACGAGTTCTCCCGAAGAAACGCTGTAAAGGTTCATGGACTGATTGGAGCGGAAACCGGCCTGGAGATAGGCTCCATCCGATCCAAAACGCAGAACGGCGTTGATCGGCAGCGGGCCAAATCGCCGCCGCTCCTCTCCCGTCGCAAGATCGAAGAGGATCGCCTCACGGCCGTCTGCTGCGATCAGAATCGACTGGTCGCTCGGGTGAATCATATAGTCTAGGGACCAACGCAGTGTGTCGTCTCGGGCGAATGGCTCCCCCGTCTCGGGATCGGTCCAACGATCGGAGAGCCTGGTTCCCCACGCGATCCGAAGCGGGCGCAGTTTCCAGCAAACCATCTTGTCCGAACTGATCGTGACAACGTGCTCTCCCTCAGGCGTAAACAGTCTGTGTTGCAGCGGACTTCGTCCCCAGTTCGGCGCGCCGCATTCGATGCGTTCTCCGGTCTTCAAATCGACGACGAACACTTGCGTGGAGTGTTGTTGCGCCTCGTTCGCCAAGACGCTCAGGCTCTCGTCGTTTGCGGAATCCTCCTCGACGCCCGATCCTTCAACAACGTAGACGAAATCTCGGTCGTCCGGCGTGTAGAGAAAGCGGAACGACCCGGTCGGCGCGTAGGTGGCGGGCGTCTTGTCGTGGCCCGTCGCGGACTGCTCGGCAATCTCTGTCGGATTGAACGTCGCGAGAGGCGCCATGGCGTTCACGTCGAACAGCGTGACGTCTCCTTTGTCGACGCAAAGGAATCGGTTCCCCTGATACGGCAGGTCCAGTTCGGTCGTCGAGAGAGTCTGCATGCCGGTTCGGTGGACGTCACCTGGGATCTCCGTCCTCTCGCCCGTCGCCAGGTCGATGAAGAACCAGCTTCGACCCGATCCGCCGACGGCGTATCGACTATTGGGGCTGAACGCCCAGCGATCCGCCCATTCGAAATCGAGAAGATTGCCCGATTCGATCGCCAACAGAGATCGACTTTCTCCGTATCGGTCGCCGACCTGCGCGTAGCGGCTGTCGGGACTAAACACGCACTTTCCGCCTTTCGGGAGTTCCACAAGAGTCTCCCCTGTTTCGACGTCTATAATCCATGTTCGACGATAGAAATCGGTGGAGATGGCTGCGACTCGGCTGTTGGGGGCAATGTGGATTCTTCTGATATACGCGTGCCCTTCGTAATTGCGGACCAGCTTTCCCGACGGCATTTCATACAACGCGAGGAGGTGTTCGCTCTCGGCTCGATACCGCCGAGAATACACGAGGAGACGCGACCCGTCCGAAAAGAACGCGTTTGCTTCCACACCCGCCAACCCCCAGCACGATTCAGGAACGTCGATCTTGTCAAGCTCCTGGGCTTGCTCGTGGTTGAGTTCTTCAACTCTTGGGGGATAGGTTGCGCCTGTGGACAGATCATGGAGTCGTCGGATTCGATTGTTGGTGAAGCGCAATCGCCATTTTCTCGATGGGAGATCAAGGGCTGGTCCGTTGATACCCCGATACCTGTTTTGCGGATTGACGCGAACGAAGGTCTCCAGCCACGCCTTCGCGTCGTGGGGAAGCTCCTTCTCGTTGGCCGACTCAATTGACTCCACCGACCAAGGGTCCAACACGATTTCATCGGAGTGCCAACGGCGAAAACAACCCGACCCTAGATGCCGTTTCGGAAAGTCCGGAACGATGAAACGTCGACGGTACCACCAATCGAACACGTGCGGAGCGATATTGGCGAACGGATGGTCGGCTCTGGTGTCCCAGAGTTGAAGCCGATCGGCGCGTGATCCGCGACCGTCGGCGGGAACGATCGCCCACGTTCCGTCCGAGTTGAAATACACGGGCAGGATTTTCTGAATACGATCAAAGAAGTCAGGCGACACAAGGGCTCGGCGTCTTTTCAGATCCGTAGCATGAAGCACATGAACTCTGGCTCGCGAGTAGATGTATTCGTCGCCTTGCCGCCCAGTGAGAAGTAGGCGGGAATCGTCCGCGTTGAAGGCGATTTCGGCGGGGGAAGTTGTCTCAGGGCCAGCGACTTCCCGGCTACCGCGTCCGAGATGGAGAACGTCCGAGACCGTTTGCGAGGGGACGTCGATGAGGGTTAGCTTCCTGCCCACGGCCGCGAGGCGTTTGGAGTCGTTTGAAAACGCCAGCGAGACAATATCGCCGCTCTTCTGTCGCTTCGTGTCATGATGTTCCTCTATCTTCGCGCGGAAGAACTCTTCTCCGGAGAGGGGGTCCAAAACGGCGACCTCTCCGTTGTGCCAACCGACCGCGAGCATCGTTTCCTCGGAATTCAATGCAAAAGATGTGATGCCCCCCGCGAGAGCGTAACGGATCTCTCTGCCTTCCGTCCGGTAGACTCTTCCCCCGTGGAAGACGAAAGCGTCGTTGTGAAAGAATAGGGCGTTCAACGAGGGTACGTCCGAAAAAAGTCGTTCTCCGGTCTTCCTGTGGATGAACGAGTAGTACGGATCGTAACTCGAATCCTCTTCACCGGTTTGCACGGCCATGAATTGCCCGGCGGGCGAGCATCGACGGCTCTTGGGAGTAATCAACGGACGAGCGTCATGCCGAAGCGTCTCGCGATAGATGTATGGAAGGGCGCTCAGACTCCCCGGTAGTGCGTCCTCCTCGGCATCGTCCCGCTGGGGGTCGTCCGCTGGATTTCCGTAACGGTCGTCTCCGCCGAACGTGTCGTAGCGGTAGGAGTTGGGGGCCTGATAGACGGCTTCCTTTGTTTCAATTCGCAGGAGATTTCGATATCCGCAAACGATGTACAGCCCGTCGTCGCTGAAGTGCATTGGGTGTGCGACAACGTCGTTCGGCAATCGCCAGATGAGGGCTCCATCCGGAATCGACCGCAACTCGGGCGCCCCGCTCGGGTATCCCAGAAGGAAGGACGCGCCGTCGGGCGACGTTTCGACTAACTCTCCATTGAACCAGTTGACGCATTTCGTGGAAACGGCGTCGTGAATGGTAACGCCGTCGGTTCCAGATACCACAATCCACTTCCCATCGGCCGTAAATTCCGCAGACGCCGTCGGCGAGATATGCGTTCCTACGATTTGAAGCTCTTCATTTGAAAGCAGTGTCCGAACGGAGCCGGGTCCGACATGGATGCCACCATGCACTGACTCTGCCCCCCGACGCGCTTCGTCGCATCTGGTGCATCCAACCGCCCAAAGGGCGATTGCGACGACAAGCGGAAGAAGCCCAGAGAGTCCGCGGTGAAATCCGCTTTCCGTGCAAGAGTTCATAGCCGATGTCATCACACCCTCACGGTGAGAACACGTTTCGACGGACTCGACCCCTCCCAGGATCCCGCATGTAGAGGTCCGAAACAAGGCAGGGTCGGTCCGGTGCACGGCTCCTTCCTGCTGATGAGGGGATAGCGAGCTGCCAACTGCTCCATATCGCCCCACCTCTATCGTCTTCGCCCTCGCAAAAACCTCGGAGAGAACATCCACCTCTGAGGCGCTCGTGGCTAGTCGAGTCTGGCGGGTGTTATCTGAATGATAGCGCGAAATGGTCGGTTTTCGGCTCCAACCAGAGCTGCCGCCAAGTGTCTCTTAGTCTAACCGTCCTGAGTCACGAACGCCAACATTGGCAACCTCCTTCGGTCACATCGACCGAACGCAATTAGCCCAGCCAAGATTGTCGGTTCGTGTCGTCAGATTGAGTGCGCGAGAGTGTCCATTCCCGCGCCCGTTGCGGTTCTCGCTTCGTGCCCCCAGTCTAACCGTCATTGGTCACGAACGGAATCCCGTTGCGCGCTCAGGAGTAGAGCTGGCCACTGCAGCGGTTGGCGATCCCGTCCAGGCACTGGATCGGATACCCGTGCACCCGCCCGTCTTCGCGGGATTAGATGACGTCGAATGTGCGAACCTCGGCGTAGCCGCTCGGCCATCGGTGCTGGCAGGCAATGCGCAGAACGCGCAGGTCGAAGATGGCCGTTTGGTCTTGGTCATGGGATCGTCCGCTTGCCAGCGTTGTCGTTATGGGTGTGATTATACAGGCGACTTTTGCCGTATTGCGGTTATCCGCCGTTATTCGCCATCTGGCGCCTTTACCCGCCCAATTCTCTTGTTCGATGAGGGCGGTGCTCTGCGATCGTCATGTCCCGCGAATTCTCTGGAAAACTGTTCGGGCGCCCTAGGCCGACTTGCGGGGGAACGATCGCGACGGACCAACGCGCGATGCGGGCCATGTTGGGCAGAGGGCAAGGCGGAGACAACGAGGACGCCGAGGGCCAACCGTCGCAGTGACTGTGCGAACGCAATCCAGTGCTGCAATTGAGTGCAGAAACGCAACTACTCTGCGATCCAATGAAGAAGAAAAGATTCATCGTAAAGGGTTTCTACAAATTAGGTTGCGTGTTTTGCACGGCAAACGGCACGGTTCTTGAACACAAGTGCCATCGGCAGAAATGTCCTTGTCGTAAACCGGCCCGACCAGGAGGAGCCCCCATGGCGTCAGAAAACCACGTTCGTGTCCTTGCCTTTCCCATTGCGGGGGGGCGTCTGTGCATGCACTTCGGTCATTGCGAGCGATTCGCCCTGATCGACGTGGATACCGCGACGGGCGAGATCCGCAGCCAGCGCGAGCTGGTTCCGCCCGCCCACCAACCGGGCGTGCTGCCCCAGTGGCTGCACGAGCAGGGGGCGAACCTGGTGATCGCCGGCGGCATGGGGCATCGGGCCCAGATGATCTTTACCCAGCACGGCATCGACGTGCTCGTCGGCGCCCCGAGCGAGACGCCGGAGGCGCTCGCCCGAAGCTATCTCGCCGGGACCCTGACCACGGGCGAGAACCTCTGCGACCACTGACCGGGAGAACGAATTTCCATGAAAGTCGCCGTGACTGCACAAGGACCCGACTGGACCAGCCAGGTCGATCCCCGCTTCGGGCGGGCGAAGTACTTTCTCGTCGTCGACGTCGATTCGGGCGAGCTTACCGCCCACGACAACGCCCAGAACCTCAACGCCGTGCAGGGCGCGGGCATCCAGGCGGGGCGGACCGTGGCCAACCTCGGCGTCGAGGCGGTGCTGACGGGAAACGTCGGCCCCAAGGCGTTCGCCGCACTTCAGGCGGCGGGCATCGCCATCTATTCGGGGGCCGCCGGCACCGTTCAGCAGGCCGTCGAGCAGTTCAAGGCCGGCAGACTCCAGGCGACCGACCGCGCCAACGTCGAAGGGCACTGGGCCTGACGGATCGATGAAAACGCACCTCGACTGCATCGCCTGTTTGATCCGCCAATCGCTCGACTCGCTCAACGAGGTCGAGAGAGACGTCTACTTTCTGTTGCGAGTGAAGTGCCCGGTCATCGCGCGCGAGGTCGGCGCACGCGTCGACACCCTGGTCGTGCGCCGCACGCGCGCGACCGTGCCGGCCGGCGCCGCGCTCGAAGACCGATCGGCGACGACCGGCGACGAACCAAACCAACCAATCGAGACCATTTTCTACCGAGGGAGATCGATCATGCCAGGCGGCGACGGAACAGGACCTCAAGGACAAGGCCCGGGAACCGGCCGAGGCCGCGGCCGTTGCGGCCAAGGCCAAGGCCAAGGCCAAGGACAAGGCCAAGGACAAGG
>Ga0334895_1001563_pt1 | contig 22512 bp, 20 predicted proteins | sample GraSluR3_MG_7_FD_207229 | JGI IMG/M metagenome (GOLD analysis project Ga0334895, IMG submission 207229) | Sludge microbial communities from methane-producing bioreactor in Wageningen University, Netherlands - Granular Sludge_31_05-R3 | ecosystem: Engineered > Bioreactor > Anaerobic >... | reverse complement strand
CTACGAAGCAGGAGGATGATGTTTTTAACACCTTACAGGCCGGTAGTTTCTTCAGCGGATAAAGAATTCCGGATTGAAGCGAGAAGGGTAGCTTTTAATGTTGCCCTGATGCTCGAGCTGGCAGAGATACTTTCCCGGAATGAACCACAACAGTTCGGAGTGGACTTTGTCTTTCTCTCTACCAGCAACAGAGCGAATAATAAAAATTTCAGCAGCAGCGCCTACAGGGAGTTTAAAGAGAATTATCATAGGCCTGACCCGGAACTCGCATTCCTGCTCCGGCTCTCTCCTGGCGAAGAAGTAAGAATACCCATAGATTATAATTCATACCAGAAATCACCTGATGCCGTATATGATGTCTGGAGCAGGGCATATAGCCGTGGCTGGCCAGAGTTTGACGACAGCATTGAAGAGAGGCCATTAGATGCGGGTGAGGATATCCTCTACGAGGTTTTTAATCTAGTGAAGCTGGAGAACCGAATCTATAACGTTCAGGATCCTGAGATTCAGCAGATAAAGGCTAATTTTCGGAGATTAATAACTTTATTGATGGAGATCATAGATGAAAGGGGTTAGGAATTATATTAACGGATGTCTTACTCCCGACGAACAGAAAATCATCTTCTTTATTCTCCTTGCTGGAACAGCTGGTATGATGATCCATTTTTCCGGACTGCAGGGGGAGGATGAGATAGTCGATTCACTCGAAACGGTTATACAAGAACCGAGAGAGATCAGGTATAATATTAATACAGTTACTTTTCAAGAGTTGCAAACCATTTCCGGAATCGGGCCTGTCAGAGCGGAGGCAATAATTGAGTATCGTGATGCCAATAGGCCAATTCAGGTTGACGATCTTATAAATGTAAGGGGAATAGGCGAAAAGACGCTCGAAAATATCAGAGGTTATTTAATGGAAGATGAAGGCGAGCGTGTTTTGCCACGAAGCAACCATACTGAAATGACAAAGGAACGGACTGCTTCCGCTTCTCAGAAAGTAGAACGAATCAATATCAATAAAGCTACCATAGAGGATTTGAAGCGTGTCAGAGGTATTGGCCAGGTACGGGCAGAAAACATTATTGACTATCTGACAGAAAATGGTCCGATTAAAAATATTGACCGATTACTGGATATCAGAGGAATTGGACCAGGAACAATAGAGAGTATAAAAGAGCTATTTTATGCAAACAATGACGGATAAGAAATTCAGCATATCATTAACTGCAGCCATAGCAGAGCTGTATGAAGCACAGAAGCATTATTTTGCTGCTTTCGCAGTTTACTGGTTTCTCTATGCTACTCATAAGAACGAAGATTATAAGAAGAAACTGGAAGAGATAAAGAATAAAATATTTGATACCCTGGAAATGCGGGTGAGTTCTACTACCAATAAGATATTCAGTAAAGAGGAGATCCGAAAGTTAGGTATTCTACCGGAGAGTCATTACAAAATGTTTCAGAATGCAGTAGCAGAACTTCAGCGAGACGAGCAGGAGGGTATAGGCAGCATTGAAACAGGTGATGATGAGGATTTTGAGAAGGTCGGTAAAGGGATAGGGAAAGAGTGGCGTGAGATGATAGAGGAAGAACCTGACAAGCATAAAAAGATGAAGAAAACAGTCTTACCTATCGAGATGGAACAATGGGAGCAAATCAGAGCAAGTGAATTGCTGCAGTTTCTTTCGGCCTGCCAGGAAAAGCAGGGTAATCTAGAAGAGGTTAAACTCTCAGAATTGATCAAAGATTTTCTGGATAACTATCAAACCGATGACAGTTAGGAAGGATGAAGGCAAAAGAGAAGCTGAAGGTAAACAAATTGTGTGAACACTGCTACAATAGTTGTAAGCAGGATGAGAGCGTCAAGCTGGTCAACTGCCCCCACTATATCTATAAACCTTATCAGCTCGCTTTTGACTTCTGGAAAGAGAAACCGGGGCGTAAAAGAAAGAAATAATGACCGGGAGGTACTATCATGAGGGTTATTGCCGGTCAGAAAAAGGGACATAGATTAATCTCCCTGACGGGAAATAAAACCAGACCTACTACAGATTATGTGAAAGAGGCTATCTTTTCGATCATATACGATTGCCACGAGATGAGGGTTCTGGATCTTTATTCCGGGTCTGGTGGCCTTGGGTTCGAGGCATTGAGCAGGGGCGCCAGATCCCTGGAGATGGTTGACCGTTCAGAGAAGGCTGTGCAATCCGCCAAGAAGAATATGAAAAAACTGCAGTATGAAGATAGAGTGAAGATACATAAACAGCGGGTTGAAGCATTTCTTAAAACAACATCTGAGAAGTTCGATCTCATTCTGCTTGACCCCCCATACGGGCAGAATCTGATCAACCCCACTATTAATGCCATTATTCAGGCTGGTATCCTGGCTGACAGGGGAACTATCGTAGTGGAGCATTCACTGCAGGAAAAGATCAGAGATGAATTGTCGTCCAGGATCACGAAACAGAAAAGATACGGTGATACACTGGTCACCATCTTACAATAAAAAGAGGAGGGTTTTTGCTCAAAATATATAACAGTCTGACCAGAAAAAAAGAGGAATTCAAGCCGATAAATGATAATGAGGTGGGAATGTATGTCTGTGGTCCTACCACCTATAACTATTTCCATATTGGTAACGGGAGAGCCTTCCTCTTCTTCGATGTCGTCCGGAACTATTTAAAGTTTCTCGGTCTGAAGGTAAAATACGTCCAGAATATTACCGATATCGATGACAAGCTGATAAATCGTGCCAGAGAAGAAAACCTGCCGATGAAGAAGATCGCTGCCAAATATATCAAAGCCTTCCATCAAGATATCAAAGCTCTGGAGATAAAGAGGGCGAATCATTATCCCCGAGCTACCGAATATATGAATAAAATGATCGATTTCATTGCTCTGCTCGAAAGGAAGGGATTTGCTTATAATGTCGATGGTGATGTTTTCTTCTCCGTCAAATTGCTCGATAGCTATGGAGAGCTCTCCGGGAAAAAGATTGATGACCTGATGGCAGGAGCGAGAGTAGAAGCAGATATGCGGAAGAGATTTGCAGCAGATTTTGTTCTCTGGAAAAAGGGAAAAAGTGGCGAACCACAATGGGAAAGCCCCTGGGGTATGGGACGACCAGGCTGGCATACCGAATGCGTTGTAATGTCACTCGATATATTTCAAGGGACATTTGATCTCCATTGTGGCGGAACAGATCTTGTCTTTCCCCATCACGAAAATGAGATCGCCCAGGCAAAAGCAGCTACCGGTAATCCTCTAGCAAACTACTGGATGCATAACGGCTTTATCAATATCGAAGGGGAGAAGATGTCTAAAAGTGCCGGAAATTTCTTTACTGTCAGGGATATACTCAAAAAGTACTCTGCAGAAACTATAAGGCATTTCTATCTGGCAAAACACTATAGAAGCCCCATCGATTTTAATGAAGAGGCAATACAGGCATCAAAAGCCGGAGTTAAAAGATTATATCAACCCTTCAAAGAACAGGTGAATCTGGAGAAAGGACAATCTCACCGTCTCAGAATTATCGGGGAGTATAGAGATGAATTCATCAGAAATATGAACGATGATTTCAATACAGCAAAGGCAATTGCTCTCCTATTCGATATAGCAAAAGCTTATAACAATGCCTCCTCTGCAGGAACTAAAAGAGAGTTGCGCCTCAGTCTGGAAAAACTCGGAAACGTGCTCGGATTCTACCAGAACCTGGGTGATAAACTCAAAAGAGAGAATGAAAGTGGTGGCGGTGAGGAATTGATAGAACTTCTCATCTCTTACAGGAACAGATTCAAAGCGGAGAAGAACTGGGAGTATGCCGATCTTATCAGAGATGATCTGAAGAAACTGGGGATAATTCTTCAGGATACTCCCGAGGGGACCAAATGGTCCCGGGATGAGTGATAGTATTTTTCCCCTGACGAAGTGTAGTAATCATCTATCCAGTTTGATATTTTTCCTGTAATGCTTCTGGTGAATAGCATGAGACTGAAGATTATCCTTTCTTGCAGGATAGAAAAGATTTCTGGCAATCAGAGGGCGATCCCGATTTTCTGATTTCAACTCGACTCGAGAAAAAAAATCTATCAGAACAGAAGTTTTATCGAAAAATTGTTGACATTAAAACAGAGTATTATTTTCTGTCTCTTCAGTACTAAAAATGGTACTTAAGATGTAAATGAAAGGTTATTTAGGTGTTATCATTGACTGATGCCCTTCAAGAGATAACCATACCGAAGCCGATGTAGCTCAACGGTAGAGCAACTGATTTGTAATCAGTCGGTTGGGGGTTCGATTCCCTTCATCGGCTCCAGAATATAAGCGTGGAGAGGTTCCCGAGTGGTCAAAGGGAGCAGACTGTAAATCTGCCGGCGAAGCCTTCGGAGGTTCAAATCCTCCCCTCTCCACCATTTTGAAGCGGGAATAGCTCAGTTGGCTAGAGCATTAGCCTTCCAAGCTAAGGGTCGCGGGTTCGAATCCCGTTTCCCGCTCCATTTTTATATAACAGTCGTTTTTCACAGGTATTAAGTATAGGGCTCATGTAGCTCAGCCGGTAGAGCACCTCCTTGGTAAGGAGGAGGTCACCGGTTCAAGTCCGGTCATGAGCTCCATAGTTAATAGCAAGAAAAATTGATGAGAAAAGATGAGAAAAAAAGGCAGGAGGAGAAATGGCAAAGGAGAAATTTGTTAGGACGAAGCCGCATTTAAATATCGGAACCATAGGTCACGTAGATCATGGCAAGACGACATTGACGGCAGCAATAACATTATATTTAAGTAAATCAGGTGCAGCATCCTTTCGGACATTCGATAGTATAGATAATGCACCGGAAGAGAAGGCCCGCGGGATAACGATAGCCACAGCACATGTGGAATACGAGACAGCTAATCGCCATTATGCTCACGTCGACTGTCCTGGTCACGCTGACTATGTAAAGAACATGATCACCGGAGCAGCCCAGATGGACGGTGCAATACTTGTAGTAAGTGCTGCAGACGGTCCCATGCCCCAGACGCGAGAGCATATTCTTCTTGCACGTCAGGTAGGAGTACCGGCGATGGTAGTCTTTTTGAACAAATGTGATCTTGTAGATGACGAGGAGTTACTTGAGCTTGTTGAGCTTGAAGTCCGGGAGATGTTATCTAAGTATGAGTTTCCTGGAGACGATATACCTGTCATCAAAGGTTCAGCTTTGAAGGCACTCAATGGCGATCCTGAGGGCGAGCAGCAGGTCCAGGAATTGATGGATGCAGTAGACAGCTATGTACCTCTTCCAGAGCGAGATAAAGACAAGCCTTTCTTGATGCCTATAGAAGATGTATTTTCCATTCCCGGCCGTGGAACAGTAGTTACCGGCAGGATCGAACGCGGGCAGATCAAGATAGGAGAAAAGGTAGAGCGAGTAGGTATCAAGGAGACAGTCGAGACCACCTGTACAGGTGTTGAGATGTTCCGTAAGATACTCGATTATGGAGAAGCAGGGGACAATGTTGGTATCCTTTTACGAGGAATGGCCAAGAATGAGGTAGAGCGTGGAATGGTACTTGCGAAGCCCAAGAGCGTAACCCCTCATACGAAGTTCCGTGGTAACACCTATATACTGACAGCGGAAGAGGGTGGACGTAAGAAGTCCTTCCACAGTGGTTACCGTCCTCAGTTCTATTTCCGTACAACCGACGTGACCGGAACGTTGAGCCTTCCAGAAGGTATAGAGATGGTTATGCCTGGTGACAGCCTTGTAATTGAGGCAGAACTTATAACTCCGATAGCTATGGAGCAGGGATTACGTTTTGCTATCCGGGAAGGTGGCAGAACAATCGGCGCCGGTGTTGTCGGTGAGATATTAGAGTAAAAGGATCAACTTATGAGAGAGACAGTGATCTTAGCCTGTCAGGAATGCGGACGCAGGAATTATACCACAACCAAGAATAGAAGGTTGCATCCTGAACGGGTAGAATACAAAAAATACTGCCCTTACGATAAGAAGCATACGATTCATAAACAGACGAGATAGTCCTGTTTAAACCAGAATCTCGCATTGAGAATTGGGTGCCGATATTGAGGACAAAAGACACAAAATCAGCTTTGACATTGTGCAGGACAGTAGTTCAATTGGTAGAGCACCGGTCTCCAAAACCGGGGGTTGCGGGTTCGATTCCTGCCTGTCCTGCCAGATTTGATTGCCTGGTTTAATGTCTGGATAAAGTAAAGGGGATACTGGATAATGATAAAAGCAATTACTAAGTTTTTCAAAGATGTTCGGCAGGAGATGAGATATGTTTCCTGGCCAACAAAAGCCGATATTAAAGAAGGCACGGTTGTTGTTATCACTATGTCTGCCATCGTGGCAATCTTTTTGTCTGGCGTAGATGCCATTTTCTCTATGGTTATTCAATTTATACTATTTAGAGGCTAAGTGGCAGAGTAAAGGAAATATAAAACGATGAAGTGGTATGTATTACACGTGTATTCGGCAAGAGAGCAACGGATCAAAGAAGCGATAGAGAAAGGAGTTGCCGGCACAGAACTGGAAAAGGATCTGGGTGAGATCCTCATCCCGACCCAGAAGACATTTCACATTCGGGACGGGAAAAAGGTTCAGCGCGAGAAGAAGATTTTCAATAGCTATATAATTATCCAGGCTAATCTTACTCCCGAATTAATGAGTTTTATTACGGACATACCAGGCGTAACCCATTTCCTGGGGTCGGTTAAAAAGCCACAACCACTGAGTGAAGTAGAGGCTAAAAGGCTCCTCGGAATTTCTGACCGAGAAGATGATACGGGTAAAGACTATCAATTTATTCCGGGTGATATGGTAAAGATAACCTCAGGACCCTTTAGTGATTTCGATGGGGTGATAGATAAAGTAAATCTTGATAGCCATAAACTGACCGTTAATGTTGCGGTATTCGGAAGAGTAACACCGGTTGAATTGAATATTGATCAGGTGGAGAGAATCAAAAGTGGCTGAACCGTTAGCAACTGATCAGCAATAACTTTTACGGGTAGAAGGAATAGAAACGAATTCATTATGAGATTAAGTCTTAAGAGAAGAGAGGAATAAAGATGGCATTACCGAAAAATGTAGTAAGCATGATTAAACTGCAACTCCCGGCTGGGCAGGCAACTCCTGCTCCTCCTGTTGGTCCGGCTCTCGGTCAGGCAGGTATTAATATTGGAGATTTCTGCAGGCAATTTAACGATAAAACAAAAGATAATCCCGGGATGATCTATCCGGTAGTTATCTACGTATATAAGAATAAGTCATTTAAATTTGATATAAAAACCCCGCCGGCATCAGTGTTAATCAGAAAAGAGGCCGGCCTGGCCAAGGGCTCGGCAGAACCCAATGTAACAAAAGTCGGCTCGATTAAAAAAGATCAGGTTAAGAAAATAGCCGACATCAAAATGAAAGACTTAAACGCATTTACGATCGATTCTGCGATGAGTATGATCGAAGGTACTGCCAGAAGTATGGGGGTAAAGATAGAAGACTAATTGTCTTTCATACTTTGCCATAAACATACTTCTGTTTTTCAGAGGTAGACTTCGACCCTGTACCTGCTTTCGTTGCCTCCACGAGGGGTTGGGAAAGCAGGTGCAGGGCAAACCGCAGGAGATTATACGATACAAGGAGAAGAGATGAAAAGGAGCAAGCGTTATAAGGAAGCCCTTTCGAAGATCGATCGACAACGTCAGTACGAACTGAATGAAGCAATAGGGATATTGAAGGATTTGCCAAAAGTAAAATTCGACGAGACCCTGGAGCTGCATATGAACCTCGGCGTTGATCCAAGAAAAGCCGATCAGCAAATCAGGAACTCGATTGTTCTCCCCCATGGAACGGGAAAAGATGTCAGAGTACTTGTCTTTGCTGAGGGTGAAAAAGCAGAAGAAGCTTCCGAAGCAGGAGCAGATTATGTGGGAGTGGACGACTTGATGGAGAAGATCAGCGGTGGCTGGTTTGATTTCGATATCGTCATTGCTACACCTAATCTGATGGGAAAGATTGGAAAGTTAGGGAAGATATTAGGTCCTCGTGGCCTGATGCCGAACCCGAAAGTAGGAACAGTTACCATGGATGTCGGTAAGGCTGTTCAGGAATCGAAGGCGGGCAAAATTGCCTATAGAGTAGATAAGTTCTCTAATATTCACGTCCCGGTTGGCAAGATGAGCTTTGACCAGGATAAGCTGAAAGAGAATATCCTGACTATGGTTAGCTCAATTCTTAAAGACAGGCCTGCTACTGTTAAAGGCCAGTTTATTAAGAGTATGGCATTAACATCAACAATGGGCCCCGGTATGAGGTTGAATATACCCGATACAACTGCTGCAGCGAAGAAATAGGAGGGATGCTATGGTTAAGGAACAAGAACAGACATACGAAGCAGTATATAATGAGCTGAAAGTAAGTAGAGTCCAGGAATTGACTGAAAGAATGAAAGATGCCAGAGCTATAGTGCTCGTTGATTATAAGGGTATTAATATAGAAGAAGTCGATAACCTGAGAGGTAGAATGCGTGACTCTCAAGTCGATTACTTCGTCTCCAAGAATACCTTTATCAAGAAAGCACTGAACACACTCGGGATTACATCACTGGACGAATCTCTTGTCGGGCCTACAGCTGTAGCTATCTCCAAAGAGGATGAGATTGCTCCGGCCAGAGAACTTGCCCTCTTTATCAAAGAGATGATGGGGGATAAAGACTTCCCGACTTTCAAGAAGGGTTACGTTGATGGAAGACTGTTCGATAAGAAAGAGCTGGAAGAACTAGCCAAGTTGCCACCGAAAGAGCAGTTGTTAAGTATGATGTTAAGTGGCTTTAATGGACCGATAACAGGCTTTGTCTATGCCCTTAACGGGATAATCAATAAGTTTGTATATGCTGTTGACGCAATAGCAAAGAAAGAGAATTAAGCAACAAAGAGAAATAAATTAGAAAGAATAGACATTTGGAGGAAAGATGAGTGATAAAAAACAACAGGTAATTGATATTATCAAAGAAATGACCGTCATGGAACTGTCAGAATTGGTAAAAGAATTAGAAGAGCTGTTTGGTGTTTCTGCAGCCGCTCCAGTAGCAGCAGCTGCCGCTGCTCCTGCTTCAGCCGAAGCAGCAGAAGAAAAGAGTGAATTCACTGTTATGCTTACAGCAGCAGGAGATAAGAAAATTCAGACGATTAAAGTTATCAGAGAGATAACTCAGCTTGGTCTGAAAGAGGCAAAAGACCTTGTCGATAACTATCCGAAAGTAGTTGTTGAGAATGTTGCTAAAGAGGAAGCCGAAGCTGTACTGAAGAAGTTAGAAGAAGCTGGCGCTACTGCCGAGATTAAGTAATATTACTCTAATACTATTTTTCGAATGCGTAAGCGTAGAAAAAACTATAACCATCCTGTCGCCGGGCAGTTTTCTGTTTTGTCAGATATGACCAGTAAACTCTCGAGCGGAGTTTAGGTACGGGATTGTAGTAACTGACCACTTCTTTATAAGGATATATTGTTCGCAATATCCATAAAGGGGTGGTCAGGGTATATCATAGTGCATGTAGATTACTTGTTTTCACCCATTATCCGACCGCTACTCTGGATGCCTTGAAATGAAAGCCTTAAGGTTCGAACTGACCTTCTCGCCAACACGCTTTCTTTTATCTGTATCCACGGTAACAGTCGGAGGATAAACCATAAGGAGATATGCTTTTGAAAAGTATCAAAAGTTATTCCCGTTTAAAAAAGACGATCGAAGATTTAGGTATTCCGGCATGTGAAATACCAAATCTTCTTGCTATACAGATCGATTCCTATGATCGCTTCCTGCAGAAAGATATTCATCCGCAGCAGCGTGAGAACATAGGATTACAATCTGTCTTTAACTCGGTGTTTCCTATTGAGGACACAAAAGGTTATTACCTGCTTGAGTTCCTCGAATATACCGTTCTCAAGGAAAAATATACAAAAGAAGAATGTATCGAGAGAAATCTCTCTTATCAATCACCGATCAGGGCTAAGATGAAGCTGACTAAATATGACGAAGAGAAATTAAAAGAGACCGGTGAGAAGGTAGTGAAAGAGATCATCGAAAATGATGTCTACCTGGGAGAGATACCATTAATTACAGACGAGGGAACATTTATTGTCAATGGTGCCGAAAGAGTAATTATAAGTCAATTACATCGCTCGCCGGGTGCCTTCTTCGAAGAGGAGAAACATCCAAGCGGGAAATCACTCATATCGGCTACGGTCATACCTTATAAAGGTTCCTGGCTGGAATTCAGTATGGATGTCAATGATACAATGTATGTCCATATAGACAAGAGAAGAAAGCTTCCGGTCACCGTGCTGCTCAGATGTATTGGCCTTTCAACCAATAGCGATATCAGAAAGCACTTCTATAGCACCAAAAAGGTCTCGCTTGAAGAGGCAAAAGGACAATATCTGGCTGAAGATATTATAGATAAAGAGAATGGCGCAGTAATAGTCGAAGCCTGGGAACAGGTCAGCGATGAAAATTATAATGAACTTGTCGAGGCTGGTTACAAGAAGGTCAAGATCATATCAGAAGATTCTGATGTGCACCGTAAGATAATTGAGAAGACTATAGCTAAAGATTCCACCCAGAATGAAGAAGAAGCAGTCAAGAAGATATATAATCTTATCAGGCCAGGTGAGGAACCAACGATGGAAGCGGCTGTAGCCCTTGTAAACAGGATGTTCTTTGATGAGAAGAGATACAACCTCGGTGAGGTCGGTCGATATAAGCTGAATAAGCGTCTCGGTATCTATATTCCTGAAGATGTCTGTATACTCACACGAGAGGATTTAATAGCCATAATCGAGAAGATGGTCGATATCTATCGGGGTAAAGACGATATCGATGATATCGATAATCTGGCCAACAGACGTATAAGAACAATTGGTGAATTGCTGGAAGATGAATATACTAACGGCCTTTCCAGAGTATCAAGAATCGCTATTGAAAGAATGTCGATAACAAATCCTGATGAGGTTACAGTCAGTGACCTGATAAACAGTTCAGCACTTATCGGAGTTATACAGGCCTTCTTCCTTACAGGGCAGCTCTCTCAGTTTATGGAGCAGACCAATCCATTGGCGGCCATAACACACAAGAGAAGATTATCTGCTCTAGGGCCAGGTGGCCTGACAAGAGAACGAGCAGGTTTCGAGGTGCGGGATGTTCACCACTCTCACTACGGCAGGATCTGTCCGATTGAAACGCCAGAAGGACCCAATATAGGTCTGATATCATCACCAGCGATTTATTCGCGAGTTAACAGATTGGGTTTTCTGGAAACCCCTTATATAAAGGTTGTCGATGGCAAGATTACAGAACAGGTCGATTATTTCGATGCTTCCGATGAAGAGGATTTTATCATTGCTCAGGCAGATATCAATATCGGTAAAGATCTCAGGATTAAAGACGAACAGGTTTTTGCAAAACAGGGAGAAGAGTATATACTTGTAACACCAGATGAGATAGATTATGTAGACGTATCACCTCAGCAGATAGTATCCGTCTCGGCTTCCCTTATCCCCTTCCTTGAGCATGATGACGCTAACAGAGCTCTTATGGGTTCCAATATGCAGCGACAGGCAGTACCTCTGCTCAATCCAGCAGCCCCTACAGTTGGAACCGGGATGGAGAAGGTGGTTGCCCGTGATAGTGGTGCTGCTGCTATTGCACCATACGATGCAAAAGTAGAGAAGGTAACTTCAGCTTATATCGATCTCAAAAAGATTGAAGATGGCGAAGAGACACTCGATATCCACACTGAGAACAGGATCTATTTGAAGAAATTCTGCCGCTCGAATCAGGACACTTGTATAAATCAGAGGCCAATAGTTAAAGTAGGGGATATAGTCAAAAAGGGTGAGCCAATATCAGACGGTCCTGCTATTGAAGGAGACAGACTGGCACTGGGACAGAATCTGCTCGTTGCCTTCATGCCCTGGTACGGATATAATTATGAAGATGCGGTAATCCTCAGTGAGAGTGTAGCACGAGACGATATAATGACCTCTATCTATATCGAGGTACAGGAAGTACTTGTCAGACAGGTCAAAAACGGTAAAGAAGAACTGGCTTACGATATACCTAATGTTCCGATCAATGCCCTTCGAAATCTCGACAAGACAGGTATAGTAAGGGTAGGTTCGGTGATCAAACCGGGAGATATAATAGTTGGCAAGATTACACCAAAGAGTGTCGATATAGATCCCTCACCGGAAGAGAACCTGATGCGGGCCCTCTTTGGAGACAGAGCAGGTAACTTCACTGACAGTTCCCTTAAAGCGAAGCCGGGAATGGAGGGTGTCGTTATCGATGTTAAAGTCTTCAAGAAACAGGAAGATATAACTGAATTCGAACTCGATAAGAAGGATATTTTGAACAAGCTAAAGCAGGAACATACAGAACGTAAGAAGAAGATCGATAGTTTCCTGGAGACGAACCTGAAGAAATATCTACTTGGAGAGAAGGCCAAGAATATAATGGATTCTAAAGATGGCCGTTTCTTTATCCCTTCTGGAAAGAAGATCACCAAAGATGATCTGGTAAAGATAAACTTCAAGAGATTGAGCCTGGATTATGAATTCGTAGAAGATCCGGATAAGAACCAGCAGATATTCAATAATATCATATTAAAAGTAAAAGATGCTAGCGAAGAGAGTGATAATATCTTCAAGAAAGAGAAAGAACGCCTCCGCCATGGCGATGAGTTACCCTATGGAGTCCATAAGATGGTCAAGGTATATATCGCCAAAAAACGTAAGATACAGGTTGGAGATAAGCTGGCCGGTAGACACGGTAATAAAGGTGTGATCTCCAAGATCGCCCCTATAGAGGATATGCCCTTTATGGAGGATGGTACTCCGGTCGAGATTATTCTCAATCCACTTGGTGTTCCTTCCCGTATGAATATCGGACAGATTATGGAAACCCATCTCGGTATGGCTGCCAAGATTCTCGGCTTCCAGGTAGAAACTCCTGTCTTTGATGGAGCTTCCCTCAAAGATATTGAGAAGGAGATGAAGAAAGCTAAAATACCGTTAGACGGAAAACAGGTTCTCTATGACGGCAAGACCGGTGAACCTTTCCGTGAGAGGGTTACAGTTGGAATAATCTATATGATGAAACTCAATCACCTTATTGAAGATAAGATACATGCACGTTCAACCGGGCCGTATTCACTGATTACTCAGCAACCGTTAGGTGGTAAAGCACAACATGGTGGACAGAGACTGGGAGAGATGGAAGTCTGGGCTCTGGAGGCTTACGGTGCTTCAAGGATACTGGAAGAGATGTTGACCATTAAATCGGATGATGTGGATGGTAGAACAAATGCGTTCAAGGCAATTACGAATGGCCAGAATCCATCCAAGCCTGGTGTCCCGGAGTCCTTCAATGTCCTGGTTAGTGAGTTGAAATCACTCTGTTTCAATATAGAATTTCTGACCGATAAAGAGATTTAAAATGAGTTCTAATATGTCACATAACAAAGAACAAAATATAGTTTTTCCGCAGGTGATAAGTGAAACCAATCACCTTATGCAGAGATCGGGAGGTACCGATCTCCTCACTAAACCGCCAAGAGGAGGTTATTACAAGTGATTAGAGAAATTAAAAGAGAAAAAAAGATAGAGCATTACGATAACGTAAGAATCAGGATTGCCTCTCCGGAAGCAGTAAGAGAATGGTCTTACGGTGAAGTAACAAAACCGGATACACTCAATTACCGTACTCTGCGACCGGAAAAAGACGGACTATTTTGTGAAAGAATATTCGGCCCGGAAAAGGATTACGAATGTAGTTGCGGAAAGTATAAAAAGAAAAGATTTCAGAATACTGTCTGTGACCGTTGTGGTGTTGAAGTAACTACTTCCCGGGTAAGAAGAAACAGGATGGGGCATATAGAACTCGCCGTTCCAGTTGCTCACTTCTGGTTTATCAAGAGTATGCCGAGTAAGATCGGTACACTCCTCGATATCAGTATAAAAAAACTGGAAAGGGTGCTCTATTACGAATCTTACATTGTCATTAACCCCGGTCAGACAAACTACGAAAAGAAGGATCTGATTGATATAGATGATTACTACGAAGAGCGTGACACTTATGATGACGAATTTTTGGCCATGATGGGTGCCGAAGCGATCAAGCTCCTGCTCGACGAACTGAACCTGGAGGATGAAGCTAACCATCTTCGTACCTCAATCAAGATGGAGACTTCAGCCATCAAGAAACAGAAGGCCATCAAAAAGCTGAAGATAGTCGATGCCTTTATCAAATCAGGGAATGATCCTTCCTGGATGATACTGGAGGTCCTGCCAGTATTACCGCCGATTCTGAGACCACTAGTTCCTCTTGAAGGTGGGAGATTTGCCACGGCAGATTTCAATGATCTATACAGAAGGGTAATTACCAGAAATAACAGGTTGAGACAATTGATAGAGATCAGAGCACCTGAAGTGATACTTCGTAATGAGAAGAGAATGCTCCAGGAAGCTGTAGATGCCCTTATCGACAACTCCAGAAAGAGTCGTCCGGTTAAGGGGAGAGGTAACAGGCCATTGAAATCTTTGACTGACCAGCTGACCGGTAAACAGGGTAGATTCCGACAGAATTTACTCGGTAAGAGAGTAGACTATTCAGGCAGGTCTGTTATAACTGTCGGCCCGCATTTACAGATCAGTCAGGTCGGGCTTCCTAAAGAGATGGCTATTGAGCTTTTCAAGCCTTTTATAATTGAAAGACTGGAACGAAATGGTGAAATAGAGAAAACAAAGAGTGCTCGCAAGCTGGTAGATAAGAAACAACCAGAAATATGGAAGATATTGGAAGAGGTGATCCAGGAGTATCCTGTTCTCTTGAACCGTGCTCCCACACTCCACAAGCTAGGTATTCAGGGCTTCCTGCCCGTCTTGACTGAAAATAAGGCCATTGAATTACACCCAATGGTCTGCACACCATTTAATGCAGACTTTGACGGTGACCAGATGGCAGTTCATGTCCCTCTTTCGCATGAAGCACAAATGGAAGCGAAGGTTCTCATGCTCTCTTCCCGCAATCTCCTGCTGCCAGCAAACGGCAAACTGGCTATGGTTGCCAGCCAGGATATTGTGCTCGGGTGTTATTATCTGACTATGACACCGGAAAAAGAACCGGAAGATACGAGTAAACTGAAGACTTTCTACAGCACGGAGGAAGTAGTACTTGCTTTCGAACATGAAGAGGTAAAGCATAACAACAAAGATATGACTGAGAAACCGGGTAAAGAGAAGCGTAATCTCGACATTCACACCTGGATTCAGGTTATGATAGACGGTAAGAAGGTTCTGACGACAGTAGGAAGGGTTCTCTTCAACCAGATCATGCCACCCTCTGTCCCCTTCCAGAACTATACTTTCGACAAAGGGAAGTTGAACGATTCCGCAATGCTCTGTTTCGAAAAAGTCGGCCAGTTCCTGACTGCGAAATTCCTTGATGATCTGAAGGATATCGGCTTCAAATATGCCACAAAAGCGGGAGTAACTTTCAGTGCGAGCGATATCATCGTTCCTAAGAAGAAGGAAAAACTGATTCAGAACGAAGAAGAGAATATAAAAGATATTATCGATAATTACAATAAAGGGTTGATAACCGAAGGTGAGAAATCACAGCGTATCATCGACCGCTGGAAGAGTGTAACCGAAAGAGTTACTGAAGCACTGATGGATGAGCTTGCTGATGACCAGAAAGGTTTAAACTCCATCCATATGATGTATCTATCCGGTGCCCGTGGTGGTAAGGATCAGATCAAGCAGCTCGGTGGGATGCGTGGTTTGATGGATAAGCCGACAAAGACCGGTTCTGATAAGGCGGAAGTTATTGATACTCCGATTAAATCGAACTTCAAAGAAGGTCTAACCGTTCTTGAGTATTTCATTTCAACTCACGGAGCAAGAAAAGGTCTGGCAGATACGGCACTCAAGACAGCTGATGCTGGATATTTGACGAGAAGGCTGGTAGATGTTGCTCAGAATGCTATCATATTGACTGAAGACTGTGGTACGATCGATGGCCTGGAAGTATCTGCAATCAAAGAGGGTCTGGAAGTGGTTGTATCCATGGCAGAGAGAATTCAGGGAAGAACTGCGCTCGAAGATATAACGGATCCCGTTACTGGCAAGGTTCTGGTCCCCGCAGGCGCTGAGATTACTAATGAATCAGCCCGGACAATTCAGCGACACGGTATTGTCTCGGTCAAGATCAGATCTGTAGTTACCTGCGAAGCGACCAGAGGGATCTGTGCCAAATGCTACGGAAGAAATCTAGCTTCTCAGAAACCTGTTACTATAGGTGAACCTGTCGGGATCATTGCTGCCCAGAGTATAGGTGAACCCGGAACACAGCTCACTCTGAGAACTTTCCATATTGGTGGAGCTGCAAGTACAGACATTGAATCGGCAGAAGTTGTAGCTTCGGTAGACGGTATAGTCAAATTCAAGCGAATGAATACCGTTACCACAAAATCGGGAGAATTAATCTCGATCAGTAAACTTGGTAGGATACAGCTCTTATCACCTGAAGATAACAAGACCGTTCTGGACGAATTCAAGGTGGAGTATGCCGCAACGATATTTGTACGTGATGGCGAGAGTGTGGTTAAGGATTTCAAACTATTCTCCTGGGATCCCTACAACAATCCACTGGTTGCAACAGCCGAAGGGCATATCCAATACGAGAACTTGATCAAGGATGTTACTTTCAGAGAGGAATTCAATGAGCAGATCGGTAAGCGGGAAACCACGATTATCGAATCGAAAGATCGTAAGGTTCAACCACAGTTCAAGCTGGTCAAACCTAAAGGTGGTGAGGAGATTATACCGTTGCAAACCGGATTGAGCATCGAAGTCGAAGATGGAGCTTATGTCTATCCGGGAGATGTTCTTGGTAAGATCTCTCGTATAACCACGAAGGCACGTGATATTACAGGTGGTCTGCCCAGAGTTGGTGACCTCTTCGAAGCTCGTGTCCCGAAAGAAAAGGCGATTATTAGTGAAATTACCGGTAAGGTACGTATCGGTGATCTGACAAAACTCGGTAGAACGATATATGTTCAGGCCGAAACGGGAGAAGAGAAAAAATATGTAATACCCCCGGGTAAGAGATTGATCGTTCATCAGGGTGACTTTATAGAGAATGGTGACCCACTCTCTGACGGACCACTCGACCCGCATGATATACTCTCAGCCAAGGGTATAAAAGCGGCACAGATGTTGATTTTGAACGAGATTCAGGAGATATACCGTAAGCAGGGAGTTAAGATTGACGACAAGCATCTCGGTGTAATTATCAGGCAGATGTTCAAAAAGGTCAAGATAGTCAATCCGGGTCATACATACTTCCTTGAAGGGGATCTCGTAGATAAGAACGATGTTCTCGTAGAGAATATGAAGCTCGAGGAAGAGGGGGGAGCTGGAGCGACTTATGAACAGGTACTTTTGGGTATAACCAAAGCCTCACTCCACACAGACAGCTGGTTGTCAGCAGCCTCATTCCAGGAGACGACAAAGGTCTTGACTCAGGCTGCAATAGAGGGCAGGGTTGATCAACTCGAAGGCCTGAAAGAGAGTATCATTCTCGGTCATAGAGTCCCTGTAGGAACTGGGTCAAAGCATTATAATCAGATAGTCAACAAGGCATTAGAGGAGGGCAAGACCATCGCTGAGATAGTGAAGGATATTGCCCATCAGGAAGAGAAAAAAGAAGTAGAAGATATACTTAACTTTTAACAAAATAATGGAGGAAAAATAGTGCCAACAATTAATCAGTTAGTTCGTAAAGGACGTAAGAAGATAGTTCATAAGCATAAGAATCGTGCACTTGAAGCCTGTCCGCAACGACGTGGCGTCTGTACTCGAGTTTATACAACGACACCTAAGAAGCCGAATTCGGCACTGCGAAAAGTAGCTCGTGTCAGGCTTACCAACGGATTTGAAGTTACTGCCTATATTCCGGGGGAAGGCCACAATTTACAGGAACACTCGATAGTACTGATCAGAGGCGGAAGAATCAAGGACCTTCCAGGTGTAAGATTTCATATAGTGCGTGGAGCTCTTGACGCGAGTGGAGTTGAAAAGAGAATCAATTCCAGGTCAAAGTACGGTACCAAACGGCCGAAGAAATAAGAGGAGAGGAATAATAGATGGCTAGAAAAAAGAGATCATTAAAGAGAGAGATATTACCCGATCCGAAGTATCATAACGTAAAGGTTACCAAGTTCATAAACTGCGTAATGAAGAAAGGAAAGAAGAGTACTGCCGAAAATATCGTCTATGGTGCATTTGATATCATGGCTGAGAAGAGCAAGAAAGATCCCTTAGAGGTATTCTTACAGGCACTCGAGAATGTTCGTCCTATGGTGAAAGTGGTTTCCAAAAGGGTTGGCGGCCAGAACTACCAGATACCGCTGGAAGTTACCGAGAAGAATGGACAGGCGATAGCTTACCGCTGGATTATCAGTAATGCCAGGAACCGTTCCGAGAAGGATATGGCACAGAAGCTTGCCGGTGAATTTCTTGCAGCCTACAACAAGGAAGGAGCAAGTATCAAGAGGCGGGAAGATACTCATAAAATGGCAGAATCGAATAAAGCATTCGCTCATTTACGCTGGTAATCATTTTCCAGAAACTGCTCTTCAGCAGGCAAGTCAAAAAGAGACCGTTGAGAACTTATGGCGAAACTATTCAGTCTTCCGGCAATAAGGAATATCGGGATCATAGCACATATAGATGCCGGGAAAACGACAGTAACCGAGAGGATGCTCTACTATACAGGCTACCTGCACCGCATGGGAGAAGTTCATGACGGTAATGCTTTCATGGACTGGATGGAGCAGGAGAAAGAGCGAGGTATAACGATAACTTCGGCGGTAACTACCTGTTACTGGCGCGAGAAACAGATAAATATAATAGACACTCCCGGCCATGTTGATTTTACGGCAGAGGTCGAAAGATCGCTCCGCGTTCTTGACGGAGCGATTGGTGTTTTCTGTGCTGTTGCCGGTGTTGAACCACAATCAGAGACGGTATGGCATCAGGCAGACCACTATAAGGTACCCCGACTGGCCTTTATCAATAAGATGGACCGGTTAGGAGCCGATTTTGATCATGTTATAGATATGATCAACGAACGTCTTGATCCCAACGCCTTTGCCGTTCAGATTCCTCTAGGTAAAGAGGATAACTTCAAGGGGATCATCGACCTGGTAGAGATGAAGGCCTATGTTTTTGACGAAACAACCCTTGGCCTGAAGTATGATCTGACCGAAATGCCCGAAAAGTATGTTGATCAGGCAAGATCACGACGGGAGAAGATGCTGGAAATCCTCTCAGAATTCGATGAAAATATCCTCAGCAAGTATATCCATGGGGAAGAGATCTCTGGTGAAGAATTGAAGAAATCGATACGTGAACTGACGGTAAAGAATAAGGTGGTTCCGATACTCTGTGGTTCTGCCCTGAAGAATACTGGAATTCAGCTACTGCTTGACGCAATTACCGATTACCTCCCTTCACCACTTGATGTGCCACCCATAATCGGTAAAGAAAAGAAAACAGGGAAGGATATAGCAATCTATCCCGATTATGACAAGAGATTTGCCGCTCTGGCCTTCAAGATTCAGATGGATAAATATGTGGGGAAGCTGCTATATGTCAGAGTCTATTCCGGGACGATAAAGAAGGGTGATATAGTCATCAACCAGACGAATAACAGGAAAGAACGAATAGCCCGCATACTGCAGCTCTACTCTAATAAAAAGCTTGATGTCGATATGATGAGGGCTGGTGATATTGGAGCCATAGTAGGAACAAAGATCTCCGGAACGGCTGACACGCTTACCACGGAAGAGAATGACCTGCTTCTAGAACCGATTACATTCCCCGATTCGGTGATATCCATAGCGATAGAGCCGAAGACCAAATCAGATCAGGATAATCTCTCTGATTCACTGAACAGGATGCAGGAGGAGGATCCGACCTTCCATGTCCATCAGGACAAGGAGACCGGTCAGACTCTGATTTCCGGTATGGGTGAACTCCATCTGGAAATTATTATTGACAGATTAAGAAAAGAATATAACGTAAATTTCAATACAGGTAATCCTCAAGTCTCTTACAAGGAGACTATCACGAAGGTTGTAGAGGCAGAGGGTGAATTCATTCGTGATGTTGAGGCAAAGGGTCATTTTGCCATTGTCAGGTTAAGGCTTTCGCCCTACGGTGAAGAGCAGAATGCCCGATTGGAAGAGGGAACGTTAACCGAACATAAGAAGAACAGATTTTTCAACCGTATTACAGAGGATGTAATACCCTCTAACTTCTGGAAGGGTATCGAAGAGGGTGCCTTGAGTGCACTAATCGACGGACCTTTGACGGGTAGTCCTGTGGAAAAGGTCAATATTGAACTGATCGGTGGGGAGTATAATGAGATGGTTTCCAAGGACGTGGATTTTCTCATCGCAGCTTCGATGGCCGTTAATAATGGCCTTCAGAAAGCTTCGCCGGTCATAATGGAACCTATTATGCTCGTTAATGTGATAGCCCCGGAAGAGTTCGTTGGTGATATTATTGGTGATATTAATGCCAAGAGAGGAAAGGTAATCATTGTCCGCAGCAATCAGAATAAACAGAACATTGTAGCAGAGATCCCGATGAGTGAGTTATTCGGTTATTCAACACGGATCAGGTCTCTGTCTCAGGGCAGGGCAGTTTACACGATGGAGTTCTGTAAATACGAAAAGGCCTCTATGTCTATTCAGAGCAGTATTATCAAGAATATCAGAGGTTATTGAACCAGGATGTTGACTCTTAAAGAACAAGGTTTTAAGGAGTAAAGTTTATGGATCTTAATTTGGAGTTTATCGATAACAAGGCTGTAATGAAGATTGAAGGTGCAGTAACGAGCGAGAATGTTTTTTTTCTTCAGGAGAAGTTAAGTGAAGTGCTCAATTCCGAAGCGAAACTATTGGAGATGGATTTGAGTGCCTGTAAGAGTATGTGCTCCTCCGGGATAGGCAAGATACTCTATTTCTACAAAGATTTTCAGGAGAAGGGTGGCGTTCTGGAAATAGTAAAATGTTCGCCCAGTATATATGAATTATTTACAACGATAAAGCTTAACCAGTTGTTTACTATCAATCTATAATTATACCAGTCGAGATCGATTATGAACGATAAAATACTGGTAGTCGATACCAATGAGGATCTACTCTATTCTATCAAGGATCTTCTGGAACTCTATAAGTTTGAAGTTGACCTCTCTTATTCCGGAAAGGAAGCGCTCGAAAGGATAACCCTCTATAATTACGATGTAATTCTCTCCGATATTCACCTTCCGGATATTAATGGGCTGGAGCTTTTAGAGCGGATAAAGCTCACCATAAATTCTGAGATCCCGGTTATCCTGATGACCGGGATGATAACTGTTGATATGGCTCTGAGGTCGATCAATCTCGGTGCCTCCGACTTTATTAAAAAGCCATTCAATGATTATCAGATCTATAAATCTATCTCCAGACAGATCACCAAAAGAAAAAAAGATTCTTATTTCAATAATTATACCCGCTACCTTATCGGAACGAACTACTGTTTCGAATTCTCTGCCAACGATTATCTCGATTTCAATATTACCGATTTTCTGGTCAGCCATCTCATAAGACTTAAAGATATCACCCCGGCTGTCTGTAACGAACTATCTCTCTGTATCGAAGAGATGCTGAGCAATTCTTTTATCCACGGGACATTTAATATAGGCTCTTCTTATAAGAGGATGACGCACGACGAGTATAATGCGTTGATTAAAGAGCTGCTGAAGAAGCCGGAGATCAAGAATAAAAGAGTGTCTGTCACGATCAGTTACCGCAAAAAGACAAAAGTAGTCCTGATCACGGTTAGCGACCAGGGTAACGGCTTTCAATACCAGGAAAATCAGATTGGTGACCGGAACAATATATTTCGCGGTCTGAGTTTGATCAGGATTCTGACCGACGATGTGCAGTTCTTCAATGAAGGCCGGACGATAAGAATAGAGAAGAAGGTAGGACGCAAACAGAAACGAAACCTCTTGCTGAATGAAGCCTGAGCCAGACGAAGCCAGGTATACATCTCCCGGTTGGAATTATTGAGAGTCGATTTCAGCTCAATGCTGGATCTAACAAACCCTTATGCAAATTAATCAGGCTTTACAACATATCTCCACTATTTTAAGAAGTTTCAACCTTCCGAATCATGAATCAGAAGCACGCCTGATTGTATCGCATTATACCGGCATTCCCCATTTAGAACTCGAACTGCATAGAACAAGGCATCTCTCTGCTGAAGAGTGGAGAGTGATTTCTATCTGTATCGACCGGCGTTGCCGTTATGAACCGTTACAATACATCTTTGCTGAAGTAACTTTCATTGATCTCGATTTCCATATTGACCGGTCAGTTCTCATACCCCGTCC
>Ga0334895_1001559_pt1 | contig 22547 bp, 17 predicted proteins | sample GraSluR3_MG_7_FD_207229 | JGI IMG/M metagenome (GOLD analysis project Ga0334895, IMG submission 207229) | Sludge microbial communities from methane-producing bioreactor in Wageningen University, Netherlands - Granular Sludge_31_05-R3 | ecosystem: Engineered > Bioreactor > Anaerobic >... | reverse complement strand
CTTAACGGTAATGGCGACGGAAACGGAAACGGTAACAACTAAAAGCAAGGTCACACAAAAGAAAAAAAGGAGATCAGATATGAACATTTACGCACTTAACAACGCATACACCTACCAGCAATAAATGCAAATGAAATTAAAACAGCAAATGGAAAAGTATATGGATGCAGGCGCTGATTATAACCTTCAAAAAGTTATCAGATCTTTTGCAGATGCTATCAACTCAGCCCAAACAGCTGATGAAGCTAAATACCTGGCTGAAGCATTAAATTCTTACCTCACAAACTTTAATATGACTGTAGATGACATAAAAGAAATCACTAACCCGCTTGTAAATAAAAGTCCTGAAGCCGGAAACGCTGGCCATGCCAAACAAAGAGGTAACGCTGAAGATAAAGCTGTCATCAAAGACCTCAGCGATGAATTCGGCATTGATGTTAAAAAAGCCGGTACAACTAAAGACTGGTTAGAACTAGCCAAAAAAGACGATAGAGTTACTATACTTGATCAAAATGGGAAAGATATAACGGCGGAACGCGAAGGAAGAATCAAAAAAGGTGACATACTTGAAGTTGATTCTCAAAAATATGGAAAGGTTAAAATAGCTGTCGGCGGAGATGGTGAAATCAATGGCGGTGATGACAGAGTTATCGCAATGGGTGGTAAAGCTGCTGCCAATGGCATATTCCACGGTTTAAACGAGATAAACAATGCACCAGCCGGATATCAAAATACACCGGCAGTAGCAGGCAACCTTCTTGCAGGTATGATTAACCCATTAAACCCTGCTGCTGAAACTGAAACTGCTAGCAATACTCTCTTTACACCTGAAGAAATCAAAAACCTCCTTGCTGCAATAGTTCAAAACGCTATCTCTATGGCAGAACAGAAAGAATATAACCTTAAGTTAAATAATAAAGCTGCTTAATATAATTGCTCCAGGTTTATGACTCCTTGAAATCTAATGCTCCATTAATAAAATAGTGACCTAAGAAATTTAAAGGAAGGCAAAGACCTTCCCTTTTTTTTTTGATATACATTAAACAATTCTTAAACTCGCCCTGTAGCTTCTGAAATCTGATTATTTATGACGTTGATTATATCCCGAATTATTCATCAATTTATAGTCTATTTATTCTAGAGGGTTAAAAAGATGTATTCGCTAAACGTCAATTTCTATAACTCTTTCAGGTCAATTTATTTCAGAAAGACTCCCGGCCTCTATAATCTGGAATCTATACATTACTTTCAAGGATCAGTATAACTATAATAGTTTATGAATTAAATGGGATATTATACAATTTTATGAAATCAATAAATAACGTTATAATATTATCGAACACACAAAATCTTTAGGGGATAAATTAATATGACCACAAACAATAATGACAATAGAACAGATGTTTTACTTCTGCTTCCACCACAATGGACACCATTGAGCCCATATTATGCCCTGCCAATACTTGCCGGAGAAATTAAACAGGCCGGTTATACCTGCTCTATTAGAGATTTAAATATTGAATATTTCCATAGAATACTTTCACCTCAATATCTTTCCTGGTGCCGCATAGGTGTTGAAAAACGCCTTGAATCACTTAGAGAAGATTTTATCTTATCTATTGCAGATCTTGGCCCTGATGCTTTTAGTCAGGGTGAAAATGCTTATTCTGAAATACAGGGCAAACTTGATCAGTGCGAACTCTACTGGGATATAGTTATTGCCAATATCGAAAAAGCTAAAAAAACCCTAATAGAAGAAGATTCCTTTTATGATCCTAAAAACTTGCAATGGGCTTTTAATATTATCTGCCAGGGGCTTGAAATTGCCAGCCTGCCTTTTTTCCCTTCAAAAATTATGCTGCGTGACTTCAGAAACCGCAATCACAAACTAACCATTGATTCTGTTATGGAAGCAACTGAAGACAGAAATGAAAACCCTTTTATTTCTTATTATGAAGTAGTTCTTCCTGCTTTAATAGATATTAACCCCCGTGTAATTGGTGTATCTATTAATGCATTTTCTCAGGTTGTTGGTGGTTTAACACTTGCCAAGCTTTTAAAGTCTCATATGCCTGATACACACATATCTCTTGGTGGTAATTTCTTTACAAGAGTTACATCAACACTGGCACAAAAACCTGAATTTTTTAAAAACTTCTGTCACTCTCTCATTTATGAAGAAGGTGAAAAACCTATTATCAAACTAATAGAGACAATAAGAGAAGGCAAAGATCTTTCTGAAGTACCTAACCTGTTATATTTAAAAGATAATAAAGTTCATATGACTGCTAAATGCCAGCCTAAAAAATTGAATGAGATAGCTATACCTGATCTTGCTGACCTTGATTTAAGCGCCTATATGTCACCAGAAATTGTTTTACCAATGCAAGCCTCAAGAGGCTGCTATTGGAAGAAATGTACTTTCTGCGACCATGATTATGGAGTTGAATATAACCTTAAAACCCCTCAAAAACTTGTTGCCGAAATGCGTTCTCTCAAAGAAAATTTCAACATTAAAAACTTTGAATTTATTGATGAAGCTATTTCTCCATCTTACCTGCGTAAGATGAGTCAGGCTATTATTGACGATAAGCTTGAAGTGCAATGGTTTATGTATGCCAGAACTGAAAAAGGGTTTTCAAAGGATCTTCTTGAGCTTGCCTATAAGGCCGGCTGCCGGATGATCATGTGGGGTGTTGAAAGCGGCTCTAAAAGAATTATGGAACTCATCAATAAAGGAATCGATATAGACAACCGCTTTGAACCTCTTAAAAATGCTAACGCTGCCGGCATATGGAATTTCTGTTTTATCTTCTTTGGGTTCCCAACTGAAACTTCTGAAGAAGCAATGTTAACCATAAATATGATTATGGATAACAAAGAATTGATTAACTCTTACGGAATGAGCACCTTTACTCTGGGTAAACACACAAAGATTAAAGAAGATCCTGAAACCTTTGGAATAGTTAATATCAAAGAAGATGAAGAAGACCTTTCAACAAAACTTCATTATGAGATTATTGAGGGCATGTCACAGGATCAAGTATACAAAGCCTGTCAGCTTTGCACAGCAATATCAGACCGTATATATTTTGCTCCACTGTGGTTTTCGATAGGCTTCAGAGAGTTTCTGCATCTCTACCTTGATAAATATGGCCTTGAATATATTAAACGCTATTCATACATTGATGATACACGGGCTGAACCCTATAAAAAGCAAACTGGTGAAAAGAGTTGATATATTTGTAGTAGTATATCAAGCCCTTTAAAAAAGGCCCATACAACCTGACGACATCTTATACGATGTTTAGTTTCAACGCAATGATAGCAGCCTGGGTTCTGTTGTCTGTTTTGAGTTTTGAAAATATACTTTTAAGGTGATTTGCAACTGTTGAATCACTAATAAACAGTTCCTGTGATATTTTCTGGTTATTATACCCTTTAACAACAAGTTTTAAAACTTCTAACTCTTTTTTGCTCAATGAACCAGGGTCAGAACCTTCGGGTATCTCAATATCAAAAGAAGAAGATTTAGTTGCTGAACGTCTCAGCACTGTTTGAATTCTGGCAAGTAAAATATTGATGCGGAAAGGCTTTGTTATATAATCATCAGCACCTTCTTGAAGTACATTTACATGATAATCTTCATCTTTCAAAGAGGTCAGCATTATAACAGGTATATCTGCTGTATTTGGATTTGCTTTCATATGAACAAGAACTTCACTTCCATACATTGAAGGTAACTTCTCGTCAAGTAAAACCAGATCAAAATTCTCTTCTTTTAACACCTCAAGAGCTTTTTTACCATCAGCAACGTGAGAAACCTTATAATCTTTCTCTGTTAACATATCTTTTAAAAGAGCACTAATATTTTCATCATCTTCAACCAATAAAATAATTGTTTGCTTTTCCATTAATTTATTTCTCTTCAAAAACTAACTTAAAACTAAATATCCTGTTAAATAAAATTAATTGTACTTTAAAAATACTTAAAATAAAATTCAAATTTTTATTATTTCTTGGGTTTGAAAAATTTATGCAAAAAGTTATTTTTTTCTTCTTTTATTTTATTGTTTGACAGGGTGTTAATTTTTTCATTCATTTTCAGAAGCTGTTCTTCTAATTCTCGTTGTTTTAAGGCATATTCAGAAATGTCATTATTTAGCTTGTCAATTATTTTGTCTTTTTCAACCAGTTGCTTTTCAAGTTTGTCTTTCTCATTTTCGCATATCTTTAACTCGGTTTCTCTAATCCCCATCTGTATTCTTAGCTCTTGATTGTCGCCTGATATTGTCTTAATGATAGAATTTAGATTATCAATATTTTTTTGTTGATTGTCAACTATTTCATGTAAGTTTGTAATTAATTCATCTTTTGCGTTAACAATTCTATCTGACATCTTTTCTATGGTTACTATACTACTTTGAAAGACTTCTAGTTCATATCTCATTGTTCGATCTGTATCAATGATTTCTGCTTCCTGATAGGGTTTGTCAGCTTTGTCATTATTATCAAATTTATTATTATCAGGTTTGTCAATTTTGTCATCCTCAAAAAAGGGATTTTCTTCTTTTTCAATAATAATATGACTTACGCCTTTTATGATAGCTGTTTTCAATTTGCCTTTTCTGGCTGCTCTGTAAACGGTACTTAAACTTATCCCTGTACGTTCAGCATATTCTTTATATGTCTCATATCGTACCATTTTTTCACCCCTTTGTCATAAGTGATAAAGCTGACAAAAAAGAGATTGTCTTAACATTGTCAAGGTTATCACTAGATTTCTACAAAATCAAGTAGTAACATAAATGTTTAGTAAACAAATAAATAGACTCCTACCTTTGTGGCAGAAGCCTGTGAATTTTGCGAATTCCTTATTATATTAGCTTCTCCTGATGGTGGTGTCAAGTGTTGCAAACTGTAAGGGGAGTACTTATTATGGATAGTATTACATGTCAATGTTATGTTGATAATTCTTTTAGTTATCAACATATTCAGGGCATAATGCTTACAAACTTCAACAAAATGGCGGCCAGGTTGAACATAAGTCATAGTGAATACCGTATTATGTGTATGTTAATAGGTTTGTGGAATAAAAAGCAGGGCATGGCTTTCCCTACGCTGGATTATCTGGCTAAAGCTTCTCGCATGGGAAAACAAACTGTTTCTAAAGCCCTGAAAAACCTTGTAAATTCAGGGTTACTTATTGTTGTGAAATCCCGAAACAAAAGAAACAACTATTATTTTAACAGGCAACTATTTGATACGGTCAACGGTATTCATGAAAAACCGGTTGATCGTATTTCATGTGAAACTGACAATAAAATTAAACAGAATAAGATTAAAAACAGAACAAAACATAAAAACAAAATAAATAATGATTATGATCTTAAAACTATACAAATAAAAGAATACAGGAACATAAGAAACTATCTAACAGAGGAGGGATTTAAAGATGCACAAAAGATAATTCTAACATACGGTATTGATAGAATAAAATCAGGTATCAATATCGTCGAAACAATAAAGCCAGAAAACAAAGGAGCTTATTTAAGAACAATACTGCTAAAAAACCAGGATTTTTATACGGTTAAAACTAATACAAATGATACCCAAAAAGAAAAACAACCTTTAAATGAACTGTTCAAACATACATTCTGGGAGCATATGCAAACAGGCAAAACTTACCGTGCACTACCAGAAAAAGGAAACCACCTTTTATTTAAGTATGACAATAAAAATGAAAAAGTGCATCTGTTTGAGGGTGATATAATAGATAATATTAATAATTTTAAACCTTCAACATATGAAAAATATACTAAAGATAACAGTTACAATTATTGCAAACCTGAGAAAATAGATATATTAAAACAAATGATTCTTGATAATAAAATGAATGAAGCTGAAAACCTTGCTATACTGTTTAATCTTAAGGCAGAATATATGGAACTTTCTTCAAAACAAAAACTATAACCAGGTAGTTAGATTAAAAAACAATCTCAGAAAAGGAAACAAACAATGCAATTAATTGATAAGCATAACTGGCCCAGAAAACAGGTATTTGATTTTTTTAATAGTTTTGATAATCCTCACTATAATGTTACTGTGCCGGTTGATGTGTCAGAAATAGTTATATACTGCAAAAAAGAAAACCAGTCATTTTTCAGGATGGTTTTATACCTTAGTCTTAAAGTACTTAACAGAAAACCAGAGTTTAAAATGCGTATCAGAAAAGATAAAATAATACTTCATGATCTGATTCATCCTAGTTTTACAGTGCTTAAAGAAAATAATGTCTTTAATTTTTGCACAACAACATATTGTGAGGATTATAACATTTTTCTAAAAACTATAAATCATTCAATCGAAGATGCTAAAAAGACTGATGAACTGGGTATTTTACCTGATAGAGATGATCTAACTTATGTTTCCAGCCTGCCCTGGTTAACTTATACTAGCCTTTCGCACCCTTTTAATGTTAAAAACGTTGATTCAATACCCAGAATTAGCTGGGGCAAATATTTTCAGGATGGCAATAGGTATCAAATGTCATTTACATTGCAGGTTAACCATGCACTTGTAGATGGAATTCATGTTTCAGAGTATTTTAATGATTTACAAGTTATGTTTGACTCCCCTGAAGCAGCCCTTACTGATTATAAGCGTTAAAACCCTGTAATTTTAACTAATTATAAAAATGTGACTCTTTTGTTACATTCATAGATTGAATTTATGTCATTTGTAAGCTTTTATTTTAAAATAAGCGAGTGGAACCCCAATTGTTGAAATCAGGCGTTTAAAACAATGCAGATACTTAAAAACATTAATTTAAAGGATTTTAATTCGTATAGACTTTCTATAACGGCAGATATTGCTTATTTTCCGGAAAGTGTTGATGACCTCAAGACAATTTATAACGGCTATAGCGCCGATAATTTTTTTATTATAGGAGGCGGTAATAACATTATACTGGCTTCTGAGACGTTTGAGAAAAAGAAATTTATTATCTTGAGGGAAAATTTTAATAAATGTGAGGTTGAAGGTAACGATATAAGGGTTTTAAGCGGTACCTCACTTAAAGAATTAAGTGAAACAGCCTGCAAAAATGGTTTATCAGGTCTTGAAATCTTTTATGACATACCGGGTACAGTAGGTGGTGCTATCTGGATGAATGCAGGGGCTTATGGTGAGTGCTTTTTTGACTATGTATATCAGGTAGAAGTATTGAATAAGAAAACCAGTCAGGTTGAAATAATTCCAGGAGAAGAAATTTGTCATGGTTATCGTTACAGTCAGTTTCAGGATAACGAGAAGGTTATTTTATCAGCTATAATGCGCTTGAAACCAGGCAACAAGGAAAATATAAACCAGAAAATGCAAGAAATATATAATTTACGTAATGAAAAACTACCCAAAGAATACCCTAGTGCAGGAAGTGTTTTCAAGCGTCCTCCTGATGGCTTTCCAGTAGGGATGATGGTTGAACAGCTTGGCCTGAAAGGTTATTCAATAGGGGGTGCTCGTATATCTGAAAAGCATGGTGGCTTTATTATAAATTATGACAATGCAAAACCCTCTGATATAATTCAATTAATAGAACTTATTATGGAAAAAGTTCAAAAAAATTATGGTTTTGAACTTCATCTTGAGCAAATCATCGTTAAGGACTAGATTTTAATCTGTCAGGCTTTAATAATACTGATTAATGTTACTGAAATCTAAAGTAAAACAGGGTAAACCTATCAAAAGGGAGATTGCGGCCTATATTTAATTTTTTGCATAATAAAGATCAGGTTCTCTCTATCCTGAAAGAGGATACAAAAATTTACATTGATAAATATATAAAAAACAATAATCATGAAGAGGGTGAAAAGCAGATAATCAATAATAGTAATTATTATCAACTGCTTGCACTTCAGAAATACCTGGAGGCACTGGAAGATAGAGACATATTGCTTAAAGATCTTGACAGGTCAATAATTCTGGAGATTTTACTGCGTTATTATTTTAAAAACATACCGGCTGAAAAGGTTGCTAGAGGTATCTTTCTGGTGATTATGACAGCTATATTTGTTGCAATACTTTCGCCATATAAGATAATGTCTCTTATTTTGCTTGCTATGACAGGTTTATTTGTTTTTACAGCTATTATATCAATTGGTTTTGAAAGAAAATTGATAATATTTATAGTTGTTGTAGCTTCTTTTTTAATGGGAACAGTCGGGCTAGGAGAAAAGATTCTTGCAGGCAGCAATAGTATTTTTCTGTTTTTAGGTTTTGTTATGGGCTTTTTTAAAGGTATTATGGCATCATTTGCAGGTATATTCTTTTTTATATTTGCTATTTTTTTGTTTTATTTTCTAAAAACCTCTTCTTTGAAAGATGCAATACACTTTTTTGAGGTAGAGAAGCATAAATATTATGAAGAAGAGCTATTAAACATTGTTAAACATAGAAAAGACAGGCTTAGAGAAGTATTAAGCAGTCTTGAATCTAGAGAAATCAACGATCTTTTAACAAAGAAATAAATTTAAAAAATACAGGCTAAAAAATATCAATTTTATGTCGATACTATATTAATACCCGTTTTAATTAATTTTTATGTTGTAAAAGGTATATTGTATTGAACAAAGAGCACGGAAATCAGATTATTCAGTATGTTATAATTATTGCTCTTGTTGCGCTGGCTGTTGGGAGCGTTTTTTTTATTCTTGGAAGCAATCTGGTTACTAATTTTACGAATTTTTATAATATATTTAGTAACAAGGCTAATGAAAACAACAATCAAGTAGCTTCTAATGATAGCTTAAAAAGTCAGGGTGGAATTGCTAAAGAAGAAATAAAAAGTGGTTCGATGGGTGGCACTCCTGATATTCCTGTTAAGAAGTGTGAAAACAATTTTTGTACTATAGATTATGGAGAATTTGTTTTGCAGGGTGTGCCGGATCATTTTACAGAATTTGTCAGAACAACAGGTTCATCTGGTGGCACTCAGACGCTTGTTAACCTTCTTGATCAGATTATTGACCAGATGGAAGGTGAAATAAACCCTGATAGTTTGCAAAAGGCAAAGGAGCTTTCTAATTTATCACATATGCTAGCAGATTATGAAAGTCAGTTAGAGCAATATGCAGATAATTGTAAGAATTCTAGTGACCCAAAAGCTTGTATAGCTGATATTTTTGCACAAAAATATTATCCATCGTCTGAGTTTGCAGCAATATATCCTGATATTAACCTGAATGGTGATTCTTACGCACATACAGATCTTGGTAGTGCATTAAACTTCTATCAAACAAAGCCAGAAGAATTTGAAAAGCGCAAAAATACTGATCTGCCATTTGCAATAGTAGACAGTTTTAACGGTTTTAAAGATGATGATGGTTATACAGATGTACAAAAAGCAGTAATAACAGAATTGTACAGGCAAATTAGCAGTATGGGTCAGGAACTGGATGATCTTTTCTATGCAGCAAAAAGTGACGAGGTATGGAGTTATACTTATTATGACCCTGTTACAGGTGAGAGTAGCCCTATGACAATTGAAAATATTACACTTGATGATATAACTAATCCTGAATTCAGCAAATTAACTGATATTGACGCCAGTTTAATATGTCTAACAGGTCAGAACCAGGATATTAACGGTCAGTGTAATTAATATTACTGCAACACTGGTCAAAACAAAGTGATTTTAAAAATAGGTATAACAATTATTAATTGTTTGTGTTAAACTGCTAAAATTCACGAGAGAGTTTGTTTTTGGGAGATAGCAGGGGTTTGTATATAAGAGGTGATAGCTTAATTGCGCCTTTAGCCGGGCAGTATAACAGCGTAAAGAAACTTAAAAGACCGTTGCATGCTGATGTAGTAAGCTTTACAAGTATTACACATCCTACAAAGCGAGAAAAAGCAGAAGTTCTGGAAATAGAACGTCTGCTTCAAAAACACCTGCTGAAACCTTTAAAAGAAAAAGTAGACGATGTCAGTACCCTGGTTAGGTTAAAGGCATTTGAGGCCATAAAAACTATTGAACCGCTGGAATATACAGAAAGTGAAAAGAAGAAACTATTAGAAGCCCAGGAAATGGCACTTGCCATGATAGACAAATACAACAATGGTAAAAATGTTCAGCAGGTTATAAAAGATCTTAAGCAACAGGGGTTTGTATTTTGTGCCGGTAATGACTATTTACCTGAAAATTTATGGGTTGATGAAGAGTTTCTTGAAGCCTGGAAAATGGATGATGAAGATATCGACTATCAGCTTGATAATGAAATACCACTCAGGGTAAAGGATGTGCTTAAAGTAAAAGGGTCTGCTGAAATTCATTATGATCGGGATGACTGTAAAGCACTATTTTTATTTAATGAAAAACCTCCATCTCCTGAAACTTTCTGGCATGAATATTTTCACTATTGCCAGTACAAAGCAGGATTAATGAATAGAAATGCTAATAGAGCAGAATCACAGGGGTCTCGTTTTGCCAAAAGAGAACTTGAAACATATGAATTTATTATTAACCTTAGAAATAAGTTTAAAACCCCTGCCAGAAGTTTAAAACTTGATATTGCTATCTGGAATTCGTATAAAGACCTTTATAACCATGAAAAAGAATCCAGAAAGTCTCGTAAAATAGCCTTACAAGAATTAGATACAACAATGATGCCAGTAGGAGCAGGTAATATTTCTGATATATTATCTATGTTACAGTCAGATATTGAGCAAAACGATACAATTAAAAGGGAAAGATCACTCTATAAAGAATTATCACTTAAATACGGTTTTGAACCAGAGGCAATAAAAGAAAAAACACAATAAAAACAACAATTTGTTGTTGAGTAAAGTTCACTATTGTTAACAGAAAGATGAGTAAATCTACTTATTTAGAGTAGGTAGCCCTTTCTATGCTTTTAATAACAATATTTTATAAAATATAAAGAAGGAAAAAGACTATTTTTATCGGAAATCAGGCGTAATTAAATATTTCGCTGTGCAGCTATTATAGTATTTATTACTATAATAATACTGTAAAAATAACATCATCTCAGGGATTTAAAGTTTAAAATCTCTGACAACCTAGAGAGAGTAGAAATCATGACACTAGGCGTATTTTACAATCAAAATGCGATTTCAAACAGTATGTTAAACAAAGCCCCCGCCAGGCCAGGTTTTAACATAGCTGGAGATGCAGAACTTAGCCTGGTACAGAGATTTGTGCATAACTTTGTTCAGAACCCCGATCAACAAACACAACTTCAGAGGTCAACGGCTCAAAACATTTATCAAATGGCTAGAAAGCCAGACTCCGGGGGGCAGAATGAATCTCAACAGGCTGTAGATTTTGCATTTCAGCCAGCAGGGAAAGTAAAATCTTTTGGTTATTCGCCTTTTCAAACTGCAAAGACAGAAGGTCAGGAAGATGAGCTTCAAAAACTTCTTGATGAAGTTGATGAACTGGTTCAAAAGTGCTACTCAGGTAACGAAGCAGCATTTAGAAAGCTCATTAATCTTTCAAAAGGAACTTTATCAACTATTAATGGCATGATCAACAACAATTCTGAAATGCAGGAGGTTTATACCAAGGCTAAAAACGCTGTGTATACTCTGATTGACGAGGCTCCTAATTATCCCGGTATGTTTCAAATGATGTCTCAAAGCGGTCTTTTAGACGAAAAAGAATTTGGCGAATCGGCGAATATGGCGGCAAAACTGATTAATGATGCAGCATATTCTACGCAGTCAATGCAACAACTTGAGCAATTGCTGAGTTCAGGTACTATTAAACTGGAAGATTACGCAAAACAGGCAATTGAAAAAGATCCTAATAGTGCAATTGAAACACTGGTAAACCTTTCACAGGGTAATATTCGCAAAGACCAAAAGCTGACCATAGTTAACCTTCTTTCTGATGAGGCAGAAAATAAACCCGGGTCTCAGTCTGGAGAAAAAGCAGCAAAAGGTCTTCAGAAAATAATAAAAACAGAAGGCCAGAATGGTATTCTCAGGGCAGCTTTTGAGGGATTGACAAAATCTGCAATAGCAGGCAACCAGCAGTCTTTAAAATCTCTGGAAGAACTGGTTAAAGATCCGACAATAAGCAAGAATAAGGCAATTCAAGCAGTTGAATGTCTGTCTAAAGTTGCTTCTCATGGCAATAGTGCTGGTGGAGAAGCAACAAAAATGCTCGCCGGATTTACCCGTGATAAACGACTTGCTCCGCAAATTAGAGAAAAAGCTGTTGATGGACTCACGCAGGTTGCTGAAAGCGGTAATGCTAATGCTTCAATGGCTGGTGATGCACTGCTTGATCTGGCAAAATTGCCCCAGGATCCTGTAGGTAAAAAGGCTCTGGCTAATGTTACCAGTATGAAAAACAAGGACGCATTGAATCAGGGTAAACTGAATGAAGTGCTTGAGACAGCAGCAACAAGTAATAAGACTGATCATCCTCTGAAAAAGATGGCTTTGAACTTTCTTGGTGATTCAGGCAATATGGATTTTCTACAGAGACTGAATTCTGAAGGTTTAAACAATACTGGCAATCAGTCTTTAAAGCAAAATAATAATACTAATGAATATTTTGTATCACCCAGACCTATTAAAACCAATGATATCAAGCTTTCATTTGCTGAAATAGCTGCTTTTGGCGGTAAAAACCTGTATCATAACCCTATGGAATATCAGAATAAAGATCAACACAGGTTACAACAACTGGCATAAAAGCTCATAATACAGGCTTTGTAGTACTATAGTGTTTTGAATAGTATTCATTTCCCTGATATAGTAAGATATTCAGGGAGGCTGTCTTGTGAAAAGGTTTAAAATACCTTTTTAGTAGACAGCTTTAACCTGTGAAAATCAAAAGGTTTCAACTTGCAGCTATGTTAATAATAAAGGGTGGTTTAGTATAGACACAGGTTTAAAGTTTTTTTATCTGAAATGTTTATTATAGCAGTATTAAAGAAGATAGAAAAGGATAATATTCAGCAAAACTACAGGAGTGCACTTAGTGCACTCCTGAGAGTCTTTTATTTCATACTAATTTAGGCATTCAATAAACTATTATCATTGCAAGAAGGGCTTTTATATCGACGTGGTAATCCAAAATAAACATTTGATAGATCCTGAGCGAAGCGAAGGATGACAAAAAAAGTCTAAAGAGGCTAATATTCAGAAAAAACCCTGGAGACTTTTAAATTTTTTATGCCCTAATGTATGCTCAAACATAAGTATTGGTGGCATGTTCCAATAAGAAAAGTTTTACAAGCCCTGCTAGATGTAGGAAACCACCTTTTGATTAAATACTAGAAAGATGAAAACAGGGTTCAATTCATAGACCCTGGCATAACTGACAGGCTGGAAAGATTTGAGGCATTATTTGCATTAAAGGCACTGATATTTAAACATATTGAGATACCAAATGTTTGGTTGAGTTTGATATAAAAATTTTTTGAGATAATATTAAACTATCTTTATGGCTTGATAAAGGTAATATTCTAAAAGTAAGTTTACGCTTATGAAATACAGAATGTATATTGATGAAGTTGGAAATGCTGACCTGGAGAGCTCAGATAATCCTAACCACAGGTTTTTGAGTTTAATAGGTGTTATTATAGAGCTTGATTATGTGAAAAAAGTTGTAAATCCTGAGCTGGAAGCCCTGAAAAAAAAGTTTTTTGATTCTCATCCAGATGATCCGGTTATTTTTCACAGAAAAGAATTAATGGGAGGATCTCCTCCTTTTGAGATTTTAAAAGATCCTGCTATAAGAGAAAAGTTTGATTATGAAATCCTTGAACTTTTTAAATCATGGGATTATAAAGTGGTTTCAGTATGCATAGATAAGAAAAAACATAAGGATACATATACAACCTGGAGATTTCATCCTTATCATTATTGTCTTATGATTCTATTAGAAAGATACATATTCTTTCTCGATCAAATAAACGCAAAAGGTGATGTTTTGGCTGAATCAAGAGGCGGGAAGGAAGATAAAAAATTAAAGGAATCTTTTGCAAGATTATATAGGAATGGTAATGATCATCTTACCAGTGAACGTTTTAGTGCAAGACTTACCAGTTGTCAACTAAAAATAAAACCCAAAGCTAATAATATTTCAGGTTTACAATTAGCTGATTTGCTTGCCCACCCAAGCAGAAACGAAATACTAATTGAGCAAAAGCTCTTAGAAATAGAATTACCACCATTTGGTTCAAAGATTGTTGATATATTACAGAATAAATACTATCAAAATCGTGGAAAAATGTACGGCAAAAAGTTTTTATAGCATTAAAAAAGACCCTTTCGGGTCCCGATGGTTTAACCATCCACCTCCACATAAAAATGGATTAATTTTATAATATCACAATATTGTCATTGAGTGAAATAATTTTCAAATGAAAGTCTATTGTTATAGTTATGCATTAGTCGTTTAGAATAGAAATACATTTCATTTATAGCCTCTTTGATTGCGATTATGTATTAGATTCAATCACTGTTTTAGCTAGAATCAGTAAGTCCTTAATTAATCAGAGGTTCCTTTAATAAGTCATACTGTATAAACTGGTATAATTATCCAGAAGGTGGTTCCGTTTTCTTTAGAGCATGAAACCCCTATTTCACCGTTGTGTAGTTCAACTAAGCGTTTTGTTAAAGCAAGGCCAATGCCTGTGCCGCCGATAGCTTTTTCTTTTGTATATTGTGTCTGATAGAATTCTTCAAATATTTTTTCGTATTCTTCTTTATTAATACCAATTCCTCTGTCTGTAACTGATAAAAAGGTTTTGTTTGTTTCTGTTTTGCTAACATGGATGTTAACGGTTTCGTTTTCAGGTGAATATTTACAGGCATTAGAGAACAAATTTAATAATATTTGTCTGAATCTGGTTTTATCTGCCTGAATATATTTAATATCAGGGTTTATGGTTGTTTCTGTTTTAATGTTTTTCTCTTCAATAGTAGAAAGTACCAGGCTAACTGCTTCTTCGATAGCTTCTTCTATGTGGATGTTTTCTATATTAAGAGTAATTTTTCCCTGATCAATACGAGCAATATCAAGTACATCATTGATTAATGCCAGTAAATGATTGCCACTATTTTTTATATGAGTAACATATTCCTGTTGTTTTTCGTTTAAAGGCCCAAAATATTGTTTGTCCAGCATATCAGAAAAACCAATGATGCTATTTAAAGGAGTTCTTAGTTCATGGCTAATAGTTGAAAGAAACCTGTCCCTGTGTTTGGTGGCAATTTTAAGGTCTCTATTAATTTTTTCAAGGCTTTCCTGATATATTTTGCGTTCGGTAATATCTCTTAAGATGCTTACAATATGCATTTCATTATTTAAATATAGTGATGATAAAGATGCTTCAAGATACAGTTTTGTTTTTTCTCTTGTTATAGCTACAAATTCCATAATAATACCGCTAAAAAATTTATCATGAGTAATTAAAGACCTATTAACAGGTTCATGGTGATTTGATGTGGTGTCTTTTGATGAGAGGAAAAAGTTAAAATCTTTGCCAATAGCTTCTTCATAAGAATAGCCAAGAATTCTTACCGCTCCTTTATTCCAGAAAACTATTCTATTATTTTGATCTACCAGAACAATAGCATCAAAAGCAGTGTCAGAAATAGATTGAAGTTTAGATATAGATTGTAAAAGCTCTTCTGTGCGTTTTTCAACCATTGATTCAAGTTTAGTTTTTTCATTTTGTAAGACGTCTTCAAGGTGTTTTCTGGTTATCGCATAGTTAATAGAGCGAATCAGCTGGTTTGAGTCAATGTTATTTTTGCAAAGATAGTCATGGGCCCCTGCTTCAATAGACTTAATACCCAGCAGGTCATCATCAATGCCTGTTAAAATGACAATAGGTTTATCACCAACGTGGCTTTTAATTTTGAATACTGAATCAAGCCCCTGGCTATCAGGCAAGTTTAGATCCAGCAGAATAACATCAGGAGATATTTTTTGTAAAAGTTCAATAGCAGATGAAATAGAATCGGCAGAAACCATTTCGAATTTTATAGCAGGTGATTCAGAAAGCATAATTTCTATCAACCTTACATCACCTGGGTTATCTTCTATAAGAAGTGTTTTTTTGTTTTTACTCTGCTGCATTTGTTCTTCCGTTAGGTGGTAAAACAACTATGGTTAACCAGAAATTTTCTATTGACTTGATCACTTTTATAAACTGGTCAAGGTCAACCGGTTTTGTAATATAACAATTAGCGTGTAAATTATAGGTTTTCATAATATCTTCATCAGCTTTTGAGGTGGTCAAAATTACTACCGGTATACGTTTAAGATTTTCATCAGCTTTAATTTCTTCAAGAACCTCTCTGCCGTCTTTTTTAGGGAGGTTTAAATCAAGCAATATAAGTCCTGGCCGGGGTAAGTTTTTGTACTTATCCTGCTTTTTAAGCATTTTGAGGGCTTCTTCACCATCCATAGCTATGTGAAGGTTGTTTTTAACTTTACCTTCTTTAAAAGCTTCTTTTGTTAGTCTTATATCGCCGGGGTTATCTTCTATAAGAAGTATTTCAATAGGTTTTACAGGTATGTTATCAGTCATTATTATTCTCCTTAAATCGTTTTCTTTTAGGTAAGTTAAAGAAAAAGGTTGATCCTTTTTCAGGAATTGATTCAACCCATACTTTACCGCCGTGTCGTTCAATGATTTTTTTACAGATGGCAAGGCCGATGCCTGTTCCGGGGTAGTCTTTTATTGTATGCAATCGCTGAAAAATGACAAAAACTTTTTCATAATATTCTGAAGAAAAGCCAATACCGTTATCTTTAATAGATATTAACCACTCATCTTCTTTTTCTTCACAGGTTATATAAATTTCAGGCGGTTTATCGCTTTTAAATTTAATAGCATTAGCGATAAGATTTTGAAATACTGTTGTCATCTGGGCTTTATCGACCGGTAATGCAGGCAATGAATCACATTTTATAATAGCTTCTGTTTCTTCAATAGTTTCTTTAAGGTTAATGAGTGCTGTTTGAACAATAGAATTAAGGTCATTTTTTTCAAAAGGCTCGCCACGTGTTCCTACTCTTGAGAATGCCAGCAGGTCATTAATAAGTTTTTTAAGCCTGTTTGCTCCATCCACGGCATAGCCGATAAATTCACAGGCATCATCATCAAGCTGGTCTTTATAACGTCTTTCAATAAGCTGAAGATAGCTTGCTATCATCCTTAAAGGTTCTTGCAGGTCGTGAGAAGCAACATATGCAAACTGTTCAAGCTCTTTATTGGATAATTTCAAAGCTTCTACCGTTTCTTTGAGGCGTTCCTGATACTCTATTCTTTCAGTTATATTCCAGATAATGCCCAATAAGCCAGCTATCAGGCCCTGATCATCTTTTACGGGTGTAATAATAATATTAAAATATTCTTTCTGCCCACTTTTTTCAATAACCTGGTCATAATTAAGTGTTTGGCCTGATTTTATAACCTGTTCTTCGATTTTTTGATATTCAAGTGCTTTTTCAGCAGGGTAAAGTTCAAAGTCATTTTTGCCGACGATATTTTCAGGTGAAAGATTAAAGTCAGCAGCAAAGAGTTCATTAACAGCAAGATAGGTCAAACCTCTATCTTTGTAGAAGATTTTTTGCGGCAAATTATTAACCAGTTTCCGATATTTTTCTTCGCTTTCATAAAGCTCTTTAAGGGTATGCTGATGTTCAATAACCCCTGCAAGCTTTTCTGCCATAGTCTTTAAAAGAACAACTTCTTCTTTTAAGAATGGACCGGCATCTTTTAAGGGTTTTTCAATCAGATGATAAACCTCTATGCTTCCGGCTGGGTTGTTGTTAATAATAATATTATTATGTAGTTTCCACGGTGTTTCACGGAAGTTATCAGTTTTCCAGGTTTGATCATAGAGTGTTATTCGGGCGCAGGTATCCTCAGGGTATTGCATTGCTGTTGGAATCAGGTTGACAACTTGCTGGATTATTTCATCTAATACATATGTATTATCTATGATATCTGACATTGAAATCAAACAGTTAAGCTCTTTAATTCTTTCATTCAGATTGTAGTTTAGCTCTTCAAGAGATTTTGTCCGATCCTGAATAAGTTCTTCAAGGTAATCATGATGGTTTTTAAGTTCTATATCTTTTCTTTTGCTTGTTAGAGCCTCCAGAAATGCAATAGAAAGTTTTTCAATCATATATTGATCGTGTTTAGTAAACCCCTTTTCTTTATTGGCAAGGGAAATAATACCTGCGGCTTTATTATCAAGAACAAGTGGTACCCCCAGAAAGCTTTTTAAAGGGGGATGCCCATCAGGTAAACCTACAGAATCAGGATGGTTTAAAGGGTCTGATAGATTTAAGGTAATATTATTTTTAATGACAGATCCCCATATGCCTCTTATAGTCATATTATTCACCTGGCAGGTTTTCTGATTTTCGGGTATATTACATCTTTCCCAGCCAGTAGGGCTCATAACAAAAGTATCAAGTAACCCATGCTTATTAACTTCACCAATAAAGCCAAATTTTGCATCTGTAAGCTCAATAGCCTTTTCCAGACAAAATTGAGCAACATGTTCAACCTGGCCACAATCACAGGTTAAAACAATTCTAAAGAGTTGATTGACTGTTTCCATGAGCTTAGATTGTGTTTTCAGATAACCTGTTTGTTTGATATAGTCAGTTTCAAGGTTTTCAGTGTATAAGTCTACACATATGAATATAAGTTGATCAAGTTTATCTGTTAAAGTTATAAATTGTTTAAGTAATTCTATATTCTGCGGGTCTTTATATATCTCAAGACAATCAACAATGGTTTTTTTAAAAGTAAGAATGAAGTTTTGAAGCTGATAGGTTATATGAGTGTTTCCCATTCTTTCTTGAGATATCATATTTATAAAACTTTGTATTTCTTTAAAGTTTTGCTTATTAAGGGTTTCAAAGTCTATTGTATTCAAAAACAGGTCAAAAAAGCTTAATGATATATCATGCAACTTTTCACGACTAATAACAGTATTTTCATTATACTGACTGTATTGTTCGTTAACCCACTGGCTGAGAATGGAATCCTTTTTTAAGATGAGTTGATTTTTTAGCAAAAGGTTTTGTTACCTCACTGGAATTAAATAAATAAATAAATACTTATACTCTCAAAGCTGAATATTTCATTCTTATTATAAATAAAAAAAATGGTGACTGAAAGAAATAACTTAAAGTTCTTTTTTAGAAAAATCAGGCTCTTATTTTAAAAGAGATCTCTGAATAACTTAAAAGTTCACAGATTCAAGAAATTAGTGTCGGGGGTTAAAAAAACTTAAATTAACCCATTTAATTCATAAACTATTAATAAATTGACCTGAAACAGTTATAGAAATTGATGTTTAGCGAATACATATTTTTAACAAAGTGTCAAAACATTGCAGGGAACAGAAGTTAGGGGGTCGGGTTTAAAAGTGCGGCGCTGCCGCACTTTTAAACCCTCTAGAATAAATAGACTATAAATTGATGAATAATGCGAGTTAAACAATTCTAAAAGTCGCCCTATATTTTCTGAAATCTGATTACTTATGACTTTGATTATATAGTGAACGTATTATTTAATTTCTCTCAACGATATTTTCAGGTTATAATTGATCCCTGATTATAGTGAACGCAAAATTTAATACCTTTTAAGTTAAGCCATTTATAAATAAGAGATTGATTTTTCTAAGAATATGTTTCAAAAGTGTTTACTATATTAGGTGGATACATAAAAAAATATCAAAAAACAGGAAATTAAACTATTGAATAAGCTTTTTACCTTTATTACACAGTATAAGATTACTCATTCTATCATTATATTCTTGATTATTCTTGCTATTGCCAGCACTAACCGTTTTGAAGCAATTAACAATGCTTTTTATGACTTCTCCATTTATATGAACAAATATAACCAGACTCAAGATAAAATAGTTTTGATTGTTATCGATGACAAAAGCCTTCAAGAACTGGGCAGATGGCCCTGGGAAAGAAAACTGCATGCCCAATTGCTTGATGTATTATTCAAAAACGAAGCACAGTTAGTTGCTTTTTATATATCCTTCTTTTACCCGGCAAATGAAGAAAGCGATAAAACTTTTATAGAAACCCTTAAGAAATATCCTACTGTCTTAATAGATGCCAGTATTACTTCTGAATACAAGCAAAACCCCTTTTGGATGAAATTATCTGAAACAAGCACCCTCGGACATAATTTTCTTTCTGTCGGTAACGATAATACCATAAGACGTAAATTTCTTATTGTCGATGGAAAACCTTCTTTTGCTCTTTCAATTATCAAAATGTTTGATGATAATCTTTTTGAATATTATAAAAATCTGTCAGGTAACAATAATATTATTAACATTAATTTTAAACGTCCTTCTGTGCTATTTACAAAGTATTCTTATTATGACGTTTTAACAGGTCAGTTTCCAGCAGGGGCTTTTAAAGACAAAATAATACTAGTTGCACCAATAGCAAAAGGTATAACAGAATACCATGCTACACCACTTTCTATTTATGATGAAAACTGGACCTCTGGAACTGAAAGCGTTGTAACTATTCAAGCACAGATACTTGATAGCCTGCTTAACTTTAATATAATTAAACCAGTAAATAACAATATCCTGTATATAATATTGTTTGTGTTTATTTTGGTACTTATGAATATACTTTTTAAAATAGGCATATTCAGACAGGTAGTTTTAACATTTGTAATCTTACCTGCCATATTATTTTTAACTTCATTGATTACTTTTCAAGAAACCAATATCTGGGTTTCTCCCTTATCATTCTTGCTTGCTTGCCTTCTTGCTTTTTCAACAGAATCTATTGTCGTTATTTCCCGTACATCAAATTTTCTTGATAAATATATTAAAGAACTCTCAGGCCAATACAGAAATAACGTAAATCTTCGTACCGATACTTCTGTAGACAGTAAACTTGAAAGTTTAAAAACCCTTACTGACGTCATTAGTGCTGACAAAGATGTTCTTGATACCGTATTAACATCTGTAAATAGCATTATTATGCTCTTCAATAAAGAAGGAACCGTTGTATATACCAATCATCCCGTATATAACAAGTTTTGTTTTAATATTATAGAACTCTCTGATGATATTAACCTTAAAGAAATTATAACCGAAACTTCTGAACGAATTACCTATAAAACAAAGGTTCAAATGAAGTTCAATCACTATAACTTCTTTGTTACTGTAGCAAAAGGCAATCTCTATGTCGGAATTCTCAATGACATAACCGATATGGTTAAAATGAACGAAATGAAAACCAATATGCTGAGAATGCTATCTCACGAGTTTAAAACACCTCTTACAACTATTATGCTCTGTGCCGATTATCTTTCAGGACTCATAGAAAAAGAATATATACAAAAATATATTGAAAAAATTACTGCTCAAACTATTTTCCTGGAAGAAATGATAGATGATTTCCTTACATTAAATAAACTCGAAGTCTCAGAATTTGAAATTACTAAGGATAAAAATAATCTCCACCTGTTTATAGATAATATCGTCAATAACCTCAAAGTGATCGCAGATAACAAAAACATTTCTATTGAATATTTTTTTGATGAAAACATCCCGGATGAAATACCTATAGATAGTAAATATCTTCACATTGCACTCAAAAACCTTATCGATAATGCCATTAAATATTCTCCTGAAAATACCTCAATAACCGTAAGCGCAAAACATCAAAAAGAATACATTACTATATGCATTGAAGATCAAGGATTTGGTATATCAACAGAAGATCAAAAACGACTGTTTGAAAAGTTTTATAGAATTAAAAACGACCGCACAACCGGCATAAAAGGAACAGGACTGGGACTTTCATTTGTGAAAAGAATAATCGAGCTACACGGCGGTGAAATTTTGGTCGAAAGTGAAATCAATAAAGGAAGCAAATTTATTATTTATCTTCCTTTTAATAATGATTAAATATATTTAATTTTAAAACTAACACATAACAAGGTTTTTGTGGATTATTAGTAATTGTTACTAATAATCCTTTTTAAAATTAGCCAATTTTAGCTAATCATTTTTTAAAAAATCACAAGAATAAGCTAACAATTCAACAGGCAAGAATTTTTTATTATATATAGAGGATATAAAAAGTATATACTAACAAGAACTAATCAAAAAACACAGGAGATTAAGCAGATGACACAAATTATTTCATTAATGCAAGAACTCAATTTAAATGAAGAAGTTATCTCAAACACTATTTCTAAAATGACTCTCATCTGTGCTAAAAATGACTATCCAATTCTCTCTAACAGAAACTTCTCAGGTCTTAACGGTAATGGCGACGGAAACGGAAACGGTAACAACTAAAAGCAAGGTCACACAAAAGAAAAAAAGGAGATCAGATATGAACATTTACGCACTTAACAACGCATACACCTACCAGCAACAAATGCAAATGAAATTAAAACAGCAAATGGAAAAGTATATGGATGCAGGCGCTGATTATAACCTTCAAAAAGTTATCAGATCTTTTGCAGATGCTATCA
>Ga0334895_1001557_pt1 | contig 22559 bp, 18 predicted proteins | sample GraSluR3_MG_7_FD_207229 | JGI IMG/M metagenome (GOLD analysis project Ga0334895, IMG submission 207229) | Sludge microbial communities from methane-producing bioreactor in Wageningen University, Netherlands - Granular Sludge_31_05-R3 | ecosystem: Engineered > Bioreactor > Anaerobic >... | reverse complement strand
CGCCCGGCCTGAGTTCCTGAAGGGGAAGCTCCTTTATGGTCTGAAGCTGGAGCCTGGCGAAATCGCCGATGTTTTTGGCTGCTGTTTTGATTGCCTCCACGAGCTCGTCAGGCAGTTCTTCGTAGGCCTTTTTTATTTCTTCGGGGCTCACTCTTAAGGAAGACCTTTCATTTCGGCTGAACTTCCTCTCATATTCAACCAGGGCTGCGTCCTGTCGGCGGGCCACGTCGGCGATGATTTCGGCCACGGTATACGAAACGCCTGAGGCTAAAAAGGCTTCTTTATTTTGAGTTCCCTGGCCGGGTTCTTTGAAGCTTCTCATGAAAATCACTCCCGAAGGTGCGGGGCCTGTTTTTTGAAGGCTATCCATGGCCCCGATTGAAACTTCCACGATGATATCAGACAAGGTGCACCTGGTTCCACCGTTCATTCGCCACCCACAGCCACGGCGGAGCCATGCCGCCCCGGTGATGACGTCGGGGCGGTTATGTACGACCAGACCGTCTTTGAGAAAATCCTAAAAATAAAGATCTGACCCTCAGGGTTTGCTCACGCCTTCGGCTTCCCAGGTGCCGGCCCTAGAAGTGCCGGTGAAATCTGCGCCGGTTTGAATAAGCCATTCTCCCGAAAAGAACGTGCCGCTTTTCGTTCCAGTCAATTCCCCGGAAACGGGCTTCCTGCCTTCTTTCGCCGACCCGTAGGGCGCAAACACAATACCCTCCTTGTAGTCGGTTATGCCGGACCAGGTGGCGGTAAGCTGGCCTGAGTCGGGGTCAAAGGTTCCCGAAAGGGTCGCCTCTATAAAACCCTCCCTCATGATATTCCAGTATTCCCCGTGAAATGCGCCGGTAACATTACGACCGGAAACAATAAGGCGCAGTTCTCCCTCGAAGCCGTTACCCTTGATGACGCCTTCGTAGGCAATGGACGCTGCTCCTTTCTCCGGTGCGGCGGTCTCCTGCTGGTTTTCGGCTTTTTCTTTTACAGCATGCACCGAACTCACGCTGTCGGAGCCGAGGACCTTGCCGTTGCCGGAAAAGGAAAAGGCCAGGCCCGTCACGTCGCCCATGGCAAGGGCGGTGAAGGAGATGCTCGCGCCCGGTGCGATGGTGGAAAAGGACGGGCTCGTCCCCCAGCCCACGCCGCCGTCGGAATAGGGCCCCGTGGGGTCGATGGAACAGGAAAAGCCAGTGACGGGTGTGTTCGAAACGTTGGTTACCGTGACGGCGAAAACCGTCTGGTCGTCCCCCGCCGAGGGGGCGATGTCCCAGGCCAGAACCCTTTCCGGTTTTGGGGCGGGTTCCGGCGTGCTTTCGGGTTGCTCCTGGGGCTTCGTTTCCACGACCACCACATCATCGGGCCTGGGGGCGGAGGGTTTTTCGGGCTCCGGTTCAGGCGTTTCGGCCTGGGCCTGCTGTTTTTCCTCTTCCAGGGCGGCCATTTCCGCTTCAAGCTCCGCCTCAAGGTCCATGTCCTCTTCGGCGGCTGCCTTTTCAGCCTCGGCCTTTTCCCGTTCCAGGCGCTCCTGCTCGAGGCGCTCCGCGCGGGCGATCTCACGCTCCCTGGCGATTTCGGCGGCCACCTCGGCCTCGATCCGGATCTCCTGCTGGAGTTTCTCGTAGGTGCGATCCTTGCCCTCGAGGCCGTATTCGTCGCAGAGGCGTTCGAAGTTCCCCTTGGCAAGGATCATTTCAACGGCCACGTCGTAGGCCTCGTCCGTATTGTCGGCATACCCTTCCTTGATGAGGTATGTCTCGAGGTAGCGGTATTCCGCAGCCATGGTGGCCTGGAAGAACTCGTCTCTTTTGGCCGCTGCGGGCGTTTTGGGCCATTTCTCCACGGGGCCCACCGTCTCGAGCATGGTGGCGTAGATTTTTTCGAAGTTTTTTTGCCCCACCCAGGTAACGGCTGCATCGCCGGCCATTTTCCCTATGTTTCCTATGGCGATGATCTGTCCTATAGCGGGGGCGGTGTAGCTTATCATCTTGCCCGCCGTGAACTCGCCGAGCTTGTTCGTGGCGCCGGCGAAGTCGCCTTCAAGCACCGCCTTGCCGATGTCCGCCAGATCCCGGGCGTCACCGGCAAGGCCCAAAGCCTGAGGCGAGCTTCCCGTCAGGCCCGTGATGAAGTTGTTGGCGGCCTCGACGGGGTCGGGAAAGATTTCGCCATCGAGGGGTTCCGCCGACAAACAAGGCGGGGTAAGCAACATTACCGACGCCAAAATCAGAAGAAACAGGCCGATTTTTTTCATGACACGCCTCCTGAATGGGTCTTTGCCCGGGCTACTGGTCGGACTGTTCCAGCTTGGTCCACATAAAGACGGTGAGGATCTCCTTTTTTCTTCTCTGGAAAGTTCACCGAAGTTGACGCCTGTTTCCCAGGCATTGTCGGTGTTTTTCGCCTCTCCGGCCGCCGTCGGCTCTACCCAGGCGATGGAGCCCCGGTAGATCTTGTCCTCTTCTTTGGCGTGGAATTTCACGGAGCAGGGTTCCTCCCTGGAATATTCCGGAGGTGTGGGCCCCTCGAAACGCAAATGGACTCCCCCGAGGCTGATGTCCAGGACTTCGGCCTCTGTCCAGGGGCCACCGGACCCGCGGGCGATACCGGCCCTGGTGTAAAAGGGCGTTCGAACATATTTTCTGAGTTTCGTAAAATCCTCTTCCCGTGCCTGCTCCCGTTCTTTCTCACCTTGCGCCATTACGCTCACTCCTTGTAAAGGCTGGGAATACCTGTAGGCATGTTTTTTCTCTCGCAAAACCTCAGCTCGCAAACCCGGCTTCCAGACTGAAACCGGTGTCGTTTTCACTGTTCTTTTTTAGATCAATACACCTTCTGTATATATCATTATATATGGAACGCTTCAGGCAAACGTTTGAGCCTGGATTGGAGCGTGGCCGCTAAGGTGGCTTCCCGGCGTTCACTTCATCGAGAGCGGCGGCTGAGTTTGACGGCGCAGAGCTTGCCGCACATGGTGCAGGCTTCCCTGTCCTCCGCGATTTTCGAACGCATGCGCACCAGCTCGGGATCCAATGCTTCGGCGGTAATGGTCTCCCAGTCGAGGCGGCTCCTGGCCCTTGACATGCGTTTGTCCCTTTCGGATGCGCCCGCAACACCTTTTACGAGGTCGGCCACGTGGGCTGCGATCCGCGACGCCATGACGCCCTGGTAGACGTCGTTTTCATCAGGAAGGCTCAGGTGTTCCGCTGGAGTTACGTAACATAGAAAGTCCGCCCCGGCGGCTCCAGCGAGTGCGCCCCCGATGGCTCCGGCGATGTGGTCATACCCTGCCGCGATGTCGGTGGGAAGAGGCCCGAGAACGTAGAAGGGCGCTTCACCGGTCAGTCGCTTTTCGAGCTGGACGTGGGACTGGATATGCTCAAGCGGCACGTGACCAGGTCCTTCGATCATTACCTGGACGCCCTTCGCCCTGGCCCTGACGGCAAGGCGCGCAAGGGCCAACAGCTCCGTAGTCTGCGGACCGTCAATGGCATCGGCTATGGCTCCGGGGCGGAATCCGTCGCCCAGGCTCAGGGTGACGTCGTAGCGCCCGGCGATGTCAAGGAGGTCGTCGAAATGCTCGTAGAGAGGGTTTTCCCTGCCGTTTTTCCGCATCCAGTGAAGGTGGATCGACCCGCCCCTGCTCACGCAGGGCATTATCCTGCTCGATGCTTCCAGTGCTTCCGCCGACTCTCTGTTGACTCCGCAATGGACGGTGATGTAGTCCACTCCCCGTCTACATTGGGCCTCGATTGAAGCAAAGAGGCGCTCTTCGGTCATGTCCTCAAGGGGTTCGCCCTTTCGCACCATCTCGGTGGCCAGACCGTAGATGGGGACGGTACCCACGGCCACGGGCGAATTTTCCAGAAAGAAGGCCCTGGCCTCGTCGAGGTCGCCGCCGGTGGAAAGGTCCATTATGGTGTCGGTGCCGGCTTTGAGCGCGGCTTCGAGTTTGCGCCTTTCGAATTCCAGGTCGGCGCATTCGTCGCTGGTGCCCAGGTTGGCGTTAATCTTGGTGGAAAGCCCCTTGCCGACGGCTTTTACGTCCGGGAAATCGCGCCCGGCGTTTTTGGGAATCACTACCTTTCCCTGGGCGACAAGGTCGCGGAGGCTTTCGGGGCTTAGACCTTCGGCCTCGGCTACCAGTTTCATTTCGCGGGTAATGACGCCCGCTTTTGCCTGTTCCAAAATGGTTCCTTTCATGCGCATTCCCTCCCGTGGACTTGATGCTGCGGGAGGAAGGAGAACAAGGTAAAGACAAAAAGAAAAGGCCGCATAATCGCGGCCGGGAAAAGTGTGCTTTTCGTGCTTCCTCGTCCGCCATTCCCTCCGCCAGCATGATCTGGATCAGGTTCAAGGGGTACGTTCTCAGCTCGTAAGTCGAGCGCCCCCTGGCGATATATTGATCTGGATTATACCATCCGATACGAAAACAGGACACTCCATTCGGAATGGTTGCTTTCGGTTTCAGGGTAAGGAAATGGGAGGTGATTTGGGCAAAAATCCTAAAAATAAAGATCTGACCCTAAGGGTTGGGTTTTTGGAGGGGGGCGGGCTCTTAAACTTCATTTTCGAAAGCTTTGTGCGGAGGGGTGAATTATGTTGAAAAAACTTTGGCAACAGACAGCGGCGGCTATCGTGGTTTCGGGGTTGCTTGTGACCATAGTGTTGCTCGCCGTTGCGGGCTACACGGTCTACAATTCGGAAAAGTCGAACATGGAAAAGCAGATGAGCCTCCAGACGACGATTATGACCAACGATCTGGAAACCATCCTGCGGGGTGCCATGAACAGGGTGGAACTCGCGGGGGAGGTCATAAACGGCAAGATCGACGCGGGGCAGTGGATGAACATGCCGGAACTGGATGAATATTACTCCAGTCTGGTTACCAGACTTCTTTTACCCCTGGCGGAGGGCACACCCGACGCCGAACGAATGTACTTTTATTTCAACTCGCCTTTGGTAGAAAGGGAAATGGCCACCGGGGCGGTCGTTCTGAAGAACGCGGCAAATTCCTGGGAAGCACAGATAGACCGGAGCCTCCTTATAGGCAAGGGTGGATTTGACGCCTCGAATCCGGACGCGTCCTGGTACTTCGGGACGCTCGAAGCGAATAAGGCGCGCTGGCTGGAACCAAGGGTAAAAGAAACGGGAACCGGTCCGAAATACGTCATAAGCTACGTCATGCCGCTTTCAGGCAAATCTACCGTCCTGGAAGAAGAGGTGGTCTTCGGAGTCGTCGGAACCGATTTCAACGCGTCGCTGATCCAAAAATATCTGGAAAAACTCGACATACCCGAAAACAGCCTGGCTTTCGTGCTTTCGGCAGGCAAACAGGTCATAGGGCACCCTTCGCTCGATACGTCGACGGGGCGCCTCGACGATGAATCAGCGGCGCAGATCCAATCATTCCTGAACGCACTGGGTGAAGCAAACGCCGCCGAAGAAACCTTCTATACCGTCGACGACATGCACCTCACCTTCGAGGAAACGCCGTGGGGCCAGATAGTCGGCTACGCAATGCCCACCTCGTTGATTACCGCCCCGGTTTGGGCCACGATCTGGCGCATTCTTGGCGGAGCCGTGGCAGCACTGGTAGTCGCGGCAATGCTCGGGTTCCTTTTCGGCAGACGTCTGGCCCGGCCTATCGTAGAGGTAACACGGGTGGCCAACAAGATGGGCGACGGCGATTTTACGGAAACCCCGATAGAAGAATATTCCGGCGAAGAGGTTTCGATGCTGCAAAACGCCATTTCACGGACGCTCGCCAATCTCAGGACGATGCTCAAGGATGTCTGGGATTCGGTGGAACAACTCGCGGCCTCGGCAGAAGAGGTGGCCGCAGGCGCCGACGAGTCGGGCCGTGGTGCCGAAAACAGCATGGAACAGGTTCGCAGGGTCACCGAGGCCCAGGAGCAGGAACGTAAAATCGGCGAAGAGCTTTCGAAACTCGTGAATGAGGGGCGCAAGCTCGTAGATTCGGGAATGGAGCTCATTAAAAGCCTCGAAGAACGCCATGACAAGCAGCTGGAGGTCACCGACGAGGGCGTCCGTCTGGCGCACCAGAGCGAAGAGACCGTGCGGGTTTTGAACACCATGTCCGAAGAAGTCAACTCCTCCTTTTCCGAAGTGACGGAAAGCATGAACAAGATCATCGGCATGGCCGAGACCATCTCGAACATCGCTGACCAGACCAACCTGCTGGCCCTCAATGCGGCGATAGAGGCTGCGCGAGCCGGAGAGGCGGGCCGGGGCTTTGCCGTGGTAGCCGAAGAGGTCCGCAAGCTCGCGGAGGAGTCTTCCGAAGCGGCCAGGCAGATCCACGGCTATATCGGGGAGATTACACCCCGCGTCAAGAAAGCGGAAAGCTCGCTGTCGGAATCGAAGGAGGTCACCCAAAAGGGGACGAAAGCCGTAGACGAAACGCGAAAGGCTTTCGACACCATCCACAACTCGACCCAATCGGCCAAGGAAGAGGGAGATGCCGTGGCGAAGGCGCTCGCAAACCTGGCGGATACCTACAAGGAGATCGAGAGAAAGCTTTCCGAACTTAACGAAGGCCGCTCCGTCGTCGGAGAGTCGCTGGAGAACCTCTCCTCCGTGGCGAGCGAACAGTCAGCCCAGGCCGAGGAATTCGCCGCCTCCAGCCAGACGTTGTCAGAGATGGCGGAAAAGCTCCAGTCCCAGATAAGCAAATTCAAGATAAACGACTAGACTGCCACACCCGACACCCTTTCAGCACAAAGAAAGAAGGCCCCCTCGAGGGGGCCTTCTTTCTTTGTGCTTCGCTGCGATCACCCGCCTCGCCGCTTGAGGGGTATGCTATTATAAAAAGATCAGGAAACAAGGCCGGGAGCGTGTTCGAATTTGGCTGTGAAAAAGGTTGAAAGGATCGATTACAAGCGTTTCGGGACATTCCTGGAGGATATCTTCAGGCTGGGACTCGAAAAAGAGGGGGTTTGCTGCCATTTTGCGGAAAGCTTCACCGAGGGGGGTGGCAAACTGCGCATCGAAGTGCTGGTGGACTTTCTCCCCGAGCTGCCCCTGGTGGAACGGTATATCAAGTCCCAGTTTATAGTGGACGAGAAGCAGTCGAAGACGCTCCGTGACCACGACGGAATCTCCCCTCTCGAATACCGGGTCCGGCTTGGCCCGTCGCGTAGCAAGCTCCCCGAGTGGGGTTCCTTCGAGAAGGAGCCCTTCTCCGTCATCGTCGAGGCGGCCGTGACAGGCGCCCTTCGCAGGGCGCTGGGATCCCTGCCGAAAGGCGCTCTCGGCGACGACTCGCCGCAAAAAGGCCGCCTGATATCCATGGCGGCCCGAATCGAGGACGCCCTCGCGCGCCTTTACCTCCGGGAAGACCTTTCCCTTTCCCTTTCCCTTTCCCTTTCCCTTTCCGAAAAGCCCGATTTCGAGGACGAAGCCGTCATCGAGCCGACGGCCACCAAGAAAGGGGCAAAGGTCGAGCCTTCATCAGAAAAGATGCTTGAAGTCGAAGACCCGCCGGCCGTGCACGAAGAAAAACTTCCCGAGGCCGGACCACTCGATGAAGCCGTACTGTTTTTCTTCTGCTCCAATCCCAGGGTGCTGGAGCGGCTGCAATCGGTGGCCCTGGAAAACGGCATCGAACTGGAAAACTTCGAACCCGAAAAGGCCCACTGCGGGTCGGGCGGTTTCAAGAATCTGGTTTCATTCCTCAAGGAACAGGGATTGAGCGATGTTGAGCAGGTTTCAGCCTTTTTGACAAACCTGCTGGGAAGCTGGGAATCGCTTTACGAGGCGGTCGAAATCGCCCGGATACGGGGAGAACTCCCCTCGGACGAGACGACGGTTTTCGATTTCGCCCTGATACTGCTGACAGCCCGAAACTCTCCGGGGCTGAACGCCTGAGCATCTTTTCCGCCGATAGTAAAGGGTGTTTCGAAAAGGTCTGTCCCATAAACTATACAGCATGGCCTTGTTGGAAATAACGTCGCAAAGGACGAGAAAGGGCGCAGTGCTTCAATGACCCCTATCGACAAGATACGCGTTCTCATTACCGACGACTCGGCTTTTATGCGCCAGATTCTGGCGGATACGCTTGCGGCGGAAGCCGACATCGAGGTGGCCGGCAGGGCCCGCAACGGCGCCGATGCCGTCCAGAAGGCGCTGACATTGCACCCGGATGTCATCACCATGGACTTGGAGATGCCGGGTGTTACCGGCCTGGCGGCTCTGGAGACGATAATGGAGCGCCACCCCACGCCGGTGATCATGGTTTCAAGCCGAACCGGCGAAGGAACGGAAACGACGCTGAAATGCCTGGAAGCGGGCGCTTTCGATTTCATACAAAAGCCCCTGGTCCGCTCGCCGGAGGAATTCGAGCGTTTCGGGAAAGAGCTTCGGGAAAAGGTCCGTCTGGCGGCGTCGTCCAGAAAAATAGCTCGACGCCCCGTCGCAAGACCGCCTTTCGCTGAAATGCCGTCAAAACCGCGTACGGCCGGGCCTTTCGACCTGTTGCTTGTAGCCTCTTCAACAGGGGGACCGCAGGCTCTTGCCAGGGTAATCCCCGCCCTGCCGGCCGATTTCCCGGTGCCGGTCGCCGTGGTACAGCACATGACCAGGGATTTCACGGCATCGCTTGCGAAACGGCTGGACCAGCAATCGAAACTTTCCGTGGTAGAGGCGGAAGACGGGCTCCCGCTGAAGCGCGGTATGGTAGTCGTGGCCCAAGGGGGAAGACACCTTTTGATAAAGTCGCGACAGGGGCTGCATTGCTTCCTGTCTGATGCGCCACCACTAAACTCCGTCCGGCCGGCGGCGGATTTGCTTTTCCTCAGTGCGGCCGACCTGGCGGGAATGACTTCCTTGGCTCTCGTCCTTACGGGCATGGGAAAAGACGGTACCGAAGGCGCCAGGGCACTTAAGGCAAGAGGTGGTTACGTTTTGGCAGAATCCAGCGAGACGGCGGTGGTTTTTGGAATGCCGAGGTCGGTCATAGAGGCGGGAATGGCCGACGAGGTACTGCCCTTGTACGAGGTACCCGAAAAACTCGTGGAGATTTTCGGGAAAGGAAACCGTTACCCATGAATCATCGAAGGGAGACCCTTTCGTGACGCCTCTTCAAAAAGACGCCATGAAGGAACTCGCTAGCATAGGCACCGGTCACGCGGCCAGCGCTTTGTCGGGTTTGGTGGGCAAGCACGTCAACATGGCCGTCCCGGAGGTGGAGCAGTTAAACCTCGAGGAAGTGGCCTCTCACTTCGGCGACCCGGAATCGCCGGTTTGCGCCATACTGTCGCGGTGCGAAAAAATGGTTCCGAGCAACCTGGTTTTCATCATGCCCGAGGAGGACGCCCGTGAACTCGCCGAGGAGATGCTGGGCCTTCTGAACGTTCCCCTGGACCTGGCGAACCGCGCCGAAATTGCGGAAAGCGCTCTTGCTGAAGCGGGAAACATCATCCTGGGGGCCTTCATGTCCGCCCTGGGGGACATGCTCCAGGTAAACCTGCCCCTTTCGGTTCCCGCCGTGGCCCACGACATGCTGGGAGCCATAATGGACATAATGATAGCAATTTTCGGCGTATCCGGGGATACGGCCTTTCTTGTCTCAACGCCCCTGACCTTTCCCGAGAATACCGACCGGATCTTTTCCGGCAAGGTCCTCCTGGTTCCAGACCCCCAGGCGCTGGAAGGATTCTTCGGACTGCTCGGAGTGGCCTAGCCATGAAGACCGCAGGGGAAGTCTCGACTCAATCCCGGAACGTAGGAATGGGCGACCTGCACAGCGCAAGGCCCCCCGAAAAGCTTTATACCCTTGGGCTCGGGTCCTGCCTGGCGCTGGTCCTTTACGACACCAGGGCCGAGATCGCGGCCATGGCACATATCATGCTCCCCAAAAGCCCCTCCGATGCGAAGGCCGAAAAACCGGGGAAGTTCGCCGATACGGCCATCCCCAAACTTCTGGAAGTCCTGGAGGAATCCGGAGCCGATCGGCGAAGGATAAGGGCAAAAGTCGCCGGCGGCGCGAAGATGTTCAACATCGCCTCCTCGTCGCCGCTGATGGCCATAGGCCAGCAGAACATCCAGGCCGTGAAAGAAGGCCTTAAAGCCCACGGCATCCCGCTCGAAGCCGAGGACACGGGCGGGTCACGCGGAAGAAGCGTGACCTTCGACACCACGTCCTGGACGATGCAGGTCAGGACCATAGGCGAAGGGACAAAAACCCTGTAAGGTCACACCCCTCAGGCTGTGGTATCGAGGACCCCCGCTGCTGAACCGGGAGTAAGGTGCTTGAGGCGCTCGAGGATCATCTCCGCCAGATATCGCTGCTGCTCGGCCTGCCTGGAAAGTATGTAGTTGATCTCCCTCAAGGCTGAAACTGCGGCGATGAGCCCTTCCGCCTGACCGTCAAGCCTTGATGCCTCACCGTCGGGAAGGGCCTTGCATATTTCCCTCAGCACCGGCCGGCACCCAAGAGCTTCCGCCAGTTTCCTCGCCGCGTCGTCTCGCTGGGCCTCCGCTCTCATGGTGCGGCTGGAGGCTTCCTGGAGTTCCGACAAAAGACCCGGCAGAAGTTCCGGCCGCCCCTCGGCGAGGGCGTCCCTTTCCCTTTTGAGGATCCCCAGCAAGTCCACAAGAGCCTGTTTCTGCTGATCGTTTTTTTCTACAAGGGCATCCACGAATTCGTGCAGCGTCTCACTCGCCGTTTTTCCACCCATCGGGCATTCCCTCCTGTTCGTCCAGGTCCTGAAGGCTGTCGTAAAGGACCTTCCACAACCCTATGCCCCCCTGCTTCGAAAGAGACTCGGCGGCCATCTCCATGGATGTCTCCTCCAGGGCCTTGAACGGGGAATCCTCGCCGCCCCACGAGACCGAGTCCTTGCGCGAGGTCTTCAGCATTCTTGCCAGGAATATGGCCTCAAAACACTTGCAAGCCTCTTCTAGCCTCTTGTTACCGTCTTCCCGCGAAAGGTGCTTCACTAAAGAATTTGCCCTTATTCCGACAGGGTCTACCATATATATCCCCCTCACATAACCACCAGCTCGCCCTGAAGCGCGCCTGCCTGGTCGATAGCCTGCAGTATGGTGATGATATCCCGCGGCGTGGCCCCCAGGGCGTTGAGGCTTTCCACCACGTCCTGAACGGTGGCCGCGGACCCCATGGTCGTGAAGTACCCGCCCTGTTCCTCGGCCTCTATCGTGGCCCGCTCCAGGACCACGGTCTCGCCAAGAGAGAAGGGTTCGGGCTGGCTCACGCCGGGTTCGGCCTGGACGGTGACGGTGAGGTTTCCGTGTGCAACGGCTACTTCGCTTATGCGCACGTTTCCGCCCATGGTTACCGTGCCGGTACGCTCGTTGACGACCACCCTGGCGAGCGCGTCAGGCCTGACCTCCAGGCTTTCCACGGCCGCGATGAAACGGGAAGGGTTCCCTCCAAACTCGGCGGGAATCCTCATTTCCACGCATCCGGCGTCGGAGACCACCGCTACGGGCCCGTACCTTTCGTTTACCCGGGAGGCCACCCTGTCGGCGGTGGTGAAGTCGGGCCGCCGCAAAAGAAAGCGTATCGTGCCGCGCTCTCCGCCTTCCCAGGAGGTATCCCTCTCCACTATGGCACCGTTAGGTATCCGGGCGGTATTGGTCACGTTTTTCGACACGCTGGAGCCCGCTGCCTCGACAGAAAAACCCCCTACGGATACGGGGCCCTGGGCGACGGCGTAGACCTGGCCGTTGGCGGCCCTGAGGGGCGTCTGCAAAAGCACTCCGCCTTCAAGGCTTTTGGCGTCACCTATGGCGCTTACCGTAACATCGACCTGCTCCCCGTTTCTGACAAAAGGCGGAAGCTCGCAGGTGACGGTAACCACCGCCGCATTTCTGCTCCTTAAATTATCCCGGCTCATGGAGATTCCGAAATTCTCCACCAGGTTGCCCAGCATGGCCTCTACCAGGTCTCCCCTGTCTCCTGTCCCCTGCAGGCCCATAACGAGTCCCATACCTACAAGCTGGTTTGGCCTTACGCCTTCGAAGCGGCCGATATCCTTGAGGCGCGTCAAAGGATGCACCTGGGCCAATGAGGCCGTGGCACCCAGAACAACCGAAAGGGCGACGCAAAACAGGACGATTCTCGTCAAGGCCCTTTTTATTAGTGGCAAATTTTCCCTTCCCGGGACCCGAACCGGCTTTTTCATGTTCTATACGCTCCCCCGTTTTTCAAACACTCTAGAAGATGATGTTAAAGAGCCTTGTCAGGAATCCGGGATTCTGCACGTCGCTTATGCTGCCGATCCCCTCGACCTCGACGGTGACGCCGGCCAGCCTGTCGCTTTTTATCACGTTGTCGGGGCCAACGTCCTGGGGCCTGGCTATCCCGGAAATCTTCATGGTCATCGTCTCTTTCTGAACGACGAAATCCTTCCGGCCTTCGAGGCGGATGTTGCCCCCCGGTAGGACCTCGGTGACCATGCAGGTGATGGTGGTGCTTACCGAATGGGCTCTCTCTCGCGAGGCGTCTCCTTCCATAGAGCTCGAGGTTCCGACGCCGAGTCGCCTGATGAAATCGAGTATACCTATCCCGTCTGTGGCCGAGACGTCGTTGTCTTTGTCAATTTGCGTATTGTAGGAATCTTCCGTCTCGGTCTGTTCCGTCACCTCCACGGTAACTATGTCCCCCACGCTGCCGGGCCTGTGATCGGCAACCAAAGAGGCGCCGTCGACCCAAAGCGACTCCGCCCCGGCGGAAGAAGCCGTAAGCAGGAGGACAAAAAGAAATCCAAGCGTTTTCTTAAAGGCCATTTTTCTCCCTCCCCGGAAAACCAGACTACCGCGGGCCGACAAGTTCCACCGTGCCCTTGTCCACCACGACGGCAAGCCGGTCGTTTCTGTATCTTGGAATACGAACTTCTATGAAATCCCCTTCGTCGCCCCCCTGCAGGGCCACTCCCTCCAGGGAAGCTGTGACGTTTCCGCTTCTTGAAAGGACCGTCACCGGGTCCCTTCTTTCCACCAACAAAACGGTCTCCACGTCCCTGCGAGAGACGACCGCCCCAGCGGGTATCCTCCTGGCGGCCCTTTTGCCCACCAGGGTTTTCGGGTCGGCGAAAACCGTGCCGTCGGTCCTTTTGTAGGAAACCACTCCAAGGTCCAGGGCGTCGGCGGATATGACCTCGCCCCGGGCTATCTCGCGCCTTGCCTTCACCACCGTGGCGCGCCAGTCCAGGCGAACCGTGACGGCCTGGATTCTTCCGCTTCCCGTTTTGACCCGAAAGGTGGCCGAGGACACCCCCGGCACGAGCTTGCGCGGAGCCAGTATCTCGCCAAAGACACCGAAAACTTCGGGTTCCATTGATATGCTCTCGAAGGGTACCCTCCCGCTATAGGCCCTCTCTAAAAGTCCCATGAGAAACTCGGGCCCGTCGTCGGCGGATATCCGGGCACCCTCCATTTCTACGGGAGGATACGCCCCTGAAGCGGCCCGGGCAAACAGGATGAACAGCAAGATCAAAAGCAGGGAAGTGGTTTTTTTCATCCTTCGATTCTGCCTCCCTTTGTGCATAATATAATAAAAAACATTTTTCCATATATCTTGAGAGGATTTTCGGCCCCTTCATACGGCCTTGTGGTCTGTTTTCATCCGCCCGAAGGTCCGATACCTCAAAAGGGAGGGTTACCCTCCAAGTAAAACGGTCCCTACTTTTATCATCGGAGGAATGGGCCATGTCCAATACCTTTTCGGGTCTCGAAATCGCGCGAAGAGCCATGAATTATTTCCGCCAGAGCATAGAGACGGCGGGACACAACATAAGCAACGCCGACGTGGAGGGCTATTCGCGTCAGCGCGTGGAGGCGTCCCCCACGGAGCCTTACGCGGCGCCGGGGATGAACGGACCCGGCCAGGTTGGGCAAATCGGAACCGGCGTAGGCATCGACGCCATCCAGAGAATCCGCAGCGAATTTCTGGACGCCCAGTTCAGACAGGAGTCGATCGAGGCCGGCTACTGGGAGGCTGTTTCCAGGACCACTGAATATCTGGAGATGTTTTTGGGCGAACCTTCGGATTCGGGGCTTTCCACGGCTATAGACAATTTCAACCAGGCCCTCCAGGAGTTCCAGAAGCGCCCCGACTCAAGCAGCACCCGGGAAAACGTGCTTCAGGAAGCGGACAACCTCTGCAACCTGCTGGGACAGATAGAGCGGAATTACTCCGAGTACCGGGCCTCGCTGAACGACGAGATAGCACTTCAGGTTAAAGAAGCCAACGACCTCATCGACCGCATAGCCGCCCTCAACGTCCAGATCAAGACGGTCCAGGCCATGGGGGACACTCCCAACGACCTCATGGACCGGCGTGACCTGCTCGTGGAAGAACTGGCGAGGCTGGCCAACATAACCGCGTCCTACAGCTCTCAAGGAGGGGATTTCGTCGTATCCCTGGACGGAAAGCACCTGGTCCAGGGGAAGGAAACGCGCCATCTCGTACTGGTGACGCAGGAAGGAAACGGCGGATTCTACGACGTCCAGGTGGAAGGCAACACTTTCAAGGCCGTGGACCGGCCCGAAGTAGTGGAATGCCTCATAGGGCGCGAGGCCGTCGAGGGAATTCATTCCCTCGACGTAAAGCGTCTGGCCACGGAGACGAGATGGGCCGTGGGAACCGACATCGGCGGATACGAATCGGCGACGCAGGCTTTGGGTATGACGGGCGGATTCAGCCTCCAGGTGGGGACGACGGGACTCGTCGCCCAATCCGATGAAATTTCAAGCGGCATACTGCTGCACTCCCCCGCCGCCGGGGATGCCACGCGATATGCGTTCCGCGTCGCCTCGGGACCCGACGAGAAGATAGTCGAAATCGAATGGGACGGTTCGGGATGGTCCATCGGCGGGGTCCCGGCCAACACCGATGGAGATGCTTCGAATGTTTCGCTTCAGGACCTCGAAGCCTATATCAACGACACTGCAAACGGGGTGCCCGCCGTCGCGACGGTGGAAGGGGAGAAAATAACTTTCGTAAATCCCGACGGATACCTGCTCTCATTCACAGACATGGAAGGAGATCTTGTGTCGAAGCTGGGAACGGGTAACATGTCTCCTGTTGTGGACATTGAAATCACCGAGGATGACTCACTTCAGACCATCGCCAACAAGATAAACAGTGCCTTCGGGGCGACGGAAGGTTCTCCCGAAAAACCGGAGGAATGGCTTAGAGCCACCGTCCAGGAATCCATCGACGGGAGCTTCTACCTGAAGCTTGAAAGCAGACAGACGGGCGAGGCCTACAGGATAAACGTGGGCCCCATGGAGGGGAAATCCCTCTCCGTGGCGACTTCCCTCGGACTCGTCGACGTAAACGGCGGGACGAAGGTGCTCACCTACGCGCAGGACGCCCGGTTTTCGCTGGACGACAAGACCTACCTCTCCTCTTCCAACGAGTTCAGGGAAGCCCGACCGGTAACCAGCTACAACGCCTACAGGGCCGACACGATGGAGACCGTCCTCGAAGGGGTTCGCTTCAAACTCAACGGGGAAGGCTCCGCGGAAATACGAATCGAGCGACACATCCAAAACGGCTTCATCGAGGGGCTTCTGACCTCACGCGACGACATAATAGTGGGCATGCTGGACTTTCTTGACAATTTCGCCAGGATCTTCTCTGACCGGTTCAACGCCGTGCATGCCTCAGGACACGGCGTGGGGGCCAACAGTGGTCTCACGGGAGTAAACCTCTTCGTCCCACTGGACACGACGGCGGGTGCGGCATCGGCGCTGAGCGTAAACCCGGCGCTTTTGAAGGACTCCAGCCTCCTTGCTGCTGCGGCAGGCGACGGTACGGGACATTCCAACGGAAGCGGCGACGGAACCATAGCCCTGGAGTTGCTCGGTCTTTTCGAAAAGGCCATCTTCAACAACGGCTCCGCCACCATCGACGACCATTACCTGTCATTCGTGTCTTCCCTGGGGGCCCAAAGCCGCCAGGCGGCGGTAATGAATGAGAATCAAACGACGCTTCTAGGCCAGATCCAGACACAAAGACAATCCATATCGGGCGTAAATATCGACGAAGAGATGATGGACCTGGTCCAGTTCCAGCAGTCCTACAAGGCCATCGCCAGGTACGTTACCGTTTTGGACGAACTGCTGGATACGGTAATCAGCAGGATGGGCATCGTCGGGAGGTAAAGAATATCCAAAAAAGGGCCCGGGAATCCCCCGGGCCCTTTTTGTTTTTGTCGAGGCTGTGATCGCCAAACTATCAGTAGGATATGTCCAGCGAACTTCCTACGGTTTGCCGGTTCACCGGGCGGTTTTTGATCTCTTCAGCCGCGGCCTCCACGGCATCGCGCCACGCACCGGCCAAATCCTCCAGCATCCGCTGCACGCCTTCTATCTTCTTGACGTCTTTTTTGACGTTGGCCTCCACAAGCTCCTGATGCATGAAGTCATAGAGCCGGTTGAGATTATCGGCCAGCTCCTCGGCCTTGTCCGGGCGCAGGGCGAACTGGAGCTCCCTGATGGCCTTCTGGGCCGTCTTCAGAGCATCGTTGGAGCCCTGGAAATCCTTTGTCCGTATCATTTCCCCGGCTTTACAGCAGGCGTCGATGGCGATTTCAAAGGTCAAAAGAAGCAGCTTTTCCCGCGAAGCCGTAAGAACTTTCTGATGAATATACTGCAAGCGAACCGTGTCGGTTTTGGAGGACACCTTGGGACTCTCCTTTCAAAAAACTATGCTATCCAGTTCAAAAGGCCCTTGTCTATATCCAGCCTGGCTATTACTTCCCCGGGTTCCTGTGGCTCTTCCGCGCCGTCCGAAAGGACCGGGCCGGACGATGCATCCGATGCGGCGTCCGAGCCCCAGGCCGCATGTCCGCCGTTTCCTCCCGCGTCTATGTCAACCATGGTCTCGGCGAGGGTCAAACCCTGTCTGGAGAGGGACTGCCGGAGCACGTCCAAGGACTGGTCGACGAGATCCCGGGCCTGCGCGTTCTCGACAAAAAGGTGAAGGCGCACCTGGTCTCTTGACGACAGTATCTCTATCCTGACGGTACCCAATTCGGGCGGTTCCAAAACCATGCGCCCTTTATGGCCGTTTCTGTTTCTTATGACCTCTATGACCTGGGCCATTCCTTCGGAAAGCGCCACCGTTCGCTCGATTGCCGATCCCCGGGCCGCATCGGCAGGATTGACTTCAAGGACGGGTCCTGACGTGGTTTCGCCCCTCGGGGTATGGGAAGCTTCTTCCACCGTCAGGTCCTTCATGTTGAAGGGCTTGTCCGAGGTCTCTTTTGTCTTTCCGGATATCCCCACGGCGGTTTCAGGCATTGTCCCTGACCCGGGAAATCCGTTCACTCCGCCCTGGTCCTGTTTTTCGATGGGACCACCCTCTTCTTTTGCTCCGGCGTTACCGGAAACAAAGGGCCTGAAGGCAGCGAAATCAGACCTGTCGCCTTTTTGCACCAGGCTTCCGTCAACGTTGGGCCCCTCGGTCGATACCGGTCCCTGCGATGAGTCGGGCTTCCCGATGCCGTGTTCGCGCACGAGAGCCTCGAACCGCCTGAGGATTTCGGCCCTGGCGAAGGCAGCATTCGTCCGCCCGGCCGATTCTTCTTCAGATAGTGCGCCTTTGATGTAGGGTTCGGAAGACCTTTCCCGTAGGAGCCAGCCATCCGTAGCCCGCAAGATCCGGTTTTGACCCGCTGTGTGCCCTGTTTCACGCGTTTGCGTCGATTCGGGCAACACGCTTTCCGTCCCCTGGTTCGGGGCCTTCGGGTTTTTCAAAATCCCGGCCTCCTCCGTTACGGCGGAAAGGGCTGCAGCGGCCTCGGGATATCCTCCCGAAAGCACGGAGAGGTCCTTTTGTGTGTCTTCGGAAGAGCCATCGCCTTTCGAGGTTTTCGGTCCGTCTTCGGCCTTTGCAAGTCCATCAGGTGACGGTCCCTGTCGGAGGTCCATCCAAAGACGCAAGAGCCCCTTTGCCTTTTCCTTTTGGGTCAGCTCCGGCAGTTTTTCCGTCTCCCCCATCGCACCGCCTGCAAAGATGCCTTTTTCCGGAAGCCAGCCGGCTTTTGCGGCAAGGCGTTCCGCCAGGGCGTCCAATTCTTTTTCACCCATCATGTTCCCGGCGGGTGGTTCGGCCCTGGAACCAATACCCGCCCGCTCTTTTGCCTCACCGGAAAAAGCAACCTTCGCACCGGGCGAATTGCCTGTTGCTTCACCTTTTGCCTTGACCCCGGTCTCTTTCTGAAGCAAGGTGTCGAAGTCCCCCTGCTTTTTTGAAGTCTTTTGAGCGGCGGGTTCACCCCGGAGCTTTTTCGCCATCCTGTCGGAACCCAGGATGTCGGCCAGAAGATCGTTGATTTTCACTGTGGGGAACCTCCCCTTTTAAAGGCTTTAACGCTTTCTAATTGAGTATCGGCACTTTTGGGGTGTTAATTGAACGGCTTCGCTGGGGCGTCGATCCGCAGGATTTATATACATCCTTGACCACATCAAATCGGCCTGCGGATCGATGAAAAACCATGCAGTTAAAATCCCTTAAGTGCAAACTTCAACGAAAACCAAAAAAATCACCACACGGACTGTCGTCCGTAGATCCGCAGATCAATTTTTCGTCTGTATCCAAAGCATCTCGGCCTGCGGATCGATGAAAAACCATGCAGTTAAAATCCCTTAAGTGCAAACTTCAACGAAAACCAAAAAAATCACCACACGGACTGTCGTCCGTAGATCCGCAGATCAATTTTTCGTCTGTATCCAAAGCATCTCGGCCTGCGGATCGATGAAAAACCATGCAGTCAAAATCCCTCAAGTGCAAAGCTATCGGTCTGCAGGCCGAGAAAACCTGGTTTGCTACGAACCTGTATCCTGCAGGCCGACGGACACAGTCCGTGTCAAGGGTTTTGTCTTTTTTTTGCCCTGGAAACGGATTTGCTTCCTTACGTGCCTTTTCTCGGTCTGCAGGCCGAGAAAACCTGGTTTGCTACGAACCTGTATCCCTGCAGACCGACGGACACAGTCCGTGTCAAGGGTTTTGTCTTTTTTTTGCCCTGGAAACGGATTTGCTTCCTTGCGTGCCTTTTCTCGGTCTGCAGGCCGAAGAAAACCTGGTTTAGTACGTGCCTTAATCCCTGCAGGCCGACGGACATAGTCCGTGTCAAGGGTTTTGTCTTTTTTTTGCCCTGGAAACGGATTTGCTTCCTTGCGTGCCTTTTCTCGGTCTGCAGGCCGAGAAAACCTGGTTTGCTACGAACCTGTATCCCTGCAGACCGACGTATAACTAACTATTTGCTGCTACTTCCAAAGGCGTACTCCAAAAGCGCCGAGATGTATGAACTCTGATAATTTATCTCCGCAATGCGGGTCTCCATGTTGGCGTAAAGTTTTTCCAGCGAGGCCCGCTCCATCTCGAGCCTTGCTTCAAAATCGGCGATCCGCTTGTCTATCCTGGAAGATTGCTGCTCAAGGCTATCGATGCGGTTTACAAGCGTCCCCTTTTTTACCGTCGTACCACCCACGATCTCCGGGGTGCGAGAGATCATCCCCTTGGTAAAATCAGCCATCTCCGTGGCGAAAGACTGCATTATGTCCTTTACGCTACCGGGGTTTTCCAGCATGGCCTTCATGAAGGTCGACTCGTCGAACTCGAGCTTGCCGCTTTTGCCGAAATCCTTCGATTCGGTGGCGATGCCTATGGAAGAGAGAGTTTTGTAGCCCCCCTCCTGATCGTACCGAGCCCTGCTTGTAATGTTGCGCATGTTCTGCTTGCAGTTCCAAAGCAGGGGATCTCCCTTCAAGAGTCCCCATTTCTTTTCCACGTCCGATTGCGGATCTTCTTTGGTCTCTTCGGTGAGGCGTATATTTATCCAGTCGAGGGTTTCGTTGTACGCGTCAATCATTCCCTTGACGGCGGTAACCGCGGGTTTTGCATCCAGGGAAACGTCCACCTTGGCGCTTCCCTCGGCGACCACCTCTAAGGTAACGCCTTCGATCAGGTCCTCGATGGTATTTGACGAGCGGGTGACCTCCAGGCCGTCCAGCACGATCACGGCGTCGGTGGCCTCCTGGAGGACCCTGGAAAAGGAGCTTGTCGTGTCGACTACGCCGAGCGCCTCCAGGACGCCGTCGGCATCGTTTGCGGAAAGCATGTTTTCCGTTCCCGTTTCGGTTCCGGCGATTATGAGGGTATTGTCGATAACCCGAGCGGAAAGCGGCGGAGCCGTTTCCGTCTCTTCGGCCTTTTGCGCTACGGCATTGTTGATGGCTTTGGCTATGTCGTTGAGACTGTAATCGGATGCAACTTCAACATTTACCGAAAACGCGCCGACTGAAAGCTCGAAGGAGCCGCTTTGTCCCAGTGTCGAAGCGGCGTCGTCGACGCGGTTTCCCGCCACACGGTGATTGGCGGCCACGGAAAGGACTTCCACGTCGTAGCGGTTGATTTCTGCTTCCGGCGTCGCCGTGACAGAAAGGGGGGAACTCGCCGCCCCCAGAGGCGTCACTTCGGCTGTTTTACCCAAAAAGGTGGACTCCCGCTTGAGCGGGTCGAGGCTGCCCTGGAGGTTCGACAGGTTGGTCACCAGCTCCTGGTACATAAGCGCCCTGGTTTCCAGCTTGTCCTGCTCTTCGAGCCACTGTGTTTCCACCGCCCGCTTGTTTTCCATCATCGCGTCGATGATGGACCCCCAGTCTATTCCGGAAGAAATACCGGTTATCTGAAAATTCGACATGGTCAACACTCCTTGAGTTTAGTCTTCCCTGTAAGGTGGCAGGATGTCCAGGATTTTCGCGCACATTTTATCGTCTTTGGTCCCGAAGACGACGGTGAATTTAGGGATGGGGCCGACTTTCATGATGCCGGGTTCCGTTATGGGCTTGCCCAGGTTGATGACGTCGCCCTCCGTTATCCCCGACAGGTCCCTCAAAGTAAGCATCGTGTCGCATAGTTCCGCCGTAAGGTTTATCCTGACGTCGCGTATGCGGCGCCTTATCCGCTGTCTTCCCTCGGGGTCTTGCTGGCTGTCGCGGGATATGAACCACTCTTGCGGGTTGAACCTCTCTATTACGGGCTCGATGCAGTGGAAGGGAAAGCACAGATTTAGCTGACCCTCAATTTTCCCCACCTGCACCCTCAGGTTTACCAGAAGGACCATCTCGTTTTTGGGGACTATCTGGACGAAAAAGGGGTTACTTTCCTCTCCGAAGAGGTGGAACCTGATGTCCTCCTGTATGATTTTCCAGCTTTCGTTCAATTCGCTTATTATGCGTCTGATGATACGGTTGACGATGACCTGCTCCAGGTCCGTGCATTCCCTGGCCTCGTCCACAGGAAGACCCTGGCCTCCGAGCATCCTGTCGATGAGAGCGAAAACCAGCGACTGCCTGATCTCCATGAGGGCCTTTCCGCCGAAGGGGCTGACCTCCAGGATGGCAAGCGTAGTAGGTGAAAAGACGGAGTTCACGAATTCCTCGTAAGGGATCTGCTCCACGTTTGCCACTTCGACCGAGACCATGAACCGCGTCATGGAAGAAAGCAGGTTCGTCAGGTGTCTCGCAAAACCGTCGTGCAGCATGTGCACTGCCCGGAGCTGGTCCCTGTTGAACTTGTTGGGCCTGCGGAAATCGTATACCTTTACGCCCTTCTCGCCCGTTTGGGGCTCGACGCTTGTGGCGCCCGAGGCGAGAGAATTTATCAGACGGTCTATTTCCGCCTGGTTGAGTACTTCCACGTCGCCTCTCCCCCCTACTGGATTATGAAGGACTTGAACAAGACCCGCCGTATAGGGAACTTCTCACCGCCCACGGTGGGACTCACGGAATTTAAACGCCTGGTTATGGCTTCGGAAAGCTTCAGTACCTCCTCGGCGCTCCTGAAGGATTCGGCGCCCCGTGCCATGCACTCGGCGATTATTTCGTTCCTGAAAAGTGTCTTCCAGTATTCATCGGAAACCAGCTTTTCGAGGACCTTCCTGTTCTCCAGTTCAAGCACCAGTTCGAAGCTAGCCAGAGTGGAATCGGCATACTTCCCGCCCGTCAAGGACATCTTGAATTCTCCCAGAGGGAGAATGGGGTAAGCCTGCACTTCCTGCATTTCGGGGTCTTCCGCCCCACCGCCCGCGGCCATTCGGCTGGCGACAATCCCCCCTGCGAAACCCATGGCGAATATGGCGACCACCACCGCCGCAACGAGCAAGACCTTTTTGATGTTAAATTTCATGAAAAATATCACCACCTGGCATTTGAGGGCCTGCGCTCCTATACTTTCCTAGTATAAGAATCGGTCTCTGAGCATCCATACATTACGGGAGATTTCGGGAAAACATTTCGGCGAAAACGACAAGGAGTGATATTTTTGAAAAAATACCTTTGTTTATCGATGGCCCTTTCGGCGCTTGGGCTTTTTCTGTGCGCCGACGCCGCGCTTGCGGCAAAAGCCCAAGCGTCTCAAAGCGACCCTGTCAAAGTCCCTGTAGCGATCATCGCATCCGACGTCGAGGAAGACTTCGCCACCGTAGCAGAAATCGTCCAGGCTTCCCTTTCCGCAGCGGAAAGCCCTTCGGAAGGGGGCATCCCGCTGCAGATCGAGGTCA